>Ga0080064_1007838_pt1 | contig 10518 bp, 8 predicted proteins | sample Subgrocontami54m_FD_69260 | JGI IMG/M metagenome (GOLD analysis project Ga0080064, IMG submission 69260) | Subsurface groundwater microbial communities from S. Glens Falls, New York, USA - GMW46 contaminated, 5.4 m (SPADES assembly) (version 2) ... | reverse complement strand
CAACACTGCGCCGCGTCCCCCCCGCGCCAGATCCTCGGTTTTGTCCTCCAGGGCCGCCGCTTCCCAGCCGGAAGGGGGACCAGGCCGGCTGGAAGCCGGCGCTACTGGATGACAAACCCGGCGGGTGGCGGGTGCGAGCACGGCGTGCCACCACGCATCGTCGAAGCAGAGCACGCACAGCGCGATCGCGAGCAGGTTGAAGAACGTGTAGTTGCCGGTGAGCGCGATGCCGACCATCAGCGCGCTGATCAGCAGCGTGGCGTTGTGCCGCAGTTCGCGCGGACCGAAGAGAAAGAAGGGGGCGAGCAGTTCGATCACAAACATCCCGGCGCACGCCGCGTGGTGCCACCACGCCGGCGCCTGGTGTGCCCACCAACCAAGCGGCGTCGGCAGCGGCTGCGTTTCGTAATGAAACGTGAGTGCGCTCAAATCGCGCCACGTGGGATCGCCGCTGGCGAGTTTCACCGTGCCGGCGAAAAACATCAGCCGGAAGAGCAGCCACCAGAGCAGCCAGCGCGCGACCGGGGGCGGTTCGTAACGTCGCCACCACGGGAACAGCGTCCAAGGCGCCAGGAAGATGGCGAGCAGCGTCGTTTCGAGCAGCAGCGCGTCCCACTGGAAATTGAAAAAGATCTGGCCGGCGCAATTCAGCGACAGGTAAGCGGCCCAGAGCAGCGCGAGGCACACGGCGGGCGCGATGCCGGCGAACAGCAGCAGCGACAACGCCACCCCGGCCGCGCACAACCCATGAAGGAATCCTTCCGTGCCGAACCACCAGCAGAGTGACGGGAGCCGCGTAAACGCCGCGGTGCCGAGTTGCTCGCGCGCGGCGGCGAAGTAACGGCTCGCCGGCAGCAGTCCGTGCGGGCCGACCAGACCCTCGAGTTGGGTCCAGAACGACACGAACGCGATCAGATGCGTGAGCGCGAGGAGGCGCAGAAAGAGCCAGGCGGCGAAACGGAAGCTCCGTCGACCCGTGTCGGGCGCGGACGCCGCCGCACGATCGCTGGCTGGCGCGGATGAATCGTCCGTCGGAGAATCCACCGGAGTGGCGTTCGCCATCCTGGGCCCCGTTGCGGGTGAACTTCGGTTGTCATCCTGCCCCTGAGCCCGGTTTTTGGAGGGCCCGCCTCCGTGCGGGCCTAGGACGACACAGAGGTCGTCCCTCCAAGGATGCGCAGTTATCAATGACGTCGTGCTTGGTTCCACGCAGTCGCGCGCAGTGGTTGCTTTCGGCTCTCAGGATGACGGCCCGACCGCTACTTCGGCAGAAACTCCGTCGTCATCGCGTTCGCCGGCGTGACCTTGCCTTTCGGCAGCAGCCCGAGCTCCTCGAGCTGCGCAATGAGTCGTGCGAACCGCGCCGGGTCGAGCCGGCCGATATTATCGGCGCCCGGCTGCGCGTCGCGCCCCGTGACGAGCTTTTCCTCGATGATCTTCTGGCGCGAGAAGGCCATGAACTCATCGGTGTTCTCCGGATTGGCCTTCTTCATCGCGGCGTGAGCCGGCGCCGGATTGCCTTCGAGGTATTCGCGCCAACCGCGAATGTAGGCGCGGGTGAACGCCCGCAGCTCGTTCGGATGCTCGCGGGCGAACCGCTTGTTCGTCATGAGCACCGCGTAGGCCCGGAAGCCGGCGTCCCACGTGGAGAGGAATCGCGGGGTTTTGCCGCCCGCCTTCGTGATGTGGTACGGCTCCGCGATGAAGTAGCCCTGTTGCAGCGCGTCGCGGGTGCCGAGAAACGCGGCGACGGAAAAGTTCTGCGCCACCACGTTCATCTTAACCCCGTATTTTTTCTGCAAGTACTGCAGGAACGGCCACTCGGGCCGCGCGATGATCGTCCTGCCGTCGAGATCCTCGAATCGTTTCACCGGCGAGTCGGCGTGCACCAGGATTCCGGCCGGATCGTCCTGGAACACGGCGGCGAATTGCAGGAACGGCAGGCCTTCCGCCTGCTGCTGCAGTGTGCCGACGTTGTCCGCCTGCGCAATCTGCGCGCGGTCCGTCGCGATGCTTTCCTTGACGTGCGCGCCGGGGCCGCCGGGAACGATCGTGACCTCGAGGCCCTCATCGCGAAAGAAGCCGCGGGCCTGCGCTTGATAAAATCCGCCGTGCTCCGGTTCGGCGACCCAGTCGAGCTGGACGGTGAGTTTGAAGGGTTTCTGGTCGGTGGCGCCAAGCAACGAAGCTGCCATCACGCCAAAGGCGGCGGGGAGGGTGAGTTTCATGGGAAGTGGAACGCATCATGGATGACACGGATTGGCGCGGATTCAAATCCCGTGTGCGAAGTGGTGACCTTTGCCCAGCAGGGCAGCGGAGGCGGCAGAACTCTTCGTTTCCTTCGTTATCTCTCAACCAACATCGATCCGCCAGGCCCCCAACAGAAGAGCGCGAAGAACACGAAGAAATCGAGCGGATTGGATGCCGGCAGCCCTTTTCGTGGCCTTTGCGTCCTTCTGTTCAGAGGTTTGGTGCTACGCGCACGCAAACCATATGGCTTCGGCCCGTTTGTTCGTCGACATCGCCCGCCCTCCGCGGGGTTTCGGCTTCTGTAGAATGGATTGGCCCGCCTCACCGATCCGTCCGCTCGTACGAGTCGTGCCAGCGGTGCAGGGCGAACCACGCGAGCGTGAGCACGATGGCGTTGAGGATGAAGCCGAGCACGCAGGTGATCGCCGCAGTCGCGAACAACGCGGGGTATTTCGCCTGGCTCGAATAGATCACCGCCTGAAAACCCAGCCCCCCGCCATCGCCGGCGGAAGAGCCGGCGTTCATGTCGGCGACCACCGCGCCAATCGGCGCAATCGTCGCGGCGATCCGCAGCCCCGTGAAGAAGTAGGGCAGCGCGGCTGGCACCCGCAGGAGAAACAGCTCCTGGAACCGGCTCGTGCGGTAGAGGGCGAAGAGCTCGACGAGGTTGCGATCGGTCGAGATCAGCCCCTGCGTCGTGTTCACCACGAGCGGGAAGAACGCGATGACGAACGTGAGCAGCGCGACGCTCTTCAGGCCGGCGCCGACCCAGATCACGCAGATCGGCGCGAGAATCGGCAGCGGCGTCATCTGCAGCGCCATGAGGTAAGGGTACAGGCTGGTGCGGATCAGCGGCGAAAGGGAAAGCAGAATCGCGAGCCCGAAGCTCACGGCAATGGCGAGCACGAACCCCAGCAGCGCGCCCTGGCTCGTATTCCAGGCCGCCGTCCGGAGCGAGTCGGCATTGTCCGCCAGCGCCCGCAGCACCGCGCCGGGCGTCGGCAGCAGGAACCGCATCTCCGGATCGAGGTAGAAGTGGATGCCGTACCACACCGCGATGACCAGCGCGCCGGTCAGCGCGGGCAGGAGAATCTGCAGGACGGGGCTGCGCGTGCTCATATCGCGGCGACCTCCTCGACGGATCGCAACACGCGGGAAACGTTGGCCACCAGGTCCTGGTAAGCGCGCGAGAGTCGCGTCTCCTCGGTGCGCGGGTAGGGGAGCGGCACCGTGATTTCCGTGTGGATACGGCCGGGATTCGGCGACAGCACGAGAATCCGGCTGGAAAGAAAGACCGCCTCCGCCACGGAATGCGTGACGAAGAACGCCGTCCAAGCCTCCTGCTGGCGGATGGCGAGCAACTCCTCGTTGAGATGCTCGCGGGTCATTTCATCCAGCGCGCCGAACGGCTCGTCGAGCAGCAGAATCTTCGGCTGCAGCGCGAGGGCGCGCGCGAACGAGACGCGCATCTTCTGGCCGCCGGACAGCTGGCGCGGGAAGGCCGGGGCCTTCTCTACGAGCCGCACCAGATTCAGCACCCGTTCGCGCGTGGCCGCCCGCTCGGCAGCCGGCACGCCGCGCAACTGCTGCGGCACCTCGACGTTGCGCGCGACGCTCAGCCACGGCAGCAGCGTCGGCTCCTGAAACACGAAGGCGAGATCGCTCGCGGCATCCTGCGGCGTGCCGCCCTCCACGCGCAATTCGCCGCCTGAGATGGGACTCAGCCCCGCGATCAGACGGAGGAGCGTCGACTTCCCGCAGCCGCTCGGTCCGATCAGCGAAATGAATTCGCCGGGCACGGCGGTGAACGAAATCCGGTCGAGCACGAGCGGACCCGCGCCGAAGCGCTTGGTCACATCGCGAAACTCGACCAGAGGTGACGCCGACATCCCGCCCAAACAGGGGCAAAGTCATGCCGTCCGCCAGCCTGCAGTTGGCGGGCACGTCGGTTAGCCCGACGGTGCGGCTCGAGCCGACACCGATGTCGTGCCTCCGATTGAGCGCGTAGCTCGGGTATGGCGTGGATTGGATTCTAAGGCAGCATCAACCGTTGAAATCCTGCCTGCTCGAAGTGCTGATCCGCGGTCAAGGCGTCAGTGATTCCGCGCTCCCTCATCACAACGAATGAGAGACAATCCGTGAGGGACCACTCTTTGTCTTTTCGTTGTGCGAAGAGCGTGCAGCCGCGCTCGAACAACTCATGTGACGCCGGAACGATTTCGACATCCGATTCGATGCGTAGGGCGCCAAGCAACTGTGTGAATCGGTCGCGGGCGGGCGGTGTAGCGAGAGCGTCGGCAAGTTCAGTCAACACCCACTCGGTCGTCACCATCGGCCCGGGCGGCAGTTCACTTATCGCCAGAGCCTGCCGGTGGAACTGATCGCGCGCGTTCAGCAGCGCCAGGAAATACACCGTGTCGCCGAAAACCGTGTTCACCGCTTCGGCGTGCCGTGGACGTAGTGGTCGTGATTGAGCGCGTAGTCAGCGGGAAGGCCTTCCACCGTTCCCGCAAGTTTAGCCATCTTCTGACCCCATTTGGCGGACGAAGCGCGCCGTTCCTCGGTCGGCGAAGCGAGCAATTCGTGCAGCTTGGCGTCTACCGCTTCCAACTCGGCGCGGTTCAGGTTCGACAGCTCGGCGATGATCTCCTTCGCACTCACGCGAGAACCCTAGCGAGACCGGGTTAGAGAGTCAATCTGTGGCAGAATGCCGCATCGGCTATGGGCGAGGCCACTCCGCACGAAGCGGAGGCAGGGCGCGAAGCTTTCGCAGCGCGGCGAGGCGATCCGCTTTCGTCGTCGATTCCACTTTTCCAGCGACGCTGCTTTTGCCGCGGCGTTGTCCGCTGGCGCCGCGCGCCGTTCGAAGTGGGGCGTTGATGGATTTTCGTTTCATGGCCGCGAACCGCGAGGAGTCATTCGATCTAGATTCGTGAACGTCCGGCAAGCTCCATGACCCAGATTTTCAGAATTCGAAAAACTAGGTCAGGATTAGGTCAGTGGATTTTCGCACATCGGTTCGCCTGAAACACAAAACCCGCTGCTTCTTGCGAAACAGCGGGTTAAAGTGGTGGCTCAGACCGGAATCGAACCGGTGACACAAGGATTTTCAGTCCTCTGCTCTACCAACTGAGCTACCGAGCCACGGCAGGAGCGGCGAACAAAGTCACGCATTTCTGGTGCGTCAACGGGAAACTGGGCGAGAGACGCGACGTCAGGTCCCGGCGTCCTTTGCTTCGGCGGCGAGGCCCAGTTCCAACAACCGCGCGATTCGGTCGGTATCGTAAACGCAGCCAGCCCAGGTGCCGCCGCTCGCGTTCTGCAGCGCGGCCCACAGCCGCGTGTCGGCGGGTACGCGCGGGTCCGGCCGCAGGCTCGGATGCTGCGGCCGGGCGTTGAATTCGGCCGGCGCAATGCCGATCACATCAATCGATCCCTCGAGCGCCCGCGTGTCGATCACGAGCCGCACGCGGTCACCATCGCGCACGCGCGCAATCGGGCCGCCCGCCCAGGCCTCCGGGCTCACGTGGCCGATACACGCGCCGGTCGATACGCCCGAAAACCGCCCGTCGGTGAGCAGCGCGATCCGCTGGCCGTCCTTGGTGTACTTGAGGGCCGAGGTGATCTGATACGTCTCGGGCATGCCGGAGCCCGGGCCGATGCCGATCAACACGATGACCTCGCCCGGCTGCACGCGCGCGGCCTTGAGCGCCCCAATGGCCGTCGCCTCGCTCGTGAACACCCGCGCCGGGCCTTCGTGCCGGTAGATGCCGTCGGCTCCGACCAGCTCCGGCGCAATCGCCGTGCTCTTCACGAGCGCGCCTTCCGGTGCGAGGTTGCCACGCAGGAAAGTGATTGTGCTCGTGAGCCCGCGTTCGCGCGCGCGGGCCGGGCTCATGATGACGTTGTCCGGATCGACGCCATCGAGCGCGTGCAGCTTCTCCCGCAGCCGCCGGCGCCGCTCGGACTTCTCCCACCACGCGAGGTTTTCGCCGAGCGGGCGGCCGGTGACGGTGCGGGCGTCGAGCTTCAGCAGTCCCGCGTCGCGCAGGTGTAGCATCACTTCGGGTACGCCGCCGGCGAGAAAGACCTGGACGGTGGCGTAATGCTTCGGCCCGTTCGGCAGAACGTCGACGAGCCGCGGGACCGCGCGGTTGATTCGCGTCCAATCGTCGACCGTCGGCCGCCGCAAGCCCGCGTCATGCGCGATGGCCGGCACGTGCAGGACGAGATTGGTTGAGCCGCCAAACGCCGCGTGCACGACCATGGCATTGTGCACCGCATCGTCGGTAAGAATGTCGCGCGTGGTGATTTGCTTCTCCTCGAGCTCCAGCAGCGCCTTCGCCGATCGCCGGGCCAGGTCGCGCCAGATCTCGGCGCCGGACGGGCTGAGCGCTCCGTGCGTGAGCGATAGCCCGAGTCCCTCCGCGACGACCTGGCTCGTGGCCGCCGTGCCCATGAATTGGCAGCCGCCGCCGGGCGAACCGCACGCCTTGCAGCCCTGCTCGATCGCATAGTCGAACGTGACCTCGTCACGGGCGAAGCGGGTCGCGAGCGTCTGGATCTTGCCGGTGTCCTCGGCCTCTTCGGCGAGCAGCGTCACGCCTCCCGGCACCAGGATCGTTGGGAGGTCCGGCGTGCCGGCGAGCGCCATCAACATCGCGGGCAGCCCCTTGTCGCACGTGGCGACACCGAGCACGCCGCGGCGCGTGGGCAGCGAACGAATCAGCCGTCTCAATACGACGGCGGCGTCGTTGCGATACGCGAGGCTGTCGAGCATGCCGGCGGTGCCGTTGGTGCGGCCGTCGCAGGGGTCGCTCACGTAGCCGGCGAACGGAATCGCGCCGGCCGCGCTGAACGTGCGGGCCGCTTCTTCCATCAGCAGTCCGACTTCCCAATGGCCAGTGTGGTAGCCGAGCGCGATCGGCGTGCCGTCCGGCGCGCGAATTCCGCCCTGCGTGCTGAGGATGAGAAACTGTTTGCCGCGCAACGCCGCGGGATTCCAGCCCATGCCGGCATTCTGGGTCAGCCCGAACAAATCGCCGCTGCTCATGTGGCGGAGCTGGTTTGGCTCGAGCGGCAGTGCGCCGCTCGGTCCCGGCGCAGTCGTGCGCAGCGCGTAGATGGCTTCGTTGGCGGAGTCGAGGAGCGGGTCCATTCAGGGCGGGAGAATTCGTGAACCACTGACGAACACTAACTCTTCGCTAACCTGCCGGGATCGAATACTGATCGTTTCCATGCGAGCCAGGCGTTAGTGCGGCATTAGCGCAAGTTAGCGGTCAGCTCGCATCGCGCGTGGGCTGGCCATTGACGAGCCGCAGCAAGGCGAGCGGGTTCGCGTGCTGCAGCGCCGGCGGCAGTGATTCATCCGCGAACCCCTGGTAGCAGATCGGCCGGGCCCAGCGATGAATCGCCGCGGTGCCGACCGACGTGAAGCGCGCGTCGGTCGTCGCGGGCGACGGTCCGCCGTGATGCATGGCGTGACACACCTCGACGCCCGTCGGGAACCCGTTGATGACGATCCGGCCGACCTTCTGTTCGAGCGTCGCGATCAAACTCTGTGCGGACGCGAGATCGCCGGCGGTCCCATGCAACGTCGCCGTGAGCTGACCCTCGAGCGCAGCGGCGCATGCGGCGAGTTCGTCCGGGCTCTCCCCGACGATCACGAGCGTGAAAGGCCCGAACGCTTCCGCTGCGAGCTCGGAGTGTGAAAGAAAGTTGCGCGCGGTCGTCTGCGCGACGCTCGGCGCGGATACGGTGCCTTGCTCCTTTGCGGCGGTCGCGCCGGTGGCGAGCAGTTCCACGTTCGCGACGTCGGTGATTTTTCGCTGATTTGCGAGGTACTCCTCGCGAATGCCGCTCGTCAGCATCGTGCCGCAGGGAGCTGCGCGCACGAGCTCCGCAAATTTCTGCAAGAACGCGTCGGTGTCCGCGCCGCGCTGGAGGAAGACGAGGCCGGGTTTCGTGCAGAACTGGCCGACGCCGAGCGTGAACGATCCCAACAGCCCCTGCGCAATCGCCGCGCCGCGTTCGCGCACCGCCGCCGGCAGCAGGAACACCGGGTTGATGCTGCTCATTTCCGCGAACACGGGAATCGGATGCGCCCGCGCCGCCGCGGCGTCGAACAGCGCGCGTCCGGCCGTGTGCGAACCCGTGAAGCCCACGCCAGCGACGGCCGGGTGCCTGACCATCGCGATGCCCGCGACCGCACCGCTGCCGTGCACGAGCGAGAAAACTCCCGCCGGCAATCCACACCCGGCAGCCGCGCGAGTGACCGCGCCGGCCACCAGCTCCGACGTGCCGGGGTGAGCGCGGTGCGCTTTCACGACCACCGGGCAACCGGCCGCGAACGCCGATGCCGTGTCGCCGCCCGCGACGGAAAATGCCAGCGGGAAATTGCTCGAGCCGAACACCACGATGGGCCCGAGGGGGATCAGCATCCGTCGAAGATCCGGTCGCGGTGCCGGCTGGCGATCGGGCAGGGCGGGATCGATCCGTGCGTCGACCCACGAGCCGTCGCGCACGACCTGCGCGAACAGCCGCAGCTGCCCGCACGTCCGCGCGCGCTCACCGGTGATTCGCGCGAGCGGCAACCCCGTTTCGGCGACGGCGCGCTGCAGCAGCGCGTCGCCCAGCGCTTCGATTTCAGTCGCGATCGCGTCGAGGAACTTCGCGCGGTCCGCGCCCGACCGCGTGCGATAGTCGGCGAACGCCGCCGCGGCTGCGTTCATCGCGCGATCGACTTCGGCCGCGCGAGCTTCGTGGAAGTCAGGTTCGAGCGTGGTGTTCGTCGCCGGATTGACGGCGCGATAGGTTTTGCCGCCGGGTTGGCCGGGCTCTCCCGCGATGAGACTTTTGCCGTGCAGGGTCATGAGTAGGAAATTTGGAGGGCCGACCTCCGTGTCGGCCGCGGCCGGGACAGAGCCCGGCCCTCCAGTATGCCAAGTTAAGCGACTGTGTTCACCAGCGTCCCCACCGGCTCGATCGTGATTTGAATCTCGTCGCCGCGGCGCAGCGTGAACGAATCCGGCGGCACGATGCCGGTGCCGGTCATGAGAAAGCAGCCGTGCGGAAAACTGTTCTCGCGGAACAGCCAGTCGGCGAGCAAGGGCAGCGGCCGCTTGATCTGGCCGACGGTGGTCTCGCCGTGAAACGCGACCGACCCGCCACGGCGAATGGCGACGGCGATGACCGTGGTCGCGGCCGGCAGCGTATCCGTGATCACGATGCACGGGCCGAGCGCGGCGCTGCGATCGTACACCTTGGCCTGCGGCAGGTAGAGGGGGTTTTCGCCCTCGATGTCGCGCGAACTCATGTCGTTGCCGATGGTGTAGCCGAAGATTTTGCCGCGGGAGTTGATCGCGAGCGTCAGCTCGGGCTCGGGCACGTTCCACGTGGCGTCGCCGCGAATCCGCACCGGTGTGCCCGGCGCGGCGACGCGGTGCGGCGTCGACTTGAAGAACAGCTCAGGCCGCTCCGCCTCGTAGACGCGATCGTAGAAATTGCCGCCGCCGGCGACCTTCGATTCCTCCATCCGCGCCGTGCGGCTGCGGAAATAGGTCACGCCGGCCGCCCAGACTTCCTGGGATTGGATCGGCGCGTGGAGAGTCCACTCGCTCACGCTCGTGGTAGCGAGTCGAGCATGGCGAAGGCGGTCGTTGAGGAACTCGAGTGGATCCACGGAAACGAAGATTTCGTCGAGCGAGGCGGAGCACGCGTGGAACCGGCCGTCACGCTCGACGATCAGTCCGCTGGCAGTGGCATAGAGGCGGAGCATTGTCAGGAAGTAGGGCGGGCTTCAACCTCTGGGGACTCTGCGACCTCCTGTAAAACCAAACCCTTGCGTCGCACGCCGGCGGGGCGCATCTGCCGATTGGCGGCAGCATGGGGTGGACGGCGACCCTCCGGGCGCCGTTGGCGAAGAACGCGCCGGGAGGTCGCGTTCCGCCTCGACCCGCGGCCAAATTGCGTGGCCCCCGGCATGCGCGCGCGCAACTTTTGCTTCGCGTCGAATCCTCGCACCCACCACGATGGCTCCCCCCCCCAACATCAGCCGTCAACGCCATGAAACACCTCCTGTCCAGCACGCTCCTCGCGGTGATCGCCGCCGCCGCCCTTTCCGCCCAAACGGTTCCCTCCGGTTGGAAACAACGCATCGATCGCAGCACCAGCGCCTCCGATCCCGATGCCGCGGGCACGGTGAAAATTGTCACCGCGGGCAAGGGTTTCCATGTCGAGACGCCGTCCGCGGCGGTGTTCTGGAATCCG
>Ga0080064_1007834_pt1 | contig 10527 bp, 10 predicted proteins | sample Subgrocontami54m_FD_69260 | JGI IMG/M metagenome (GOLD analysis project Ga0080064, IMG submission 69260) | Subsurface groundwater microbial communities from S. Glens Falls, New York, USA - GMW46 contaminated, 5.4 m (SPADES assembly) (version 2) ... | reverse complement strand
TTGCCCTCGTCGAGGGCTTCCGCGGCGACATCCTGGCCTGGGTGCGCCTCGGCGCCGACGGCACGATCGCGCGCTGCCACTTGCGCGACCCGTCCTGGTTCCAGTGGCCGCTGCTGGAGACAGCCATCGAAGGCAACATCGTCGCCGACTTTCCCCTGTGCAACAAATCCTTCAACTGCTCGTACTCGGGCCACGACCTTTAGAGACGCCGATGCGCAAGCTGCTGCTCGAAAGCCTCCTGCAGGCGCCCCTGACCGAGGCGCCGCCGTCGCGCGACGATGCGGCGCTCGCGGAGCTGGCCAAGAGCCTGGAGCGCTCCTCGCGCCGCCGGCTCGGCCGCTCGCTGTCGATCCGCGAGGTGGACGCCGGCTCCTGCAACGGCTGCGAGCTCGAGATCCATGCGCTCAACAACGCCTTCTACGACCTGGAGCGCTTCGGCCTCAGGTTCGTCGCCTCGCCCCGCCACGCCGACGTGCTGATGGTCACCGGCCCGGTCACCAAGAACATGCGCCAGGCGCTGGAGCGCACCTATGCCGCCACGCCCGACCCGAAGTGGGTGGTGGCAGTCGGCGACTGCGCGCTCGACGGGGGCCTCTTTGCCGGCAGCTACGCCGTGGTCGGCGGGGTCTCCGCCGTGGTGCCCGTCGATCTCCACATCCGCGGCTGCCCGCCTTCCCCCACGGCGCTGCTCAAAGGCCTGCTGGCGCTGGTTGAGGAGGCGGCGCGCTAGGCAGGTTCGCATCGCCCCGACATCACATGCAAAGTCACGGCCGTTCTGGCCCGGGAGCTGACAAATTAACCGGGCTTGGGGAACGGCCGCAGCACGGCGGAGGCCGTGGCGGTGGCGAGGAGCGTGCCGTCGGGCAGGCGCAGGCTGCCCTGCAGGTGCGCGGTCGAGCCGCCCATGCGCAAGACCTCGCCGCGGCCGATGACGCGCGCCATCGGCGTGGGGCGCAGATAGCTCACCGAGATCTGCAGCGTCGGCACAAGAACCGCGAAGCGCTGCGAGATGCTGGCGGTGACGCCCATGGCGTCGTCGAGCATGGCGCACACGAACCCGCCCTGCACCGTGCCTTGTGGGTTGGCGAACTCCGGGCGGGGCGTGAAGGCGACCTCGGCCCAGCCCTGGTCGACGGAGAAGTCGATCACCTCCAAGCCCAGATGCCGTGCGGACGGAGGGTGGTTGCCCGGATCGCGCAGCAGCGCCCGGATCTGATCGTCGCTGAACGCCATGCGGCCAAGCCTACCCCCGAGCACATGCGAAAGTCGACCATCGAGAGCCTAAAACAGGTCTTGCTCCATCGTCGGGCCTTGTGCGGCCGACTCAGGATAAGCTGCCCGCCATGACCCCGGTCACCACATTTGCCGGCAGGACCGTTGCCGTGTTCGGCCTCGCGCGGTCGGGACTGGCCGCCTGCCGTGCCCTCCTCGCGGGCGGCGCCGCGGTCGTGGCGGCCGACGATGCGGCGCAGGGCCGGGATGCGGCTGCGGCGGCGGGCGTTCCTGTGCAAGACTTGCGAGCCGCCGACTGGAGCCGATTTGCTGCCCTGGTGCTGGCGCCGGGCGTGCCTCTCACCCACCCCGAGCCGCACTGGACGGTGGCCGAAGCGAGAGCCGCGGGTGTGGAGATCATCGGCGACATCGAGCTTTTCTGTCGCGAGCGGGCGAGGAGCTGCTCGGACGCGCCCTTCGTCGCCATCACCGGCACCAACGGCAAGTCCACCACCACGGCGCTCATCGCCCACATCCTGCGCTCGGCCGGCAGGGACGCGCAGATGGGCGGCAACATCGGCACCGCCATCCTGGATCTGGCGCCGCCGGCCAAGACCCGCGTGCACGTGGTCGAGATGTCCTCGTTCCAGATCGAGCTGACGCCCTCGCTCGCGCCGACCGTCGGCGTGCTGCTCAACGTCTCGCCCGATCATCTCGACCGCCACGGCACCATGGAGCACTACGCCGACCTCAAGGCCCGCCTGGTGGCGCACGCCGAGCACCCGGTCGTCGGCGAGGACGACGAGGAGTGCCGCGACATCGCCGAGCGCCTGCGGCTCGCCAACCGCAGCTGGGTCGACCTCGTTTCGGCGCGCGCGCGCGTCTCGCACGGGTGGTACGCGGTTGGCACCGAGCTCGTGGCCCGCGCGCCCTGGACCGGGCCGCTCGGCGCCTTCGCCGACCTCGCCGGCATCGGCTCCCTGCGCGGCCGGCACAATATTCAGAACGCGCTGGCAGCCAGCGCGGCTGCGCTGATCCTCGGCATTGCGCCGGGCGAGGTAGCGGCCGCGCTGAGAACCTTCCCCGGCCTGCCGCATCGCCTGGAGGAGATCGGCCGGCAGGGCCGCACGCTCTTCATCAACGACAGCAAGGCCACCAACGCCGACAGCGCCGCCACCGCGCTCGCGGCGTTTCCCGGGGACATTTTCTGGATCCTGGGCGGCAAGCCGAAACAGGGCGGCATCGCCACCCTCGAGGCGTTCTTCCCGCGCATCGCCAAGGCCTATCTGATCGGCGAGGCGAGCCAAGAGTTTGCGGCGACGCTCGAGGGCAAGGCCGCCTTCGCGCGCTGCGGCACGCTCGATGCGGCCGTGGCCGCCGCGGCGCGCGAGGCTGCCGCAAGCGGCGCAGCCGAGCCCGTCGTCCTGCTGTCGCCGGCCTGCGCCTCCTACGACCAGTATCCCAACTTCGAGGTGCGCGGCGACGCCTTCCGCGCCCTGGTCGCGGCGCTGCCCGGCATCGCGCTGCGCCCATGAGGCTGTCGCGGGCAGAGCGGAGCCTGCTGGTCGACTGGTGGTTCACGGTCGACCGCGTGCTGCTGGCCGCCATCCTGGTCATCGTCGGCGCGGGGCTGCTGCTGTCGCTGGCGGCGAGCCCGTCGATCGCCATCAAGCGCGGGCTGCCGACCTTCTATTTCGTCCAGCGCCATATCGTCTTTGCCGTTGCCGGCCTCGGCATCCTGCTGGCGGTATCGCTGCTGCCGCTGGAGAGCGTGCGCCGCCTCGCGCTCGTCGTGCTGCTTGCCACCTTCGCGCTGATGGCGCTCGTGCTGTTCGCGGGCGCCGAGATCAAGGGCGCGCGCCGCTGGCTGCACATTGCCGGCTACTCGCTGCAGCCCTCCGAGCTCGCCAAGCCCGCTTTCGTCACGCTTTGCGCCTGGCTGTTCGCGGAAGGGCAGCGCCGCCCCGACATGCCGGCCGTGCCGCTCGCCGTGCTGCTCTACCTGCTGTTTGCGTGCCTGCTCGTGCTGCAGCCCGATGTCGGGCAGATGCTGCTCGTGAGCCTGGTATGGTGCGCGCTGTTCCTGCTCGCCGGCAAGCCGCTGCGCTGGTTCTTCGTGCTCGGCGCGTGCCTCGCTGCCGCTCTGCTCGCCGCCTATCTGAGCCTCGGCTACGTGCGCCTGCGCATCGACCGCTTCCTGCATCCCACCCTGGGCGATACGTTCCAGACCGACCGGGCGCTGCAGTCGTTCATCGAGGGCGGCTTCTTCGGCAAGGGCCCCGGCGAGGGCACCATCAAGACGGTGTTGCCCGACGCCCACACCGATTTCATCTTTGCCGTGATCGCCGAGGAATACGGCGTGCTCGCCTGCCTGGTGATCCTGGGTTTGTTTGGCCTGGTGGCGATCCGGGTGTTCTCGCGCCATCTCGGTGAGACCAACGCCTTCGCCTCGCTGGCCGCGGCCGGATTGGTCCTGCTGTTCGAGCTGCAGGCGATCATCAACATGGCCGTCAACGTCGGTCTGGTCCCCGCCAAGGGCATCACGCTGCCGTTCATTTCGAGCGGGGGGTCGTCGATGCTTGCGGTCGGGCTGACGATGGGCATGCTGCTGGCGGTGACGCGGCGCCGGCCCGACCCGGCGCGCGTGAAAAAGCCCGGATTCGTGTCTAGACCGGCAACCTGAGGCAGTGACGGGCACGGACGGGCGGCGAGGGATGGCGGCGGACGTGGGCACCTCTGTGATGCTGGCGGCCGGCGGCACCGGCGGCCACCTGTTTCCCGCCTTTGCCCTGGCGCAGGAGCTCGGCCGGCGCACGGTTCCCGTCGACCTGGTGACGGACATGCGCGGGGACCGCTACGGGGCCGACTTCCCGGCGCGCGCCGTCTATCGCGTCCCCTCCGCGACCCTGGTTGGACGATCGCCCTACGCGGCGGCCGAGACGGCGTGGATGCTGATGCGCGGCATCGCTGCCGCCTTCAAGCTGCTGGGTCAGGTGCGGCCCGGCGCGGTCGTGGGCTTCGGCGGCTATCCGGCCTTTCCCCCGCTGGTCGCCGCCAAATTACGCAAGATCCCGACCGCCCTGCACGAGCAGAACGCCGTCCTCGGACGCGCCAACCGCATGCTGGCCAAGCGCGTCACGGCGATTGCCACGTCGTTCGACCACACCAGGCACCTCGACGGCCCGGCGCTGGCGCGCGCCCGCCTCACCGGCAATCCGGTGCGCGATCAGGTGATCGAATGGTCGGCGCAGGATTACCACGCCCCGGGGCGCGATGGACCATTCTCACTGCTGATTTTCGGCGGCAGTCAGGGCGCGCGCTTCTTTTCCGACACGCTGCCTCCCGCCCTGGCGCTGCTGCCCGCAGAGATCCGCGCCAGCCTGTTCGTGGTGCAGCAGTGCCGCGAGGAGGACCTCGCCCGAGTCGAGCTGGCCTACCGGGAGGCCGGCGTGCGCTCGCATCTGGCCACCTTCTTTCCCAACCTGCCCGAGGAGATGGCCAAGGCCCACCTCGTCATCGGCCGCGCCGGGGCCTCGACCGTCGCGGAGCTGACGGTCATGGGACGGCCGGCGATCCTGGTGCCGCTGCCGCATTCCATCGACAACGACCAGCTGCAGAACGCGACCAGGCTTGCCGAATCGGGCGCGGCTTGGTGCATCGAGCAGAAGGAGCTGACGCCGGAGCGTCTCGCCAGCGCGCTGAGCCGGCTGCTGGGGTCGCCGGAGACGTTGGCGCAGGCGGCGGATGCGGCCAAGCGCCAGGGCCGGCCGGATGCGGTTGCCCGCCTCGCCGATCTCGTCGAGGAGCTGGTAGGCAGACGCGGAAAAAGCGCGTAAACGCTTCTCGCAAAGTAGGGGTGGCGCCCGAAAAGAAAAGAGGGAACTACAACCGATGCGAATGCCTGGCGAGATGGGGCCCGTGCACATTCTGGGCATCGGCGGCATCGGCATGAGCGCAATTGCCGAGATCCTGCACGCCAAGGGCTACACCGTGCAGGGCAGCGACCAGAAGGACAGCGCCAACGTCAAGCGCCTGCGCGCCAAGGGCATCCGCGTGTTCGTCGGCCACGACCCCGTGAACTTGGTGGGTGCGCGCTACATCGTCGTCTCCACCGCCATCAAGCGCACCAATCCCGAGCTCGAGGCCGCCAAGGCCAGGGGCTATCCCATCATCCGCCGCGCCGAGATGCTGGCCGAGCTGATGCGGCTCTACGCGACGGTCGCCGTCACCGGCACTCACGGCAAGACCACCACCACCTCCCTCATCGCCCATGCCTTCAACGCCGCTGGCCTCGACCCCACCGTCATCACCGGCGGCATCATCAACGCGTGGGGCTCCAACGCCCGGCTCGGCAACGGCGACTGGATGATCGTGGAGGCCGACGAGTCCGACGGCACCTTCATCAAGATCCCGACCCAGATCGGCGTCGTCACCAACATCGACCCGGAGCATCTCGACTACTTCAAGTCGGTCGAGAACATGCACCGCGAGTTCGAGACCTTCTATCGCAACATCCCCTTCTACGGCCTCGCCGTCACCTGCATCGATCACCCGGTGGTGGCCGAGATGATCGAGCGGCTGGAGCTGCGGCGCGACGGGCGCCGGCTGCTGACCTACGGCACGTCGCCGGGCGCCGACCTCGTCCTGAAGTCGGCGCGCGTCGAGGGCTCGGCTACCTTCTTCGATGCCGATCTCGGAGCGCGCGTGCGCGGCGGGGCGCGGGCGATCAGGGGCTGGAGCGTGCCGCTGCCCGGCCACCACAACGCGCTCAATGCGCTCGCTGCCATCGCGGCGGCCAGCGAGGCCGGCATCGGCGACGACACCCTGCGCAAGGCGCTTGCCGGCTTCTCGGGCGTCAAGCGCCGCTTCCAGCCGACCGGCACGTGGAACGGCATCGCCATCTACGACGACTACGGCCATCACCCGGTGGAGATCGCAGCCGTGCTGAAGGCGGCCAAGGCCGGCGCCCGCGGCCGCGTCATCGCCGTGGTCGAGCCGCATCGCTACACGCGCGTGCGCGATCTCTTCCGCGAGTTCGCCGCCTGCTTCAAGGATGCCGACAGCGTCATCGTCACTCCCCTCTACTCGGCGGGCGAGCTCCCCATCGACGGCATCGACCACGCGTCCCTGGCGGAGGCGATCCGCGCCACCGGCCACAAGGCCGTGGTCGTGGTCGACAGCGAGCGCGAGATCGCCCCGGCGCTGAAGCGCATCGCTTCGCCCGGCGACATGGTCATCTGCCTGGGTGCCGGCAACAGCACCGAATGGGCCCACGCCCTCCCCGACCGGCTCGCCGGCGAACCCCTGCGCGCCGGAGGGGCGGCGTGAAACGGTGGGGCGCCAGCGTAGCAACCGTGTTTTTACGCGGTGGCCAATTTAGCGTTGAACGGCTTTCTGGTCTTGATGATTGCATTCATGATCGAGACCAGCTTTCCGATGCAAGCAATGATTGCTTGCTTGTGGGATTTTCCTTTGGCGCGCAGACGTTGGTAGAAGGGTTTGAGGATGGGATTGCAGCGATATCCGGTTTGCGCGGCCATATAGAGGGCTTGTCGAAGGGGAGCTCGTCCGCCTTGGATATGCCGCTCGCCTTTGACCCCACCCGAATCGGCGTTGAAGGGTGCGACGCCGACGAGCGCTTTGAGCTCACCGGTCGAGCGCTGGCCGAGTTCGGGCAACTCGGCGATGACGGTCGCGCTGGTTGCCGACGCGATACATGGAATGCTCTCGAGCAAGTCCTGTCGCTCGCGCATTGGTTGGCATGCCGCGATGTGCTCGGCGATCGCGTCCTCGATTCGCTCGATCTCGTCGTCGAGGGCTTCGATGACGCGTTCGACGCTGGCCTTGATATCTTTCTCGACGATCTTCCCGCGATGGTTTTTCTCCGCGACGCGTGCGTCGACCAACTGCCTGCGGCGCAAGGAAAGTGCTTTCAAACGGGCCTCTTGCGCACTCGGCAACGTGGTGATGCGCGGCCTGGCACGCTCGCCGAAGATGGCAAGCACGCGGGCGTCGATGGGGTCGGTCTTGGCGAGTCTTCCGATGCCCTTGGCGAAGTCGCGCACCTGGCGCGGATTGACCCGCGAGAACGCAACGCTTTCAGCAGCCAGGGCTGCCATGATGGCGATCTCGTAGCCGCCGGTCGCTTCGACGACCACCAGCGCGACTTTCCTTTTAGCGAAGGCCTTGGCGAGTTTTTTGGCCGCGGCCTTCGTATTGTCGCAGGACACCGCTTCGAACTTTCCACTGGCATCGAGAATGGCGCCGTCGAGTGTGGTCGAAGAGATATCGATGCCGACGATGGGGTATGTTACATTCATGTCGAATCCAGCCTTGTTTTTGCGAGCTGCGCGGAGTTGGAGCTCTGGGCGCTCAGTCAACCGTTCGGATTCAACGCCAGTACTGGCCGGTCGGGGATCAAGCTACGAAGCGATCTCATGATCGAGGTTGGGACGATCTCCCGTCCGGCCCCTCTCTCCTCGCATGATTCCGACAAACAAGGTTGGGTCGAGCGCCAGCGAAGACCCAACACCAATCATGTTCTTTGTCCTTGTCGGGTCTGCGCTTCGCTTGACCCAACCTACACGGGACGGTCCGCATGACCTTCCCCGATCTGCTGCCCGAGATCGCCGCGCGGATGCCGGATCTGCGCGGGCGGGTAGTGGCCAACGCCACCCTCGCCGACATCACCTGGTTCCGCGTCGGCGGGCCGGCGCAGGTGCTGTTCACGCCCGCCGACGAGGCCGACCTCGCCTATTTCCTGAAGAACATGCCGCGCGAGCAGCCCGTCACCGTCGTCGGGCTGGGTTCAAACCTGCTGGTGCGCGACGGCGGCGTGCCGGGGATCGTCATCCGCTTAGGTCGCGGCTTTGCCAAGATCGAGGTCGAGCCCGCAAGCCGCATTCACGTCGGCACGGCCGTGCCCGACGTGAAGCTGGCGCGCGCGGCGGCGGATGCCGGCATCGCCGGCCTCGCCTTCTATCGCGGCGTGCCGGGATCGGTCGGCGGGGCGCTGCGCATGAACGCCGGCGCACACGGCCGCGAGACCAGGGACGTGCTGCTCGAGGCGCGCGCCGTCGACCGGCAGGGCAACATCCACGTGCTCCCGCTCGCGGCGATGGGGCTCACGTATCGCCACTGCGGCGTTGCCGGCGACTGGATCTTCACCGAGGCGCTGTTTCAGGGCACGCCCGGCGAGCCGGCTGAGATCTTGAAGCAAATGGAGGAGGTGGCCGAATACCGCGAGGCCAACCAGCCAATCAAGGAGCGCACCGGCGGCTCCACCTTCAAGAACCCGCCGGGCTCGAGCGCCTGGAAGCTGATCGACGGCGCCGGCTGCCGCGGCTTGCGCATCGGCGGCGCCAAGGTCTCCGAGATGCACTGCAACTTCCTGATCAACGACCGCAACGCCACCGCCGAGGATATCGAGCGCCTGGGCGAGACGGTGCGCGCGCGTGTGCGGGAGGCGTGCGGTGTGACACTGCATTGGGAGATCATTCGCCTCGGACTGCCCAGGGACGGCCGGCCGACGGGCGAAGCGCTGGCTGAGGCACTTGCACAATGACCGCGTCGCCGGGTCCGCGTCGGTTCAACCACGTCGCCGTTCTGATGGGCGGCTGGTCCGCCGAGCGCGAGGTGAGCCTGCGCTCGGGCAACGCCTGCGCGGAGGCGCTCGCGAGCGCCGGCTACCGGGTCACGCGCGTCGACGCCGGCCGCGATCTCGCCGAGCAGCTGAAGCGGCTCAGGCCGGAGGTCTGCTTCAATGCCCTGCACGGGCGCTGGGGCGAGGACGGCTGCGTGCAGGGCCTGCTCGAGATCATGGGGCTCCCCTACACCCACTCCGGCGTGCTGGCCTCGGCGCTCGCCATGCACAAGGAGCGCGCCAAGCAGGCGATGCGCGCAGCCGGCGTTCCCGTCGCCGACGGCAAGGTGGTGACGCGCGCCGAGGCGGCGAAAGAGCATGTGCTGCCGCGCCCTTACGTGCTGAAGCCCGTGTCGGAGGGCTCGAGCGTCGGCGTCTACATCGTGCCCGAGGACCATCAGCATCCCCCCCAGGAGCTCAACGATCCGAACTGGGCGTACGGGGAGGACCTGCTCGCCGAGCGCTACATTCCGGGACAGGAGCTCACCTGCGCCGTGATGGGCGAGCGCGTTCTGGGCGTCACCCAGATCGTCCCGGCCGAGGCGCTGCGCTTCTACAATTACGAATCCAAGTACGCCGACGGCGGCTCGCTGCACCTGCTGCCGGCGCCGCTTTCATTGAATGTTTACCAATTGGTGCAGAAGTTAACTCTAACGGCTCATAAAGCTTTGGGCTGCCGCGGCGTATCCAGGGCGGACTTCCGCTACGACGACCCCGACGGCGGCTCGGGCGAGGTGGTGTGCCTGGAGGTCAACACCCAGCCGGGCATGACGGCGACCTCGCTGGTGCCCGAGTTGGCCGTGCATGCAGGCCTGACATTCGCCGAGCTCGTGAGCTGGATGGTGGAGGACGCTAGTTGCGACAGATAGGGACCGGGCAGCCGATCTGGGGGCGGGCGAGCCGATCGCCAGCGCCCTCGGCAGCCCGCATCCCGGTCCTGAAGGCAACGGCAACGAAACTCCAGCGTCCCCGGCGCAGCCGGCGTGCGCAACGCAAATTCAAGCCCGTCCTGCCCCTCCTCGCCGTCGGCGCAATGGCAGCCACGGCCTTCCTCGTCTTCGCCGCGCCGGAGCGATCGGCGCGCCCGGCCTCGCAGGCGCTCGCCGAGATCGAGCGCATGATCGACCTCGCCGGCTACGGCCTGACCCAGGTGTCCCTGACCGGCCATCGCTTCACCCCGGACCGCGACATCTTCGATGCCATCGACCTGCGCGCGGCCCCGACGATGCTCAGCTTCGACAGCCGGGCCGCCCAGGACCGCGTCGAGCGCCTGCCCTGGATCGAGCGCGCCAGCATCGAGCGCGTGCTCCCCGATCGCCTCGAGGTGCGCGTCATCGAGCGCACCCCGGTCGCCGTCTGGCGCCGCGGCGCGCGCCACTACCTGATCGACAAGACGGGGCGCGTCCTGGCCGCCGTGACGCCCGATGCGGCGCCGTCCCTGCCGCGCCTGGCCGGCGAAGGCGCCGCCACCGAGGCCGCCGCACTCGAGCGGCTGCTGGCCAAGCAACCCGCTCTCGAGCGCCAGGTCGAGCTCGCCGAGCGCGTCGGCGGGCGCCGCTGGACACTGCGGCTCGCCGGCGGCGGGGGGCACCAGGGGCCGGCGGGGGGGGGGGGCGGGGGGCCGGGATAACCCCCCCCGCGGGCCCGGCGCCGGCCGGGCCCGGGCAGCGGGG
>Ga0080064_1007833_pt1 | contig 10528 bp, 9 predicted proteins | sample Subgrocontami54m_FD_69260 | JGI IMG/M metagenome (GOLD analysis project Ga0080064, IMG submission 69260) | Subsurface groundwater microbial communities from S. Glens Falls, New York, USA - GMW46 contaminated, 5.4 m (SPADES assembly) (version 2) ... | reverse complement strand
CGGCGCAAGGGCGGGACCCAACGCCGATGACCCGGGAAGAGCTCAAGCGCTATACGCGGCAGGATCCGAGCCGGTGGGAGCGCCTGATCAAGGCGGCGGGGATTGGTGGCGACAAGTGACGGGCGGCGGCGGCATTGGCCGCCTTGCCTGGCTCTAACGGCGTGTTGATATCCGGCGCTTTATCGGTAGACTCGTCATTCCGGCGAAAGCCGGAATCGAGATCGCCCTGGGCCCCGGCCTGCGCCGGGGTGACGAATCATAATCCAACGCACTGCTAATCCCCGGCGTAGACGTCGGTGATGTTGCGCAGCCCCTTGAATTCGACTGCATTGCCGCAACCGTCGCGGCACGTCATCAGCATCTGCTCGCGTACCGTTCCGGCCTGGCGCGTTTCGGGCTTGAGGATGAAGTCCACGTCCGCTGCGGTGAGGCGCTGCGCGGTCGACTGAAAAACGTCGAGCGGCATGACCACCCCGAAGTGACGCATCGGCGTGCCGCCGCCGGCCTTGAGCTTCGAGCCTTTGTCGCCCACGATATCATCGGGTGAGAGATGCGCGACGATGTGATGGCCGAAGAAGTTGAAATCGACGCGGCCCTTGAGCTTGCGCCCTTCGGGGCAGCCGAGCAGCTCGCCGTAGAACTTGCGCGCTTGATCGAGATCGCTCACGGCGAAGGAAAAATGAAAAAGCGTGTCTATGCCGCCAGCACTCATGCGTCCCTCCAATCAGAACCCGGCTATCTCGAAATTGCTCTTCATCGCCGAACAAACGGGATTGTACCACCCGGCTCCCGTTGCCAAGTCAGGGTAACGATTTACTGTGGCGCGCGTTACTCGGCTTTGCGCGACGTGCTCGTCAGGAGCGCCTTCCACTTCGCCATGTCGGCGCGGATCACACGGGCGAATTCTTCCGGCGTGTTGCCGATCCCGGCGATGCCCTGCGCGGCGGTTTCCGCTTCCATCTCGGGGGAGCGCACGACTTTCACGATCGCCGCGTTAAGACGGTCGATGACAGGGCGCGGCGTTTTTGCCGGCGCGAGGATGCCGTTCCAGCCGGTGACGTCGAAGCCCGGCAGCCCTGACTCCGCGATGGTCGGCACATCAGGCAGCGTGGCCAGCCGCGTTTTGGTGCTGACGCCGAGCGCGCGCACGCGCCCGGCTTTTATTTGCGGAATGGCGACCACCGGCGCGCTGAAGTAGACCTGTATTTCGCCCGCGATCAGCGCGGTCATCACTTGCGGCGCACCCTTGTAGTTGACGTGCACGAGCCGCACCTTGCCCTGCGCTTCGAACAATCCGGTGGACAAGTCGCCGAGGCTGCCGCGCGCCACCGCGCCGGCGTTCAACGCGCCCGGTTTCTCCGCCGCGAGCGCGATCAGTTCCCTGACGGACTTCGCGGGCACCTTCAGATTCACCAGCAGCACCTGCGTGACCGATGTGACCATCGTGATCGGCGCAAAGTCCTTCACCGTGTCGTAAGGCATCTTCTCGTGCAGGAACGGGTTCACCGGATGCGAGGGAAACGCCATCAGCAGCGTATAGCCGTCGGGGTTGGCTTTGGCGACGATGTCGGAGCCGACGATGCCGTCCGCGCCGGGGCGATTGTCGACTATGACCTGCTGGCCGAGCGGCGCACGCAGCTTCTCGGCGACGATGCGCCCGAAGGTGTCGGTGTTGCCGCCGGCGCCGGCCGGCACCACGAGGCGTATCGGACGCGAGGGAAACGGTGCTGCCGCCAGAGCGTTGCCTGCGGCCGGCAACGCAACGAGTGACAGTACCAAGGTGGCTGTTCGCATCGGGAGCATCGTAGCTGGATGCACCGCGATCCGCAATATACAATCGGGCATTCCGTACGCAGGGTCACGCATGGCTTATCTCGAAATCTCGCCCCGGCAGCGCCTTTACTACGAAATCGACGACTGGACCGACGCGTGGAAAAAACCCGAAACCGTCGTCATGATCCACGGCTTCAGCGAGAATACCACCGCCTACCGGGCGTGGGTGCCGCATCTCGCGCGCAACTACCGTGTGATCCGCTTCGATCAGCTCGGCTTCGGCAAATCGAGCGCAGTCGCCGATGATTTCACCTTTACCACCGGGCTTTTCGTCGGCAACATTGCGCGCGTGATCGAGGCGCAGGCCGGTGCGCCCGTGCACGTAGTCGGCGCGAAGAGCGGCGGTCTCGTGGCGATCGAGCTCGCCGCGATGCGGCCCGGTCTCGTCAAGACCATCACGCTCGCTTCGACGCCGCTCGACCCGCCGCAGCCGCGGGTGTGGATCGAGCACATGGAAAGGCACGGCGTGCGCAGCTGGGCGAGTATGACCATGCCGCCGCGGCTGGGCGCCAGCATGCCGCCGGCCGGCATCGACTGGTGGGTCGACATGATGGGAGCGACCGCGCTCGCGACCGCGCATGTTTACCTGCGCTGGGTCAGCACCATCGACGTCGCGAAAGACCTGCATAAAGTGAAATGCCCGGCGCTGGTGCTCACCACGACCACCCCGCGCCGCGCTTACAGCAAAACGGACATCGAGCTATACCGGGAAGGCCTGCCGCATGCCGAGATCGCGGCGCTCGACGTGGATGGCTACCACGTCTCCGGCAGCGCGCCTGACGCCAGCGCGCGCGTGACGCTGCGTTTCCTCAAAAAGCATACCGATGCCGCAACATTGTCCGACGCTGATTTTCTCAACTCGCAGTGATGCCGGCCTGGCGTATTACTTTAATCCACTTCGTTATCTCGTTTTTCAGGAACGCTGCAAATGCGGGCGGCGATTCCACTAGCGGCCGCGAGCCATCGCCGGCCAGGAGTTCAGTCAGTTCCGGCGCATTCAGGATCTGCGTCAACTCGTGATGCAGTCGCATGAGGGTACTGCGTGGCGTCGCCGCGGGGGCGACCAGCCCGTTCCAGATCAGGATCTCGTAGCCCGGCACACCCGATTCCGCAATGCTCGGAATTTCGGGCAGCAACGGCCACCGCTGCGCGGTGGTTACCGCGAGCATTTTCAGCCTCCCCGCCTTGACATGCGGTAATGATGACGTCGGGTTGTTGAACGCAACCGCAGTCTCTCCGCTCAGCACCGCGGTCGTCGCCAGCGCGCTGCCCTTGTAAGGCACATGCAGCAGCTTGACGCCGGCCAGCATGTTGAACAATTCGCCGCCCAGATGCGATCCTGAGCCGAGGCCTCCTGAGCCGAAGGTAATCTGTCCGGGCCGCGCCCTGGCGAGTTCGATCAGATCTTTGACCGAGCCAACCGGCTGCGAGCGATGGACGATGAGCGCGCCGGGGGCGATGCTGACGCGCGTAATCGGCGCGAAATCGCGCAGCGAATCGAACGGCAGGTTCCGGTGCAGGGCCGGCGCAGCCGTGAACGCCGTGCTCACGAGATACAGCGTATGGCCATCCGGCGTGGCTCTGGCTACGATCTCTGATGCGATTACGCTGCCGCCGCCGGGCCGGTTGTCGACGACCACCTGCTGGCCGAGCGCTGCGCCGAGTTTGTGCCCCACGAGACGCGCTGCGGTGTCGTTTCCGCCGCCCGGCGCGAGCGGAACCAACAAGCGGATCGGCTTGGACGGGAAGTCCGCCGCGCGCGAGGCCGGAACCGCCGCTGCAAGCGCGATTGCCGCAAATATCGCGATCAGGTTGAGACGGAAGATTGCGCGCTCCACAAATACCGCTAGATGCCGCGCGTTCGTCCGCCGTCGACGTTGATCGCGCACCCCGTGATCATGCCGGAGCGCGCCGACGCGAGGAAAACCGCCAGGTCGGAAATGTCATCGGGTACCACCACGCGCCCCATCGGCACGTCGGCCACCAGATGCTGTTTCGCCTCGTCGATCGAAACTCCGCGCTCGCGTGCGGTGATAGTGACGAGCTCCGTCCACCGCCCGGTATCCGTCGAGCCCGGGCAAATCGCGTTGACCGTGATTCCGTATTGCCCGAATTCGTTCGCGAGCGCTTTCGTGATGCTCAACGTGCCCAGATTGATGGGACCCGACATTACGGAAACCCCGCCCGGCTCGCGCCCGCGTGTCCCCGAGATATTGATCACGCGCGCCTGCCCGGATTTCCTGAGATGCGGCAGCGTTTCGCGAGTCATGCGGATGAGGCCCAGTGGTTTGACCGCGAAATAGCGTTCCCATGCATCGTCGGGTATGTCGTTCAGCCGTCCCCGGTATGCGCCGCCCGCGCAGTTCACCAGAATGTCCACGTTGCCCAATTGCCCGATCGCCGCAGCAACCGCGGGCTTGATCGCTGCGGGCTGCCCAAGATCGAGCGCCACCACGATGACGCGCAATCCAGCCTGCGCGGTTCGCAATTCATGCGCGAGCGCCTCGCAGCGGGCGACATCCCGTCCGAACAGCGCCAGATGCACGCCTTCGGCCGCCAGCGCGATGGCAATTGCCCGGCCGATGCCGCGGCTCGCGCCTGTGACAAACGCGGTACGGCCCTTGAGTTTGAGTTCCATTTTCTTTCGTTGCGTATTTGTGGCGCGAGCAAATCATACCGGAGCCGCCGGCGCTTTCATACGGGAATGAATTCGCAGAGGCGGGCCGGGATGCAACCCGACTGTCGACAAATCGTCCGGCTCACGCTAAAGTGAATTCGATCTGCCTATGAGGAGGACGACATGAAACGTCTGTTGAGCGTACTGCTGGCCTTGCTGGCCTTCCCGGTTGCAGCGCAAAACTATCCCGCCAAAACCGTGAGAACCATTGTGCCGTTTCCCGCGGGCGGCTCAACGGATGTGCTGGCGCGGATGGTCTCGCAAAAGCTCAATGAATCCTATGGGCAGCTTTTCATCGTGGAAGATCGTCCCGGCGCGACCGGTACCATCGCCGGCGCCTTCGTGGCGAAAAGCCCGCCTGACGGCTACACGCTCATCATGCATTCGATGAGCACGTACACGGCGGGATATCTGTATCGCAAACTCAGTTACGATGCCGCGACCGCGTTCGCGCCGATCGTCAACTGCACCGTGAATCCGTTTTATCTGATGTCTGCTTCGACCCTGCCGGTAAAAACGGTTGCGGACCTTGTCGCGCTCGCCCGCCGGCGGCCCAACGAGCTCACGTATGCGACGGTCGGGATGGGCAGCGGCGCGCATCTCGCCACGGAAATGTTCACCGCGGCCGCGGGAATCAAGGCCGTGGCCGTCGCGTACAAAGGCTCGATGCCCGCGTTGACGGCGCTCGCTTCCGGCGAGACCGTCTTCACGATCAACAACATTCTCGACGGACAAATGTTCGTCAAGCAGGGAAAAATGCGCGGGCTGGCAGTGACCGGGGCGAAGCGATCGCCGGCCGTTCCCGATGTGCCGACATTGCTCGAATCAGGCATCCAGGTCGAAGCCAACCTGTGGACCGGCTTGTTTGCGCCGGCAGGGACGCCGAAAGCGATCGTGAACAAGCTCAATGAGGACATCGGGCGTATGCTGGAAACGCCGCAGATGAAAGAGTGGCTGATGAACAATCTGGGAGGCGAAATCGCGCCCCATACGCCGGAGCAGTTCGGCGCTTTCCTGGCGAACGATTCTGCGCGCTGGCAGAAGATCATCAAGCAGGTCGGCATTCAACTGGATTGAATGCTTAGGGAACCTCGGAATAACCTCTCACGGTCATTGCGAGCTGCCGGTTTCGGCGCGAAACTGCAAACGGGTCCGTGAACCTTGGTAGGGTGCGCAAGCGCACCCTACGGCTACTATCTCCGCAAAGCATGGCCGATTCATGGCCGGGCCATCTCCCGCTGTCCGCAGCGCGGGCCGAAGCCCCGCACAGGCGGGGCCCCCACGTCGTTTTTCAGATTAATTGCCCTATAAGTGTGCCACCGTACAGAGTGACCTAGGTCCTTGCGTTGATAATCGATTGCGCGCAGCATGTCCTCCAGCTTTGAACAGGCCCGCCAACGGCGGCCAGACACATGGGCGGCGCGCCATGATCGGCAATCCAGGTAGCGGGTAATTGTTGGACTACAAGGAATTGCCGTGCTCGACTCGTTGCTCAAAGACAAGGGCCGCCTGAAGTTCGCCGGGATCTTTCTCGCTCTCGCCGCGTCCTTCGCGCTCGGCATGAGCCTGAGCGCGGCGCACGCAACCCCGCCGACGAGCGCTCCGGAATCCAGCCGCGCATCTATTCCTGCATCGGATCCCGTCGCCAACCCGGGCATGGCGCGCCTGCGCGCCGATATGAAGGGCGTCGCCGCGTCCGCTGATGTGCACCTGGTTGTCGACTGGATGATGCGCAACAACAAGCACAGGGGCCATCCGTTCATCATTGCCGATAAGGTAAACAGTCTGCTTTTTGCGTTCGATGCCAACGGCGCGTTGCTGGCAAAAACTCTGGCGCTGTTCGGTGCGGCACGCAGTGACGTGATGACGGATGAACAAGCCAGCAAACCGCTGGAGGGGCTGCTGCCGGCTGACATGATCACGCCCGCAGGTTTGTTTGTTGGTGAGGCCTATCTAAGCCCGAGCTACGGCAAATCGGTGAGATTTGCCGAATACGCGCAAACCAACATGCTCATACACCGCGCACCCGGCGCAAAGCGCCTGACGCGGCTGCAATCGCCGCCCGGGAGCGGCACCCGCATTACCCTGGGTTGCATCAATTTGCGTCCCGAATTCATGGACAAAGTGCTGATGCCCAACTTCAGCGGCGAATCCACCGTGGTGGTTCTGCCGGAAACGCAATCGGCCAAATCATTTTTCGCGATCAACGACGCGGCCGAACCGGTGCCGAGGACGCAAAACGTGGCCGCCGGCAAGCCATTCGCCGGCGGTTTTTTGCGGCTGACTACCGGGTTGCTCGTGCGTGCAACGGTGAGCGGGAAAATCGTGGATATTGGACAGCATCGAAACGCAAAGAAATACAAATATGAGTAATCTCAATCCGCTGAAGTATTGCTTTCAGGGGCAACATGCAAGACCACGTGCGAGCTTCAGAACCTTGCCCGGAGTGAACCAGACTCGCCAAGTGTGCGCGGAATGCTACGACAAGATCGTCGCTGACCGGAAACAGAAGAAGGAATGAATCGAGGCCGGCGCGTCAGCGGCTGCGGCCACCAGAACGGTACACGATAGTGCGCTTCGCGGTGGGCGCAGGCGCAGTGTGTCCGGGTTTCCCGGTCTTGGGTGCGGCCGCAGGCGCGGCGTGGTGGGTGTGCGCGCCGCGACCCGGGCTGCGACCGCCGCCGGACTTGCTGCGTGGTTTGCCCTGCGCGCCGTTGTTGCGGTATTGGCCGCGTCCCTGCCGCTGCAGAATCGGTTCCGCCTTCGCGTGCGGATCCGGCGTAAAGCCGGGGACCACTTCCTGCAAAATCTCGCGCTTGATCAGTCTCTCGATGTCGCGCAGGAATCCATGCTCGTCGACGCATACCAGCGAGATCGCTTCGCCGCTTGCGCCCGCGCGGCCGGTGCGGCCGATGCGGTGCACGTAATCGTGGGGGACGTTGGGCAGATCGTAGTTGACCACGTGCGGCAACTGGTCGATGTCGATGCCGCGCGCGGCGATATCGGTGGCGCACAGTACCTGCAGGCCGCCCTCTTTGAACTCGGCGAGCGCGCGCGTGCGCGCGCCCTGGCTCTTGTTGCCATGGATCGCGAGCGCAGTGATGCCATCCTTGTTGAGTTGCTCGGCCAGCCGGTTGGCGCCGTGCTTGGTGCGCGTGAACACCAGCACCTGATGCCAGTGGTTGGTGGCGATCAGGTGCACCAGCAGCTCGCGCTTGCGGTCGCGATCCACCGGATGGACCTTTTGATTGGTGATCTCTACCGTCGAGTTGCGGCGTGCGACTTCGATCATGGCCGGCGCATTGAGCAGGCTGTCGGCGAGTGTCTTGATCTCCTCGGAGAAAGTTGCCGAGAACAGCAGGTTTTGCCGGCGCCTGGGCAACAAGGCGAGGACGCGCTTGATGTCGCGGATGAAGCCCATGTCGAGCATCCGGTCAGCTTCGTCCAGCACCAGGATTTCGATGTGCGACAGGTCGACGGTGCGTTGCTGGTGAAGGTCGAGCAGGCGGCCCGGCGTCGCGACGAGGATGTCGACACCGCGTTTGAGTTGCGCGATTTGCGGGTTGATTCCGACGCCGCCGTAGACAACCATCGACGAGTGCTTCGAGAATTTGCCGTACACGCGAACACTTTCTTCAATCTGCGCGGCGAGTTCGCGGGTCGGCGCCAGGATCAGCGTGCGGATGGGTTTTCGCCCATTCGCAGTATTGGGCGCCGGGCGCGTAGACAGCAGCTGCAGGATCGGCAGGACAAATCCCGCGGTTTTTCCGGTGCCGGTCTGCGCGCCGGCCAGCAGGTCGCCGCCGGCCAGCACTGCCGGGATCGCCCGGGTCTGGATCGGAGTAGGGGTGGTATAGCCGTGTTCGGCAACGGCGCGCACAAGTTCCGCGGACAAGCCGAGATTTGCAAATGACATGAGATTTACCGATAACGATCGGCCTGTCGCCGGGTGAGGCGCCAGTCGCAGGCTGATGGATGAGGGAAAGTCGGAACCGACGGCGGCAGGGGGACTGGTCAACATCGCCGCGTGCCCTCAGTATAACAGAGATCCTGCGCTGACCCCTGGTGTAAGTATGTGCTGGCGCGGATGGTTGCGCTTTACCTGGACGGAATGACGGGAAGCAACACATACGCTTGCCGATCGCGTCCCATGTGAAGCGTCACCTTGCGGCCGAAGATATCGGTCGGCCGATCGCGGCTGTCATCGTGCCGAAATGGTCCGACGCCGGTGAATTTGGCGTACATGTCAGCGAGTCCGGCACCGGCGCCGGCCGGGTGAGAATAATCTTTCCCCCTGACAGTCAAACCGATGCGATATCCCACGGCTACCACGATAGAGGTTGGCCAGATCTCCACGTCGAGTTCGTACACTGTGCCCGGGGTCAGCGGCTGTTTCTCATCATGGGCGTGGTACGGCCGGTAGGGCAGAGTCAAATTCGGGTCCAGCTTGCGGTGGGAGGCCCGCAGCCAGCCCTGGGCGATAGGGGTTCGAGGATCGAGTGCTCCCTGAAATGTCAGCTCCGACAGGTTCGGTGAAAAAACACGCAGAATAAGAAAAAGATCGGCATCTTCACTCTCGGACGAAACGAAGAGCTTGGCGGCCAGAGGCCCGGTGATTTCGGTCGCCTCTGTCAGCGGCGGCGTCAGGAATGTCACGCCGTCACCGCATCCTTCATAAGTAATGGCGCCTTCAGACGCGGGTGGTTTGCGGTTGAGGCTTTGCTCCTCGGGCTTGAGGTAAAACTTCGTCCATTGGGTGCGCGCCAGCGGCCATTCCTGTTCGTGGCGTTCGACGAACTTTTCTTCGGGATGGCGTACCTGGAGTTGCACGCGCGGCTGCTTGTCCCAGCCCGTGTTCTCGCCCTTGAGGAAATGGCCAAAGAAACGCTTCTGCAGCTTCACGCCATAGTCGGTATAGAAATGGGTCCAGTGCTCGAGTCCATGGACTTCGAGCCACTTCTGTTGCGAGGCTGCCCGCACAAAACCCTCGAAGTTTCCGCGCGGGTGTATCCCTTGCCCGCCCCAGTTGGCGGCGGAAAGCAGTGGCACGGTGACCTTCGACCAGTCCGGGATTCGGGCCCGCCAGTACTCGTCAAAAAGCTTATGGTCAAAAACGTCCTTGCTTAAGTCGCAGCGGTTGGCTTTGAGCGCTTCCTCCGAGAGCGTCTCGGGGCCGGAAATCCATTCACCGGTCATGCGACTTTTGTAGCCGTGTTCTCCAAGTCCGTGTTGTTTTGTTGTTGAGCGGTTCTGATACCAGTTGGCAATGTAGGTGCAGAAGATGCCGCCGTGATGGCCAAAATCCCGGTAGTAATCTGCTGCGCCTTCCCACGCGCATATGGCAGCGAGATGCGGCGGCTGCAGGCACGCAACCTGCCATTGATTCATCGCATAGTACGAGATGCCGTTCAAACCGATCTTGCCGTTGCTCCAGGACTGCCGGGCAGCCCATTCAATGCAGTCGTACAGGTCCTTGGTCTCACGCGGAGAGAACGGTTCGAAGTAGCCCGGAGAGCGGCCCGCACCGCGCGAGTCGATACGCACGCAGATATAACCATCCGGCACCCACTTTTCCGGATCGACGACTTCCCAGTGCTGGTATTGGTTGGTTGATCCCGCTGCGACCTCCGGATGCGCTTCGATCATGCGTTTCCACGGTTCGGGACGGTCGTCCTGGAAGGCAATCCATTTGCCATAAACGCCGTAATTCATGATGACCGGATAGCGGCCTTCCTCGACGGGCCGGAAGACATCACAACGCAGAACCACGCCATCGTCCATTTCGATGGGCGCGTCCCAGTCGATCCGCATCCTGTCCTTGATCTCGCTTTTGAATGGGCTCACCGGTCTGTCTCCCCCTCACCCTACCCTCTCCCCCGCAAGCGGGGGAGAGGGGATTAATTTTTCTATTCCCCGAGATCGATCTTCACTTCCTTGATGATCTTCTGCCAATGCGCGACCTCCCCCGCAAGCCAGGTCTTCGCGTCGCCGAGCGAGGCGGTCGGGCGGCTGCGGATA
>Ga0080064_1007831_pt1 | contig 10529 bp, 9 predicted proteins | sample Subgrocontami54m_FD_69260 | JGI IMG/M metagenome (GOLD analysis project Ga0080064, IMG submission 69260) | Subsurface groundwater microbial communities from S. Glens Falls, New York, USA - GMW46 contaminated, 5.4 m (SPADES assembly) (version 2) ... | reverse complement strand
TGTTTTTCCGCTCGCGTTGTGGGGGCGCGCCGGGCGCGGGGGAGGGGTGGGCGAGACGCCCCCGGGCCCCGCCCCGCCGCCCCCCCCCGGGGCCCCCCCGCCCCCCCCCCCCTGCCGATCGTCGCCGTGACGGCGGGCGCCATCGAGGGCGATCGCGAGCGTTGCCTCGACGCCGGGATGGACGATTACCTGACCAAGCCGTTCAGGCAGGTCATGCTCCATGCGCTGCTCGCGAAGTGGCTGGGCGGCGCCGACGCGGCCGGGTCCGAACAGGGTGCGCTCGGCACGGGAACGTCGTAGGCCGGCCGGCTGACGCTTCGGCCCAAGCACTCTCGAATGCACGATCCACGCCTGCTCCTGCGGCCCGGCACGCTCCGGGGCGCGCTTCTCGAGCGCTCGCGGCACGCGCTCGCGTGCGGCGCGATGCAGAGCATCGAGACCGTGGAGGAAACCGTTCCGGACCAGGGCGTGGACTTCATCGTGCGCCGCGTGTCGAGCCTCGCGCGCAAGCACGAGGACGCGCAGCGGCGCAGTGCAGGCGCGCCGGCGAATCCCTTCCTGCCGCACGAGCCGGACCTGTTCGTCGCGGAAGTCTCCGACACGCACTTCGCGCTGCTCAACAAGTTCAACGTCATCGAGGGCCACCTGCTCGTCGTCACGCGCGGCTTCGTGCACCAGGAAACGCTGCTCGATGCCGGCGATTTCGCCGCGCTCGCCGCCTGCATGGCCGAGTACGATTCCCTGGGCTTCTACAACGGCGGGGCCGCAGCGGGCGCGAGCCAGCCGCACAAGCACCTGCAGCTCGTGCCGCTGCCGATCGCGAAGACGGGCCCCCCGCTGCCCATGGAGGCGCTGCTTGCGCCGCTGCACGGCCGCACCGGGATCGCGCGCATTCCGGGCCTTGAGTTTTCGCACGCGTTCGCGTGGCTGGAGCCGGCGCGGTTCCAGGGCGAGGCAGATGCCGCGCCGCGGCTGCATGCGCTCTATCTCGAGCTGCTGGCCGCGGTCGGGCTCGAATCGGTTCGCGTGCACGGGGAAGTGCGCCAGTCGGCGCCCTACAACCTGCTGCTCACGCGGCGCTGGATGCTGCTCGCGCCGCGTTCGAAGGAGCACTTCGGTCCGATCTCGATCAATGCGCTGGGCTACGCCGGGTCGCTGTTCGTGCGCGACGAGGAACAGATGGATCTCGTGAGGCGCGCCGGCCCGATGGCCGTCCTGCGAGGCGTTTCCGTCGGCGATACGTGACAAATTGCCGTTTTCCGGTGCCGGTTCCGGCTCCGTTAAGCATCCCTTAAGGTCTAATGCGTAGTCTCCAACCGTGTCGCAGGGGATCGCAAGGCATTCCGCGACCGGGGTCAAACCAAGAGACTAACCAAGGATTTCAAACATGAGCAGCGACAGCCAGCACGATATGAACGAAGTGGAACACACGGAAGTGGAACATACGGAGACGGAGCACGTGGAAGTGGAACACACCCAAACGGAGAACCAGGAAGTCGAGCACGGCGCCACAGCCGACGCGCCGGAGTCCGAGACGGAGGAACACCAGTCCGTCTCGCAGGATAATCACGAGCTGCATGCGTCGGGCCTTCACGACGCGGTGCTCAGCGGCGACTCCTCCGACGACCACCTCTACGGCGGGCAGCACAACGACGTTCTGGACGGCGAGGACGGCGATGACGTGCTCGACGGCGACGACGGCGACGACATCCTGATCGCCGGCGGCCACACCGACCGCGGCCACAATTCGCTCGACGGCGGGGCGGGCGACGACGTTCTGATCGCCGGCGGCGCAAAGACGCTCGAGCTCCACGACTTCCTCGAGTCGCACCCGGAGGTGGGCGATCTGGTTCGGACCGACGCCAAGTTCGCCGGTGCGCTCTCCATGATCGACGCAGCGCCCTCGGACGGTTTCGCGGTACCCGATCTGGCGTCGAACATCTTCGCGTTCCATGCCGGAAACGGGAACGACGCCATCTACAACTTTCACGCCCTGGGCGACAAGATCCAGATCGACCGCGGCATGAATGGGTCGGACATCATGGATATCGATAGCCTGGTCCGGCATATCAACGTGTCCGGCAACGACATGAGCATCGACCTGGGACAGGGCAATTCCGTGACCCTGGTCGGCGTGGACGTGGCCCACCTGTCGGCGGACAACGTGCTGTGGGCGTGAGATAGTCTTCGCGTATCGTCAAATCTGACGAAGGTTTCGGGTTTGCATAGGTCTCCCGATTTCAGGAAGTTGCGAAGTTGCAACTTCCTGAAATCGGGAGAGTGTGGATGCAAAATCGAGCCGGTTAAGTTGTCATTCCGAGGCCAACGGCCGAGGAAGCTGCTTCTTCGCCGGTCAAAAGCAGATTCCTCGCTGCGCTCGGAATGACATCGATAGGCAACAGGCCGGGCGCGTTCAGCGCGCCGGGCCGGAGAAGGCGACGCTGACGCGCAGGCCGCGGCCGTGTTCGCCTTCCCCGAACTCGACAGTCGCATCGTGCAATTCGGCGATGCGCTTCACGATCGAAAGGCCGAGGCCGCTGCCGCTCTCCCCGGTGCCGAGCACCCGGTGGAATCGCCGGCCCAGATTCGCGCGCTCCTCGGGGGGAACGCCTGCTCCGCGATCGAGCACGGTCAGCCGCACGGGACGCGAATCCAGGCGCACGCTCACGACGCTGCGCGCCGGACTGTAGCGCACCGCGTTGTCGACGAGGTTGCGCACCAGCACCCGCAGCAGCTCGGGGGTGCCGGACACTTCGACCGGCGCCGGCGCATCGAGCTCGATCTCCACGCCTTTGGCGAGCGCGAAGGGAACCAGCAAGGCAACCACCTCGCGCGCGACGCCGGCGAGGTCGCAGGGTTCGCGCCTCGCCTGAAACTCAGCCGGCTCCAGGCGCGCAAGCGTCAGGAGCTGCTCCACCAGCCGCGTGGCGCGATCGCAGCCCGCGATCACGTTGTCCAGGGCGCGCTGCCGCTCCGCGTCCTGCACCGAGGCCCGTGCGACCTGCGCCTGCGCCTTGACCGCGGCCAGGGGCGTACGCAGCTCGTGTGCGGCGTCGGCGGTGAACCGCCGCTCGCTTTCCATCAGCCCGCTGACGCGCTCGAACAGGAAGTTCAGGTTGTCGACGAGCGGTGCGACTTCCGCGGGCGTGTCGGCAACGTCGATCGGAGAGAGATTGTCGGGGGCGCGCCGCGCGATGTCCTCCCCGAGCCGTCTCATGGGCCGAAGGGCCTGGGTCACCGTGATCCAGAGCAGCGCGCCGAGCAGCGGCAGCGCAACGCCGAGCGGCAGCAGCATGTGCTCGGCGATGTCCTCCACGATTTCGTTGCGCAAATGGCGTTCCTCCGCCACCTGCACGAGGTAGTCGCGGTCGCCGGTCCAGGTGCTGAACACCCGCCAGGTCTTGCCGCGCACCTCCGCGTCGCTGAATCCCTCGTCGGTCGGGGAAAGCCGTTCGTCGGGCGCGCTCACCGAGTGCAGGCGCAGGGTCTTGCCGCCCTCCCAGATCTGGAACGCGACGTTCACGGTGCGGCGATGGAGCACCGGCGCATGCTCGGTGTCCAGCGCCTCGAGCTCGCCGCCGACCTGCGTGACCAGCATGGCCGCCGACTGCGCAAGATGCGCATCGAGCAGCTCGTCGATCTCGTCGCGCACGTCGAAGTAGCTTGCCGCTGCCGCGACGATCCATGCCAGGCACACCCCGGCGAGCAGGCGCGCGAGCAGGCGCCCGCGCAGCGACGGCCTGCGCGCCGGGCCCGCGCCGGATCGCGGCTCAGCCACGCTCGGGACGCGGCATCAGGTAACCCACGCCGCGCACGGTCCGGATGAGCTCGGGCGCGAGCTTGCGGCGCAGATGGTGGATGTGGACCTCGATCGCATTGCTCTCGATCTCCTCTCCCCAGGCATACAGGCGTTCCTGCAGTTGCTCGCGCGTGAGCACGCGCCCGGCGTTCAGCATCAGCTCGTGCAGCAGCGTGAACTCGCGCTGCGCAAGCTCGACCGGTTTGCCGCAATGGCTGACCGTGCGCGCGCCCGGGTCGAGCGCCAGCTCGCCGATCGCGAGCACGGGCGCGGCCTCGCCGGCCGAGCGGCGCAGGAGCGCGCGCAGCCGGGCGGCGAGCTCGTTCAGGTCGAAGGGTTTGACGACGTAGTCGTCGGCGCCCGCGTCCAGGCCGCGGATGCGGTCCTCGACCGCGTCGCGCGCGGTGGCGATCAGCACCGGCAGCCTGTTCCCGCCCGCGCGCAGCCGCGCGAGCAGCGCCATGCCCTGCAGCCGCGGCAGGCCGAGATCGAGCACCATGCCCGCGTAGGTGCCGGTCTTCAGCGCAAGCTCGGCGGCCGCGCCGTCGCGCACCCAGTCCACGCCGAAGCCGGCCTGTTTCAGGCCGGCCTGCATGCCGTCGCCGAGCAGCGGATCGTCTTCGACGAGCAGGATGCGCATTGACTCCGGTCGGGTGCTAGTGATCTTGTGCGGCAATTCGGACGGCGGCCGGGGCCTTATCCGTGGCCTGCCCGATCCAGAAGGCTAGCACGGCGGCGACGAGCGCGACAGCGACGGCGGTGCGCGGCCCGCGCGCCGCCTGTTGCGCCTTGCCGCGCTTGCGGCCGTCGAGCATCGCGCGGGCGAGGTTCTCGCGGTGGATCAGGCTGCTCACCGCCACGCCCGCGAGGTGTATCGAGACGAGCACGAGCATCGCGCCCGCGAGCCCCGCGTGCGCTTCCTCGAGCCATTCTCCGCCGATGTCGTTGTAGGCGAGCATCCCGGAGGCGCCCGCGGCGAGCCCGAGCGTGAGCAGCGCGTAAATGGCCCAGCTCCCGGCGGGATTGTGGCCGACGTGATGCTCCGGGCCGCCGCGCAGGATCGAACCGAGGTAGGCGAGCACCCGGCGGGGGCCGAACGCGAACGAGGCGAAGCGGGCGTAGCGCGTGCCCACCAGCCCCCACAGCAGCCGAAAGACGATCAGGCCGACCACGGTGTAGCCCAGGGTCACGTGCACGCTGCGCAGGCGCTCGGATTCCGAGGTGAGGAATGCGCCGGCGAAGGAGAGCGCCAGCAGCCAGTGGAATGCCCGCGTGGGCAGGTCCCAGACCAGGATCTTGCGTGCAATGCTCATCTTGGAATCCTGCGTTCGCTGAAGTCGCCCCGCTCGGCCAGGCTGTGGCAGGCGGTGCAGTTCGATGCGCTGCGCACTTCGGGGCTGCTCCAGGTCCGCGCCGGGACCTCGTCGTGCTTGCGGCCGAACCATGCGGTCTTCGTGATGCGCAGCTCTCCCGCGCCCTGCTGGGCGCGCTTTCCGCGCGCCGCATTCGCTTCGAGAAATCGGCCGATCTCCGCGGCGGCGACCGCTTCGACGCTTGCGTCCGCGCCGAAGTGTTTTTCGAGCCCCGCCATGAGGCGCTGCCACGAAGCGGCCGGCAGAAGCTGCGGCGGATAGGCGATGTGGCAGCTCGCGCATTCCGCCCGCCAAGTGTCATTGCTGGCCGAGTAGCGGGACCCGCCGGCCGCTGCCGGGGCCGCAGCCGATGCCGCCGCGAGGGTCAGCGCAATGATCGCGATCTGCATCGCGGTCGCGGCGAGTTTCGTTCCGGTTCGAATATCCATGGGCGTCTCCTATTTCCCGAGCGACATCAGGTAGGCGAGCACGTCGCCCTGCTCGGCCGGGGAACAGGCGCGCCCCAGCACGTCGTTGCAGTTGCGGCGGAACCACTTGTCCACCTTGGTCGCACTGGTGAATCGCTGCGGGTCGGCGCCGGGGGCAAGCGGCGCGATGGCCTTGCCGGTCGCGGCGTGCCGGCCCGTCGCGAGCGGATTCTGCGTATGGCAGGAGGCGCAGCTCCAGTCGTTCGCGTGGGTGGACTTGAAGAAGCGCTCTCCGCGCTGGGCGGAGAACCCCGCGAATCCGGGAACGGTCCTGCGCGCTTCGGCCTCGATCGCCGAGCGGATCTCCGCCGGCGTGCCGGCTACGGCGAGCTGCGCCGCGAGCAGCGCCGCGAGCAGCGCCGTGGCGGCAATCGATCTTCCGTGCATCGCTTCCTCCATGAGGGTGTTCGACGATGCACAGGATAGCGATCGAAGCTTAAGGCCCGGTTAACATGTTGTTGATGCAGATCGCTCGATGCCAATTTCTTGTCATCCCGAGCGGAGCGAGGGATCTGCTGTTGTGCCGAATCAACGATTTCAAAAAGCAGATTCCTCGTCGCTGCGCTCCTCGGAATGACAGGACTGCGCCTTTCAATACCCCGTTAGCGCCTTGCACGTGGACAGGAAGCGCTCGAGCGCGCCGCCTAGGCCCGGGGATTCGACTTCGGAGAACTCGTAGCGCGCGCGCACCACGGGCTTGTCGATGCGGATCAGCGCCGCGAGGTCGATCGGGGTCGCGGCGACCACGACCTGCGCATCGGATGCGTTGATGGTGTCGCGCAGCGCCTGGAGCTGCGCCGCGGAATAGCCTTCCGCGGGCAGCACCGGTCCGATGTGCGGATACTGCGCATACACGGCCGCGATCCGCGGCGCGGCCGCGAGCCGCGGATCGACGATCGCGCCGGCCCCCGCCTGCTTCGCCGCGAGATAGCCCGCGCCCCAGGGCATGTCGCCGTGGGTGACCGTCGGCCCGTCCTCGACCACAAGCACGCGCCTGCCCCGCACGGCTTCGGCGTCGTCCAGCCGGATCGCGAGCGCCGCGCGCACCAGCGCGGCCTCCGGATTCGCGCCGCGCACGTTCGCGATCACGCGCTCGACGTCGGCGGGATGCGCCGAGCCGGTCTTCGATACCACCACGACGTCGGCCATGCGCAGCACCGCCTCGCCGGGATGGTAGGCGGTCTCGTGCCCGGGCCGCAGAGGATCGACCAGCACGATGTGCAGGTCGGGGCGCACGAAGGGGAAATCGTTGTTGCCGCCGTCCCAGAGGATCAGCGGGCATTCGCGCTCGGCGAGTGCGACGACGCGCGCGTAGTCCACGCCCGCATAGACGACGTTGCCCGCGGCGAGATGCGGCTCGTATTCCTCGCGCTCCTCGACGGTGCAGCCGGCCGCGTCGAGGTCGGCGCGCGTCGCGAAGCGCTGCACCGCCTCGCGCTCGAGGTCGCCGTAGGGCATGGGGTGGCGGATGACCGCGGCGCGCAGGCCGCGCTCGCGCAGCCTCTGCGAGATCCAGCGCGCGGTGGGCGACTTGCCGCAGCCGGTGCGCACCGCCGATACCGCGATCACCGGGACGCGCGCGGCGATCTGCGTGCGCTGCGGCCCGAGCAGCGCGAAGTCGGCGCCCGCGGCGAGCGCGCGCGAGGCGCGGTGCATCACCTCCGCGTGCGCGAGGTCGCTGTAGGCGAACACCACCAGGTCCACGCGCTCGCGCGCGATCAGCGCCTCGAGCTCGCTCTCTGGGACGATCGGGATGCCTTGCGGGTAGTGCGGCCCGGCGAGTGCCGCCGGATAGCGCCGGTCCGCGATGCCGGGGATCTGCGCGGCGGTGAACGCCACGACCTCGAAGGCCGGGTCGTCACGGTAGACGAGGTTGAAGTTGTGGAAGTCGCGCCCCGCCGCGCCCATGATGACGACGTTCGTCGCGCGCCATGAATCGCCCATGGCCGTCTCCGCTCCGCGATGCTACTTGCCCATTGTGCCTCGATCGGCGGTCCGGGTGTGGCGTTCCGCCGAGATGCTCGGCATCACCGCGCCGCGGATGAACCTGTTCGCTCACGGCGTTATTGCGTTGGATGATTGCCGCTGTTCGAGGCAAGCGTTACCATTCGCGCGGTGACATTGAAGCCCAATAGATTGGCCCGGTCCGTCGCCGGGCGACTGCACTACGGCTGGATCGCCGCGGGATTGGCGTTCCTCGTGCTCGTCTGCTCGGCGGGCGTTCGGGCCACGCCCGGCGTGCTGATCGTTCCGCTCGAGCACGCGTTCGGATGGGACCGCTCGACCATTTCCTCGGCCGCCGCCTTGAATCTGGTGTTGTTCGGATTGATGGGCCCCTTCGCCGGCGCGGCGATGCAGCGCTTCGGGATCAGGCGCACCGTGCTCGCGGCGCTCGTGGTGCTTGCGCTCGCCATCGCGTCGAGCACGCTGATGACCCGCCCCTGGCACCTCATGCTGACCTGGGGGCTGATGGTCGGGCTCGGCTCGGGCGTGGCGGCGATGGTGTTCGCGGCGACCGTGGTGAACCGTTGGTTCGTCGAGCGCCGCGGCCTGGTGATGGGCGCTCTCTCCGCCAGCGCGGCGATGGGCCAGCTCATCTTCCTGCCGCTGCTCGGCTGGATCGTGGAGACCTCCGGCTGGCGCCCTCTCGCCTGGACGCTCGCCCTCGTGATCGCGGCGCTCGTCCCCGTGTTCGCCTGGCTCATGGTCGAGCGGCCCGAGCACTTGGGACTCAAAGCCTACGGCGCCGTCGCGTCCGCCCCCGCCGCCGCGGCGCCGTCCGGCAATCCCATCGTCATCGCCTGGCGGGCGCTCGCGCGCGCCGCGCGGGTGCGCGACTTCTGGATCCTCTCGGGAAGCTTCTTCGTCTGCGGCCTCTCCACCAGCGGCCTGATCGGCACCCACTTCATCGCCTTCTGCTACGACGGCGGCATCCCGGAAGTGCGCGCCGCGGGGATCCTCGCGGGTATGGGCATCTTCAACCTGGTCGGAACGACGCTCTCGGGATGGCTCTCGGACCGCTACGACAGCCGCTGGCTGCTGTTCTGGTATTACGGACTGCGCGGCCTGTCGCTCGTCTACCTTCCGTACGCGGATCTCACCTTGTGGGGACTGGGCCTGTTCGGATTGTTCTACGGCCTGGACTGGATCGCCACCGTGCCGCCGACCTTGCGCATCACCACCGACCTCTTCGGCAGGCGCGATGCCGCGGTGATATTCGGCTGGATCTTCGTCGCACACCAGTTGGGCGCGGGATTCGCGGCATTCGCGGGCGGCGCCGCGCGGACCGTGCTCGGCAACTACACCAGCGCGTTCCTCGTCGCCGGGTTCGCGTGCGCGCTCGCGGCGATGGCGGTGCTTCTCATCGCGCGCACCTTCCGGGTGGCGCCGGCCCGCTCGGCCTAGCCGCCGACTCTGCCGCAGCGCGGCAGCACCGGCCACGTGTCGATAGCGTGATCTGGTTCATGTCCTGCGCCGCAATGCGGGGAATACATTGCCGCATTGGCCAGCGCATCGAGGTGTGAACATGAACGCTACCATTGCGACCAACTGCCGGCTTTGCCTCGTACGCTGCGGGATGAAGGTGGAAACCGAGAACGGATCGGTCAAGCGGATCGTCGGCGACAGGAACCATCCCTTGAGCAAAGGCTATCTGTGCGTCAAGGGCAAGGCCTCGCTCGACTTGACGCTCTCGCCCCACCGCGTCATCTACCCGCAGAAGCGCATCGGCGAGCGCGGTTCCGGGAAGTGGCAGCGCGTGACCTGGGACCAGGCGCTCGACGACATCGCCGCGCGCCTCAACGCGATCATCGAGAAGCACGGCGCGCCCGCGGTGGCGGTGCAGGCCCTGCCGCCCAAGGAATACTTCGCCTACGACCTGTTCTGCGACGCGATCGGCAGCCCGACGTTCTTCAAGCACGACTCGCACCAGTGTTTCACCCCGCAGCTCATGGCGGACGTGCTGACGTTCGGCAACCTGCTCACCTATCCCGGCTTCACCGACGTGAAGGGCGCGGAGGTGATCCTGCTCTGGGGCGTCAATCTGAGCGAGACCAACGGCTCGAAGCACCAGCGCGTGCGCGACGCGCAGAAGAAGGGCGCCAGAACGATCGTGGTCGACCCGCGCCCGACGCAATCGGCAAAGGAGGCCGCGCTGTGGCTGCGGATCCGCCCCGGCACCGACGCCGCTCTCGCGCTCGGCATGATTCACGTCATGATCGCGCGCGGCTGGCACGACAGGGACTTCGTTGACGAATGGACGACCGGGTTCGAGGCGCTCGCCGAGCGCGCCGCGGCCTACACGCCCGAGCGCGTCGAGAAGATCACCTGGATACCGGCGACGGACATCCGCCGCGCCGCCCGGATGTTCGCGACCGCCAGGTCCTCCGCGCTCTACACCTTCATCGGCGCGACCATGGGCGGCAACTCCATCGCCACGCTGAGGCTGATGGGTTTCCTGCCCGCGCTGACCGGGCGCATCGACCAGGCCGGGAACAACCGCTTCCTGCTGCCCACCGCCGTGCGCATGCCGGGCTACTACGGCGCGAGCCAGGGCTCGGGGCTGAACAAGAACCTCGACAAGCAATTGAGCGCCGACAAGTTCCCGCTGCTCGCGGGTCCCCACGCGATCACCTCGGCCTATCCGCATCCGCGCCAGGTGATCGACGCGATGCTGAACGGAAGGCCCTACCCGGTGCGCGCGCTGTGGACGGACTGCAATCCGCTCGTCGGCCTGGAGGACACCTACACGGTGCTCGCGGCGCTGAAGGGCCTGGACCTGCTCGTCGTGTCGGACATGTTCGAGTCGCCCACCGCGCGGATCGCCGACTACATCCTGCCGGTGACCACGCACCTGGAGTCGGACGCGATCACCGAGTATTCCGGAATCAA
>Ga0080064_1007828_pt1 | contig 10532 bp, 7 predicted proteins | sample Subgrocontami54m_FD_69260 | JGI IMG/M metagenome (GOLD analysis project Ga0080064, IMG submission 69260) | Subsurface groundwater microbial communities from S. Glens Falls, New York, USA - GMW46 contaminated, 5.4 m (SPADES assembly) (version 2) ... | reverse complement strand
CCCGGTCGGCTTCGATCCCCTGGCGCTCCCCGAGGAGCGTGGCCAGGTAGGCCGCGCCCTGGGCGGCGACCGCCGGGCCGGATTGCAGCGTCTGCAGCGCTACGGTCTTGGCGACGCGGGCGGTACCGCCGCTCGCGTGCACCACGAGCAACGGGCGCTGATAACCCGCCTCGCGCAGCTTGTCCTCGGCGCGGTAGAGGGCGCGCGCAAGATCGCCGTGGATATAGGCGTTCAGGACCGCCGAGTTGGTGCGGGCATGGTCGTCGGCCACGTGCGCGATCTCGGTGCCCAGTTGCAGCGGTACCGAGCGCAGATAGTGGACCGGATAGCGCGCAAAAATGATTTCGCGCACGCGCCGTTCGTTGCGAGGATTGCGCCAGGCATTGCGAAAGCTCGTCACGATCATTCGCGCACCGGCGCCGATCAGCTCGCGAACCTTGCCGAGCACGGCGGCCTCGTCCACTTCGCGCACGAGCGTACCGCCGGCGTCCACCTCCTCGTCGACGCCGGCCACCATATCGCCCGGAATATAGCGATCCAGGATCGCCGCGCGAGCGGCGCCGTACAGGAATTGCTCGCAGCCGGCGGTCACCAGCAGGCCGAGCTTGGGCCCGGCACGCTGCACCAGCAGATTCGTTCCCACCGTGGTCGACACGCGCACCACGGCCGTGCGGCGCAGGAATTCCGCCAGGTCGACCCCGAACGCGGAGCTGCCCGCGGTCACGCAGTTCATGAAGCACTCGGTGATGTCGTGCGGGGTCGTGATCACCTTCTCGGTGCGCACCTCCGTGCCGTCGGTGAAGAACCCATCCGTGAACGTGCCGCCGATGTCGATATCGATGCTGTACACCGCTTTCTCCGCTATGTCCGCTGGCGCCGCTGCTACCGCTTCAATCGTGCGCCGAAGTCCGCGACGCGCTCGGGAGCGGCGTCGGCCGGCACCTCCCAGGTGGTGGCGACGAGGCGTCCCGCTCCGGTGGGTCGGGACGAGGCCTCCTCGCCCTCCGACGGCAACTCGGGTGCGACGGCTACAACCCGGCTGTCCAGCGTTCCGGGCGCCACGACGTAGCCCGCGCCGAGCTGGGCGTATGCATCACCGACCTCCGAGGGAAGGGACGCGCGCGAGACCACCACGATCGGAACGCCGTAATACGACGCCAGGTTGAACAGCGCATCGAACGCGCCGGCCAGCCCCGGGGACTGCGGGACCGCGTCCTCGAGCAGGGCCAGCCCGCCTACGCCGAGTTCGCAATAGGCGCGCGCCAAGGCTACGGAAAGCGACGCGGCTCGATCCAGCCGCCGCCGCTCCGTCTCCGGGAGCCCGCCCGCGTCGAGCGCGGCGGCCAGCTTTTTCGCCCCCGGCGCACCGAAAAGCCGGGTGAGCAGCGTCGCGGGACCCGTAAGGCATCCGAGCACGCAGGCATGCTCGCCGCTCGTCTCGCACAGCTGACGGGTGACTGCGAGCACGTGCGTAATCGCCGGCGTCGCGACGAATGCGCCGGGTTCGGGAAGGTCCGCCGGCGCCGCAGGCTGAACGGAGATGTCGCCCTGCGATCCGCGCGCCGCGCCGGCCGCCTCCGCTTCCAGACCCGTGTCGAACCAGTTGGCGCAAGCATCGGTACGGAACATTCGCTGCGCGGAGCCGAGGGCGAAAGCGACCAGCGGCGCGTCCTCGAGAGCTTCCTCCCAACTCACCTGCTCCAGGCGCAGCGCCAGGCGAAAGATCAACGGAACGAACAAGTCCGCGTCGCCCCTGGCCGCCAGCGCCTGAAGGGTGATGCCCATCAGCGGTAGAGCCCCCAGAACGGCTTGCCGTAGTCCGGCGTGCGCGGCTCAGGCCAAGTGCCGTAGTACTTCAGGATCGCCTCGGGCGGCTTCTTGCGCTGCCAGGCGCGGACGAATTTCTCGAACGGCTTACCCTTGCGGAGCCGCTCGCGGCGGATCGTCGTGCGCCGGCGCCCGGTGGCCGCGGCATCGACCAGACCCGTCGCCGGGTCGATGACCACGCCGTAGATCTTCTCCGCGACCTCGGCGGTGATGAACTTCTCCTTGAGGTCGGCAAGCACCCGTTCGGGCTCGCGCTCGAGAACGTCGCCGTAGCCTCCTCCGCCTCCCAGACTGAAACACATGAGATCGCCCTGCTTGAACGCCTGCGTCGACTGTCCCGAAGCCTCGACGCGATATTCGCCCTTCAGCGTCCTTTGCGTCAGCAGCTCGTACTGACTGACGTCCACGTCCTCGCCGCGCTCGATCCTCTCGAACAGGTCGGTCCCCTTGATCACGACACGCGGGTTGGGCGGGCCGTAGTAGCCACCCATCAGCCCGGGGTTATGGCTGATCTTGTCGGCGCTGCCCCACGAGCTCATGAAGCAACCGAGGTGCCCGCAGGTGGAAATCTCGACCAGCGGCGTGCCGCCGCGGTATCGGCCGAATCCGTGATAGTTCTTCTCGAACCGCCGGGCGAGAACGAAGTGTGGAAGCCGCGCATCGGTATCCTCGGTCTCGCCTGCGTCGGTGAACGGTCCCCAGTAGAAACCCACCGCACTTTCCCCGTCGCTGTCGAAACGCCCTCCCTGCCCGGAGGCGTTGGCGCTGCCGGTGAAATTGGCGGTCGTATAACCCAGCCGGTTCTCCCCAGCGAAAATCATCAGCATGATGTTGCGCGAATGGGGCGCCTGGACCGCCTCGCGATGCGGGCTGCTGAACAGAAGCTTCGAGCCGAGCACGTGCAGTCCGTTCACCACGCAAGCAGCGATCGACGTGCCCATGCCGTGTGCCAACTCGTCACTCGAATTTGCGATCGAGGGACCCTCGACCAGGTACCGGATCGGCTCGAGGAGGCCAGCGTTCGGCGCGAGCCCCCGGAAGAAATACGAGAACATGTAGACTGCCGAGGCCGCGCGCACCAGGTGCCATGTCGCGTGCATCGGCCCGAGCCCGTTTTCGGGCGAGACGCCCTGTACGAGCACGGTCATCGCGTCGCCTTCCTTGAACAGCGTGACGGGAATGCGCGTCAGCCCCAGCTCGCCGCCGAGCTCGTCGTCGTTGAACATCACCGCCCGGAAGACCCCGTCGTTGAGCTCGCGCAGGCGCGCGCGCGCGGCCTCCTCCGACTTGATCAGAATGCGCCGCATGCCGCCCACCACGGGCTCGACGCCGCGCCGCTCGATTTCCCTCAGCAGCCGCTTGCGCAGCACGTCGAGCGTCGCAACGCGCGACTTGAGGTCGGCCGCGAACACGAATGGATTGCGTACCGAGCCGGCGAGGAAGTCCAGGATGTCCTGGCGCAGGCGGAAGCGCTCGCCGATGCGCATCATCGGAACGTGGATGCCCTCTTCGTAGCGCGTGCGCGCCTTGGCGTTGAAGCCGCCCGGCGTCGGCGAGCCGGAATCTCCCTGGTGCCCGCCGCAGGTGGCCCAGGCGACCAGTTCGCCCTCCCAGAAGACGGGCATGGCGGTGAACATGTCGAAGGCATGCACGCCCCCGCCTAGCTCGTCGTTGAAGAAGTAGATGTCGCCGTCGGCGAGACCCACGGTAGGGTCGTTGCGGTAGTACTTGTTGACGTACTTGATCTGCGCGTTGTTGAGCATCGTGTGGAAATAGATGCCGGTCGCCACGGCCACCGGATCCCCCGAGGCCGTGAACAGCGCGCAGTTCATGTCGCCGGTGATCACGCTCTCGGTGATCGAGAGCGCCATGTACACGTCGCGCGCCTCTTCGACGATCGCGGTGAGCTTGTGGGTCAGCAGCTCAGCATCGACGTCGGAGAGCTGCGTCATGCCGCGGCGCTCGATCTCGGTCACCGGCTCCAGCCCGTGCGAAATCAGCTCCGGGTCGCAGCCCGGCCGCCTGCCGTAGGCGTCGGTTTCGTAGATCAGGCCCTCGAACAACCGGGCGTGCTGGTCGAACAATTTACCCATGTGAGCCTACTCCCCTGTCGCCAATTCGATGCCCTGGCGCGCGACTTCACGCTCGATCCAGCCGACGCCCCATTCGTCGGCGCGGAAGCGCCAGCCCGGCGGTGTCACGATTACGGTGTCGTCGGATTCGCACATGACCGGACCCTCGAGCGTCACGCCGGCCTGAAGTCCGGCAAGCTGATGAACCGGCGTCTCGAGGAATCCGTGTTCCGGTCCCCAGTAGGCCCTGCGCGTCCCGGCCGGCGCCGGGCCTGCACTGTCCCCGGCCGGCATGCGGCGCATGGCGTACTTGCCCACCGGGCCGACCGCGTTCAGGCGAATCGAGACCATTTCGATTCCAGCCTCCTGATAGACCGCGCCGATTCCGTATTTCTCGCCATAGGCCGCGTTGAAGCGATCGCAGAGATCGCGAAGATCATCCGCGGATTCGAAGCGCAGCTTGGTCGAGCGCACCGGCAGCGTCTGGCGCTGCTGGCCATAGCACATGTATACGTCGAGCTGCAGCTCGACCGCGTTCATGTCGAAGCCTTCCTCCTCCATGTCGCGCCGGCCGAAGGATACGAGCGCCTCCACCGCCTCGTTCAGCGGCGCAATCGAGTTCACGGCGTGGCTGCCGCTCTTGTGCGAATAGAGGTTCAGCGCGAGCGTGCGCTCATAGCTCTGCAGGATGTCCAGGCTCAGCGTGCTGAACGCCCCGAATACGCTGGAGAATGAAAACGTCGCGACGCGGCTGACGTCGGCCGCGTGCGCATAGCCCGCGGCATGCACCGGGCCTGCGCCGCCGAGGGCGAACAGCACGAATTCGCGCGGATCCTGTCCCGAGCTGAGGGCGCAGATGCGATACATTTCCTGGCCCATGAAGCCGTCGATCAGGCTCTTGATCCGCCAGGCGGCGTCGACGATAGACAGGCCGAGCGGATCCGCGATCTTGGCGGCGATCGCCCGCTCGGCCCGCTCTGCATCGAGGCGCAATTTGCCTCCCAGAAAATTGCGCGGATTGATGTAGCCGAGAACCACGTCCGCGTCCGTCACCGTCGGCGCTTCGCCGCCCCGGCCGTAGCACGCCGGACCGGGATTCGATCCCGCGCTGTCCGGTCCCACGCGCAACTCGCCGTTTACGACGCGTGCGATCGAGCCGCCCCCCGCGCCAACCGACCAGTGCGCCACGTAGGGCACCTGCACCCGGAAGCGATCGACGATCGGGTCGTACTCGTAGACGCGGTCGCGCCCTTCCACGACCAGACCGACATCAAAACTGGTGCCGCCCACGTCCGACACGATGACGTTGCCCAGGCCCAATTGCCGGCCGATATGGTCGGCGCCCATGACCGTCGCCGAGGGACTGCTGCCCAGAAGATGCAGCGCCTGGGAGCGCGAAAGCGACGACAGGCCACCGGTGTTCTTGGCCACGAATATCGGCCCCTTGTAGCCGATCTCGCGCAGATCGTCGCTCAGCCGCACGAGGTGACCCTCGGTGATTTCCCGCAGGTAGGCATCGATGATCACAGTCATCGAGCGCCGGTATTCTCCGGACTTCGGCGAGATTGCATGCGAAAGATAGACGGGCATGTGGCCGAGATAGCAGTCCGGATACTGTTCGGCGATGATCTCGGCGATCCGCAGTTCATGGGCCGGATTCACAAACGAATTGAGCAACACCACCACGAAGCCGCGCACTCCCTGGTCGACCAGGTATTGAACCCGGGCGCGTACGTCGTCGTCGCGCAGGGCGATGACCACCTCGCCGAGATTGTCCACGCGCTCCTGCACGCCGACGATGCGATCCTGTGGAATGATCGGCACCGGCCGAACCGCGCGCCCGCGGTCGTGTTTCTTCTCGGGCGGCAGGCCGTCGGCCCAATTGCGCGCCCGCCCCACCGCGACCGTATGTTCGAACCCCTTGGTGGTGATCAGGCCGAGCTTGGTGCCGCGGCGCTCGATCAGCGCATTGGTGCCGACCGTGGTCGAATAGATGATCGCCTCCGCAGAGCGCAGCGCTTCCTCGAGGCCCAGGCCCGCGCGCTCGGCCGCCACCCGGGCGGCGTTCATGAAGCCGACCTTGAGATCGTAATGGGTCGTGTCGGCCTTGCCGCGATGGATCTCGTTGGACTTCATCACGACGACGTCGGTGAAGGTGCCGCCCACGTCGACGCCGATCCTAACGGTCATCGCGGCCTCCGCGTGCGACGTTTCGGAGCCGAAGCCACGCCATGCTTCGCCTTGAGCTGGTCGACGTCGAGCTGAATGTCCCAGGTCAGCGGATGGCCGGGCGGCAGGTATTCGTTGTCGATCATGACCGCGCATTTCGGGCAGTAGAACTCCACGATGCGCATCCACTCCGGATCGAACGAGAAATTGAATTCCTTGCTGGGTCCGATCGGAAGGTGAACCTCGCGCGGATCGCGTTCCCGTATCAGGGCGCCTTTTTTCCACGGCTCGCGTGCCGGCCCCAGATCCGCGCCGCAGCGATTGCAGCACCAGCGCTCGCGCTCGAGCTCGATGTCCAGATATTCGGTTATTCGGATCAGATTCACGTCACCCACCTCATCGCGATCATGGCTCAGACACCGACTGCCGCAAGCGGCGCCCTGCCCCGGATCAGGTCCGCCGCCTTCTCTGCAATCATCACAACCGGTCCGTTGATGTTTCCGCCGACGAGATCCGGCATGACCGATGCATCCACGACCCGAAGACCTTCCACCCCGCGCACTTTCAACTCCGCATCGACCACCGCCAGGGAATCGGTGTCGATGCCCATTCTGCACGTGCCGAGCGGATGGTGCGCGGTCGCCGCGGACTCGCGGATGTAGGCGTCCAGTTCCGTGTCGGATCGGGTCGCCGCCCCGGGGCCCAGTTCGGCGTCGATGAACGGCGCAAGCGGCCGCTCGCGCCCGAGGGCCTGCACCAGCCGCACCCCGGCGCGGATGCCGATCCAGTCGCGCCCCGCGGCGAGCATGTTCTGGCGGATGCGGGGGGGCGCCGCCGGGTCGGCAGAGGCGAGCGCCACCGTGCCTCGGCTCTCAGGCCGCAGCAGCACCGCGCGGCACGCAAACCCGTCGGCGAATGCCGACTTGAACGGCGGCAGATACGCGCCGCCGCCCGGCGGCACCCCGCGAAAGAGAAGCTGGATATCCGGGAGCGCGGCGTCGGGCCCGCTCTTCAAGAAGGCCATGAAGCCGCTCGGCAGCTCGGTCGCGAAGCCCGTGCCGAGGAAATAGGCGCGTGCCAGTTCGATCGCGATTCGGTCGAGGCGCATGTTCTTCGCGAACGGCCCGGCTCCCTTGCGACGGTACTCCACGGCGACCGACAGATGATCCTGCAGGTTCTTCCCGACGCCCCTGAGCGGCGCCTTGACCGGGATCCCGTGCGCGGAGAGCTCGTCGGGATCTCCGATTCCCGACAGCATCAGGAGCTGCGGCGAGTTGATGCTGCCGCCGCACAAGATCACCTCGCGCGCGGCGAGCACGGCGAACCTGCGGCCGCCGCGCAGGTACTCGACCCCGGCGGCGCGATCGCCCTGGAAGAGGACGCGCGTCACGTGCGCATCGGTTTCGAGCACGAGGTTGCCCCGTCCGAGCGCCGGCCGGAGGTACGCATCGGCGCCGCTCACCCGCCGGCCGCGGTGGATCGTCGATTGCATCAGCGCGAAGCCTTCCTGCTGCGCGCCGTTGTAATCCTGCGTGAACGGGTAACCTGCCGCCCGGCCGGCCTCGAGGTAGGCGTCGATGACCGGGTCGTACTTGACATAGCGGGACATGCGCGTGCGCAGCGGGCCGTCGCCGCCGCGGTAGGCATCCGCCCCGCCCTCCCAGGTTTCCTGCCTGCGAAAGTACGGCAGCACGTGCGCATAGGACCACTGCGTGAGCCCGGACGCGGCCCAGCGATCGTAGTCGCCGCGATGACCGCGCACGTAGGCCATTGCATTGATCGTAGACGACCCGCCGACCACCTTGCCGCGCGCGCACTCGATGCGGCGGCCGCCGAGCTGCGGCTCGGCCTCGGTGTGGTACTGCCAGTCGTGCAGGCGGCGCTCGAGGATCCTGCCCCATCCGAGCGGAATCCTGATCCAGAAGCCTCTGTCAGGACCCCCGGCCTCGATCACGGCCACCTTCACGCCGCGATCCTCCGTGAGCCGGTTCGCCAGCGTGCATCCGGCGGAGCCCGCGCCGACGATGATGTAATCGAACTCCTGCGCGCTCATGTCTGCGACGTCAATCCGGGAAGGAAGGTGATGATCTGCGGGAAAATCGCCATGATCGCCATTCCGAGGAGGATGATCCACACGAACGGCCAGGCTGCCCGGTAGATTTCCGACATGCGCACGTCGGGCGTCGCGCTCTTCAGTGCGAACAGCGTATAGCCGAACGGCGGCGACAGCCCTCCGACCGTGGCCACGATGAGGAAGAGCGTCCAGAACCAGATCTCGTCGAATCCGTACAGTTTGAGCAAAGGCTGGTAGATCGGGATCAGCACCAGCATGAGCGCGATCTGATCGAGAAACATGAACAGCACGAACGGCAGCGCCATCATCGCAAACAGCATCACGGTTGCGGACAATTTGAGATTGGCGACCGCCTCGCCGAGCTCGCGGGCCGCGCCGGTGAGCGTAAGAAGCTGGCTGAACATTACCGCGCAGCACATGACCAGCAACAACAGGCCCGCGACCGTGGCCGCCGAGGTCAGTGCTTCCACGATCAGCTTGCGCGACAGGCCGCCGTAGAAGCCTGCCAGCACGAGCGCGCCGAACACACCCGTGGCCGCCGCTTCCGTCGGCGTCGCAACGCCGAGCATCACCAGCCCCATGACCAGGAAGAAGATCAGTGCCGAAGGCAGCATCCGCAAGAGCGCCATAAACGCGCTGCCGCCGGTCCTGCGATCCAGCGCCTCGGCATCGATATCGGGCGCAAGGGCGGGATTGATCCAGACCCGGATCAGGACATAGCCGAGAAACATGGCGGTCAGGAGCAGCCCCGGCATGATGCCGGCCACCAGCAGCTTGCCGGTAGAGATCTGGGCGAGCGTCGCGATGATGATGGCGAGCACGCTGGGCGGAATGATCGGATCGAGGCTCGCACCCGCAAGGATCGTTCCCGCCGACAGGCGCAGGTCGTAGCCGCGCCGGCGCATGGTCGGAAAAAGCGAGCGGCCGAGCAGCCCCGCCACGGCCATTGCGGCCCCCGAGAGCGCGCCGAGAATCGCCGAAAGCAGGATGCACAGGACGTACTGGCGGCCGCGGATGCGGCCGATCAGGCGGTCCATCGAATCGAAAAGGACTTCCATGGCGCCGGAGCGGAATAGGATTTCGCCCATCAGGATGAACAGCGGAACCGCGGCAAGGGTGCTGTTCGTCCCCGTGGTGTAGATGCTGTTGGCGAACATGCCGAAGCCGGACGGCCCCAGGATGACCAGAATGCCGATGACGTTGAGGATCAGGAACGCGACGAAGACAGGTATCCCCAGGAACAGGAGCGCGAGCAGCAAACCCACGCCGCCCGACAGGGCCACCCACCAGCTCATGAGTTCGCTTGCCCGGAGGCCGGCGCCGCTCCACCGCCGACGAGCTGGCGCAGGAAATAGATTCCGGCGCTCAGCATGCCGTATGGAATGAACGCCGAGATGGCCCATTTCGGGACGGCGAGCGGCGGGTTGGTCCACACGCCTTGCTCGAACTGCCCCAGCGTCGCATCAGCGCTGAACCACGCCGCGAGCAGGCACGCAGCCGCCGCGGCAATGCGAATGCCCGCATGCAGCACGCGCGCGCTCGTGCCCCTGGTACGGTCGAGCAGGAGGTTGATCGCGATATGCGCGGCGCGCCGCGTGAGCTCAGGCACCGCGAGAAAGATCATCGCCAGCAGGCAATAGGTGACCAGGGGGGTCGCCCACTCGGTCGGCGCGTTGAAGAAATACCTCGACACGACCTCGAAGCAGAACGACACCGCGATCAGGCCGGTGCACAGCGCCGCCGCGGCGAAGCTGGCGCCGGTGAGGGCGTCGTGAGCCGCGCCGAGCCTGCTCGAGAACGTCGGCGCGGAGTGAGGATCCGGACCGGCGGTTCGCACGCTCGGCCTTGCCGTCAGTTCGCCAGGCCCTTGCTCCTGCCGAAGGCCCGCAACTCGTCGATATCCTTCTTCGCCTTCTGCGACGTCAGTTCCCAGAGACCGTCCGACCACGCCTGCTTGAGTCGGGCTTTCTGCGCGTCGCCCATCTCCGTGATCGTCATGCCTTTGCCCAGAAGCGCCTTTTCCTCGTCGGCGGCGAGTCGTGCGGCCTCCCGGTCCCATTGGTCCTCGATCCTGCGGCCCTCCTGCAGCAGCATCTTCTTGTCCGCGTCGGAGAGCTTGTTCCAGGCCGCCAGATTCATGAAGATCGGTTGCGCGACGTATCCGAAGGCGGGCCGCACGAGGTATTTCGCGACCTCGTACCAGCGATAGCCGAGTAATCCGACGACCGGCCAGGCGCCGCCGTCGATGACGCCCTTCTCGAGCGAGGTGTAGATATCGGAGGGCGGCAGCACAACGGGGGGGGCGCCGGCCACCCTGAACACGCTGTGATGGGTGGGGCTGCCGCGGGTGTTGGGTCCCTGCGGGCGGCCGGCGGGGCCGATGGGTTGGC
>Ga0080064_1007827_pt1 | contig 10533 bp, 6 predicted proteins | sample Subgrocontami54m_FD_69260 | JGI IMG/M metagenome (GOLD analysis project Ga0080064, IMG submission 69260) | Subsurface groundwater microbial communities from S. Glens Falls, New York, USA - GMW46 contaminated, 5.4 m (SPADES assembly) (version 2) ... | reverse complement strand
CCCTCTCGAACTGGCTTGTCACCCTCGGTTTTGTGGAGGGAGACCCGTTGGGTGCCCCCAGGGAAAAATTACTTTTGGTAGAGATTATCGGCGTAAACCGGGCTCCCTCTGCCGATGTAGAAAAATGGCAGCTTCCCGCCGTTGACGCCGGAGGGCCCCCAGAAAGTCGCCCATTCCTGCGAGACCAGTTCGACCTTAAAACCGCCCTTTTCCATCTGCGCGGCGACCACCTGGCAGACTTCCCGGTCCTGGGCGAAGCGGCCGGAGGACAGGTAAAGCTTGACGGCGACTCCCCCGGGATAACCCGCTTTGGCAAGCAGGTCGCGCGACTTTTTCGGATCGTAGGGATAGCGTTTGTGACTGGGATCGTAGCCGATCACGTTGGGTCCCAGGGGACCGTTGAGCACGAAGCCGCCGCCTTCAAAGATATTCTTCACGATCGCCGGCGCATCCACCGAATAGTTGGCCGCCTGGCGCACCAGCTTATTGTCGAACGGCTTAAACGCGGGGTTCAGCGCCAGAAAAAACATCCGCAACCCCTCGACCTTCTCCACTCTCGTCCTCGGGTTGCGTTCCACGCGCGGCACATCGTGCACCGGGACATTGTTGATGACGTCGGCCTGACCCGCTTCCAGCCCGGCGACCCTTGCCGCCTCCTCGGTGACTTTTTTGAAGATCACCTCCTTGATTTCCGCTTTCGCTCCCCAGTAGTCGTCGTTGCGGGTCATGACGAAGTTGCCGCCCCGCTGAAAGCTCACGAACTTATACGCCCCGGTGCCGATCGCATGCTGGTCCATCTCATCGCCGTACTTGTCCGCGGCCGCCTTGCTGAGGATGAAGCGGTTTTGCGCGCGATCGAGGAAGACCGCATTGGGCTGCTTCAGGACGAAGACCAAAGTATGGTCGTCCACAGGTTGCATCTCGACGACATCCTTGAAGTTTTCTCCCTGCAGGCTGTTCTTGTCCGTCTTCATGCGGTTGATGGAAAAAACAACGTCCTTCGAAGTGAACGGAGCGCCGTCGTGAAAGCGGATCCCTTTACGGAGATGAAACACCCACTTCTTCCCCTGGAATTCCCAAGACTCGGCCAAGACGCCGACGTAGCGCACCGGGCCGTAGGCCACCTCGACCAGAGGCTCGAAAAGATGCTGCCACATGCCATAGATTAGGCTGCCGCTATGATTGTAGGGATTGAGGGTATCGGTGACGCTTGAGCTGAGAATGGTAAGGCGATCTTTGGAGGCGGCCCAGGCCGATCGAGCGAGGCCTCCTCCGGTGAGCATTCCTAATCCGACCGCTGCGCCTTGCTTGAGAAAATCTCTCCGGCTCACTGCCGATCTTTCCCGGTTCATGAAAACCTCCTCGTCTGTTTACCCGTTCGGGCTTTGTCGCTGCAATCCGATCCCACGGCACCGTCGATAACGGTTCAATTAATGATGGCCGTTCAAAGCGTTCCAGTGTCCTGTCTTGGAAGTTCGTCCATTATTCAATCGTCATTCCGGGCAAGCTGGCGATAGCTAGCGCGACCCGGAATCCAGGAAAGTTGAATAGTTCTGGATGCCCGCATTCGCGGGCATGACGAGGACAGACCACGGACTTCTTTTGCGAATTTCTGAGACACCACACTTGACGCCGATTACTTTTTCCCCAGCGAGTTGATGAAGCTTTGATCGATCATCTCGTTGAGAGAGATCTTACCCTTGAGCCGGCCGGTCTCAAGCTCCTGCTCGACCGTGGCGGTGATGCCGGCGTCGAGAATCCGGCCGTCGAGCGGAAAGGAGTCCCGGTACTCGTCGTAGCCGGCCGCCGCCTCGGCGGCGTCGAGCCCGACGTATTTTCTCAGCGCCCGAATGCCGTCTTCCCGGTTCTCTCGCGTGTGCTTGACGCCGTTCTGATAGGCGCGCAGGAAGCGGGTCGCCTGCTCCTTTTCTTTGGCGAGCCACGACTCGCGGGCGACGAAGCCGACATTGGTCCAATGGGGATAGAGTTCTTTCAAATCAAAGAGTTTGTTCATGCCGACGGCCTTGGCCCGCTCGGTCACCGGAAACCACAGAATCGTCGCATCGACGATTCCGGAAGCGAGCGTGGTGAAGCGCGCCGGAGTGGCGCCGATCTGGAGCATGGTGACGTCCTTGGGATCGACTCCGGACTGGCGCAGCGCCGAGCGGGTGAGAAATTCGGAAAGCGAGCCGAAGCGGCTGATGGCGAACTTCTTCCCTTTGGCGTCCTTCAGCGATTTCAGGCCGGGACCGCCGTAAATTTGAAACGGCATCAAGTTGGAGATCGCCCAGAAGTTCTTGATATCCACGCCGCTGGCCCGGGCGAGCACCGTCTCCGGCACACCGCCGGCCATGATCTGCACGTCGCCGCCGATCAATGCCTGCAAATTCGTCGCCCCGGCGTTAAACATCACGACGAGGACGTCCAGCCCTTCTTTCTTGAAGAACCCTTTATCCTGCGCGACATAGATCGGTAGGAACGCCACGTTCACCGTCGAGACGCCGACGACGATGCGGGCGTCGGCCTGTGAGAGCTTCAGGCCGCTGACGGCCATGACAAATGACACCGCAAGCCACGCTCTGCGCCAACGCATAGGTTTATCCTCCAGAACTGTTCAAATGGTAATTCATTCGTTGTCGATTCGGTTCTTGTGCCTCATGAGATCTCAGCAACGTCGGGAATTCGGGAGCAGGCCACTCGTCCTCCTTGCATCACGAATTCCACGCGGCGAAGCAGGCTGATTTCTTTCAGCGGATTTCCGGGGACGGCGATCAGATCGGCAATCTTTCCCGTTGCTATCGTCCCCAACTTCTTTTCGATCCCCAAAATTGCCGCATTGGTCGCGGTTGCCGCGACGATGACATCGCCCGCCGACATGCCGCCCTGGACCATCAATTCGAGCTCCATGCCGTTTTCGCCGTGGGGAAAGAGCGGCGAGCCCTCAAAATCCGTCCCCATACCGATGCGGAGGCCCATGCGCATAGCCAGAGCAAACGATTTCATGTGCGCGTCAACCACTTCCCTCGCTTTACGCACCGCGTAAGCCGGCGATCCGAGACCTTCACCCAAAGTGGCAATGCGATAAAAATAGGCGAGCGTCGGGACAAGCGCAGTCTTCCGCTCGCGCATCAACTCACAGGCTTCTTCGTCGAGATAAATCCCATGCTCGATGGAATCAACGCCGGCCAGAACTCCGTTCTTGATGCCCTGGGTTGCCTGGGCGTGGGCCGCCACCAGCCGGCCCATCCGGTGCGCCTCGTCCACGACGGCACGGATCTCTTCCATCGTATATGCGGTCTGACCGGGAGCGCTTTGCGGCGCATAGACCCGGCCGGTAATGGATACTTTGATCAGATCGGCGCCGAGGCCAATATGTTCCCTGACAACGCGCCGGCACTCGTCAACCCCATCGACTTCCTGCCGCAACGGAGTGATATCCGCTGCCCATGTGACTTTTTCCACTCGGCCGGGCTGCGACAGTCCCCGGTAGGCGGTGAGAATTCGCGGCCCCGGAATTTCCCTCGCGGCAATGGCGTCTCTCAAATTGGGCCCCAGACAGCCGCCGCAATCGCGCACCGTGGTGAATCCCGCATGGAGCAGCTTTCGGCAGTCAGCCGCGGCGCGCAGGGCCGCTAGAGGATGGGGAGTAATAAGAATGTCGTTGGGATTGGAGCTGCGCCACCCTTTCAGGTGAACGTGTGCATCGATCAATCCGGGAAGAAGCGTCCGCGCTCCCAGCGCGATCCGCGTGGCTCCCTCGGGCACCTTAATCTGCGCCGGAGACCCGGCGGCGGTGATACGCTCCCCTTCCACGATTACGACGGCGGGCTCAACCGGAGGACCACCCCGCGCATCGATCATGCGTTCGGCTTCTATCGCGACAATATTATTCATATGCCCGGTTCCTTAAAAGAGACAGCCCTTCGACTCGTGCCCCGCCTTGGCCGGGGGCTTTTGCTGAGGATTTCACCCCACGGGTGTACTGGAAGGTGCCACTGACTTGCCTGTGGAGCTCCACCATAATAAGCGTTCGGAATTGCTCTGACCTATGCGAGAGAATTGGCAGCGAGTCAAGCCGCGGTTAGGAGCTGTCTGTGTTCGGTGGCGGATCACAAGGTCCAGGGCCGCACGCATCAGGGGCTCTTTTTCCCAGGCGCCGCTTCGAGGGCCTGCACGAACCGGAGATCCACGAAATCTTGCGGCCGCGCTTCCCGTGCCCGAGGAGTCCGGGGCGCCATCTCATCGAGAATGAGCTGAACTCCATCCAGGGTGGGATGTGGAATGTCTTCGAAATAATCCCGGTAAAAGCTGTAAGTGTCGTCGAGGATCTCCCGGTCTGTGGTTCGCATGGCGCGACTCAGCACGCCAATCGTAAATTCCCGATCCGCCTTGAAGACCCGGACGGCCTCGACGTAGCTTCTTAGGAAGGCCGTTACTGTGGCGGAGTGGGTTTGCGCGAAGCGACGGAGAGTGACCAGGGCGTTGGACTGATACTTCATTGTCTGGCTCAAGTCGACCAGCTCGCGGAACCCCAGCCGCTTCATCGCAATCTTATGATAGGGCGGACTCAGCATCGCCGCCTGAATGGCCCCGGCTTGAAGCGCCGCGACACTCTCCGGGTAGCCGCCGGTCTGGATCAAAGCGACGTCGCGGTCCGGCGTAAGCCCCGCACGGCGCAGATAGGTGCGGGCCATGAAATCCGACAGCGAACCGAAGCGCGTGACTCCCAACCGGCCGTTGCGCAGGCCCGCCGCTGTAGTAATCCCCGGCGCCGCCACGAGCCACATGAGCACACTATTGGAGATCCCGCCGACGATAACCGTGTCGGCGCCGGCCAGATTGGCCTGGATGGCGGTCGAGCCGGCGACCGAAACAAGCTCCACTTCATTGGCGAGCAGGGCTTGGAGCGAGCGCACGCCGGCGACATAGATCAGCCGAACATCGAGGCCGTGGCCCTGGAAAATACCCTTGTCGCGGGCCACCCAGAGGACAGCGTTGGTTGCGGTCAGCGTCGAGTGGGCGACCTGGAGACGCTCGGCCGATGCGGCAAGGGCCGGGAAAAACCCCAACAACGCGACGAGGGCTTGCAGACGTAAGATTCTCGCCCACCCGGATAATGGCGCTCTACGCGGCGTGTGCATGAAGTGATCCTCTCTCTGCTGACGCTATACAAGATCGGCGCGAGTCGGGTCAAGTCACAATAGACCGAACCACAGCAGCGCCGCCGTGCCGGCCATGATTGATTAAACCGAGCGGGACGCCAAGGCGCGCCCACTCGGTGCTCGTGATGTGCAGAGCGTGCGCCGCGTTCGTCACTACTACTGACTCCCGCTGAAAGACCGCTTGTCATCCCGCTATCATATCGCGTAGAATCACGGGCATAAGAGACTTCCCATGCGAGTAGAAAAGAAACCCGAGCGAGCGAACACACCTCGACCACCTTTAGGTTCCAGTATCAAGGATAATCACAAGTACGGCTCAGTCGGCGACTTCCTGAAGGAGAAAATTCAAGACGGTTGTCGGCTCTCGATAGCGTCCGCCTATTTTACTATCTATGCGTATGATGCGCTGAAGGAATGGCTCGATCGAATCGACCATCTTCAATTCCTTTTTGGCGAGCCGTCCTTAGTCAATCGCCTCGATCCCAGCAAGACCGAGAAGAAGTCTTTTATCATTGAATCTGACGGCCTGGAGCTTGCCAATAAGCTCCAGCAAAAGCGAGTGGCTAGAGAATGCGCTGATTGGATAGAGCAAAAGGTTGAGATTAAGACGCTTCGCCAAGCCAATCTGTTCCACGGCAAGATGTATCACGTCGTGCGCGGGGAAATTGAAGACGCTATTTTAGGCAGCTCGAATTTCACGGTGCGAGGACTGGGCCTGGGAGATGGCAACAACAACATTGAGTTGAATCTCGTAGTCGACAGCAACCGCGATCGCCGGGAACTAAAGCAGTGGTTTGACGAGCTTTGGGATGATCCCGAGTTGGTCAAAGACGCTAAAATCGAAGTGCTAGAGTACCTCAAGCAGCTTTACGACAACAACTCGCCCGAGTTTATTTACTACAAAACGCTCTATCACATCTTTGAAAGCTCTCGGGCTGCTGCGGTCAAGACCGATGCCGAGTTAGGGCGGACAACCCTATTTGAAACCGGAATTTGGAAAGCGCTTTTCGAGTTTCAGAAGGACGGGGCGAAAGGGGCCATCAACAAGATTCTCCGTTTCAATGGCTGTGTCATTGCCGACAGCGTCGGTTTAGGGAAAACCTACGAAGCCCTCGCCGTCATCAAATACTTTGAACTAAAAAATGAACGGGTCCTCGTACTCTGTCCAAAGAAGCTCCGAGAGAATTGGACGGTATACACGCACAATAGTCTGCTAAATCCATTTCTATCGGATCGCTTTCGTTACGACGTTCTTTCTCATACCGACTTGAGTCGCGAAGGCGGCCACTCAAATGGTATCAATCTCGAGACGTTAAATTGGGGGAACTACGATCTCCTTGTCATCGACGAGTCGCATAACTTTAGAAACAACGTCAAAGGCCGGGTTGATGAATCCGGCGAGTTCCGGGCCAGTCGCTACGGCAAGCTGATGAACGAAGTCATTAAGGCTGGTGTTCGGACCAAGATTCTTCTCTTGTCCGCGACTCCAGTGAACAATGATCTCAAGGATCTTCGCAATCAGCTGTATTTCATTACAGAGGACAATGACCACGCTTTCGCCGACTCGATCGGTATTCCCAGTTTGAAGGAGATGCTCGCGGCGGCTCAGAAGGTGTTTACGGCTTGGGCGCGCAAACAGAGTTCCGAACGCAAAACGACGGATCTATTAGAAAGACTCAATGCAGCATTTTTCAAACTTCTCGACGAGCTTACGATCGCGCGCTCGCGCAACCACATTCATCGGTATTACAAAGAGTCGATCAAGCAGCTCGGTGGATTCCCCGAACGGCGAAAACCGCTCTCGTTGTATCCTGACATCGATCTGCGCGGTCGTTTCCTTTCCTATGACAAGCTCAACGATGAAATAACCGGTTACAAGCTTTCTCTGTTCAACCCGAACAAATACGTCAAGGATGAATTCAAGAAAGTGTACCAGTCATCGGATCGCGACCCCTTCACTCAGGCTGACCGAGAATTTTTTCTGATCGGCATGATGAAAGTGAACTTTCTCAAGCGCCTGGAAAGCTCCGTCAAATCGTTTGAAATAACGATGGACCGCACGATAAACAAAATAGAGACCTTGGAGAAAAAGATTCGCAATTTTCTGACACTCCCGAATCAAAACCCAGAATCGGATGAGCTTGAACTTGATCTCGGTGATGCCGAAGGGGATGAGCAACTCGATGAGGCCCGAGAAGTCGGTGGGAGATTTAAATACCGTCTCGAACATTTGGAGCTGGATTATGGAAAAAATTGGCTCCGGAACCTCAAAAAGGACAAAGACCAGCTTCGAATTCTTTTTAACGCGGCACAGGATGTGACACCAGAGACCGATGCGAAGCTTACGGAGCTAAAGAAACTTATTGCCAACAAGGTAACCAAACCGACCAAGAATAAGTTTGGCGAGCCGAACAAGAAGGTCCTCGTTTTCACGGCTTTTGCCGATACCGCTACATATCTTTATGAGTCGTTGGTTGGGTGGGCCAGAAACGATCTCGGGATTCACGCAGCACTCGTTTGCGGCGGCGGCGATACCCGAACGACCTTCGGTGATCGCGCTTTCGATCAGATTCTCACTAATTTCTCTCCCAGGTCGAAGTGGCGCAACAAGATACCGACTATGCCGCAAGAGGCCGAAATTGACCTTGTGATTGCAACTGATTGCATATCTGAAGGTCAGAATCTTCAGGACTGCGACTATCTCGTTAACTACGACATCCACTGGAATCCCGTGCGCATCATCCAACGTTTCGGCCGCATTGACCGTATCGGCAGCGCCAACGATACCGTGCAACTTGTAAACTTCTGGCCTACCGAAGATCTCAACAAGTACATAAATCTAAAGAATCGAGTCGAGGCCCGTATGGCCCTCGTCGATATCTCGGCGACGTTCGAGGATAACCTCTTAAAGACTGAAGAGATCGAAGAGCTTATTCACGAAGATCTGCGCTACCGCGACAAGCAGCTGCTACGTCTCAAGGATGAAGTGCTCGACATTGAAGACCTAGGCGATAGCGTTTCGCTTACGGAGTTCACACTGGATGACTTCCGCCTCGATCTCGCTAAATATATTGAAGCTAACCGCGCCGCTCTTGAAGCAGCAGCGTTTGGTCTTTATGCCGTCGTGCCGCCACATCCCGATTTCAAAGTTATCGCTCCTGGAGTCATTTTTTGCCTTCGGCAGGAGGTGACGTCGAAGGCGTCCGGGGGCGCAGAGACGGACGGCGCCAAGGGCGGCTCTTCAGAATCTATTAACCCGCTCAAGCCATACTTTCTTGTCTACGTTCTCGACGATGGAAATGTCCGTTTCGGCTTTGCCCACCCCAAACAAATTCTAGAGATTTATCGCCTCCTCTGTTCAGGCAAAGGCGAACCGTACAGCCAACTCTGCAATCTCTTCGACCAGCACACCGACAACGGGGCGGACATGAAAACGTACAACGTGCTACTCCAAAAAGCGGTCGAATCTATTGCGAGAACGTTCAAAAAACGCGTCGTCACCGGTCTGCAAACCGAGCGCGGCTTCGTCATCCCGAACCAGCAGGAACAAGCGCGGGAAGCGACGGACTTTGAACTCATCACCTGGCTCGTTATCAAAGCGCCATGAAGGAATGAACCAGCCATGAGCGTCCCAAACCAAAATCCAGAGACTCGCATCGCCCTGTTCCAGCGCAAGGAAGTCCGCCGCACCATTCACAACAACGAATGGTGGTTCGTCGTCGAAGACGTCGTGCATGCGCTAACAGACTCTGCTGATTCCAAGCAGTACATCCAGCGCATGAAACAGCGTGATCCCGAACTCGGCAAAGGGTGGGTACAAATTGTACATACCCTTTCCGTGAAAACGCCCGGCGGCCCGCAGCAGATGCTCTGCGCCAACACCGAAGGCATCTTCCGCCTCATCCAATCCATTCCCAGCCCGAAGGCCGAGCCGTTCAAACGCTGGCTCGCGCGTGTCGGCTACGAGCGAATCCAGGAGATTGAAGACCCAGAACTCGCCACCAAACGCACCCGCGCCCTCTACAAAGCCAAGGGCTACTCCGACAACTGGATCGAGAAACGGATGCGTTCCATCGCCATCCGCGACGAACTGACCGATGAATGGAAAAAGCGCGGCGTCAAAGAGCAGCGCGAGTATGCCATCCTCACCGCCGAAATCTCCCAAGCCACCTTTGGCCTCACGCCGAGCCAATACGCCGAGTTCAAGCGCCTCAAACGCGAGAATCTCCGCGACCACATGACCGACCTTGAACTCATCTTCTCCATGCTGGGCGAAGCCGCCACCAGCGAAATCGCCCGCAACCGCGACGCCCAGGGTTTCCCTCAAAACAAACAGGTCGCCAGCGAAGGCGGCACAGTGGCTGGCAACGCCCGGCGCGAACTTGAAAAGAAAAGCGGACGCAAAGTCGTCACCAGCGAAAACTACCTCGCTCTCACGCAGTCCGCGAAGAAAGTGAAATCGTTGGGCAAACCCGCCGCCAGACGAAACAAGACACGCAATCCATGAGCGACGAAGCCGCCAAACACGCCGTCAAAAACGCCCTCGGAGATTTCGCGAAGAAAACCTTTTGTGACGCGGCCATCGCTCTGCTCGATTCCCTCGGCTACCGCAGCGAGAAACGGCTCGAACTCAAACCCAACACCCCCGAAACATTCCTCGCCCAATTCGCGGACGAGCGGAAGCTTAACCCCGACCACGCCCTGCTCGACGACTGGCAATCCGTTGACTTCCTCTTCCAACTCACGGAAGACGAAATCAAATCCCTGGGTCAGGGCAACTTCGTCTTCGAAGGCAAAGGTAAATACAATAATACTCGCATTGAATCCTATCTTTTCTTTGCCATCGCCCTGAAAAACTCCGAATACACCCGCACCCAGCTTTCGGGCGTCACCCGCGAAATCAACAAACTCTTCCGCATGCCCGCGATGCTGCTGTTTCGCCACGGCGACACGCTCACCCTCTCGATCATCAACCGCCGCCTCCACAAACGCGACGAATCGAAGGATGTCCTCGAAAAAGTCACGCTCATCAAAGATATCCGCATCGCCGAACCGCACCGCGCCCACATCGAAATCCTGTTCGACCTCTCCCTCGCCGAGTTGCACGAGCAGCATCACTTCACCAACTGGTCTGAACTCCAAACCGCGTGGCAAATGACCCTCGACAGTTCCGAACTCAACAAACGTTTCTTCCAGGAAATTGCCAATTGGTATTTCTGGGCAAGCGACCACGTCAAATTCCCCAAGCCCAAAGACATCAAGGATGGCGACGCTTACAAAGCGCAAAGCCTCATTCGCCTCATCACCCGCCTGATCTTCTGCTGGTTCGTGAAGGAAAAAGGATTGCTTCCCGACGGCCTCTTCAATCCCG
>Ga0080064_1007826_pt1 | contig 10533 bp, 10 predicted proteins | sample Subgrocontami54m_FD_69260 | JGI IMG/M metagenome (GOLD analysis project Ga0080064, IMG submission 69260) | Subsurface groundwater microbial communities from S. Glens Falls, New York, USA - GMW46 contaminated, 5.4 m (SPADES assembly) (version 2) ... | reverse complement strand
GCCCCGCCCGGGGGCCCCCCCCCCCCACCCAGGGGAGGGGGCACCGTCGCCGTTCCGCCGGGGGTGGTGGGGCCGGCGCCTCCGCCCCCAGCAGCCGAAGCCCCCCGGTCCGCGATCCACGGTTGGCAGCAGCGACAGCCGTGGCGGGGTGCCCTGCGTCATGCGGATCTCGCCGCGCTCGTCGCGATAGCGAATGATGGGGGAGCTCGGCGTGCCGCGAAGGTACGAGTCGACGACCTCGGCGACCTCTTCGTGAACGGCCACACGCTCGCGCTCCTGGATCTCAACGAGCACGTCGAAGGTCGGCGGTGCTTTGCGCTCCAGCACGGACTTCTGGGTGCCGCGGCGGCGAGCCTCATCATCGCCCAGCGTGACAGTCTGAATCCCGCCGATAAGGTCGGAAAGGGTCGGGTTCATGATCAAGTTTTCGAGGGTGTTGCCGTGCGCGGTGGCGATGAGCTGCACGCCCCGCTCGGCGATGGTGCGCGCCGCGGCCGCTTCGAGCTCGGTGCCAATCTCGTCGATCACGATCACTTCGGGCATGTGGTTTTCCACCGCCTCGATCATGATCTGATGCTGCATCAGCGGGGTCGGCACCTGCATGCGGCGTGCTCGGCCGATCGCCGGGTGCGGGATGTCCCCATCGCCCGCGATCTCATTCGACGTGTCGACGATGATGACCCGCTTGCCAAGATCCACGGCGAGGACGCGCGCCGTCTCGCGAAGCATCGTCGTCTTTCCAACACCCGGGCGGCCCAGGAGCAGGAGGCTGCGGCCCGTCTCCACGATGTCGCGGATGATCGCGATCGTACCGTAGACGGCGCGGCCGACGCGCATGGTGAGCCCGACGACGCGGCCGGTGCGATTGCGGATCGCCGAGATCCGGTGCAGCGTCCGCTCGATGCCCGCGCGGTTGTCGTCGCCAAAGGCGCCGATGTGCTGGATGACGAAGTCGATGTCCTCTTCGGAAACGACGCTCTCGCTCAGAATGACGTCGCGACCGAGGAAGCGTGCTTCCGGCTCACGACCGAGGTCCATGACGACTTCGAGCAGATCGGGGGCGGATGCCTGGTGAATGAGCGGCTCGCGTATGTGGGGCGGTAACCCCTCGAGGAGCGCGGTGAGATCGTCGACCACCACGTGCTCGCCGCGGTCCTGGCTGCGCTGCGCCATTTGGCCCCCCCAAGCAAGCATGATTAACGTTGTGGCGCCTGGTCGATCGTCTCCCCTACGGGCTCCTCTTAGCCCGGGCTCACGGGAGCCTGCAGGGCGGCCATGCTCGGTTCGGGTATCCGAGCCGCAAGCGCGAGACACCATGCCTCAAAACGCTGTCCAGGACGAAAGCCGGCCCGCTCGAGTGCTGCGCGCACCGCTCCCTGGTATTCTCGCACATCGCTGAGAACCGGCACCTTCACGCTCATCTGCGTGAGGGCGTACCGTACGATCCGATCCGCATACGTCTCGTAGCTCGGGTGGACCTGCAGCTCCAACGCCTGGCTGCGCGCCCCGTAGGTGATTCGGGTCCAACCGATGATGCGGGAACCCATCTCCCAAACGTAGTCCTGGCTGTTCCCGAGGATCGCCGGCGCCCAGACCTTGCGACCCGGAAAGAGCGCCGCCCATTCCTCCTGCGTCATCGCCTCGGCCGCCCGGACCGAGGCGGGAACCGCGGCGGAGTAAAGCTGGAAGAGTCCGACCTCGTCAGCCCGCAGCCGCGGTCGCGCGGGGAGGACGTCCACCGCACTCCGAGAGAATCCTCGCTCGAGGCCGCAGGTGACGCCTTCTGCGTACTTCTCAAACCCCGCTTGCCGGGCAACAGTCGGGCCTGGTCCCACATCGAGGGTATCGATCATCATCCGGCGGCCACCCGTGCTGAGGACGCGCTCCCGGGCCCACCGAATGAGCTCGACCGCGTCCTCCGGGCTCGTCGCGGTGAGATGCGCGACGTCCCACACCATTCCCGCGGCGCGCGGCCGCAGCACGACGTAGCCAAGCACCTGCCCCCCGCTGGTGCTGACGCCAACCCGTCTGGCCCCTGGAGTTGGAATCAGGGCATGCCGCAGGAGCGAGAAGACGTTGGGCCGCTCGCTTTCGGGCGGGGTCCGGGGCCAGGTCGGCGCCGTCAGTGGCTCGCGGCCGTTCCGGGAAAGGGACATGCCGAGGGCCAATGCGTCGGTCGGCAACATGGCCCTGATCATGGTCTCGCCTCACTGCCGAGCGGTCGAAAGGGGCTCCGGTGCGGCAACGAGACGAGCGACGAGATCGAGGAAATACTGGTGAATTCGCGAGTCTTCGGTGAGCTCCGGGTGGAACGCGATCCCGACCACCGGTCCCTGGCGTACGCCGACGATCGTATCGTCGTCAAGCCGGGCGAGCACCTCGACGTCTGGGCCCACCGACTCCACGAGCGGCGCGCGGATGAATACCGCATGGAAAGGCCGCTGTCCCACGGCCGGTACGTCCAGGTCGGTCTCGAAGCTATCGACCTGGCGCCCGAAGGCGTTGCGCCTCACTTCAACGTCGAGGGCGTCGAGGCCAGGTAGGGTCTCGCCCTCGACTCGCTTGGCCAGGACGATCATCCCGGCACACGTCCCAAGCACCGGCAGCCCCTGCGCGATGCGATCCCGCAGGGGCGCGGTGAGTCCAAACTCTCCCATGAGGAGACGAATGGTCGTGCTCTCGCCGCCCGGGATCACGAGGCCGTCGAGGCCTTCCAGGTCGATCGGGCGGCGCACCTCGACCGTCTCTGCGCCAAGCTTTTCGAGGACGCGGCGATGTTCTCGGAACGCGCCCTGGAGCGCGAGGACACCGATCCGCATACTCACCAACCTCGCGTGGCGAGGACCTCCTCCGGTCGGAGGGTGCTCATGTCGATTCCACGCATCGGCTCGCCGAGCCCCCGGGAGACTTCCAGGATCACGCTCGGGTCGTTGAAGAACGTGACCGCCCGCACGACGGCCCGGGCGAACGCCTCGGGGTCCTCGGACTTGAAGATGCCGGAGCCGACGAAGACGCCATCGGAGCCGAGCTGCATCATGAGTGCCGCGTCGGAGGGCGTCGCCACGCCGCCGGCAGCGAAGTTGACGACGGGCAGCTTGCCCGTCCTGGCAACGTCCTTCACCAGCTCGTAGGGCGCGCCGAGCGCCTTGGCCTCCGCCATCAGCTCGTCCTCCGACATGCTGTGGAGCTTGCGGATCTCAGACATGACGGCGCGGATGTGGGTGGTAGCCTCGACGATGTTGCCCGTGCCCGCCTCGCCCTTGGTCCGGATCATGGCCGCGCCCTCGCCGATGCGGCGCAGCGCCTCGCCGAGGTCCCGGGCGCCGCAGACGAAGGGCACGGTAAATGTCCGCTTGTCGATGTGGTGATGCATGTCCGCGGGGGTGAGCACTTCGCTTTCGTCGATGTAGTCGACGCCAAGCGATTGGAGCACCTGCGCCTCGACGAAATGGCCGATGCGGCACTTCGCCATCACCGGGATCGTCACCACCTGCATGATGCTCTCGATCATGCGGGGATCCGCCATGCGAGCAACCCCGCCGGCCGCGCGGATATCAGCCGGTACGCGCTCGAGCGCCATCACGGCGCAGGCGCCGGCATCCTGGGCAATCTTGGCCTGCTCCGCGGTCACGACGTCCATAATGACGCCGCCCTTGAGCATCTCCGCGTGGCCGGTCTTGACAGTAAGGGTTCCGCGCTCCATTAAGCCCCCTCAAGGTAGACCCTGCACCGATTCTGCGACGAGAATTGCGGCGAGGGTAGTTCATGAATTCTACCCCTGCCCCCGGAGCACAGCAACAATAGGGCAGTGCCTATCCGCGCGCGCCCGGTGCGGGTGTCGCGAGCTGCGGCTCGCGCACGAGCGTCTCCCGCGCGAAGACCGCGAAGACGCCGGCAATCGCGCAAACCAGCAGGCCGTTGACACTCACCGCGGTGCCCGGACCGGCGTGATCGGCCACCAGGCCAAGCACCAGCGGCCCAAAGAAGCCGGCGATGTCGCCGATGGTCCGGTAGAGCCCGATGCTGACGCCGCGGAGGTGCGATGGCGCGATGTCGGCCAGATAGGCCCCTGGCGCGGTGCCGCCGATTCCCATACCGAGCGCGAAGAACGCCGCCGCGACCAGAAACCACGGCACGGATGGCGCGAGCCCGTAGCCGATGATCGCCGCGCCAGTCAGGATCTGGCTCGGGACGATGACGGCCTTGCGACCGACGCGGTCGGCCAGCGTGCCCGCGACGGCGAGCAACGGCACCTGGATGAGCGCGATACAGCTCGCCATGAGCCCGTACTGGCCCGGGCTCATCCCCATCGAATAGGCAAGCACGGGCAAGAGAAGAAACAACGTTCCGAAGCGGGTGAAGAACGTCGCGAATGCGACCATGGCGATCATGAGGTAGTCGCGGTCGACCAGGATCTGGCGGACGCCGGCCCAGAGACCAGGCCGGGGGCCGGCGTTGGCTGGCCGAGGGTCCGCGTTCCAGCCGCGTGTTTCGGGCAAGCGCAGGGCGGCCCAGGCCGTAGCGCACAGCGCCAGGGCACCCGCGACGTAGAACGGCACGCGCAGGCCGACGGCATCGGCAAGCAGGCCACCCACGCCAGGTCCGAGGAACAGTCCCATCGAGACGATTCCCTCGTTGAAGCTCATCATGCGGGCGCGGTTTCCGCGCGTCGAGATGTCCGCCATGATCGTGCTGGACACCGTCACCGCGAGTGCGCCGCCGGCACCCGTGAGAAAGCGCAGGACCACCAGCTCAGGGAAGCCCTGCACCAAGCCGGAGCCGATCGACGCCAGGCCGACCAGCGTCCCGCCCGCGATCAGGACCGCGCGCCGCCCGATCCGCTCGGAGAGCGAGCCGGCGGGGAAGTTCAGAAAGACGCGAGCGAGCGTGAACGCGCTGATGAGGAGCCCCACCTCGGTGACGCTCACGCCGAACTCAAGCGCGAACCGCGGCAACACCGGCCCGACCATGTGCCAGGTGAGGAACACCGTGGTGATGTGCAGCGCCGTGATGATCAGGACTTCGTAGCTCTTGATCCACTGGACCGGTCGCTGCACGCGTCAAGTTCTCCAGGGCGAGAGTGGGCGGCCCAATCCGCCGGCGGATGACGAGAGGGACGTGGCTGTGGGGCCTTCATCGTAGCTGGCGGCGCCAGTTGCCGGCAACGCAGGGGAACTTTTCCGCCGGCGTCGACGTCTCCATGTCGGAAGCCAAGAATCGCCGCGACGGGCGGCGGGCGTACAGAGGAGGAACCATGCGACTCCGGCTCGTATCCGTGCTGATCGGCCTATCGCTCGTGCTCGGGGCATGCGCATCGGCGCCAATGGGTGGCGGCGGCACGAGTGGCGGGTTCGCCTCGCAAGCGCCCGCTGCGATGCCGCTCGACGGCATCGCCAGCGACACAGCCAACCGGGCGTCCGAGGCTGCCGGTCGGGCTGCGCCCCAGGCGAACTCAGCCAAGTCCGGGAGCTCGGCATCGACCGAGGCGGCCGCGCCACGCCTGGACCGGATGATCGTGGCGAACGTCAACCTTGCCATCAACGTTGAGGACGCCATTGCCGCCTCACGGATGGCCGAGGTCATCGCGGAGCGCTACGGCGGGTTCGTCTCCGGCTCCAGCGTTCGCAGCGGCGAGAAAGGGCGTGAGGCGACGGTCACCGTGCGCGTCCCCTATCCCCGCCTCTCAGAGGCGCTCACCGACCTGCGTGCCGTCGGCCAAAAGGTGACCGAGGAGACCCGCAGCACCCAGGACGTGACCGAGGAGTTCACCGACACCGAGTCCAACATCCGGAACCTGCAGGCCACCGAGGTCCAGCTCATCGCGCTGATGCAAAAGGCGTCCCGCATCGAGGACGTCATGAGCGTGCAGCGCGAGATCACGAACATTCGGGGCCAGATCGAGCGGCTCGAGGGCCGGCGGCGCGTCCTGGAGAACAAATCAGACCTCGCCACGATCGCCCTGCGCTTCGCGGAGCCGTTGGGTCAGGCGCCACGCGATGCTTGGAATGCACTCGAGATCGCCGAGCACGCGCTCGCCGCGCTGGCGCGGATCGGGATGGGTCTCGCAACGTTCCTCATCTGGGTGGCAGTCTTCAGCCCGCTCTTCGTGATCCCCGCGGCGCTCGCATGGTGGCTCATCCGCAACCGGTGGACCCGGACCGCGGCGCCCCAGACTCCGTGAGAGAGCTCACAGTCGTTGAAATAGCCGCACCTCAAGGGTAGAATGCCCCGACTGTGCCGGCCGTACGCAGCCCGACCGAGCTGAATGGCTCGGTCGGGTTGTGGCGGTCGAGCCGCTCGACTCCACGTTCGGCGGCGTAATGCGCGAGGCGAAAAAGATCCTCGTCCCCGTGAACGGTAACCCGACCGACGCGGCGATGCTTGCTCTAGCTGCTCAGACCGCCAAGCGCACCAAGGCGCGGGTCTATGCCATCCACGTTATCGAAGTCCGACGCAACCTACCCCTTGACGCGGACCTCGTCGAAGAGCGCGAGGCCGCCAACCAGATCCTCGACGCCGCGGAGCACAGCGCCGAGGAGTGGGGCCAACGCATCGAGACGGAGATTCTGCAAGCCCGCGACATCGGTACCGCGATTGTCGAAGAGGCGATCGAGGCCCAGGCCGACCTGATCTTGCTTGGGGTTTCCTATCGCCGAAAGTTCGGGGAATTCGATCTCGGGAAGACTGTGCCCTACGTCTTGAAGCACGCGCCGTGCGAGGTCTGGGTGTGCCGAGAGCCGATCCCAACCAAGTAGCAAGGCGTCAATAAGTGACCAATCCCGCTGCAGGGGGCGAACGGTGTTCTACGTGATCATGGGGTGTGGGCGCGTGGGCGCGCGGGTTGCCTCCCTTCTCTCCCGAGCTGGCAATGAGGTTACCGTGCTCGATCTGAACCCGAGCGCGTTCAGCCGGCTCGATCCAGACTTCGCGGGCACGACGCTCGTGGGCAACGGTATCGACAGCGACGTCCTGCGCCGCGCCGGAATCGAGCGTGCCGACGCGTTCGCGGCTGTCACCCAGGGAGACAACCGCAACGTTATGGCGTCCCAGATGGCCCGGCACATCTTCCGGGTCCCAAAGGTAGTGACGCGGATTTACGATCCACTGCGCCAGGAAACATTCGAGATGCTGGGGATCGAAGCGATCTCGCCGACCGTGATCGGCGCGGACAAGTTCCTCGAGATCCTGGATCCCTCGAGCTACGGCCAGGCCGAAACCAACCCGCAATCCGAGCAGGGATAGAGACAGGGAGCACGCATGTTTTGCGTCATCGCGGGCGGGGGGAAAGTTGGGTACTACCTCGCCAAAGAGCTTATCGAACAGGGCCACGAGGTGGTGGTGGTCGAGCAGAATGCACGCCGCGTGGACGAAATCGAGGCCGACCTGGGCAGCATCGTGATGCATGGCGATGCCGCTGAGACCACGGTGTTGAAGGAAGCCGGTGCCGAACGCGCCGACCTCGTCGTCGCGGTGACCGGCGATGACGAGGACAACCTGGTCATCTGCCAGGTCGCAAAGGTCCGCTTCCACGCCGGACGCACGATCGCGCGAATCAACAATCCAAAGAACGCGGAAATCTTCCAGAAGCTGGGGATCGACGACACGGTCAGCGCGACCGACGTCGTCCTCTCGGTCATCGAGCAGGAGATTCCGCGCCACCACCTGACGCCGCTGCTTCGCCTGGCAAACACCGACGCCGAAATCGTGGAGGCGATTATCGAGGACGGCTCCGCGGTTGCCGGCCACCGGCTGCGGGACATCAAACTCCCGCACCCTACGAACATTGCCGTGCTGATTCGGGAGGGCAACGCGATATTCCCCGAGGGAGACACGCCGGTCCTGATTGGCGACCACGTCATCGCATTCACCACGTCACAGAACGAGGCGGCCCTCCGCCAGGCGCTGCTCGGCGGCTAACCGAGGGCTTATCATGCTGAGCGAAGCGAGGTGTCCGTCCGCGGACCAGGCACGGATCCTTCAGCCGCGGCGTCGGGATGACAATTCGTGCGCTAGCTGTCGTAGCCCCGGGCGACCGGGATGAACTTTCGCCAGACCTCGTTATCGCCGAGGTACTGCTGGAACAGGTACTGCGGCGTTGCCCGCGGCTCAGCCGGCGCGCGATGCAGCGTCATCTTTGCCTCTTCGACCGTCTTGCCGCCCTTGTGGTGGTTGCAGGTGCGGCAGGCACTGACCAGATTGTCCCACTGGTGTCGACCGCCCCGGTGCTTCGGGACGACGTGGTCCAGGGTGAGATCCTTGCTGGTCACCCCGCAGTACTGGCAGGTGTGTTGATCTCTAAGAAACACCTCCCGCCGGGTCAACCGCACGCGAGGCCGGGGCCGCTTGATGAGGTGGTTGAGCCGAATCACCGAGGGGATGTGAATCGAGCGCGAAGGCGACCGAAAGACGACGCCGTCGACCTCGAGGACTTCGGCCTTCCCACCATCCACGAGAACGATGGCGCGCCGCGCGTTGCAAACGTTGAGCGGCTCATAGTTCTGGTTCAATACGAGGACGTGGGCCACACAGCATCCCCTGGCTGCGCTTGAGCCAACCCTCTGTTCTGAATTCAGATGGTAGCGCAAAGATTCTATCATTCGATTTTTTGGCCGAGCAATGGGGTCGATGGCGACCATAAGGCAGCCCATCTTGCGAAGCATGGCGCGTTCAATCGTCGCAGTGGGCACGATGGCAATCATCGCTGGCGCACTTGCGGGCGGATTCGCCAGCGTGGCAATGCTCGCCCTGGGCATGTGGTCCGGTTCGCCGACGGTCGCCGAGCTCATCGCGGAGGGCATCTCCCGTCTCGTCCCACTCGAGGTGCTGGAAGGCTCCGTCGCGGCCATGGGGAGCAGCGCCAAGCGGGTGCTCTTCGGTTCGGTGATCGTGGGGCAGATCGGCGTGGCGGCGATGCTCGCGCTCCTCGCCGAACGACATGCGTGGTCGCGGAGCCGTTTCGCCCTCGTTGTGGTCGTGGGAGCGCTGTTCGTCGGGATGGTCGTGTTGCCCCTGTTTGGCGCCGGGGCGTTCGGCGCAGCGACCCGCGGAGGGACCGGTTGGACCCTCGCCAGCCTCGCCTGCCTCGGCGGCAGCCTTCTCCTCGGGTGGACCCTCCTGCACCGGTGGCTGAACCCGCCCGGCGTGTTTGCCGAGGAGGATGCGGCCGGGCGCCGCGCGCTCCTCGGCAATGGCTTCTTCCTGGTCGCGGGCGTGGCGCTCGGCGGTGGCGCCCTGCGCTGGCTCGCCGATCACCTTGCCCCACCCGCGGTCCCTCCCGTGGAGTCAGCGGCGGTCGGGCGGACGAACGCGGCGCTCGCCGCGAACGAGGATCTGCTGGAGGCGCTCGCTGCCGGCGTGCCCGGGCTTGCGCCCGAGATTACGCCGAACGAGCGGTTCTACGTCGTGTCCAAGAACGTCTTCCGTGATCCCGTCGTCGATCCCCAGGGCTGGCAGCTCGAGGTCGTCGGACTCGTCGATCGACCGATGGTGCTGACGCACGACCAGATGCGCGCGTTGCCCGGCGCGGAGCAGGTCTTCACCCTGCAGTGCATCAGCAACGAGATCGGCGGCGAATTGATCGGGAACGCGCGTTGGCGCGGCATCTGGCTCGCGGACCTGCTGCGCCAGTCGGGTGTGCAGGCCGACGCGGTCGACGTGGTCTTCCACGCCGCGGACGACTACAGCGACAGCATCCCCATCGCGACCGCGCTGCAGCCGGGCGCCATGCTCGCCTATGCGATGAACGACGAGCCGCTCCCGGCGAACCACGGCTTCCCCATGCGCCTCCTCGCGCCGGATCTCTATGGAATGAAGAACGTGAAGTGGGTGACGAAGCTCGAGGTCGTCCCCTACGACTACAAGGGCTACTGGCAGCGCCAGGGTTGGACCGACGTCGCGAATATGCACGCATCCGCGCGCATCGACGTACCCAAGCCCGGCTCATATCTGCGCGTCGGTCGCAACTACGTTGGCGGCGTAGCGGTCGCGGGCGCGCGCGGCGTTCATCGGGTCGAGGTAAGCACCGACGGCGGCCAGACCTGGCGCGACGCGACCGTCAAACCCGCGCTCGGCCCGCTAGCGTGGTCGCTCTGGCTCGCCGATTGGGATTTTCCCGCCGATACCCCGCGCGCCCGGATCCTGGCTCGCGTGACCGACAGCGCAGGCGCCACGCAGATCGCGCTGGCGCAGCCGACGCTGCCGGACGGCGCGATGGGTTACCACAGCATCGAGATCCGTGCCGCGGAACGCTAACGATCTCGCCCGGCTTGTCAGCTATCGAGCCGATCGCGGCCCACTCGGATAGTAGCCCCTTGCGGCGCTCGAACACCATCCGCACCGCTCGCTCTCGAAGCTCCTGCGGGTACCGTGTCGATGTCGCCATGACTCCCTCCTCTCAAGGATAGGAGTCTCTACTAACCCAACTTCCGCAGGTTTTTCTGGATGATGAGTGGTGTGCGACGCTGGCGACAGGTAGAGACATTGTGCTGCATAGATATGATGGCCTTACATAGAATAGTGACGACTGTTTAGGTG
>Ga0080064_1007824_pt1 | contig 10542 bp, 13 predicted proteins | sample Subgrocontami54m_FD_69260 | JGI IMG/M metagenome (GOLD analysis project Ga0080064, IMG submission 69260) | Subsurface groundwater microbial communities from S. Glens Falls, New York, USA - GMW46 contaminated, 5.4 m (SPADES assembly) (version 2) ... | reverse complement strand
GGGTTTCGCCCGGCGCCGATACGAGCGGAACGCCCATACGGGTCGCGGACGTGGCGCGTGTCGCTCTCGGCCCCGCCCTCCGCCGCGGGGTGGCGGAGCTCGACGGCCGGGGCGAAGTCGTCGGCGGCATCATCGTGATGCGGTTCGGCGAAAACGCCCTGCGGGTGATCGACGGGGTCAAGGCAAAACTGCGCGAGATCCAGGGCGCGGTGCCGGAAGGCATCCGCATCGTGCCCACCTACGACCGCTCCGGGCTGATCGGCGATTCGCTCGCGAACCTCCGCCGGACGCTCATCGAGGAGGCGATTGTCGTCTCGATCGTCATCATCATCTTCCTCTTCCATCTCCGATCGGCGCTGGTGCCGATCCTCGCGCTGCCGATCGCAGTCGCGGTGTCCTTCATTCCCATGTACTACCTGGGCGTGAGCGCCAACATCATGTCGCTCGGCGGGATCGCGCTGGCCATCGGGGTGCTCGTCGATGCGTCCATCGTGATGGTCGAAAACGCCTACCGGCACCTCTCCGAGCCGCAGGAAGACGGCGCGATGGTGCCGTACGAGGAGCAGCCCCGCGTGGCGGTGGCCGCGGCCAAGCAGGTCGGGCGCGCCATCTTCTTCTCCCTGGCGATCATCATCGTGTCATTCGCTCCGGTGTTCCTGCTGGAAGCGCAGGAAGGCCGGATGTTCCGGCCGCTGGCGTTCACGAAGACGTTTGCGATGGTCGCTGCGGCCCTGCTCTCGATCACCCTCGTGCCGGTGCTGATGGCGATTTTCATCCGCGGGCGGAAGCTCCGGCCCGAGTCGGACAATCCGGTATCGCGCTTCTTCACCTTTCTGTATGCGCCCGTGCTGAAGCTGGCGCTGCGCTGGCGTTGGGCAGCGCTGCTGGTGAATTTCGCCGTCGTCCCGCTGACCGTGCCGCTGCTCTTTGCGATCGGTAGCGAGTTCATGCCGCCGCTCTATGAGGGTTCGCTCCTGTATATGCCGACGTCGCCCCCGGGCCTGGGTATCACCGAAGCCACGCGGCTGCTCCAGCAGCAGGACAAGTTGTTGCGGCAGTTTCCGGAGGTCGAGCGCGTGTTCGGTACCGTCGGTCGCGGAACCAGCGCTACCGACAACTCGCCGATGGGCATGGTGAACACCACCGTCACGCTGAAGCCGCGGACAGAGTGGCGGGAGGGGATGACGCTCGAGCAGTTGCAGGGTGAGATGGACGAGGTGCTGCAGTTCCCGGGATTCCCGAACGTCTGGACGCAGCCGATTCGCAACCGGCTCGACATGCTGCTCACGGGCATCAAAACACCCGTCGGCATCAAGGTCTTCGGAGCCGACCTGGCGGTGATCCAGCGCATCGGCCAGGACATCGAGCGGACGCTGCAAGCGGTCGATGGTACGAGGAGTGTCTATGCGGAGCGGGTGACCCAGGGGTACTTCACGGACATTCAGATCGATCGAGCCGCCATCGCGCGGCACGGCCTGGCCATTGCCGACGTGCAGGACGTCATCCAGTCGGCGCTCGGCGGCGAGAACGTCACGCGGACGATTGAGGGCCGGGAACGGCATCCCGTCAACGTCCGGTATGCGCGCGAGTTCAGACAATCGATCCCGGATCTCGAGCGTGTGTTCATCAAGGCGCCGTCTGGCGCCCAGGTGCCGCTCGGGCAGCTCGCCGAGATCTCGCTGACCACGGGCCCTGCGATGATTCGCGATGAGAACGCTCAGCTGGCGGGATACGTCTACATCGACACGGCAACGCGCGACATCGGCGGCTACGTCGACCGGGCGCGGGCCGCCATTGCCAGCGGGGTGCAGATTCCGGCCGGGTACACGCTGCAGTGGACCGGCCAGTATGAGTTTCAGGTCCGCGCGCGGGAACGCCTTCGCGTGCTGATCCCGATCGTGCTGTTCATCATTTTCATGCTGCTCTACATGACCTTCCACTCCGTGGCCGAGGCCATGATCGTCATGTTGTCGGTCGTCTATGCCATGACGGGCGGGGTCATCCTCCAGTGGCTGCTTGGCTACAACTTCTCCGTGGCCGTCTGGGTGGGATATATCGCGCTGTACGGCGTCGCTGTCCAGACGGGCGTCGTCATGGTGGTGTACCTGCACGAAGCCTTGGACAAGCGCCTGCGGCGCGGCGGAGAGATCACGCCGCAAGACATCTGGGATGCGACCGTCGATGGTTCAATCCTGCGATTGCGGCCGAAGCTGATGACGGTCACGGTGGTAATGGCGTCGCTGGTGCCGATCATGTGGAGCAGCGGCGTCGGCTCCGACGTCATGAAACCGATCGCCGCGCCAATTATCGGCGGGATGATCACGTCGACGATCCACGTGCTCATCATCACGCCGGTGATCTTCTACATCATGAAGTTGCGGGCGTTGCGGAAGGGCACGCTCGCTGCGTCCCGCATGGCGATATCGTCATGACGACCCAGGGAGAGAGTGGAAACGCGCGCTTACGAAAAAAGGGAGGAACCATGAACTGCGCAATGTGTCCGGCATGGATGGGTGGCGGCATGCTGCTGGCTGGCGTCATCGGCGTGCTTGTCGTTGTCCTGCTTGTGGTGGCAATCGTGCGCCTGACAAGAAGCTGAGCGACACGTGTAACCGCCGCGATGCTTGGCATGTTGCCCTTCCTTCGTCGATTCTAGTGCCACGCTCCCGTTGAGGCCTAACGGCCAGGCTTCAGCCGCGGCGGCCTCATGATCGCGCCGGGACGCCGTCGGCTGCAAGCGATGGAATGGACTCCTCCTGCCGATGCGGCATCATCGTGCCAGGTTGAAACGGCCTCTTGAGGGCCACGGTCAGGAGGAATCCAAATGGAGCATACGACCATCGCGGTTGATCGCGCAAAGTCCGTGTTTCAAGTCGCGGTGTCCCACCGGCCTGGGCGCGTTGATGACGAGCGGCGGCTCACCCGCGAACGCTTTCTGAGGTTCTTCGCGCAGCAGCCACCCGCGACGATCGTGCTCGAGGCCTGCGGATCCGCGCACTACTGGGCGCGGCAGCTGCAGCCCTTCGGGCAGACCGTCCGGCTGCTCCCTCCGCATGACGTCCGTCGCTATGTCCGTCGAAACAAGACCGACCGGACGGACGCCAAAGCCTTACTGGAGGCCAACATGCGAGCCGTCGACCGTCAGCTCACGTCGCTGGTGCGACAACCGCCGGACGTCACGCTCTTACAGACGGTGGCCGGCGTGGGCGTGCTGACCGCCACCGCCCTCGTCGCGCTGGTGGGCGACATTCGGCGCTTTCGCTCAGGCCGCCACTTTGCGAGCTTCCTCGGCCTGACGCCCAAGGAAGACTCCAGTGCCGGGCGTCGGCGCCTCGGCGCCATCAGCAAACAGGGCGACGTCTATGTGCGCATGCTGCTGACGCACGGCGCGCGCTCGTTTGTCTGGCACGCGAAGACGGCGGCACCGCCCACGTCGCTGCAGCGGTGGGCTGTGCAGACGGAGCAGCGGCGCGGGCACAATGTCGCGACTGTGGCGGTGGCCAATAACCTCGCCCGGATCGTGTGGGCCGTGTGGGTGCAGCAACGCCCATTCGCGGCCGAGCACCGGCCCGGGTAATCGCGGATCGACGGTCGCTCACCCGGAGGACTGCACCGAGCGCATCGCACCATGGCGCACCGGTCGGACCGGCGCGGGGCACCGCCGATAACTCGGCTGGCCGTGAGGGGCCGTGCAAGCGATTGGCTCCCCGCGCGCGGATGTCCATGATGGCCCGGAGTCGAGACGGCTCCACCGACGAGGCCGAAGATACGACTGCAGTCCGACTCTTCGCGCAGCCATCCGGGTCACGCGAACAGCCACGGCGCTCCGCGCGCGTCAAGGCCTTGCGGCCGCCTTCGGCGGTGCGCTCCGCGCAGCCTTGACCGTGCTCCCGCCGCGGCCTGAGTACAGCTATGCGACGAAGGCAGAGCCTTCGTCGGTGATCCATCAACGGGAGGACTTAGCAGAACGTTTACTCGGCGCTTTCTTCTTGACGGAGGAGTCCAGATACGGTGTTAGGTTAGGCAGCTACTCAACGCACGATATCGTTGATCGCCAGGAAGTCCCCATCAAAAGTCACCGCCACCGCCTCGGCTTCCGGCCACGATTCTCCCGATCTGGCAGCCATAGCACTCACGTGCAGGTGTGGCTCGCTCGTGTTCCCGGAGTTGCCGATTCGCCCGACGAGTTGCCCGACGCGAACAGCGTCACCGGCAGACACAGCAAGAGTTCCGCGTGCGAGGTGGGCTAGTAACACCCGAAGCGCCCCACAGCGCAACAGCACGTAGTTCCCCGTACGGTGCTGCGGGTCTGTGTCGCCGGGCGCGTTATCGGGGACGTCACCTCGGACCTCCTCGCTCACGCCGGTGCATGGACTATGAACCGAATCGTTAAAACTCGCGTACTCCGTTAAGCGTGCCGGGGAAATGCCTCGCCCGCGATTCCCAAGTACGTTCAGTCTGACGAGGTCAAGTGCGTACTTGTCAGACGGGAACCAACGGTGGAATGGATTCAGTACCAGACTGCCGCCGCCTTGGAGTACGGCATACACGCCTCCCTTCAGCGGAAAGCAAAGGTCAGTGGTGCCCCGCGGCGGGAAACGGCCCGCAAAGGCGTTCATGAGCACGACAGCGAAGATGCACGCGAGGACGACGTGCAACATCGACGGCCACGAAGACGCGGCCGGCTGGTTCTGATCTGCCGCCCGGCGTGCGGCTCGGTTCGCCGTTAGGACAAGGGCACCAATCAGGGCGAGTGCTATGACGGGTCGCAGATACACGCTTAGGAGTGCCCACGGGCCAACCAACAGCGCCGAACCAGACATCGCGGCAGTGGCGGTACTGGCGACGAGCCAGTGGTGGCGACCAGCAACCCGTGCGTGAACGAGCCAGGAGATAGGGCCGAGTGCCGCGACCAGTGTCAGCACTGCGAACAGGGTGATCACAGAGGTGACTCCTCGGCTGCATAGCTGCCTAACGGCACCGCATCACCAGCGGCGCGTCACATCTAGGAGCGCCGTCTGGTGCATGCGGTGTTAGACGTCACGGCTGGTTGCTGCAACTATCCGGCACGACGCTTCGCCAGCAACTCACGGACAGCAGGCACTAGATCCACGGGCACCTCCATCACTGTGTGCGTGGTCGATTCGTAGGCCGCTTCGTCTTCCGCAACCGCCTCCTCGTTCGTCTGCTGTTCGTAGTGGGCGAGCACGCGCTTCACGCGTTCCGCGTCCCAGCCCGGCGGGTACTTCGTGTCTGTCATGGCTTCTTCCGTCTACGCCGCAGCGCCTTCAAAGCCTTCGGCCCAAGGTCGTACGCCGTAACTACAAACACCGATCCCGGTTCGGGATCCGGGACGTAGATTACCCGAAGATAGCGACCAGCCTGTGTCTGCCCGAGTGCGACGCGAGAGCCTTCACGGCCAGGCCGATCCTCGATGGGACGTTCCAGAACGTCCCCGACCTCGTCTTCGTCAACGTCGTGCTGATAGATGTGTGGTTCGCCAGTCGACGGGTCGATGAAGAACCGAAGAACCACATGGCGATTGTAGATCCCTCACGCCAAGGCTTCGAACTTACTCGTGACGTCTAACGTCTCCATTGTTGATGCCCTTCTCGGGCACAAGGCCAACAACGATGTCCTGGTACAGAACAGCAGGATCATCAGTTTCGCTTGCCATGTAGCCGTTGGCAGCAGCCTTGATCTGCCAGGGACCTGCACCCACGAAGCGCTCCCGTTCGACGGTCGCAAATGCATCGACGATTCGCGAGTCCTCAACCCCTGCATGGGTTGTGACCAGTCGCGCATAGAAGCGACGGAGCACATCGAGATTCTTCATGGGATAGGTGACAACACACACCTACTGGCGCCTAACGGCCAGCGTTCACCAGCGGCCGCGCGCGATCACACTCGCGGCCGACTGGTGCAACGCGTGTTAGCCCGCGCTTCGACCAACACCCGTTGAATGACGTGCCCAGCCTCGCGCCATTGCGACAAGGTGATCCCGAACCTGTGGCCAATCATGCAAGGTGGTCGGATCGAAATCGGCACCATTTGGCCACGTCAGCGTCCCCACTTCAGGATCCAGAGCTACGGCATTAAAAACGCCGAGGTCTTGAAGCGGGCCGAACACGTCGCCTTCCAGTACCGGCCGAAAGTCGATTTCCTGCTGGCTGTCGTCGTTGAATCGAACTCTCAGGCGATATGGGCCGACGATCTCGAAGTGTGCGACCCGGTGAATGGCATGACTCATGGCAAGGCCTCGCTCAGCGCAATGGCTCTATCTTGATGGGTGGCTGGCCGGACTGCAACAGGTCCCAGTCTCGTTCAAGCTCGTCTCGGTGGATTTCTGCCCACGCCTCTACCAAGCGCTGTTGCGTCCGCGGCAAGGCGCCACCGATGCACTCCACGCGTTCGATCGCGAACACGGCGGCCTCGCCTTGATAGTAGGCGTGAAAATGAGGCCTGTGATGCGGGACGGCTGGCTCCACAAACATCCGAATGACGATTCCAAAGAACCGCGAAATCTCCGGCATCGGTTGAGTAAAGCCTCTCGGATTCGGCCTCGCGGTCAACGATTGGCGCTGAGCCGCACGCTGCGGCGACACGTTATCAAGGACAGCAAGCGTGACGGCTCCAGCGCCTTGTTAGGCCTCGACCGGTACAAACCGGGTACATAGGTAACACATTAAACCGGCAACATGGGTGACACCGTTACGCTGGGGCCCAACGGAGGTTGGTCGATGCCCTGGCTGGAGACGGTACCCGTGGAAGAACGCGAACGCTTCATCGATGATCACCGACTCGGGCTCTACGACATGACCGAGCTGTGCGCCCGCTACGCCGTCAGCCGTAAGACCGGCTACAAATGGCTGGCCCGCTATGACGGCGGCGGGCGGCCGGCGCTCCTCGACCGCAGTCGGGCGCCCCATCACTGTCCGCACAAGATCACGGACGCGGTCGCGCAGCTGCTGCTGACGGCCCGTCGCCAGCACCCCGACTGGGGACCGGAGAAGTTGCTGCAATGGCTCGAGCCACGCCATCCGGCCATCGCCTGGCCGGCGGTCAGCACCGCCGGCGATCTGCTCGCACGCCACGGCTTGGTGAAGAAGCGACGCCGCCGACGGCCGACGCATCACCCGGGCGTCGTGCCCCCGACCACCAGCGCGCCCAACGATCTCTGGGCCACCGACTTCAAAGGCCAGTTCCGGACGGCCGATCGGATCTACTGCTATCCGCTCACGGTCACAGATCAACACACGCGCTTCTTGCTGGCGTGTCACGGGCTGCTCTCGACGAGAGGCTCCGGCGTGCGACCGATCTTCGATCGCCTCTTTCGCGAGTACGGCCTCCCGCGGGCGATGCGGACCGACAACGGGGTGCCCTTCGCGTCGACGTCGCTGCACGGTCTCACGTCGCTCAACGTGTGGTGGCTCCGCTTGGGCATTCAGCATCAGCGCATCCTGCCCGCGCACCCGCAACAGAACGGCGCCCACGAGCGCATGCACAAAACCCTGAAGCAGGGCGCGATCAGGCCACCCCGTGCGACCCTCGCGCTCCAGCAGCGCGCGTTCAACCGGTTTCGCCAGGAGTACAACGACGAACGGCCCCACCAATTTCTGCACGGACGGACGCCCAGCGCACTCTACCGACCGTCGTCGCTCGCCTATACGGGCGCGCTCCCCGCGCTCGAGTATCCCATCCACTTTCTCGTGAAGCGTGTCACCAACGCCGGTACCATCCGGTTCAAGACTCGGCTGCTCTACCTGTCGACGGCACTGAAGCAACATCGCGTCGGCCTCGAGGAGGTCGACGATGGCATCTGGTCTCTCTTCTTCTGTGGGGTCCTGCTCGGGCGGATCGACGAACGAAAGGCACTGATGAATGGGCAACTGGGTGTTACCCATGTTCCCGGTTAACTCTGTTACCTATCTTTCCGGTTGCTCATGGTACTCAGGTCTTCTAAAACGTGATCGAGATTCCGGCGAATCCTTTGACCGAGCGAATCTGGCCATTCCCGGGTCACTTGTCGAACATACTCACCCATGCGGTGATCTAGCGTGGCGAGATCGACGTAAGGGAGGCACTTCACGTTGGCCAAATTCTCGAAGTCCTGAAGCTGGCCACGATCGCCGATGTTGCCCCGGATCTGGTGATAAACGTCGTAGTCCAATCGCAGCGCCGGGCATCGACTCGGCGTTTGGTATATCCATTCGGCCAAGGCATCGACTCCAGCTGGTGGCTCGGGGATGCGATACAACCTCAGATCTCTTAGGAGTTTCACGCCGAAGAACCGGCGAACGGAGATTGGGGCCGCGACCCTTCGATCATCAGTCAACATTTGTCTGAAACGACGGAGTCGTTCGGGCTTTTCCTCAAAGACACCGGGAGCCTCTTGGGCGATTGTCCAGACGATTTCGGCAAGCGGAAAGTGACATACATCCGGGTCGGAGGGGGTCCAAAGGCTGCCAGCGCTTCATCGAGGCGACGGACGTAGGGATCGACCGGCATGTATTCGCGATTATGAGTGAAGGCGTCGATGGCCTCTCGGATCTCCGCAGGAGCAATGAAACCGTCGGCGATGTATTCGAGAGGAAGGGATTCGAGTTCGTTGAGGATGCGCGTTACGCTCGACCTCGCATTCCGATGAACGAGAGGGGCGGCAAGCTCGAATACCACCGCCGACGATACCACGACCGAGTGTCTACTCGCAGCCAGCCAATTGCGAAACCGACTCACCTCGCAGGGCTTGTCTCTTTCCAGCAAGTTGATCAGATCGCGCGTATCTAGAAAAATTCGCACTCTGAACCTGTCGGTCTAACGCCATGGCGCTGAGCCGCGGCGGCTTGATGCGCGGATTATGAAGCAGGTGTTCGCCGCCGCCGGCTCCAGCGCCTTGTTAGACGGCGCGGCTCCCCTGTACAGTGAAGCCATGAAAGTAGCGTTCGATCTGCCGCCGGCACAAGCGGAAAAGCTGCGCCAAGAAGCCTCCCGCCTGGGCCTCACACCCGATGACCTGGCGCGCGCAGCGTTGACGGACTTGCTTGCAACCCGTGACGAGGACTTTCGGGCTGCTGCGGAGCGGGTACTCAAGAAGAACCAGGAGCTGTACCGCCGCCTCGCGTGATGCGTTACCTCACGCTTGGCGAGGTCGTTGACCTCCACCGCCAGATCCTCGAGCACACCGGCGGAGCGACAGGCATTCGCGACCTTGGGCTGCTTGAGTCCGCTCTCGCCCAACCGCGGGCGACCTTCGGCGGCACCGACCTGCATCCGACGCTCGTGGACAAGGCTTCGGCCCTTGCGTTCTCCCTCGTGTTGAACCATCCATTTGTCGATGGAAACAAGCGGATTGGCCACGCCGCGATGGACACGTTCCTGGTGCTGAATGGGCTTGAGATCGAAGCGTCGGTAGACGAACAAGAACGATTGATGCTCGATGTGGCCGCTGGTGACGTTACGCGTGTAGAGCTGACCGCATGGCTTGCCGATCACACGAAGCCGTGGAGATAGACGTTCCAGGTTCGTCGTCGCTACAAGCCGTCTAACGCCTCGGCTTCAGCCGCGGCGGCCTCATGATCGCGCGAGCCGCCGTCGGCTGCAAGCCGTTGTTAGCCGGCTCCTTTAGATCTGAACTTGCAGCTCGAAACCCGCGAGATAGCGAACCATGTCCGACCATTCAGCAACAACGCCGGCAGTCGCGTGAGTTAGGAACAAGAAGAAGGTGAGGAGCGTGGCGTCGACGGCGGTCCCGTTGTAGTAGCGCAGATCTGGATGGGCGACGCGCTGTTCTTGACTTATGAAACTAATTGGCAAGTTGTCGAATTGAACAAAGCCGCGACCCAGCAAGAAGATTCCGTCCACGGAAGGCGAGGCAACGGCGTATCGTGCCGCGGCGTCCAAGGGAAGGGCCGGAACATCGATTCCCTCTTCTTGATGGATCTCGTTGAGCCAGTTCCGCGCGGTCTCCGGCCGCACCGGCCCGTCGTAAGCGATAACAAAGCTAAGAGGCGCCGGCAGTAGGTGCCCAGTCCAGAACGCTCTCGTCACCCCACGCGGTAACCCTTTGAGTCGTGAAGCGGCCCGTACGGCCGGCCTCAGCTCTTCCTTTGTGAGGGTGGACTTCACCTCGATTGTTGACACGACGGATTCGACAAGAAACGCGTGGATACCGCCACCGAAGGCCAAGCGCGGAAACTGCTTCTTGTAGAGAACGATATCGAATTGGTTGCGCGCTTCGCCGGCCCGGCTGTTTGATGCGATCACTTCGCCTTGGCCGATTGCTAGGCTTTCGCTTAGATGGTTCTGGAGGAACTCGCGAATGAACCATTCTCGCGGCGTACCACGATTAACTCCGTGGCCTGCGCCGGCCGGGATTCTCGCAGTCTGGAGCAAGGCTTGTTCTACGGCCGCCATGTGGGCTTGAAGCATCTGTCTCGTGTCCGGCTAACGAACAGGGTTTCATCCGCACTGCCCCGATGATCGACGCAGTCGCGAGCGCGGGTTCAATGCGGATAAACCCGGTTGGACTATGCCGCGTGGCTG
>Ga0080064_1007823_pt1 | contig 10545 bp, 7 predicted proteins | sample Subgrocontami54m_FD_69260 | JGI IMG/M metagenome (GOLD analysis project Ga0080064, IMG submission 69260) | Subsurface groundwater microbial communities from S. Glens Falls, New York, USA - GMW46 contaminated, 5.4 m (SPADES assembly) (version 2) ... | reverse complement strand
CCAAGGCGGGGCGGGGCGGGGCCGGGGGGGGCTGCGGCGCAAAACCCGCGCCCGCGGGGCCGGAGCCGATCACGGCGACTTTCTTTCCGGTCTTGTGCGCGGGCGGTTCCGGCTTGATCCAGCCGCTCTCGATCGCGCGGTCGGCGATGGCGCATTCGATCGTCTTGATGGTGACCGGGTTGTCGTCGATGTTGAGGGTGCAGGACGCCTCGCATGGCGCCGGGCACACGCGGCCGGTCACCTCCGGAAAATTATTGGTCGAGTGCAGATTGCGCGCGGCTTCTTCCCAGTTGCCCTTGTAAACGAGGTCGTTCCAGTCCGGGATCTGGTTGTTCACCGGGCAGCCGGTGTGACAATAGGGGATGCCGCAATCCATGCAGCGCCCCGCCTGCTTCTTGTTCTCCTCGTCGGGGAGCGGCAGGACGAACTCGCGCCAATGCTTGATGCGCTCCTCGACCGGCTCATAGTGACGGTCGGTGCGTTCAAACTCGAGAAAGCCGGTGATCTTACCCATTGATGACCAGCTTCACTCCGCCGCCTGCATGGTGCGGGCTTTTTCCATCTCCGCCAGCGCGCGGCTGAACTCGACCGGCATCACCTTGCGGAACTTCGGCAGATAGTCGCGCCAGCCGGCGAGGATGTCCTGCGCCCGCTTGGAGCCGGTGTGGCGGGCGTGATTGCTGATGAGATGATGCAGCCGCTCGCAGTCATAGCGCGTCATGTCGGTCAGATCGCCGTGCATCTCGCCTTCGATCCATTCCGGCATGTCCTGCAATTCCACCATGCCGCGGTTGCAGCGCGTTGCGAAGGTGCCGTCCTCGTCCAGCACATAGGCGATGCCGCCCGACATGCCGGCTGCGAAATTCCGCCCCGTGCGCCCGAGCACGACCACCACGCCGCCGGTCATGTATTCGCAGCAATGATCGCCCGCGCCCTCGACCACCGCGGTTGCGCCCGAGTTACGCACCGCGAAGCGCTCGCCGGCCACGCCGCGGAAATAACATTCGCCGGCGATCGCGCCATAGAGCACGGTGTTGCCGACGATGATGGACTCTTCCGGCACCACGCCGGTGTCCGCGGGCGGGCGGATGATCAGCTTGCCGCCGGAAATTCCCTTGCCGACATAGTCGTTGGCGTCGCCTTCAAGCTCGAAGGTCACGCCATGCGCGAGCCACGCGCCGAAGCTTTGCCCGGCGGTGCCGGTAAGTTTCACGGTGATGGTATCGTCCGGCAGTCCGGAATGGCCGTAGCGCTTGGCAATTGCACCCGAGAGCATCGCGCCGGCGGTGCGGTCGGTATTCTTGATTGCGGCCTTGATCGTTACCGCCGTGCCGCGTTCGAGCGCGGGCTTCGCCTGCGCGATCAGCTTGCGGTCGAGAATGTCGTGGATCTTGTGATCCTGCGCCTCGCATTTGTGGATCGGCGTATTTTTCGCGGCCTCCGGCTTGTGGAACAGCCGCGAGAAATCCAGGCCCTTGGCCTTCCAATGCGCGACGACTTGCTGCCTGTCGAGCATCTGCATCTGCCCGATCATCTCGTCGAAGCGGCGATAACCGAGCGCCGCCATGATCTCGCGCACTTCCTCGGCGACGAAGAAGAAATAGTTGATGACGTGTTCGGGCTGGCCGGTGAAGCGCTTGCGCAGCACCGGGTCCTGCGTGGCTACGCCCACGGGGCACGTGTTCAGATGACACTTGCGCATCATGATGCAGCCCGCCGCGATCAGCGGCGCGGTGGAAAAGCCGAATTCGTCGGCGCCGAGCATCGCACCCACCACCACGTCGCGGCCGGTGCGGATGCCGCCGTCCACCTGCACGGAGATGCGGCTGCGCAGCCGGTTCGCCACCAGCGTCTGGTGCGTTTCGGCCAGCCCGATCTCCCACGGCGATCCGGCATGCTTGATCGAGGTCAGCGGGCTCGCGCCGGTGCCGCCTTCGAATCCGGCGATGGTGACGTGGTCGGCGCGCGCCTTGGACACGCCGGCGGCGACCGTGCCGACGCCGACCTCTGAGACGAGCTTCACCGACACCAGACCGTCCGGATTGACGTTCTTCAAATCGAAGATGAGCTGCGCCAGGTCTTCGATGGAGTAGATGTCGTGATGCGGCGGCGGCGAGATCAGGCCGACGCCCGGCGTCGCGTAGCGCACCTTGGCGATGGTCTTGTCCACCTTGTGGCCGGGCAATTGCCCGCCTTCGCCGGGCTTTGCGCCCTGCGCCATCTTGATCTGCATCATGTCGGCATTGACGAGGTATTCGGTCGTGACGCCGAAGCGGCCGGAGGCGACCTGCTTGATCGCCGAGCGCATGCTGTCGCCGTTCGGCAGCGGCTTGAAGCGGTCCACTTCCTCGCCGCCTTCGCCGGTGTTCGACTTGCCGCCGATGCGGTTCATGGCAATGGCGAGCGTGGTATGCGCCTCGCGCGAGATCGAGCCGAAGGACATGGCTCCGGTGGAGAAGCGCTTGACGATATCCTTCGCCGGCTCGACCTCCTCGATCGGGATCGGCCTGCGGCCGTCTTCCTCCGCACCCTTGAGCCGGAACAGGCCGCGGATAGTCAGCAGCTTCTCCGATTGCTCGTTGAGCTGCTTGGCGAAAGCGCGATAGTGATCCTGCGAGTTGCCGCGCACCGCGTGTTGCAGCGACGCTACCGTTGAGGCGGTCCAGACGTGATCCTCGCCGCGCACGCGGAACTGATATTCCCCGCCGACGTCGAGCGCCATGCGATAGACCGGGGCGTCCCCGAAGGCGTCGCGATGACGGCGCACCGCCTCTTCCGCGATCTCTTCCAGGCCCACACCTTCGATGCGTGTCGCCGTGCCGGTGAAATAGGTGCCGACGAACTCAGCTTTCAGCCCGACCGCGTCGAAAATCTGCGCGCCGCAATAGGACTGATAGGTCGAGATGCCCATCTTCGACATCACCTTCAGCAGTCCTTTGCCCACGGACTTGATGTAGCGCTTGATGATTTCCTTCTCGTCGAGCTTCTGCGGCAGCTCGTCCTTCAGTGCCTTCAGAGTCTCGAACGCGAGATAGGGGTTGATGGCTTCCGCGCCGTAGCCCGCCAGGCAGGCGAAATGATGCACCTCGCGCGGCTCGCCGGACTCCACCACAAGCCCGACCGATGTACGCAAGCCCTCGCGGATCAAATGATGATGCACGGCGGCGCAAGCCAGCAATGACGGGATCGGTACGCGGTCGCTTCCCGCTGCGCGGTCGGACAGCACGAGGATATTGATGCCGTCGCGCACCATGTATTCGGCGCGGGCGCAAAGCTGGTCTAGCGCGTCCTTCATGCCCGCCGCGCCATGCTCGGCGGGGAAGGTCATGTCGAGCGTCTCGGATTTGAAATGCGTTCCATCGAGCTTCGAGATCGACCTGATCTTCTCCAAATCCTCGTTGCTGAGGATCGGCTGGCGCGCTTCAAGGCGCTGGGTGCGTGACAGCCCTTCCAGGTCGAACAGGTTCGGCCGCGGCCCGATGATGGAGACAAGGCTCATCACCAGTTCTTCGCGGATCGGGTCGATCGGCGGGTTCGTCACCTGGGCGAAGTTCTGCTTGAAATAAGTGAACAGCAGCTTCGAGCGGTCCGACAGCGCCGAGATTGGCGTGTCGTTGCCCATGGAGCCCACGGCTTCCTCGCCGTTGACCGCCATCGGCTCCATCAGGATTTTGAGATCTTCCTGGGTGTAGCCAAAGCTCTGTTGGCGATCGAGCAGCGAAAGATTCGTACGCGGCGGCTTTCCGTCCACCTTGGGCAGATCTTCCAGCACAAGCTGCGTGCGCTTGAGCCATTCCTTGTAAGGATGGCTTTTCGCCAGCGTGGCCTTCAACTCGTCGTCGGGAATGAGCCGGCCTTCGTCGAGATCGACCAGCAGCATCTTGCCCGGCTGCAGCCGCCACTTGCGCACGATGTCGCGCTCGGGGATCGGCAGCACGCCCATTTCCGAGGCCATGATGATGCGGTCGTCGCGGGTGAGGAAATAGCGCGCGGGCCGCAAGCCGTTGCGGTCAAGCGTGGCGCCGATCTGCCTTCCATTGGTGAAGGCGATGGCGGCAGGCCCGTCCCACGGCTCCATCAGCGCGGCATTGTATTCGTAGAAAGCGCGGCGTTCGTCGTCCATGAGCGGATTGCCCGCCCAGGCTTCCGGAATCATCATCATCATCGCATGCGCGAGCGAGTAGCCGCCCTGCACGAGAAATTCGAGCGCGTTGTCGAAGCAGGCGGTGTCCGACTGGCCTTCATAGGAGATTGGCCACAGCCGGTTGATGTCACGGCCGAACAGCGGCGACGACACGGAAGCCTGCCGTGCCGCCATCCAGTTCACGTTGCCGCGCAAAGTGTTGATCTCGCCGTTATGCGCGATCATCCGGTAGGGATGCGCCAGCGACCAGGTCGGGAAAGTGTTGGTGGAGAAGCGCTGATGCACCAGCGCCAGCGCGCTCTCGAAATCCGGATCGTGCAGGTCGGGATAATACGAGCAAAGCTGGTCCGCCAGGAACATGCCCTTGTAGATCACCGTGCGGCACGAGATCGACACCGGGTAATAGCCCGACAGCCGCCGTTCGCGCCGGCGATAGATCGCATTCGAGATCGCCTTGCGCAGCACATAAAGCCCGCGCTCGAAATCGTCCTCGGTTTTGAAATTCTTGCCGCGCCCGATGAATACCTGAAGATGCACCGGCTCGGTCGGCTTCACGGATTCGCCGAGGCCGGAATTGTTGGTTGGCACTTCGCGCCAGCCGAGCAGCTCCATGCCCTCGCGCACGATCATGTCGCCGTAGATTTTACGGATGACCCCGCGCCATGCGTCGTCGCGCGGCATGAATAGGTAGCCGATCGCGTATTCGCCCGGCTCCGGCAGCGCAAAACCGATCTCCACCGCTTTCTTGACGAAGAATTTGTGTGGGATCTGCACCAGGATGCCGGCGCCGTCGCCCGCGCGCGGATCAGCGCCCACCGCGCCGCGATGCTCGAGGTTGAGCAGGATGGTCAGCGCGTCTTCGACGATCTTGTGCGACTTGCGGCCCTTGATGTCGGCGATGAAACCGACGCCGCAGGAATCCTTGTCGAGCGCGGGATCGTAGAGTCCCTGCGCTTCGGGTACGCCGGGATCAGCGGAATCGGCAAAGTCCGCCCCCGTCAGCTTCGATGCCGAAGCCGCGCGCGCGTCTTTCTTCCGATCAATTCCCATTCCGCCCATCTCCACCCCATCGCGGTTGTGCTCGCGCTTGACCGAGACTTGTTCTTGGGGGCCGGTGACCCTGCCGCCAAATAGGACAGTATTGCTGTCCTATAGCAGATGTCAATTTTGCGGCTGTAAAACAAGACTACGCCGCCTAATTTTACCGGGTTCCGCCAGCCGGTAAGAGGACCACGGACCGCAGGCACCCGCAACGGGAATTGCACCGGTTTCGGCATCCGTCTTCCATCTGTGGCCCCAGCCCCGCCGCAATTCGGGCTATCATCTTGGGAACCGGGGAGGGGCCGCTATGCAAAACAAGATTGCGATCTGCTTCGCGGGTGCCGTGGCGAGCCTGGTTGCTTTTTCAGTGCCCGCCGCCGCGCAGGCCCAGCTTCCTTCCTACGAAGTCGCGACCATCGTGCGGTCCATGGGCCTCGATCCGGTCGGCGGTCCCTCCCGCCGGGGACCGGCGTATGTTCAGCGCGCGTTGGATGGCTACGGTCAGCCAGTCAGCGTCACCCTCGATGCGCGGAGCGGACGCGTGATGTCGGTGCAGCCTTTAGCGATTGCCGCTGTGCCGTATCCAGCACCGCCCGCCTATGTGCCGGAGCCGGGCTATGTCGGTCCTCCGTACGCGGTTCCGGCCTATCCGCCGGAGCCCTATTATCCCGAGGCACAGGTCTATTCATATCCGGCCTACGGACCACCGCCCCCGGCCGGGCCGCGCGTCATCTACGCTCCGCGCGAGTCCTACAATGTGCCGCGGCCGCCGGCCCCGGTTCCATCGGTCAAGAAACCCACTGCAAAACCAGCGCCGAAGACCGCTTCCAGCTCTCCGCCCAAAACGATGGTCGAAAGTCCGCCGGAAGCAACTTCCGAAGTGACGACCGGCACCGTCAACGCTGTGTCTGAAAAGCCCGCCGAAGAAAAATCCAGCGCGGTGACGCTACCGCCCGTGCAGGGGATGGAATAGACGGCATAAAAAAGCGCCCCGGATTCCGGGGCGCTTCCGCTTTCAGCTATCGCGAAGAATTTAGGCCGCTTGAGCGTCGATCACCTTGGGATCTTTGCCATTGCGATTCTTCGCGCTGCCGTTGCCGATCGGGATGATGCGCGGCTTCTTCGCCTCGGGGATTTCGCGCACGAGATCGACGTGTAGCAATCCGTTCTCCAAAGCGGCGCCTTTCACCTGCACATAATCGGCAAGTTGGAAGACGCGCTCGAAGGCGCGCGCGGCGATGCCCTGGTAGACGACTTCGCCACTCTTCTCTTCTTTTTCCTGCTTCTCCTGCTTTTCGCCGCGGATCGTCAGCGTATTTTCCTTGGCTTCGATGGAGAGATCCCCCTCGCCGAAGCCGGCGACCGCTACGGTGATGCGATAGGCATTCTCGCCGGTCCGCTCGATATTGTAGGGCGGGTAGCCGGGAGCAGCTTCAAATCCGTTCGCCTGGTCGAACAGCGAAAACAGCCGGTCGAACCCGACAGTGGAACGGTAAAGGGGGGTGAGATCGAATGTACGCATGGCATATCCTCCTTGAGTTGAGCGACATGCGGGGGTCCGCCACATGGCCGGACCGGCCCGAGCGCAGCCAGATGGCCTGCGCTGAAAAAATGTGGGATGGGGGCCGGAAGCCTTCAAGGCCCCGGCTTATGGTTAATAAAGCCTGAAAAAGGCCATTGCCTTGAGCGCCGCCGGGGGACTGCTATAAGGCCGGGGCGCGCCGCCCGGCCAGAATCCCGCCCATGAAACTCGTATCGATCCCGGCTAACCCGGCTCCGGAGACTGCCGTCACCGGAGCATTAAAAACTCCGGACGGGGTTTCGCTGCGCTATGCGCGCTGGTCGCCGCCCGGGAGCCGCCGGGGCACCGTCTGTCTCTTCCAGGGCCGGGCGGAATTCATCGAAAAGTATTTCGAGACGGTGTCCGACCTGCGCGCGCGCGGCTTCGCGGTAGCGACGCTGGATTGGCGCGGGCAGGGCCTGTCCGACCGTCTGCTGGCGGACCCGCACAAAGGCTATGTCCGGAATTTTTCCGCTTACGACCTGGATCTGGAAACCTTCATGCGCGAGGTGGTGCTGCCGGATTGCCCGCCGCCGATCTTTGCGCTTGGTCATTCCATGGGCGGAGCCATTCTGCTGCGCGCGGCGCGCCAGGGGCACCGTTGGTTCGACCGCATCGTCTTGTCAGCGCCTATGATCGCACTGCGCGGAGGCCGCGCGCTCGGCGCCGCGAGGATTACGCTGCGGACGATGCGGCTATTGGGAATGGGCGGCTCCTATGTGCCGGGCGGTGACCATGCGCCGGTGGGGAGCAGGCCCTTTGTCGGTAATATGCTCACGTCCGATCCGGTGCGTTACGCGCGCAACGCCGCTACGCTGGAAGCCGAACCCGCGCTTGGTGTTGCAGCGCCGACCGTTGCCTGGGCGGATTCAGCTTTCAAGGTGATGAGCGACTTCGCCCACCCTGCCTATGCCAATCAGATCCGCCAACCGATTCTAATGGTCAGCGCGGGCCGCGACGAGGTCGTATCCACGCAGGCGATCGAAGAATTCGCCATGCATTTGCGCGCCGGATCGCACCTGATGGTGGCGGGGGCGGAGCACGAAATCATGATGGAGCAGGACCGCTATCGCGGGCAGTTCTGGGCGGCTTTCGACGCCTTCGTGCCGGGCACGCCGCTCTTCAGTTGATCGCTATTTTTTATTGAGAAGCGCGCGCGCGGCCGCATGCAAGCGGCGGTCGCCAGCGGCGATGATGCGTCCCCCCGCCTGCGGCGGTCCGTTGTCCCAGGTCGTGATGACGCCGCCCGCGCCGGCAATAATGGGAATGAGCGCCATCACGTCGTGCGGCTTGAGCTCGGTTTCGATCACGAGGTCGATTTGCCCGGCCGCGAGCATGCAATAGGCGTAACAGTCGCCGCCATAACGCGACAGGCGTGCCGCTTCCTCCACGCGGCCGAAGATTTTGCGGTCCGCGCTTTTCATTAACCGCGGACTGGTCGTGTAGAGCGTCGCCTCCGCGAGCGAAGCGCAGGGGCGCACGCGCAGATCGCGCTTGCCTCCGGGGCCGCGGTAATGTGCGCCGCCGCCGTCGCCGGCAAAGCGTTCGCCGGTGAAAGGCTGATGCATCAGCCCGAACACCGGCTCGCCGAAGCGCGTCAGCGCGATCAGCGTGCCCCAGACCGGCAGCCCGGAAATAAATGATTTGGTGCCGTCGATCGGATCAAGCACCCAGACATATTCCGCGTCAGCACGCTCGTCGCCGTATTCCTCGCCGACGATGCCGTGCTCGGGAAAGGTATCGCGGATGATGGTACGCATCGCGGCTTCCGCCGCCCGGTCCGCCGCGGTCACCGGATCGAAGCTGCCGTCATCGCGCTTCTTGCTTTCGACCGCCATGGCCGTGCGGAAGAACGGCAGAATGGTCTCGCCCGACACGGTCGCAAGCCGGTCGACGAAAGCCGCGAAATCGATTGCCGTCATGCCGGTCTTTCCTATCGTAGGCTTCGACCTAACGGAGACGTGCCCAGGCGGCAATCGCTATTGACCCCCAGAGGGGCCTTGCCCCCATGCTCCGGCAGCCATGCGTAAAATGCATAGGAAAACCGGCCCTGGCGCTTGCGCTTTGTGCGCCGCACTGGCATATTGTTGCAGTGCGGTAGCGTTGATGTTCTCCGCTGCCCGCCGCCCTCCTTGGGCGTTTCCTCCCTAGACTTGGGCCGCTTGCCACCCGCGAGCGGCCCTTTTTTCTTGTGGGCCGCCGCTCCGCGGAGGCTATTCCGCGGCGGCGCGGTAGGGCCGCAGCTCTTCCAGCGGAATGGCCGCCAGGCGGTCGGCCATGGCTTCCAGGTCGGTGCCGACTTGCTGGAAAGAGGCCGAGCGTTCGTAGCGCGCCTCGTCCATGTAAAGGGCGCGGTTGATCTCAAGCTGGATCGAATGCAGCCCGGCGGCGGGGTTGCCGTAATGCTCGGTGATGAAGCCGCCCGCATAGGGTTTGTTACGGCTCACCGAATAGCCAAGCGACCGTAACGTCGCTTCGATGGTTTCAGAAACGATCGGCGCGCAGCTCGTCCCATAGCGGTCGCCCAGCACGACGTCCGCGCGCGGCCGCTCTTCCTTGGCGCTCGTGGTCGAGGGCATGGAATGACAATCGATCAGCACCGCGGCACCGACCGCAAGATGGACCCGGTTGAAAAGCCGCCGAAGCGCGCGATGATAGGGCTTATAGAGCGCTTCAATCCTGCGCATCGCGTCGTCCACAGAGAGCCGTTGGCCGTAGATTTCCTGGGCATCTCCGACCACCCGCGCGACCGTGCCGAGGCCGCCGGCCACGCGCATGGATCGGGTATTGGCGAAGGACGGCAGGCGGCCCTCGAACATGCGCGGATCGAGTTCGTAGGGTTCGCGGTTCACGTCCACATAACAGCGCGGAAAATGCGCGCGCATCAGCGGATGGCCGCGCCGCACCACGCCGAGGAACAGCTCATCGACGAATGAGTCCTCCGAGCGGCGCAAGGTCGCGAGATCGAGTTGCGAAGCGATCAGGAATCCGGACGGATAAATCCTGCCGCTGTGCGGGGAATTGAATACCACCGGACTGCGCCATTCGTCCGGTTCGAGGACTTCGAAGGGCGGGTCCAGCTCGTCTTTGCCTTCGCGCATTCCGGGTCGGGCCTCTTGCAAGCAGATGTGGGGGCCTTCGCCGGCCATGCCCCAAGCCTCTGTATACCATATTGTCTAGGCTGGGCTGGAACTGCCAATATTTACCGGGGTTCACGCGATATTTACCCCCATACGGCTTATGATGGGACAAGCCCGCCGGGACAAGTCGCACAGGTGCCGTGAGTTCATGCCGAAGATCCTCCTTGCCGAAGACGACACCGACATGCGGCGCTTCCTGGTGAAGGCGTTGCAGAATGCGGGTTTTGACGTCACTTCTTACGACAATGGCCTCGCCGCCTATCAGCGCCTCCGGGAAGAGCCCTTCGAGCTCCTGCTTACGGATATCGTCATGCCGGAAATGGACGGCATCGAGCTGGCCCGCCGCGCCTCGGAACTCGACCCCGATATAAAGATCATGTTCATCACCGGCTTTGCCGCGGTCGCGCTCAATGCCGACACGGCGGCGCCGAAGCACGCCAAGGTCCTCTCCAAGCCCGTGCATCTGCGCGACCTCGTCAACGAGGTGAACAAGATGCTGGCGGCCTGAGGCCAAATCTCCGGCGCTTGCCTACAACCCATGCAAGCCGATATGAGAACCCGAAACCGGGCGCGTAGCTCAGCGGAAGAGCACCTCCTTGACATGGAGGGGGTCACAGGTTCGATCCCTGTCGCGCCCACCACGCAATTGCCGCAACTTT
>Ga0080064_1007821_pt1 | contig 10548 bp, 13 predicted proteins | sample Subgrocontami54m_FD_69260 | JGI IMG/M metagenome (GOLD analysis project Ga0080064, IMG submission 69260) | Subsurface groundwater microbial communities from S. Glens Falls, New York, USA - GMW46 contaminated, 5.4 m (SPADES assembly) (version 2) ... | reverse complement strand
TTGTGGTGGCGGGCGATCGACATGATTATTTCGCCAGGCGCTCGGGCACGAGATAAGTGACCGATACGGGGAAAAGGCGGGGCGAGGGCCTGGCGTAGCGCGTGCGGATGAGTTGCGCTTCCGCCGCGACCTCCTTGGGCAACTCGGCCAGACGCTTCAGAATAGCAGTTCCACGGGTGGCGACAGCGCGAGGTCCTTTGCCCGCTTGGCGAGTCGCCGGTCGAATGTCGCGAATCCTGAAGCGCGCGAACTGCGCACCATGTGCAGCGCGTCAGCGAAATCGAGGCCCTGGTCGAACGCGTCGAGCGCCATCAGTACCGCGCTGCGGTCCTCGATCGTAATGTGCTCGATGCTCGACAGCATCCTCAACACGCGGGAAATGTCCGTCGGAGGCAGTCCATAGAACCCGCGCATGACCCACTCCAATTCCAGCAGCACGGTCACCGCGACGAATGCCCGCTCAGACAACGCTGCGACCGCGGAGGGCCTCTGTTTTGCGGCCTGCACGTCGTCGGCGTCGTCGATGAAGAACCGGGCCAGGACGTTCGTGTCAAGGGATCTCATGGCTTGCCGGGCCGTAAACGGGCCAGCAGCGACGCAGGGTCGAAGTCCTCCAGGCGACGCGGCACGCCGTGCGCCGGGGCCTTCACCATGCCCGCCATCCCGGTCAACTCAGCCGTTGAGACCGCTCGGATGACGCGCAACTTCAGGCCGTCGGATTCTTCGAGCACCTCGATCCTGGCGCCCGCGCCCATGCCGAGTCGGCGCCGCAATGCGGCGGGCAAAACGATTTGGCCTTTCGAGGAGACTACGAGTGTCGGCATGTTCGTACCCAAAGCAGGTTGATGTCAGTTATCCTAGGTCGGCTTACATAGTAAGTCAACGATTAGTTGCCCGATTTTAGGCCGCGCGACGGCTTCACGTTACCCGGATTCTGCTGTGGCGAGCAGGTGAGTGTTGACTGGTTGGGTTTTCAGGGCTAATCTGTGTTACCACAATTGTCGCAAAGTAACTTCAAATGTCTGCCACTACTTCCATTCGAATTGACCAGGCGCTCTACGACCAAGCGAAAGCCGATGCTGCTGCCGAGCACAGGACGATAGCCGGCCAAGTTGAATTTTGGGCCAAGGTCGGGCGAGCAGCGCTCGACAATCCTGATTTGCCTGTGAGTTTTGTTGCCGATTCTCTGGCGTCAATGGCTGAACCTCGCGAGCACGCTACGCCGTTCGTGCCGAGGAACCGTGCGACATGACCTATGGCGTCGAACAGACGCGCCGCTTTGCCAGGCAATACAAGAAACTTCACGACAACGTCGCCACCGATGTCGACATGGCCGTGAAAACCGTTGCGGGCGATCCGACCATCGGGGAGCGGAAGAAGGGCGACTTGGCCACCTTGCTGGTCTATAAGTTTCGTAGCCAAGGACAACTATATCTGCTTGGGTACAGTTTCGATGATCGGGTGCGGTTGGTTTATTTGGAGGCCGTTGGCCCTCATGAGAACTTTTACCGTGACCTCAAACGCAGTTGATGCGACGCCGTCTTCTTCGGCGAAAGGCTGAGTTGCAGGAACTGACAATGTTCCTGCGAAGGTCGGCAAACCGAAGCGTTGCTGACGTTAAACCCAACCATTTCAGCTTCGAGTGAGCGGCCGCTCTTGGCCGGGTGCTGAAGTACCTCCAGCCAGGGCCAGTGGCCGCAATACACTCCGAACCTGACGCTCCAGGCACAAATGTAATTCGCGCATAACCTTATTTCGATATCTCGGAATTACCCCAGATCCGCGTCCAAAACAACTGCAGCCACCCCACAATACCCGGATATTTTTCCGCCCCGTCGTTGATCTGATGATTGGGGTCAGGTCCAGCAGCGAGTGCAACCGACGGCCTTGTCGTCGTGGCGATGCCTCCGTTGATCATATAGGCGATCGCGGCGCGAATTTCAGAATCGGGGAGTTGGGCCACATCGCCCCGGGAAGGCATCGGCCCGTGCCCCTTGATCGCGGAACCGACCAAGACCTCGAATCCTTGCTTGAGCCGAGGGATCCAGGCAGCCCGATCGCCGATCTTGGGCGCGCCCTCGGCACCGGTTTGATGGCACTTGGTGCAGTACGCCTGCACCACCTCCCCGCCATTGCGCTGGACAGCAGAGGCGAGCTTGCTGACGGGCTCGATCCAGCGGCCGCCCGACTGGTTGACCATGTAGGTAATGGCACGCTCGATTTCGGTGTCGGTGAGATCGGGATTGCCGCCGTGCGGCGGCATTTTGCGGATACCCTTGAGCGCGACTACAGTGAGGCCGGTGAGGCCCTTGGACGTGAGCTTCACCCATGCATTCCGATCGCCGATTTTCGGGGCGCCATTCAGGCCTGTCCTGTGGCAGACGGCGCACACCGTCTCCACGACTTCCCTGCCGCCGCGCTCACGCTCTTCTGCGCTCGCCGCTTGCACGGCGGCCGGCACGAGGAAAGAACAAACCACTACCGTTATCAGACGCCTGGCTATGCTGGTAGAAGACAAACGCCGGTCCACGTGCACTTGCTTGTTCACTACACAACTTCCCACTATTTCCGCCCGGTCTGCCGGGTGGCGAGCAACGCGGCTTCGACACGGCTTCGAACGCACAGCTTGCCGAGTATGTTCGTCATGTGGTTCTTGACCGTTTTCTCCGCCAGATGCACGCGCTCTCCGATCTCGCGATTGGTCAGGCCTTCGGCCACCAGGTTCAAGATCTTACCCTCGCGCTCCGACAACTCGCTCAACGGGTCATGCGGCCGCTTTCCTGTCAGCTCGCTCAGCAAGCTGGCGGCGAGCGTGCGCGAAACGTACACGTCCCCGGCGGCTACCAGGCGCACGATATTGGCCAGATCGTGTGCCCCCACGCCCTTCACCACGTAGCCCCGCGCGCCGCCTTTGAACGCTGCGAGCAACCGGTCTTCGTCATCGTAAGCGGTCAGCATCACGACCTTCGTTGCCGGGCAGGCCTGCGACAACTTCTCCACCGTTGCCAGCCCTCCCCAGCCGGGCATGCCGATGTCGAGCAGAACGACATCGGGGACTAGATCGATGGCAAGGCGCAGCGCTTCCTCGCCGCTCTCCGCCTGCCCCACAACCGCGAGATCGGGCTCGGCGGCAAGCGAGTGGGAAACGCCCTCGCGGAACAGCGGATGATCGTCGGCGATGACGATGCGGATGGCTTCAGTCATGCGCCGTCGCCGCTCGTCAAGGGCATATCGGCCCGCACCACCGTTCCCTCACCTACGGCGCTCCATACGTAAAACGTTCCCCCCAGAATCTCGACGCGCTCGCGCATGCCTTCGAGACCCAGATGGCCCTCGGTTTGCGTGGCTTTCGGATCGAAGCCTTTTCCTTCGTCGCGCACCACAACCTGCAGCCGGCTGTCCGAGGTGCCCAGTATGATGTGCTGCTTCACCGCGCCGCCATGCCGGAATCCATTGGCCAACGACTCTTGCAGAAGACGAAACAAGGTGATCTTGACCGGCAGCGGCCCGTCCTCGGGTACGTTGTTGATCGTCAGCTCGACGTCCATTCCAGAGGAACGCTTGTAGTCGCGCACCACGCGCCGCGCGACGTCGGCCAGAGACAGTTCCTCGATATTGGGCAGGTGCAGCCCCTTGGAAAGCGACCGCACGTCCTGCTGCGCAGAATTCAGCGCTTCCTGAAGTTTCTTGAATTCCTCGGGCACCGTGGACTTTGCGCCGATCGCCGCGCTGCAGGCGCGGCACACGTCCGCCAATGTTTCCAGGCGCATGGCCGCAAGGGCAATTCCCTGGACCGGGCCATCGTGCAGATCAACCGCAATACGGTGCAGCGAGCGTTCGTAGCGCGCTGTCGTGCCTCCTGCGGCGCGGGCCACCCGCTCATGCACCTGCTCGTTCTCCGCCAACAGGTTCGAGAGCTGGGAGACTTTCTCCTGCAGTTGCTGCTTCTGGGTGATGAGGGTGTTGCTCGCGGGCATGATCAGGGCGGCAAGCAGCAGATACATGACTGTCGCTGCCGCGATCACCGCCATCCAGCTTTGCAGCCGGGCCGAGCCGACGGCCTGGGCCAGAACATCAGTCGTCTGATGGATCTCCGCAACCGCCAGGATCGATCCGGTTTTTGCTTGGTGAACCGGCGCGTGGATTTCGATGAGCTCCGACCCGTGCGCGCCCTGGAGCCGGCGTTCTTCATCCTCGAGCGTGAACATCCGCGATTGCGTCTCGCCCCGAAACGCGGCGGCAAGGGCGGGTCTTATCTCGGATTGCAGACCGATCTGGGTGAGATCAGTGCTGTAGAGGACGCGTCCGCCGCGTGACCACAACTTGAATGCCACGATGCGCTCGCCGAGCATCGTTCCGTGAAGCAGCTTGTCCAGCGCAAGCATGCCGGCATCGCTCAGCAATCCACCGCCGGCGAGTGACTGAACCTGGTCGGAGAGGACGCTGTCCATATACAGGGCGAACAGCTCCCCTTCGTGACGAATCATTCTTTTCTCGATCGCCCCGCTGAGCCAGGTGCCCAACGCCAGCATCCCGACCAGCAGCACGGCGAACCCACCGACCAGCGGTTTGTGGGTGAGGCTCATTCGAACGGAAAAGCTCATGGCGGCCGCCGGAGATCGTGGTAGTGGTGAAACAAATTATAACAAGCACATTCTGGGCGTCTATCGACCTAGGTCCCATCGCAAAAAGGACTTACGTCCTTGCCAATTCATGACCATCGCCTCTGGTTCAATCACCGGGCTTTGCACATGATAGCGTCAATTGCAATGCATCGGAGGGCGCGAGTGCATTGCAAAGCGGCCTGAGGAGCAGCACGGGGGAACGCAGTGAACAAAGATCCTGGCATGGAGCGTATACCCAAACTGCTTGATCTGGTTACTGCCTCGGTCGCCGGCCCGCAGGAGTGTCGCGCGCAATTCGAATGGATGGCTGCTCGCAACGCCGGGCCGGAGCCCTTAACCGGGCGCAAGGCGAGAGCCAGATTGGTCGTCAACCCTTCAGTAGAGGAGATTAGCGATGAGAAAGCTTCTTGATAGGTCGGTCGCAGTTATTGGACTCGCACTGTTTTCCCCCGTGGCGTTTGCTTTGCAGCTGGAGGAGGCACAGGTTTTCGTTGGAAAAGCGGGACTGTACGTGCTTGTTCTGAGCACGATCGTCACCGTCGTCTTTGTGTACTTCAGGCAATTGCCGGACAAGCGCGCAGCTACTTTGCAGACAATACTAAGTGATGAAGCCGGCACGACACAATCAGTGGAAGCCGATGCTCTGGTAGTGGAGTGCGTACGCAAGATGACCGACAATAAAATCGGTGCCCTGATGGTCATGGATGGCGGAAAGCTGGTCGGCATCTTCACCGAGCGGGATGCACTGAGCAGAGTGCTCGCTGCCGGCCGCGATCCCCGCGACACAAGAGTCGTCGAGGTGATGACGACAGATCCAACCTGCGTCTCGCCGGAGATGACCGTGAACGATGCGATGGAGTTAGTCAGCAAGAGGCGCTTCCGGCACCTGCCGATTGTGGAAAACGGCAAGGTGCAAGCGCTCTTATCGAGCCGCGACCTAACGCATTGGCTGGTCAAGAATCGGGGGGGAGATGTTAAGGATCTAGTCGAGCTTGCCAATCGGTCCTGACCCTGTGTACCCGCGTCAGGCGCGATGGTATGGCCGCGCGCCCGCTCCCACGACGTAACCGCCGAGCCATATCAGGAGAAATGGTGCCACAAGAAAAAAAGACCTCCCTTGTCGACCTTGACAAGGCGCCGCCATCGCAGCGCGAAGCCCGGCCGGGGCAGGCGCAGAAGCCCGAAGGGACGGTCAGTTCCTCGCGGCGCGGCTTTCTGAAAGACGCGGGCGGCCTCGGCATCGCTTCCCTGATGGGCGCCGCGGCACTGCTGACCAACTCCGATGATGCCCAGGCGAATATGGACTGGGCTGAGTGGTTCCAAGGCAACTATCGCCTGATGACCGACAAGGAGAAGGCGCAGGCGAGAGCCCGGCTGGAGAAACGCTACTCGGCGGAGTACGGCAAGCCGGTCACGGTCGACACCACACCGGCAAAAGCGGGGGTGTTATTCGGCTATGCACTGAATATTCAGAAATGCATCGGTTGCCGCCGCTGCGTCAAGGCCTGCGTAGAGGAAAACAACCAGTCGCGCGGCGATGAATCCCACAAGGGAAAAGAAATTGAGTGGATTCAAGTCCTGAAGATGGAAAAAGGCGAGTTCACCCAGGAAAAAATGAACAAGGGTTACCCCAGCGATGCGGGGATTCAGGTGGGCGGCAATGCCTACAGTCCGGCCGGGGTGGTGCTTGAAGGCGAGAATTACTACGCACCCGAGAAGGTGCCTGAAGACGGTGCCCTTTACATGCCCATGGCATGTATGCAATGTGAAAAACCGCCCTGCGTCAAGGTCTGCCCTGTCCGGACGACTTATCGCGAGCCGGACGGCATCGTGGTGATCGACTACAACTGGTGCATTGGCTGCAAGCAATGCATTGACGCGTGCCCCTACTGGGCACGCCGTTTCAACTTTACCACTCCGAATTTACCCAAGGAAGAAATGAACCCGGTCACGCACTACATGGGCAATCGCCCGCGTATGCGCGGTGTTGTCGAGAAATGCACCTGGTGCGTTCAGCGCACGCGCCACGGACGCTATCCTGCCTGCGTCGAGGTCTGTCCGGTCGGCGCACGCAAGTTCGGGAACCTTCTCGATCCTGAGAGCGAAGTGAGTCGAATTTTGGCCAGAAAAAACGTTTTTAGACTGAAGGCTGAGATCAACACCTATCCAAAATTCTTCTACTACTTTGACTAAGCAGTGAACTCATGCGCTCGATCATTCGATTTGCCATCGACTTTGCTGCTTATGTCATCAAAGGCGGCCCCAAGTTTTATGCCTGGCTGGCGTTTCTGGGGTTTTTTGTGCTGGTTTTGTTGTACGGCACCTACCTGCAGGCCACTGAGGGGTTAATCATTACCGGTTTGACCAATCAGATCACTGACGGCTTATACATTGCCAACTTCGTTTTTATGGTGGGTGTGGCTGCCGGGGCGGTCACCATTGTGTTTCCGGCTTATGTCTATCACCACAAGGGTTTGCACGATGTCACCGTTTTGGGCGAAATGCTCGCCGTCGCGGCGGTTATGACGTGCAACCTGTTCATCTTGTCGCACATGGGGCGACCGGAGCGTCTCTGGCACATGATGCCGCCGTTTGGCATCATCAACCTTCCAAGTTCCGCCTTGGCGCTGGATGTCATTACGCTGTCAACGTATCTCGTTCTTAACCTGGTCGGTGGTTTCTATTTCATGTACACCCGCTATATGGGCACCGAGGTCAATCGCAAGTTCTACATGCCCTTGATCTATATCTCCATTGTCTGGGCTTTGAGCATTCACACCGTCACCGCGTTTTTCCTGAGCACCATGCCCGCCCGCCCGGTGTGGAACACCAGCATGATGCCGATCCGCTTCATTGCCACGGCATTCGCAGCCGGTCCGTCGCTGATCATCTTGCTGTTTTTATACATCCGCAAAAACACGCGTTTGTGGATCGAAGACTCGGCCATCAACATGCTCTCGACCATCGTCACGTTCTGCCTGGGCATCGCGCTGTATTTGACGATGTCGGAAATTGTGACCGAACTGTATGCCGTGACCGAGCACTCACTTGGCCTGCAATACCTGATGTTTGGATTGAATGGTATGAACAGGCTGGTGCCGTGGTTCTGGACCTCCTTGGTCTTCAACCTCGTTGCTTTCGTCATGCTCCTGACTCCCAGCGTGCGAAAAAATTACCGGCTGCTGCCGATTGCCTGCATCCTGACCATCATCGGGATCTGGGTCGAAAAAGGCATGGGAACAGTGGTTCCGGGTTTTATTCCGACCCCCAGTGGTGAAGTGACCGAATACGCTCCGACACTGATTGAAATCCTCATCACGATGGGTGATTGGGCGATGGGTATGCTCATCGCCACCGTGCTGATGAAGGGTGCCATCGGCATTTTGCTCGGGGAAGTGAAGTGCGCAATCGAACCATGGTCATTGATTCGCAATGCTGCACCGCTGCCTTACCGAACCAGCTTTGAACCGACGAGGATGCAACCGTGGGCGCGTTCGAGTGATCCGGACGCAAAGGTGGACGTGGGCAGCGGAGCAAGGCGCGGCAGCCGCGCGCGCAGCCAAGGCCGCGTCGCGGTCGGGTAAAGGCGAGTAAGTGTTCATGAACAGATATGCATTCGGTAGCGTGGTTCTGGCGCTTTCCTGCTTGGCGGCTTCACCTGTCCTCGCGGACGACAAACCCTGTTTCGAAAGCCGAAAAGGCGCCTCGGAGCTGACTCCGCACAAGCTCCCGGACGGTCTGCCGAGCGTGAAGTGCTCGCCCAAGACCGGTGCGGTGCTGTGGTGGGGCGATCCCTTCGATGGCACGGTCGGCATGGGTGAGATGCCGATTCCGGGGGATTATTCCGGCGGCGCGGCCGTGGTCATGCCGCGCGAGGACAAACTCTCGCTCATGCCACTGTGCGGAGTGGCCTGTCATAACGGAACCTTTCCGCCGCCGCCGAAAAACAAGAACCCGCGCTCGCTCACGATGCACCAGGACGTTGTGCCCGACGCACTCAATCTTCAGCACGGCCGCGGCGCCATCTGGTGTCTGGACTGCCATCATCCGACCACGCGCAACAAGCTGATCGACAACTTCGGCAAACCGATCAGCTTCAATGAGCCGCAGAAGCTGTGCGGCAAATGCCATGGCCCGATTTACCGGGACTGGCGTGACGGCATCCACGGCAAGCGCGTCGGCGAATGGGCGAGCAACGGCAAGAAGCGCTGGTTCGTGTGCACCGAATGCCATAACCCCCATGACGTTCAGCATGGCGCCAGGAACAGCGGGTTTGCCCAGCTCGAGCCTGAACGCGCGCCCGAGCTGCCCAAGGGTTTGAAGAGCGCCGATCACGAGCGCCGTGACAAGCACGGCGCGAGCCCTTCCGGTGAAGCTGGATTGCTCGCGCGATTGACGCAATGGCTGCAGCGCATAACGAACATGGTGCGACCCGATCCGGTTCTGCCCGCGCCGCGCGGGCACGCCACAGAAGCGGGCCGGGGCGCTGGTATTCCAGATCAAACCCTCGGAGTCAAACGATGAACCCGAAAACCAGGATCTTTTTCGGCCCGCCGCTCGCTCTTCTCACCGCGGCCCAGACCAATACGATGGAGATCAGCGGAAAGATCAACCGCACGGCGGAACGCTACCTGGAGATCATGCACCATCGCGGCCTCGAGCTGTCGCAGGCCGAGCGCGCCTGCATCGCGCATGTCTGCGACTTCGGTTTCGTGGCCCCGCAGGAAATCCGCGAATTGCCGTTCGAGGTGAGACAGACCGAATTCGAATGCGAAGGACTGAACAAGGAGGCCCTGGCGGCAAGACTCGAAGCCGCTAGTTTTGAGGATCTGGTTGCCGTGGTCGAGGAGCTGGGATTCTGAGGGCCCGGACTTGTAGGAAGCGCGCCCACATCGGCTGAATCGCAAGATGAAGTGGGTGAAAATGAAGAGAGTGACGTAAAGGAGAAAAGCAATGGGTATTCATCCAGTAACGATAGTTGTGTTTGTTGTCGTCTTTGCCGCCGGCCTCTTGTTGGGCGTTGGGCTTCAGAGCGTGGTTATCGGAGCCGCTGTTTGCGCTCTTGCGGTCTTGCTGCTCATTGCCTTGCGAGTGGCGCGTCAGTGGCAAATAGCGGTGGTTCTTAGGCTTGGAAGATATGAGAGTTTAAAGGGGCCAGGCCTGTTTTATATTCTTCCATTTATTGATACCGTCCCTTACTGGATAGACCTGAGAACGGTTACAACACCCTTCAATGCTGAAGAGACTCTTACCAAAGACAGCGTTCCTGTGGATGTGGATGCCGTCCTCTTCTGGCGGGTTGTTGATCCTAAAAAGGCGGCCATAGAAGTTGAGAATTACCGGCACGCCATAGCCTGGTCGAGCCAGACCGCCCTCCGGGACGTGATCGGCAGAACCGACCTTGCCGAGATGCTGAGGGGCAGGGAAAAGATAGACCACGACCTCTGCCTAATGATTGACCAAAGGACCGAAGCATGGGGTATCAAGGCCCTTTCGGTGGAAATCCGCGACGTAAAGATACCGGAGGGTCTTCAAAATGCGATGTCCATGCAGGCTCAAGCGGACAGGGAGCGCCAAGCAAGGGTGATTCTGGCAGACTCGGAACGCCAAGTTTCCCGGGTTTTTGAAGAGTCCGCCAAAGCCTACACCAGCAACCCCATCGCACTTCAACTTCGGGGGATGAATATCCTGTTGGAAGGAATGCGGCAGAATTCCACCATCGTTATTGTCCCTTCAAGCGCCGTGGAAACGATGGGCCTGGGCGCAATGGCCGGCATGACTTCAATGGCAATGCAGTTGGCGCAACCACACGGCGCCAAGTCAGTTTCAACCCAGCCGAGTGGCGCGACGTCGGAAACTCCCCAGGCTTAGAGTTGATCTTGCGGGACACCCATCGCTTGGCCGCGGCTTAGCAAAGGTAAAC
>Ga0080064_1007818_pt1 | contig 10557 bp, 4 predicted proteins | sample Subgrocontami54m_FD_69260 | JGI IMG/M metagenome (GOLD analysis project Ga0080064, IMG submission 69260) | Subsurface groundwater microbial communities from S. Glens Falls, New York, USA - GMW46 contaminated, 5.4 m (SPADES assembly) (version 2) ... | reverse complement strand
GGGCCCGCGCCGGGGCGGCCGCCGATCCCGCACGCCGGCGGGCCGGTGGGCGGCCCCTGCGTGCCCAATGTGCTGATCGGCGCGCTGCCCGCCGCGGTGGTCGGCGACAACGCGATCTGCGTGGGGCCGCCCGACGTGATCGTGAAGGGTTCGATGACGGTGCTGATTTCCGGGCGCCCCGCGGCGCGCATCGGCGACACGACGGCGCACGGCGGCTCGATCGTCATGGGGCTTCCCACCGTGATCATCGGCGGCTAGGGGCCGGCGAAAGGCGCGGTCCGCACATGAGCACCGACAAGACCTTTCTCGGAAGAGGCTGGGCATTTCCGCCGTGCTTCGACGGCGCGCAGCGCCTCGCGTCGATGGTCGCCCACGAGCAGGACATCCGCGAGAGCCTGCGCATCCTGCTCTCGACGAATCCGGGCGAGCGCGTCATGCAGCCCGCCTATGGCTGCGGATTGAAGCGCATGGTGTTCGCCAACGTCGACGTCGGCACGATTACGGAAATCCGGGACGCGGTGGAGAAGGCGATTCTCTTCTTCGAGGTTCGCATCTCGCTCAACGCGATAGACATCGACGCGAGCGACGTCTACGACGGCTTGTTGCGGATCAAGATCGATTACACGGTGCGCAGCACCAATACGCGCAACAACGTGGTGTACCCGTTCTATTTCCGCCAGGGCACCGGCCTGGAGCGGCGCGCGTGACCCGGTCATGAGCGACGGCACCCGGCAAAGTCAGCGCCTGTCGGCCATGCTCGCCGCCGACGCGCTGCGCGTGGACGAGCTGCGGTTCGAGGACCTCGTGGCGATGTGCGCGGGCCTGGGCGCGGCGCTCAAGTTCCATGACCTGGATAATCGGCCGGCGGGCACCTGGGGCGCGCTGTTCGATGCCGACGAGGCGCTGGTGCTGGCGCGCATCCTGAGTTTCGACTGGGCGGCCCGCCAGGAGCGGCTGCTGGAGGACTTCGACGCGACGCCGAGCGAAGCCCTGGTGCGCGAAATCGGGGACCTCGCGCGCACCTTCGACGGCTGGCTCGAAAAGCTGGAAGTCATCGACGAGCCCGCCGCGCAGGCCGTCGGCCGATTCATGGCCGACATGGTGCAAAGGCATCTGCGCGAAGGATTGGCATCCGCGTGGCGGCCTTATCGTTCGCTTCAGGGGACGCCGCGCGCCGCCGCCGCGCACGCCGTTGCGGGCCGCATTCGGATCGCGCCGCCGGCCGACGCAGCAGGCGCGCCGCGCTCGCCGGCGCTCGAGTGGCCGGAGCGCAAACGCCTGCGTGCCCAACTGGCCTCGATGGCGAGCGCGATCGCCCGCCTGCAGGAGTTCGCGCGCGCGCGACTTCCGCTGTCGCTGCGAAGCACAGCGCATGATCCCGCGGCGGGCATGCTCATCGCTTTCCTGCGCCTGTTCCAGTCGGCCCAGCAGCGCGTCAACGCGTTCACGCACCGCCACGCCCGGTTCTACTACGACGAGTGCCTGCGGGCCCGGCCCGCGGAAGCCATTCCCGATCGCGTGCATCTCGTCCTGGTTCGGGATCCGCTCGCAAGGCGGGAGGTGGTCGTCGCGCGCGGAACGGTCTTCTCCGCCGGCAAGGACGCGCAAGGAAGGGATATCGCGTTTCGCGCCGACGAGGAACGGCAGGTGTCCGACGCCAGGGTGGCCGCGCTGTGCAGCCTGCGGCTGGAACGCGACCCGCTGATTTCGCCGGAGCACGATTTCCGCTTCGTCACTCGGGCGATCGCGAGCCGCATCCACCCGCCCGACACGCAAGCCCGCGCCACGGCGCACTGGCTGCTGTTCGGCGGCAGCGACTCGAGCGGCGATCGGGGAACGGGCGAGCCTGCGCAGATCGGCCTGGCCATCGCGAGCCGGCAGCTCTTCCTCAAGGAAGGCAGCCGTGAAATTCGCGTCACGTTGTGTATCGAAGAGCGCATGGAGACCGATGCCGACGTGCAGACGCTGGCCGGCAAGCATGCCGCGCAGATGCAGGGGCTCGGCGTCTTCCTCAGGCGCTGGCTGCAGGGGCCGATCGAGAGCATGCTGGCCCTGCATCCCGAGTGGCTCGAAGGCGGCAGCGCAAGCGCGGACGAGACGGTCGCCGAGCTTGCCGGCAGCGCGGCCGCGGCGTTCATGGAAGGGATCGCCGGCCGTCCGGAGCGAAGCGACGACTACCCGTTCGCGCTGGAGGTGCTCGGAGACGCTTTCCCGGCGCTGCGCGAGGCGGACTTCATTCCCGACGCGGAAGTGGACGCGGTGCTGCGGCAACTCGCGGCGGAAATGCCCGCGAAGCGCAAGGTGATCGCAGCGCAGCTCGAGTCGCTGCACGCGCCCCTTGCCAGGCTGTTCGCGCGCTATTTCGCGCTCGATCCGGCGCTGCGCTCGCGCGGCGGCGAGCCCGCGGAAAAGGAGGCCCGGAATCTGGCGAAGCTCGCTGCGGCGCGATTCGAGTGGGGATCCGATCGCAGCCCGCGCGCCTATTTCCGCCTGTTCCTGATCCTCCTCGTGACCACCGCGCCGAACGCGGAAACATTCTCCGTCCGCCTCGGCATTCTCGTGCGGCGCTGGCTCCTCGATGAACGGGACTGGCTCGGGCAGCGCGAACTGCAGCAGATCCGGGCGGCCTACGAACGGCTGAGCGAAGGCGATCGGGGCGAGGCGACCGATCGCCCGGCGCAGGCGGACGAGGGCGACCCGCTATGCCTGATCCTGGGCGCAAGGAACGCGGCGGGCGAAATCGTCTACCGGCGGCCTGACCGGAATCTCATTCACGACCGCCTGTTCAGCCGGCTGTTCACGGTGAGCGCCACGATACCGGGAGGGTGGCTGGAGATTCCCGATGCCTACGTGGTCCGCCCCGCCGCCGCTCGCGGCACGACGCGCCGCGGACTGACGCTCGTCGTTCCGCTGCAGCCCAAGGAGGCACCTGTGGTGGGCTGCATCGCGGAGGTGCACGGCAGGGATTGGCAAACCGGCTTCCCGGTATTGCGCCTGCAATTGAGCAGGCAGGCACGGGCATACGGGTATTCGCTCCTGGATGGGATGCTCCTGTCCGAGGTGGAGATCGCCGTCGAAGTCAGCGAAGCGCGCGACACGCTGCTCTACAACAACCTGGGCCGGCTGGACCCCTCGAAACCGTTCCAGCCCTTCGGTCCGCTGCCCGGACTGTCGTCCTACCTGGTGGTCGGTTCGCCCGAGATCGCGCGCAAGAACCTGACGGCGTTGACGCTGAATCTGTCCTGGGAGGGATTGCCGCGCGACGACGGGGGATTCGAATCCTACTATCGCGGCTACGACTCGGCCTTCGACGTATTCGCCGTGAGCATCTCCCTGCTTCGCGACGGTCAATGGAAGCGCCTGGGCAACGAGTCGAGCACGCAATGCCTGTTCGCCAGCGAAGAGGGCAGCGACAAGCTTGCACGGCACAGCTGCATCCGGGTCGATGACGCGGCGCTGGGGGGGCAGTTCCAGCCGGGCGACCCGGCCGTCCCCGGCGAGTCCATTCCCTACGGCATCCATGCGCGCAACGGTTTCCTGAAATTTCAGCTGGCCAGTCCCGCCTGGGGCTTCGGCCACGGCGAGTATCCGGCATTGTTGAGCCGGGTCCTGGCGGCGAACGGGCGCCTCAAGAAGCCTCTGCCGCTTCCGAATCCTCCCTACACCCCGTCGCTCGACCGCCTGACCCTGGATTACCGCGCGGCGAGCACGATTCGGCTCGGCCGCGTGCCCCCGGCGAGCGACCGCAACCCGGAGAAGATATTTCACCTGCATCCGTTCGGCGTTCGCGAGATTCACCCCGCTCCCATCAGCGGCGAGCCCACGCTGCTGCCGCACTACGCCCATGACGGAACGCTCTTCATCGGCATCGCGGGTGGCGAAGCGGGCGCGACGATCTCGCTGCTGTTTCAGCTGCGCGATGAAGCGGCGGCGACCCACAAGCACAGCGATGCGGTGATCTCCTGGTCCTACCTCGCCGGCAACGAATGGCGCGAACTGGCGCCGGAAAGGGTCCTGGCCGATACGACTTACGGCTTCCTCACCTCCGGCATCGTCCGCATCGCCCTGCCCGCGGACATCGATCGCGGGCACAGCGTGCTTGCCGACGGAATGCTCTGGCTTTGCGTTTCGGCGGACGTCGACTTCGAATGCTTCGCCGACCTCTACGGCGTGCGCGCGCACGCGATCACCGCGACCCGCGTAACCGACGGCGCGGAGCTCGCGCAGGCTCTGCCCGCCGGAACGATCAGGGAACCGGTCGAATCCATTCCCGGTCTTGCCGCCGTGGAACAGGTCGGTGCGTCGTTCGGCATGCGCGCGGCGGAATCGACGCCGCAGCTCTACACGCGAATCGGCGAGCGGCTGCGGCACAAGAATCGCGCGGCGTCGACGTGGGACTACGAGTGCCTGGTGCTCGAGCGGTTTCCGGACGTGTTCAAGGTGAAGTGCTTCCGCAATCTGGTGTCCCCGAGCCTGGAAGAGAGCGGCAAGGCCGCTCAGGGAACCGGCGACAGGCGGGTTCAGGTGCTGCCGGGACACGTCCTGGTCGTGGTGGTGCCGGCTAAGGGCGGCGCGCAGGCGCCGGTGCCGCGCCTGAATGCCATCGAGCTGAAGCGGATCCGGGAATACCTCGCAGCGGTGAATTCGCCCTGCGCGCGGCTTGCCGTGCGCAACGCGACCTATGAGCGCATCCAGGTCCGGTGCACGGTCGAGCTGGAACGCGATGCGCAGGTGGGCTTGTCGCTGCAATTGATCAGCCAGGCGCTCGAGGACTACCTGTCTCCCTGGCAGGAAGGCGGGTACGACGCGCGCTTCGACTGGGTGATCCGCCGCGAAGACGTCGAGACGCACATCCGTGCGCTCGAATTCGTCAAGTCCGTATCCGGGTTGTCGCTGCTGCGCATCGCCGAAGACGATTACGGCGACTACACGCTGGACGACACCGCGCGCGCCGGGCAGCCGGCTGCCGCCGGTTCGGCCAGGATCGAGGTCCGGCCGCGCCTGCCCTGGAGCATCGCGGTGCCGGCGGGCTGGCACATCATCGAGACGGCGCATCCAGGGCGCGTCGCAGCGCCCCCTGCCGCCCGCGGACCCAGACCGGTTGCGACCGGAGTCGGTCAGATGGGCATAGGCAGCACCTTCATCGTCGGGCGCAGCGATGGCTAGCCGCAACCGCGAGACGCTGCGCAACTACTTCAGGGACGGCAAGCTGCCGTCGGAGCATCATTTCGGCGATCTCGTCGACTCGATGCTGAACATGGTCGACGAGGGGTTTCGCAAGTCGGCGGACCACGGCGTAGAGATATCCACGCCCGCCGGCCACGACGCGCTCATCAGCTTCTACCGCGACCGCAGCCCGAATTCGCCCAAGTCGACCATCAGCTTCGGCGGCGAAGCCGAGCATCACGAGCAGATGCTGTTCAACGTCGGCGCGTCCCGGGCCGACGCCGAAGCGGACCGGCGCGACACGATGCCGGTGCTCACGCTGGACGTGACCAGCGGCGGCGACGCGCAGGAGGGCGCCGCGGCCGTCGTGCAGCGCGTGGGCATCAACCAGCGAAACCCCGGCGCCGAGCTCGACGTGCGCGGCGTCATACGCTCCGAGGGGCGCATGGGCGCGCCCGCGACGCAGAGCGCGGATTCCCTGCTCGCCGACGGCATATGGCACGACATCACGCCGCCGATGCGCGGCTGCCAGGCTTTCGAGGTCATGGCCGGCGTCGGGCAGGAGCACTCGGGCAAGTTCGCGCTGCTCCACGCCGTCGCGTTGAACACGTTCAACCCGGCCGGCGGGCTGATCCGCCAGGTCGTCGATCGCTTCTTCTCGCGCAAGAAGATCCGCCGGACGAGCGCGTACTACAGCCGGCGCTGCGATCAGCTGGAATTGCGCTGGCACGGCGGCAGCGGCAGGGACGGCGACTATCGGCTGCAGATACGCTCGCGCTGTGCCTATGGGAACGAGAAGGACGTCCGGATCCAGTGCTATCTGACGCGCCTGTGGTTCGATCCGCGCATGAAGAACTGCGTCGTCGGACGCAGCGCGGAGGGCTGACATGGCACAGCCGACTGCGATCAAGCGGAGGCCGGCACGGTCCGGCAGCTTCGATCAGCTGCGAGAGGAGGGGATCCGGCTGCTGCAGGACTTGAGCGGCGATCATTGGACCGACTACAACCTGCACGATCCGGGCGTCACGATGTTCGAAGCGCTCTGTTACGCGCTGACCGAGCTGATCTACCGGGCCGACTTCCCGGTGGCGGACTTCCTCGCAGGCAAGGACGGCAAGATCGATTTCGCCCGGCAGTCGCTGCATCCGCCGGAGCTGATCTACCCCTGCCGGCCGACCACCCTGGAGGACTACCGAAGGGCGCTGCTGGACCTCGTGCCCTCCGTGGAAGGCGTGTCGATATCGACCGGTCCGGACGCGGGCCTGATGCCGGGGCTCTATCGCATCGACGTCAGGCCCGGGGACAGTCGCGAGCACGACCAGGGCCGCTCGGTGGCGGAGGTCCTCGCTGCGTACAGGCGGCTGCGCAATATCTGCGAGGACGTGGAGACGGTGGCGGAGGCGGGAGAAATTCCCTGCGAGCTGATCGCCGAAATCGAGCTCGGCGGCGGCCGCGATCCCGTCGACATCCTTGCCGATGTCTACGACTGTTGCGACCGCGTCATCGCCGCGCCGCCCGCGTACGCCGACATCGAAGCGATGGTTCGCGCGGGCAGGCCGTTGGACGCCCTGTTCGACGGCCCGGAGACCCGCAGCGGGTACATCGAGCGCGAGCCGTCCGGCGATACGGCGTCGCAGCTCTTCGTCGGCGACATCGCGAAACAGGTTGCCGAGGTCGAGGGCGTGGTCGCGGTGAAATGGCTCGCCCTGGCCGAAGAAGGGGGCGTGCCGGAATCCGGCGCCGTCGTCTGGTGGCGGGTCGAGGCCGACCACACCCAGAAGGCGCTGCGGCTGCGCGTCCCCGGCGGCGATCAGGAGCAGAAGGTTCAATTGATGCGGCGAGGCGCCCCCGTGCGCGTATCGGCGCGCGACGTCTTGCTGAAATTCGGCGACTTGCGCGCCTCCCGCCGCGTCCATCGGCGTGCCGCGCTGGACATGAATGCGGCCTGCCCGCTTCCTGTCGGCACGCACCTCGATCTGCAGCGCTACACCTCGGCGCAAAACCATTTCCCTGCGATCTACGGCCTGAACCGGTACGGCGTGCCGGAGACGGCCACCGCGCGCGAGAAGGCGGCAGTGCAGCAGCTGAAGGGTTTCCTCGCGATCTGCGACCAGGTCATGGCCCACGCTTCAGCACAGCTCGGGCATCTGCGGGACCTGTTTACCGCGGGCGGCGACGCGGCGCAGAGCTACTGGTGGCAGATGCTCGGGGACGCGGAGGTCCCGGGGATGGACAGCCTGTACTGCCGCCCCGCGCATGAGATCAGGGACGAGGTCTATGCGCCGTTCGACCGCTACGTCGAACGCAAGGATCGCGTTCTCGACTATCTCCTGGCCCTTTACGGCGAGAGCTATTCGCAGAACTCCCTGCGCAGATTCGGCGGCTATTACAGCGACGCCGAGCTGAACAGCTGGCTGCTGAGGAACAAGGCCGCGTTCGTGAAGGACATCGTCGTCCTCAGCCGTGACCGAACGGGCGCTTTCGACTACAGCAGGCCCGCGTGGGAGGATCGGACCAACTGCGCGGGACTGCAGCGGCGCATCAGCCTGCTGCTGGGCTTCGAGGACTGCGCCAGCCGGCCGTTGACCAAGCCGGTCGGTTCCCGCGGCCTGTCGCTGCCGGCACGAGGGAACGGCCGCGCGGCGCCTTCGCCTGAAGGCTCGCCGCCGGGGACCGGGGCGCATCGGCTGAGACGGCTTCGTCTCGACGTGCCGGAGAGCGCCACAAGGGCGGCGATCGACGCGCAGGCCCGGTCGATACTTCGCCAGCCGCATCTGGAGGCGCTGCTCGCGTGGGGAAGCCGCACGGATCGCTACTGGCTCGCGCATCGGGGGGCCGAAGACAAATGGGACCTGGTGCTCGGGACCGACGAGAACCAGACCGGCGAGCAGCCCGAGAGTACGCTGCCGCTCGGCAGTTTTTCCTCGCAGCGGGAAGCGGCGGCAGTCGCGGCGAGATTGCGCAATTTCCTGGTCGGCCTCAGCCAAAGCTGCGAGGGCATGCACCTGGTCGAGCACTGCCTGCTGCGCCCGGCTGGCCACGGCGACGAGCGCCCGGACGCGGCCGCATTCTTTGCGCATCGCCTGAGCTGCATCTTTCCGGCCTGGACGGCGCGCACCCGGAACGAACACTTCCGCCGCTTCGCCGAGGAGACGGTCCGCATCAACTGCCCGGCGCATGTATATGCCCAATGCCTGTGGCTCGAATACGACGCCATGGCGAGGTTCGAGGCCTGTTTCGAGGCATGGCTGAAGGCCAAGGCGGAGTGGAGCCGGGAACCGGATTCGGGCGAGAAGATCGCCCTCGTGAACCGCCTTGCGGACGACCTCATCGGGGAACTGCTGCGCAACGGCGCCGAACCTCGCGTGTCGCCGGAATGGGTGGCGCATGAATGAAGCTCACGTGATCGAGGGTCTCGAGTTCGCGGTCGAATTCGCCTCGGAAGCGCAGGCGTTCGACGCGCAAGCGCGATTGAGCGCATTCCTGGGCCGCGCGGCGACTGCGACCATCGATTCGGTGTTCGACGAATTCTCGAGCGCCGACCGGATATGGCGGCTGGACCGGCTGGAGATCGATCTCGGGCGGGTCGGCGGCGACGATCTCGAACTCCAGTGGCAGGAACGCTTGCGCGAACGGCTGCGCTCCGCCATGCAGAAGGAAATCCATCTGCAATCGTCGGGTCAGTCGCCCGACGGCGTAATTCGAAGCCGGCGCGAGGCGCAGGTCGAGGCGCTGGCGGGATTCCTGACCGACGGACACTGGTCGTGGCGAGTGCCGGAACGCGCCGGCGTGGACGAGCTCGCGCTGCGCGTCGTTCGCGACAGCGGCCCGCAGTTCGCCGAGTGGCTGCGAAGCGCCGCCCGGCGCGAACGCATCGTGCCGCGCCTGGTGCGGCAGCTCGCGGAGCGCCAGCTCGAGAGCATCGTCGAGCTGCTCTCGCCCGGCCATTGCAGGGGTTTGCTTGCCGCGCTGGCCGTGCTCCTTGGCGACACGCCGCTGCAGCCGCCCGCGCACGGTCATCGGGCGCGTGTCCGGCGCGCGGCCTGGGAAGCCCTGATCGGTTCGCTCTTGAATGCGGACGGTTCGTCCGGGGCCGTCGAGCAGGCCGTGCACCGGATGCTCGCCGCGGTCGACGCGCTGCGCGGCACAGCGAGCGCGTCGTTGCCCGTTCGACCGCGCGACCCCGCCGACGGCGCCGGCGCCCTCGCGGCCGGGACGGAGCCGCCGGCCGGCGAGGCGGCCGCCACGGCGTCTGCTTCATTCGCAACGGAGCTCGCGCGCTTGCGAATCCAGCTTCATCGGGCATTGCGGGAAGGTGCGTGCGAGGGTCTGGCCGAAGCATGGCACCGGTTCCGGGAACGCGCGCCCGCGCTGCTGCGCGAGACCCTGCGCCATCAGGGGCAATCGGCGGAAATCCGCCGGCGCATGGCCACGATGTTCCCCGAGCCCATGCTGCTGGAAGTGGTCGAACTGTTCGTGCCCACCGAGCGCGTCTTCATCCAGACGGCCATCCGCTACGCCGAGGAGGTCGCGTGCAGCGAACCGATCGGTCCCTTGCCCCGCCACGGGCTCAAAGGCCGCCTGTGGGAATTCACGCTCACCCATCTGCTGATCGATCGCGGGTCGGCTTTCAACCGGCGCTCCTACATCGGCGGCATGCTGCAGATGATGGCCGTGCGGGAAGAGATCGACTATGGGCAGTTGCTGCACGCCATGGCCGCGGTGCTGCGCACCAGCGCGGTCGTCACCGGCATGCAAAGACAGATGCTGCAGCTGCTGGCCGAGCTCGAGGAAGCCCGGCTGCGCAGCAGGACATTGCTCGCGGCGTACGCCGGCAGTGTCGCGTCGCCTCACGCGCCTGCCGCCGGCCCATCGGCGGCATCGGACACGACCTGTGCAGAGGCCCTGCGCGTGCTGTTCGTTTCCTCGTTGGCGGGCAGCGATGCGCACGCCCTGGCGGCGGTCTGGCGCCCGGCGTTGCTGCACGACGCCGCATGGGTGCGCGAAGAACTGCTGCGTCATGGGCAATCCGGCCAGGTGCGACGCCGGATGGCCGCGGGACTGCCCGAACCCGCGCTGGTCGAGCTGACGGAACTGTTCGCGCCGCACGAAGGCGAATTCGTCGGCGCCGCCATCCATGCGATGGCGCCGGCGGCCGCGGAGCAACTGGCCGGCGCGCGCGATGCGCGGGAGGCGCGGCAGTCGCTGTGGGAGTTCACGCTGACCTATCTCCTGGTCGACCGGGGATCCGGTTTCAACAAGCGCTCCTACGTGGACAGCGTGCTGCGGCAAATGGCGGTGCGCGAGTCGGTCGAATACGCGCAATTCGTCGACGCCATCCGCGCCGCGCTCGAACGCGTGGTCAACCCCAGCCGGCTGCAGCGGCAAATG
>Ga0080064_1007803_pt1 | contig 10572 bp, 11 predicted proteins | sample Subgrocontami54m_FD_69260 | JGI IMG/M metagenome (GOLD analysis project Ga0080064, IMG submission 69260) | Subsurface groundwater microbial communities from S. Glens Falls, New York, USA - GMW46 contaminated, 5.4 m (SPADES assembly) (version 2) ... | reverse complement strand
GTAAAGGAACGCACCGAGCAGTCGCCGGGCACGGTCACGCCCGTGCTCGACTTCAAGGACGTGACGTTTGCCTATCACACCGACGAGCCGCCGGTATTGCGCAACCTCTCGTTCCAGGTCATGCCGGGCGAGACCGTTGCGCTGGTGGGTCCGTCCGGGGCGGGCAAGTCAACCTGCGTCAGCCTGCTGCTTCGGTTCTGGGATCCCCAGCAGGGCACAGTCGTTCTTGGTGGTGTCGATCTGCGCGACTTCCCGCTGGACGATCTCCGCAAACGGATCTCGGTCGTGCAGCAGGACAACTACCTGTTCAACACGTCGATCCTCGACAACATCCGCATCGGCAACCCCGACGCAAGCAACGACGAGGTGGAGGCCGCGGCGCAGGCTGCGAACATCCACGACTTCATCGTCGGGCTCCCGGACGGCTACGGGACGATGGTCGGCGAGCGCGGGGCCAAGCTCTCGGGCGGACAGCGCCAACGTATGGCGCTGGCGCGCGCGTTCCTCAAGAACGCCCCGATCCTCATTCTGGACGAGGCGACGAGCAACCTGGACAGCGAGAACGAGGCGCTGATCAAGGCAGCCGTGGCAAGGCTGATGGCGGGCCGCACGACGTTGGTGATCGCCCACCGGCTCTCGACGATCATCGCGGCGGACCGCGTCGTCATGCTCGATCGGGGTATGGTCGTCGCGAGCGGCCGCCACGCGGACCTCGCGGCGGCAGAGGGGCCGTATGCGCAGCTCATCGCCGCCCAGCGCCAGCCAACGCCCACCGCACCCGCGCTCAATTAGTCAGAAGGTTGTCCTGCCGAGCCGCGGCACTTCCCGCGGCGGGTGCGCCCCCGGCGGCGGCTCGGCTGGATGTGGAAGAAGTAACATTTCGCGGCGGTCGACGTTGCGATACGTTACGATGGGCGAGGCGGCCGCGATCGGGAGTACAGCCATGGCGAGGTCAGCAGCAACGCACCACAAATCGCGGGAAGACAGCAGAAACGCGGACTTAAGCTGGGCGTCGGTCCTGGTCGTCGACGACGACGCGAGCAATCGCGACATCCTCGCCCGCCGTCTTGGTCGACTCGGCTGCCGAGTGCTGCTCGCCGAAGATGGTGCCCAGGCGCTGGAACAGCTCCGCACCTGGGACTTCGACCTCGTCCTGCTGGACATCATGATGCCCGGCATGAGCGGTTTCGACGTTCTGGAACGCCGCCGGGAAGAACCCCGGCTTATGGACATCCCGTTCATCGTCGTGTCCGCCCTGGATGAGATCGACAGCGTCGTCCACGGGATCGAGCTCGGCGCGGAAGACTACCTCCCGAAGCCGTTTGATCCGGTCCTGCTCCGCGCGCGCATCGGCGCCTGCCTCGAAAAGAAGCTGCTGCGCGACCAGGATAAGCGCCAAACCTACACGATTCAGGCCCAATCCGCCGCGCTTGCCGAATGGAACCGGACGCTTGAGAGCCGCGTCGCCGCGCAGCTCGAAGTTCTGAAGGAGAGCGAAGAGCGCCTCCGGCAGGCCCAGAAGATGGAGGCGATCGGCCTCCTCGCCGGCGGGATCGCGCACGATTTCAACAATTTACTCACCGCGACGATTGGGTTCAGCGAGCTCGTCGCCGCTCGGCTGCCCCAGGGGAGCCCGCTGTTGCCGTATCTCAATGAGATCGGGAACGCGGGACGTCGCGCATCGAGCTTGACGCAGCAACTCCTCGCCTTCAGCCGCAAGCAGGTGCTGCAGCCTGAGGTCCTGGATCTCAACAGCGTTGTAGGTGAGGTCGCTAACCTCCTGCAACGCGTCATTGGGGAGGACCTGGAGCTCGTTATCTCGACGGCTCCCCAAGTCGGCCATGTCAAGGCCGATCGTGGTCAGGTCGACCAGGTCATTCTGAATCTGGCGGTAAACGCGCGGGATGCGATGCCGGATGGTGGCAGGCTTACGATTGAGACCGCTGAGGTTGATGCGGCCGCGTGTGCAAAATACGGCACGGAGATCACCGGTCCGCTGGTCATGCTGACCGTCAGCGATACGGGCCTTGGCATGGATGCACACACGCTGGAGCATGTTTTCGAGCCGTTTTTCACAACCAAGGAGCCCGGGAAGGGCACCGGGCTTGGACTGGCCACCGTCTACGGCATCGTCAAGCAAAGCGGCGGCGACGTGGTGGTGCAGAGCACCCCCGGAGCTGGATCCGTATTTCGCGTGTTGCTCCCCCGCATTGATGAGCCGCTCACGACGCCATCGCATCCGCCGATTCCGGTCGAGGCGACAGGCGGAACCGAGACGGTGCTCCTGGTCGAAGATCAGCCAAGTGTCCGAACCCTGGCGCGCGTCGCCCTGGAGTCGATGGGCTATTCCGTGCTCGAAGCGGCCGGGCCTGACGAGGCCCTGGCAATCTCCCAAGCCTTCTCCGGGCCGATCGATGTGCTCGTGACCGATGTCGTCATGCCGGTCATGAGCGGGCGCAACCTGGCGCAGCGGCTGACGGGCGCGCGTCCGACCCTGAAAACGCTCTTCGTGTCGGGCTACAGCGACGACGAAGCGCTCCGCCGCGGCGCGAGCGGGCAGGGAATCTCCTATCTCCAGAAGCCCTTCACGCCCAACACGCTTGCCCACAAGGTTCGGCACGTGCTCGACGCCGCCACCGTTTAGCACCGATGAATCGCACCCTGGCATTGAGAAATGACCCCGCCATTTTAACTTACCGGCTCGAAATCAAACCTTTGGAAGATCTGCAGCAATTGGTCCATATCAGGTGGTCCCGCCCGTAACTGGGCCAGCGCATCAACGAAGCGCTCAGCGCCCCAGGCGGGTGTCTGCCAGACGAGGATTTTGGCGGTTTCGGCCCCCCGGTTCTCGAAGCCGTGCGCGACCCCTCTGGGGGCAAAGCCGAAGGCCCCGGGGCTCGCCGGCACATTTCGCTCGCCGATTCGCATCAGAAGCTCGCCTTCCAGCACGTAGAAGGCCTCATCCGAGTTCCGGTGCACGTGGGCGGCGAAATTCATGCCGGCCGGGAACTCCGCTTCCAGCACATCCATGAGGCCCGCGGTATCTGCGCCGAGGCTAATCAGCCTGATCGGGGCCCCAAGGACCCCGGCGGTTCGTCCCTCACTGGCAAGAACGATGTGTCCGGCTCCGGTGGTCATAGCGTGCCTCCTCTTCTTGCGATGTTCCCAATACCGTCTGGCGATTGAATGTCGGTCAAAGAGCAATGGACGACGTTACAGGAGCCGAGGTCACCCAGGCAAGCATGAAAACGGACGCGGCGGAACGGTTGACGTACCGAGGCGGAATCATAACAATGGGACCACGTAAGATCCACGGCCCCGGCCACCCGTGGTCGGGCCGGGCGAGGTTGCACCGTCCAAAGGGGGAAGACATGGCGGAAAACGTTCGGCTCTATGCGGGCACGCAGCACGGACTCGTCGTATGGCGTCAGCGCAGCGGGGGTTGGGAGCAGGTCGGCCACGAGTTCAAGGACGGCTGCTTCGACACGATCACCGGTTGCCGCCAGCGACCGGAGCGGGTCTACGCGGCGGTCGCCTGGGATGGGCTTTATCGCACGGATGACGGGGGTGCGACCTGGAAGCGGCTGCTCGAGGGGGAGGTTCGCGCGATCACGGTCGACCCGAGCAACGAGAACGTTGTCTATGCGGGAACCGAGCCGGTCCATCTCTATCGCAGCGAAGATGGCGGCGACTCGTGGGAGGAGCTGACCGGCCTGCAGAACGTGCCGGAAGAAGTCCGCAAGAACTGGTGGACTCCGTACCCTCCCGCGACCGGACACGTCCGCTACGTGTACGTCCATGACTCGGATCCGAACTTTCTCGGCGTCTGCCTGGAGCATGGCGGCGTGTTGCGCAGCTTCGACCGCGGCGCGAGCTGGGAAGACGTGAGCCAGGGCATCGACTACCTCGACATGCACATGTTCAAGGCACTCCCCGGCAAGAAGGACCGCTTTTACGCCTCTTCAGCGCGCGGATTCTTCACCAGCGACGATCCCGGCAAGGGTTGGGTACGCGCCGAGAACGGGATCACCCGCAACTACTCGCACGACTTCATGTTCCTGCCGCCCACACCCGAGAGCCAGCAACCAACGATGCTGATCGCAACGGCGGACGGCTCCCCCGGGTTCTGGCGCCGTGAGGAGCGCGCGGCCGACTCCGCGATCTTCCGCAGCTTCGACACCGGGCAGTCCTGGCAGCGCGTCGTGGAGGGGCTGCCCGACCAGATGGACCACATGGTGTGGGCGCTGGCCGAGCACCCAACCGACCACAACGCGGTGTTCGCGGGCATCGGGCCCGTCAACCGCGGCCAAACGGTCGACACGAGCACTGACGTCTCGCCCTCCCTGGCGGACGGCCCCGGCTCGATCTATCTGAGCCGGGATCGCGGCGAGAGCTGGGAGCGCCAAAAGCTGGAGCTGCCGGCCGATCGCGTTCTGTGGGCCGCGGCGGACGCGTGACCGCGCGGGCGGCGCAGGGCCCGCGCGGCCCGACTATAATCGCGAGTCGCCCACGGGGCCATTTCGCGGCATGGAGAAACCGCCAATGCGGCGCGTTATCGCGATCATCCTTGCCGTGGGCATGCTGGCGGCGCATCCGCACGTCGCGCAGCGTGCGGCGGCGCAGGAGATGCAGCCAGACGCTGATGCGGGCCCGAACGGCATCCCCTGCGCGCGGATCGAATCTCTGCTGTTCCACGTCCACGCGCATCTCGCGATCTACGTGGATGGAGAGCCGTTGGAGATCCCCTATGGAATCGGGATCGGGGAGCCGCTCGAGGTGATCCAGACGAGCGAGGGCGGCCCGTACGTGAGCCGGGGTTCCTGCTTTTCATGGCTCCACACGCACACGCCCGATGGCATTATCCACATCGAGGCGCCGATCCCTCGCTCCTTTACCCTGGGCGATTTCTTCGCCGTGTGGGGTGAGCCTCTGAGCGCCTGGGAGGTTGGAGCCGTCGAGGGGCCGGTGACCGCGTACCTCGACGGCGAGCTGGTCTCCGGCGACCCGTTCGACGTTCCGCTGTGGGACAAGATGGTTATCCAGCTCAACGTTGGGGCCGACTCGCCGCCCCCGCAGCCGTACACCTTCCCGTCACGGTACGACTGAAGCCCAGCCGCCGCGGCGCTCGGGGAGGAGGTCGTCGGCGCTCTTGTCGCCGGCGCGGCGGAATGAGCGGCGCTCAGTCGGCGCTGGGTGCACCGGCACCGTCGCGACCTGGTACAGGACGGCCGGCTCGTTCGTCTCGTTGGCGAGCTGGTAGTAGTGCCCCGCCTGGATGTGGACGAATTCGCCTGGCTTGAGCACGGCCTCTTCGCCTTCGTTGATGCCTCGGATCGTGAGCTCGCCTTGCCAGACGAGGAAGACGTGTTCCGAGCCGGGGTGGCAGTGCATCTCGTCACGGACGCCGGGCTTGTAGTAGTTGAGGGCGATGTTCGCCCGCTTGTTGCGGGTGAGCCCGATATACGAGCCGCGCTCCTGGGGCTTGGCATTCTCCGGAATGCTCGCCACCTGCCAGCTCTTGGTTGTGAGCTTTTGCTTCTTGGTGACGTCAACGGGCTGCCGCCCGATGATGCTGTCGTCGACGAAATGGCGGGTCGCGGCCATGGTGATCTCCTTCGTGCTCGGGTAGGATCGCGCATTGATCGCAGTGTACCAGCCGGTTCTCCGCGCGCAAATAATCGCCGCTCAAACTCCAAGCGGAACGTGATCCGCCCCAGTTGGGTTCCTGAGGCTTGTGGAAAGCGGTAGAATTTCGGTCTGAGGGTTACTCTTATGACCGACATTATCAAAAAGGCTGGCGGGCGAAAGCCTCCAAAAAGGCGCCTGGCAAAGCGGCCTGTCCACTTTGCACGGGATGCAGAGACCGGTCAGTACGTCGTAATGGCCCCTCTGGGTGAGTCGCCTGAGACGACTATTGTCAGCCGAGGAACCCAAAATAGTAAGCACCCGCGTGAATTCATCGAGGAATTCACGAAGAGTTCGGTGGTCGAAAATGTCATGAGGAGGCTCTCCCGGTAGGAGACCGCCTGAACTCGTGCAGCAAGACGAGGTACACGAGCTACTCGTAGAGATCGATTTTCTCCTGGCGGAGGGAATCGATCTCTTTTCGTCTAACACGGAAACCACCATCCGGAACGTCAAGCTGCTGTGTGCTGCTGCCACTTATCTCAACATCCTGCTTCGGATCGAATACGGCGGTCACGATGGGGATGACCGGGGACCTGACCTTCTCGAGCAGATCGTTGCTGCCCCGTTTCATCAATATCCAGATCTCCGCGGGGGAAATCTCTGACATTGAAGAGCTCGAGGGGATACTCTGGAAGCTCTGGGGTGTTGTGGAATTTTGAAGCCGGCTAGCGCACAACTTCTTGTTGCGTGCTGGAGCTAACGCTAAGATTGATCATCGCGTCGGAGGACGGGTCGTGGCGAAGATTGTGCTCGGGATCCCGGAGGGCACCGGTCGCGTCTATGCGGGGCCGACGCTGGTCGCGCTTGGGCGCGGGTACTTCCGAGAGGCTGGGTTGGACCTCGAGGTCGTCGAGTCCGGCGGACGCCGCGGCAGCATTCCGATGCTCGTCGCGGGTGAGTTGGACGTCAGTCCCCAGGGTCCGAGTCTTGAGTTCTTTCGCGCCTGGAATCCCGCACGCCCAATCATCATGGTCGCGGACCATGGCTCGATGCGGCCCGGCCGCGGCACGGGCGCCATTGTCGCGCGGAAGGCGCTGTTGGACAGCGGTGAGCTTCGGGATTACGCCGACCTCAAGGGCAAGCGGATCGGTCTCAGCCCCCTGCGCGGCGACCATGATTGGCTCACCTTTGCGACTGCGCTCCGCCAGGGCGGTCTGACCTACGACGACGTCGAGGTCGTCACGTGCGATTTCGGGGGCGGACGTCACGACGCGCTTGCGAACGGCACCATTGATCTCGCCACCGTCGGCCGCCCGTCCAGCATCGCGGAGGGGCGGGATGCCGGCCTCTTCGACGTCTGGAAGCACGAATACGAGGTCCGGCCGGGCCGCCAGCAGCGAACCGTGATGTTCGGCTACGACTTCTGGTCCCAGCGGCCCGACGAGGCGCGACGCTTCGTGGCGGCGTACCTCCGCGGCGCGCGCGATTACTACGGGGCATTCGAGCTCGGCGTCGACCGTGATGCCATCGTCGACGTTCTGGCGAGACAGGCAGGAGCCTCGCGCGCCCTCGTCAATGAGATGACGCCCCTCGGCATCAACCCCGACGGACGCATCAACGTGCCCGACGTTGCCGCGGACCTGACCTGGTACCAGGACGAAGGGCTGTTGCCTCAGCCGATCCCGATCGAGCGCGTCATCGACCATCAGTTCGTGGAAGCGGCGCTCGCGGAGCTTGGACCCTACCAGCGACCGAGCGCCTGAGCGGTCGCCGCTCGCCCAAAACGTTTGAGGAGGTTGGCCATGCCGAATGAAGGCCAGTTCCACCACGTCGTCCTCGAGGTGATCGACCTCGACCGCTCGGAAGACTTCTACGGCGGCGCCCTCGGGCTCGAGCCGGTGGGACGTGGCGCCTTCCCGGAAGACGGGCCAAATTCGGCCTTCGAGACCGGGGATCGCCAGTACGTTGTGCTCGTCGAGCGGCCAACCGTCGCGGTGGATGGCCCCGGCGTCCACACGAACTTCATGGTGCCGACCGAGGAGTACCACACGATCTACGGCCGGCTGAAGGAGCTCGACTGTCTCGTCGTCGACCACCGCGCCGAGCAGCGCTCGGTCGGCGAGGTCAGCACCTACTTCAACGACCCCGACGGGCACCGCCTGCAGATCACTGCCCTCGAGCCCGAGGCGTTCAAGGTCCCGCCTGCGAAGCGGGGCAAGGTCGTAGCGGGGCGCATCGAGGACTTCCCGGTCGGCTCGGTCACGCACGTCAAGGATGGCAAGTTCTACCTCGTGCGCTTGCAGGAGGGCGTTCTCGCCATCAACGAGATCTGTACCCACATGCATTGCCTCGTGACCTACCAGCGGGAGCACTACCGGTTTTACTGTGCCTGCCACTACAACAAGTTCACCCGCAAGGGCGAGCACATCGGCCACACGCCCGGCGTGCCGCCCCTCCACACCTACGCGATCGAGTATCGCGACGGCCGGATCGTCGTCGATACGGACACGACGCACCCGCGGTTCCCCGAGGAGGCGGCGCAGATGGTGCCGCTCCCGACGCCCAGCGGGGCGTAATCACAGCCTGCATGAGGAGGCGGCCATGATCACCGAGATCGACCACAGCGTCGTCGCGGTCAACGATCTCATCCTGGCGGAGCGCTTCTACGGCGAGGTGCTCGGCGAGATCCTGGGCGGCATGGTCGAGGATCGCTCCATGCTGACGACCGACGAGCTGATTCGGGCCGGCCGGCTCCGCACGACGATGGCCGACCACTACAAGGATCGCCCCGCGCCGACCGTGCCGGCCGCCCACAGCAGCGTGAAGCTGGGGCAGACGGTGGTCGCCATGTTCCTGCACCAGGGGCACGTCCAGGAGCCGCCACCGGAGCAGCTCCGCGGGACGCCGCGGCTCGCCTTCAATGTGACACCGGAGCAGATGGAGCAGGCGATCGACGTGTTCGGCCGCCGCAAGGTGCCGTTCGAAGGCCCCGTCGACCACCCAGCGTCGAGCAAGGTGGCGCGCTCGCTCTACTTCAAAGACCCGTCGAGCAATTTCCTCGAGTTCTGCGTGCCGCGCTGAGAGGTCGGTTCATGCGTCGCCCGCTCTCGCGGTTCATCATCCTCGCCACGTTGCTCATCACCGCCTGCACGACGGCGGCGCCGGAGCGCGGCGCGCGGGGCGACGGGGCGGGCCAGCCCGCCAGGACGACGCCGAAGACGCTGACTATCGCCCTGGAAGGCGAGCCAGAGAACCTGGTTACGCGGATGGGCGGCGGCTCAGGCAGCATCGCCGGTAACCTCCGATTGGCTGTGCACCAGTACCTGGCGACGTACGACGATCGCGGTGGCCTCCATCCCATGCTGGCTCGCGAGCTGCCCTCGTCCGCGAATGGCACCTGGACCGTCCGCTCAGACGGCACGATGCAGACGATCTACCGGCTGCGATCTGGGATCACATGGCACGATGGCACGCCGTTCACCGCTCGGGACGTCGTGCTCGGCTGGCAGGTGGGGCGGGACGCTGATCTGCCGATCTCAAGCCCGCTGGTCGCGCGCCAGATCCAGGATATTCAGACGCCGGACGATCTGACCCTCGTGATGGAGTGGAACGCGACCAATCCGTTCGCCAACGCGCTCGCAAACGATGAGCTCGGACCGCTGCCGGTCCATCTGCTCGGGGGCGTGTATCCCGCGGACAAGGAGCGGTTCCCGCAGCTTCCGTACTGGAAGCGCGAGTTCGTCGGCGTTGGGCCGTACCGGCTCGTCGAATGGGAGGCGGGAAGCCATCTCGTGCTCTCGGCCTACGACGGCTTCTTCCGCGGCCGGCCGAAGATCGACACGATCACGTTCCGCTTTGTCAGCAACGCGCCAACCGTCGTCGCAGGGCTCCTCGCGGGCGCCTTGGACGGCGCGATCCCCCGGGCGGTCGACTTCACCCAGGCGATGTTCGTGAAGCGGGAGTGGGAGCGCAGCGGCCTCCGCCCGGCTGTCATCGTGCAGCCGACGCACTGGCGGATGATGGGCGTGCAGTTCCGGGTGCCGCAGACGCGCGACATCCTCGACCCGCGCGTCCGCCAGGCGCTGCTCCTCGCCATCGACCGCGAGTCGATGGTGGACGTGCTGCTCGAGAACCAGGCGCCCGTCTCGCACACGTTCATCCCGCCCGAGGACATGAAATGGGAGTGGGTGCGGGACGTGGTAATCCAGTACCCGTTTGACCAGCGCCGGGCCCACGACATCCTGACTGGCATTGGCTGGCGACGCGGTGGGGACGGCACGTACCTCAACGCCGCGGGCGAACGGGTGACGCCGCCGCTGTGGACGACGGCGGGCGAGCAGAACGAGCAGGAGATCGCGATCATCGGCGACAACTGGAAGGCGCTCGGCGTCAACGCGGAGCAGACGGTACTCTCCGCCGCCCAGACCCGGAACAACGAGCTGCGCGCGTCGTTCCCCGCGTTCGACACGACGGCCGTGCCGGCCACGTTCGAGAATGCGTTGCAGCGGGTCCACGGCCCGACCTGCCCCACCGAGGCGAGCCGCTGGGCGGGCGGCAACCGCGGCTGCTATCAGAACCCGGACATGGACAGAGTGATCGAAGGGCTCACGACTGCGATCGAGCCGGACCAGCAGCGCGCGCTCTACCGCCAGCTTGTGCGCATGCAGTCCGAGGAGCTCCCGGTGCTGCCGCTCTACTTCAACGTGCAGATCACCATGTTCCGCGAGGGCGTCCTCGGCGTGAAGGGCGACACCCAGCCCCGCACGAGTGTGAGCTGGAACGTCGACGAGTGGGACCTCCGTTAGGCACTCGCGACTGGATCGTTTCGCATCTCGAGGCGCGGCGCCCTCACCCGCCCGCGCCTCGTCGGCGCGGCCGGCCTCCCCCCCCATGGGGGCGAGGGACGGTGCGGCTGGTCCCCCCTCCCCCCCGGGGGGGGGGGGG
>Ga0080064_1007802_pt1 | contig 10572 bp, 8 predicted proteins | sample Subgrocontami54m_FD_69260 | JGI IMG/M metagenome (GOLD analysis project Ga0080064, IMG submission 69260) | Subsurface groundwater microbial communities from S. Glens Falls, New York, USA - GMW46 contaminated, 5.4 m (SPADES assembly) (version 2) ... | reverse complement strand
GCGACCCCCTCCTCGCGCACGCTGAACGGCTCCCCCTCACGCCGGTCGCCGCGCCGCGTCGCCGGCACGGCCACTTCGCGCGGCGAGCCATCCCCACCGCGCACCGGGCCATCCGTGCCCGGGGGCAGCGGCTCGCCGGCGGTCGCGCGGGTCGCGGCGTCGAGCGCCGCGCGCGCGCCGGCGACGCGGTCGAGCCGCGTGCGGAGGTCGATCACGCGAGGAGCTCCGCCACGGCCTCCTTCACGTCGCCGCCGAGCGCGAAGGCCGGTCCGACGCACGAGGGGCAGCCGTCCGGGCAGACGCACGCGGCGAGGTGCTCGGCCGCCCGCTCGAGCAGCGCGTCGGTCGCGCGGAAGAGGCGCTCGCTGAAGCCGACGCCGCCGGGTGCCGCGTCGAAGAGGTAGAGCGTGGGCCGCCCGGTGTGCGGCGAGCGGACCTCGACCGCGAGGCCGAGGTCGTGCGGGTCGCACATGAGGAAGAGCGGCGCGAGCCCGTGGAGGAGGTTGCCGAGCCCGGCGAGCGCGACCTCGGCGCGCTCCTTCGGCCAGCCGGCCGTCGCGCGCTCGGCGAGCGCGAGCCAGTACGAGGTGGTCTGGAGCTCCTGCTCGGGGAGCGCGATCTTGCCCCAGCCGACGTTCTCGTGCGTGTACATCGTGAGCTTCTTGTAGACGGTGGCGAGCGAGGAGACGAGCACCTCGCCGTGCGCTTTCACGAACTCACGTCCGGTCGCGGCTGAGCGCGACGCGTGAGCCGAGGACCCAGCCGATCGTGACGCGTGAGCCGAGGACTCAGCGGACCGCGACGCTTGAGCCACCGATTCGGCGGAGCGCGGCGCGCTCACGGGTGCCGCGGCGAACTCGTCCAGCACGCGGATCCGCACGGCGAGCCCGGCGTCGGTGTAGTAGTCCACCTTCACCTCGCGCACGTAGGCCTTCGCGTTCTCCCAGTCGAGGCGCTCCACCTGGAACTGCTTCGACTCGTGGAGGTAGATCGCCTGCTCGTGGACGAGCGTGGGTGCGGCGAAGCGGTCCACCTCGCCGATGACGCGCTGCCGGCCGTCGGTCGTATCGACGATGACGACGTTGTCGGTGCTCGCGGTGCGGAGCGAGATCGCCTCCGCCGGGAAGGCCTGCGCCGACCAGTGGTAGCGGCCGTCGGCCTCGTGGAGGATGCCCTGCTCGTCGAGGTACGCGAGGACGCCGGGCGTGTCTTCGGTGCCGAAGCGCTCGTCGCGCGAGAACGGCAGCTCGAACGCGCCGCACTTGAGGTGCCCGACGAGGACGTGGAGGTTGTCGGGGTTCACGAGGCCCGCCTCGGCGGGACGCCCGAGCAGGGAGTCGGGGTGCTGGACCACGTACTGGTCGAGCGGGGACGAGGTCGCGACGAGGAACGCGGCGGAGAGCTCCTCGCGCCGCCCGGCGCGGCCCATCTGCTGGCGGGTCGAGGCGACCGTTCCTGGATAGCCGACGAGCACCGAGGCCTGGAGCGCGCCGATGTCGATGCCGAGCTCGAGCGCGTTCGTCGAGACGACGCCGCGCACGCTCCCGTCGCGGAGGCCGCGCTCGATCGCGCGCCGCTCGCTCGGCAGGTAGCCGCCGCGGTAGCCGCGGATGAGGCCGTCGGGCCACTGGGGGGCCGGGAAGCGGTCGCGGAGGTAGGTGAGCAGCAGCTCGGTCTGCACCCGCGAGCGCGCGAAGGCGATCGTCTGCACGCCCGAGGCGAGGAGCGTCGCGGCGATGTCGCGCCCGGTGAGGAGCGCGCTCCGGCGGACGCCGAGCGAGGGGTGCACGATCGGCGGGTCCACGAAGACGATCACCCGCTCGCCGCGCGGCGCGCCCGACTCGTCCACCAGCACGACGTCGTCCTCGACGTGGCGGCGCGCCAGCTCGGCCGGGTTCGCGATGGTCGCCGAGGTGCAGATGAAGATCGGCTGCGAGCCGTAGAAGGCGCAGATCCGGCGCAGGCGCCGGAGCACGTTGGCGACGTGGCTGCCGAACACGCCGCGGTAGGTGTGGAGCTCGTCGAGCACCACGTAGCGGAGGTTCTCGAAGAGCTTCACCCACTTGGTGTGGTGGGGGAGGATGCCGGTGTGGAGCATGTCCGGGTTCGTGATGACGACGTGGCCGGCCGAGCGGATCGCCGCGCGGACCGCGGGCGGCGTGTCCCCGTCGTAGGTGTGGGTCTTCAGCTCGATCGCCATCTCGCCGGAGAGCCGCTCGAGCTCCGCGAGCTGGTCCTGCGCGAGCGCCTTGGTGGGGAAGAGGTAGAGCGCGCGCGCCGAGGGGTCCTTCGCGACCGCGTCGAGGACCGGGAGGTCGTAGCAGAGCGTCTTGCCCGAGGCGGTCGGCGTGACGACGACCGTGTGGCGGCCCGCGCGCGTGGCCTCGAGCGCCGCCGCCTGATGGGAGTAGAGCGCCGCGATGCCGCGCGCCCGGAGCGCGCTCGCGATCCGCGGGTCGAGCCACTCCGGGAACGGCGCGTACCGCGCAGGCCGGGCCGGCTCGCGCTCCCAGCGCGTCACCTGGGCCATGAACGCCTCGTCCCGCGAGAAGCCGTCGAGGATCTGCTCGAGGCTGGTCCGGGCGGGAAATCGAACGGCCGTTCTCATTGAGTGCCTGGACCATATGGAACGCGCGTTCGACCGTCAAGATGCGCCCAGAATGTGGCGCATGAGCGACGAAGCCGGCCGGCGCGCGTTCCTCGCCGAGCTCCCACCCGATCGGCGCGCGTTCCTCGCCGCGCTACCCGACGGCCTGGCGGTGACCGACCCCGACGTCCTCGGCTCGTTCCGGAGCGACCGGCTCGTCGCGGTCGAGGGCGGCGTGCCGTTCGCGCTCGTCCGCGCCCGCTCCACCGCCGACGTCGCGCTGGTGCTCCGCGCCGCGACGGCGACGGGCGTGCCGGTCGTGCCGCGGGGCGCGGGCACCGGGCTCTCGGGCGCGGCGAACGCTCTCGACGGGTGCGTCGTCCTCTCGCTCATGGCGATGGACCGCATCCTCGAGGTCGATCCGGTTGACGGCGTCGCGGTCGTCCAGCCGGGCGTGCTCAACGCCGCGGTGAAGCGCGCCGCGGCCGAGCACGGGCTCAGCTACCCGCCCGACCCCTCGAGCTTCGAGATCTGCTCGATCGGCGGGAACCTCGCGACGAACGCGGGCGGTCTCCGCTGCCTCCGCGGCGGCATCACCCGCCAGTCAACCCTCGCGCTCGAGGTCGTGCTCGCGAGCGGCGAGGTCCTCCGCGCCGGCGGCCGGACCGTCAAGCGCCGCGCGGGCTACGACCTCGTCTCGCTCTTCGTCGGCTCCGAGGGCACGCTCGGCGTCGTCACCGAGGCGACGCTCCGCCTGCGGCCGGCGCGCGGCGCCACCGCCACGGCCCTCGCTGCGTTCGCGACGATCGCCGGCGCGGCGGTCGCCGTGCGAACGGTCGCGGGGTCACGCCTCCACGTGAGCGCGCTCGAGCTCATGGACCGGGTGACCGTGCGCGCGGTCGAGGCGATGCGCCCGTTCGGCCTCGACACCGCCGCCGCTGCCACCCTCCTCATCGAGCTCGAGGACGTCGGTGCCGATGACCTCGCCGTGCTCGAGGGCCTCTGCCGCGCCGCGGGCGCCGCGGAGGTCGTCACCGCCGAGGACCCCCGCGAGCAGGAGTGGCTTTGGGCCGCGCGGCGGGACGCGCTCCCGGCGCTCGATCGCCTCGGCGCGACGCTGCTCGACGACGTCATCGTCCCGCGCGGCCGGATCGAGGAGCTCCTCGTCGCGACGGAGCGGATCGCGCGCGAGCACCGGACGACCGTCGCGCTGCTCGGTCACGCCGGGGACGGGAACTTCCACCCGACCTTCGTCTTCGATCCCGCCGACGCGGCGGCGCGGGCCGCGGCACTCGCGGCGTGCGACGAGGTCATGGCCCTCGCGATCGCGCTCGGCGGCTCGGTGACCGGCGAGCACGGCGTCGGCACCTTCAAGCGGCACTTCCTCGAGCGCGAGCTCGATCCCGTCGCGCTCGCGACGATGCGCTCGCTCAAGCGCCTCCTCGATCCCGCCGGGATCCTCAACCCCGGCAAGGCGATCTGAGCGGGCAGCCAGCGGTCTCGCCGTGCAGGTCGAGCCACTCGTCCGTCGCCGGCTGTGCGGCGTAGGTCGGAGCTACACCGGCTGAGGAACGAGGTCCTGCTGGATCTGCGCGACGGCGCGCTCCAGGGTCGGGAGCTGATAGCGCCGGGCCAGACGTGCGAGCGAGCTGAGGGCGTCCTCGTTCTCCATGAGCGGGATGCGCTCGCGGAGAAAGTGCTCGAACACCTCGCTCGCAGGCAGCCCCACCTCGCGGGCCGCCTCCTCGAGGCTGCGACCGTTCCGGTACAACCCCACGGCATCCTCGAGCGCGAGCGTGCGCAGTCCGGCACTCAGCGCCGTGCTCGCGGCTTGCTGCTGCGTCGGCAGCTCGCGACGCTCGCGTACCTGCGCGAGCTGCGTCTCCTGCTGCGCAGTGGTACGCATGACGAGTGGGGTTCGCGCGGCAGCTCCGCGGCGCTTGGTCTTCGGTAGTCCCTTGCCCATCGTCGTGTTTGTCTTCCTCATTTCTGATAGCGCCTATGGATACTGCGAGATGGCGAGCGTCGCGATCTGCATCAGCATGGCACCGGTTATCGGTCCGATGCGCTGCAGCATCGCGAGGGCCTCGCCCTTTGGCAACCAGCCCGCATGCACGGCGAGGACCAGCAGCTCAGGGACGCTCACCGCGTCGAGCCCGAGCTGCAGCCGCGCGTACGTGTGGGGCCGGGCATCATTCAGCAGCACGGGCCAGTTCCGCTCTCGTCCCAGGGACAGCACGGCGCGGTCACCCGGGCCGTACAGGTGGACCGTGATCTGCGCGGGGTCGGTGATACGCAGCGCACCGGTCGCACACAGCGCGTTGAACATCGCCGCCTTCGGTCGCTGCCGTGGCGGCGGCTCCGAGTTGATCTCCCGCTCGACGGCAGTCGGCGCGTGCAGATCGTGGAACTGAAGGGCATAGCCCAGGGCGCCGGCCTGGAATGCGGCGTTCCAGAACGAAGCGTCCAGACACCCTGGTCCATATCTCCCCGCGCCGCTCTGAGGCGGATGTATCATTATCAATCAGTGTGATACAGATCCGTCACATACGTCAAGCGATCCAGACCGACCGAGGAACGAGACGTAGCGGTTCTCACAGGAGGGGAGGTGGCATTCATCGGTACCGCGGCGAGGCCCGATGAGGCCGCGAGTGGCTACTGGCTGCGGCTCCTTGCGGGCGGGATCGTCGGGACGGTGCTCGGCTTCAGCGGCGTGGCAACGATCAGCGGCTTGCACCTGGCCGTCGTGGTGGTGGGCGCCATCGCTCTCGTCTGGGTCGCGGCTCGTCGATCGCGTTCGGCCACGGCCTACCTGCCAGGGTACTTGCTGGGTGTTGCTGGCGCCGCCCTTCTAGCGATCGTGGTGGCCTACGCGCGCTGCACCTGGCCGATGCTCGAGGACGGTTCGGGTGACATCCGGCGGTGTTATCCCCCTGATCTCACGGTCACCGTGATGAGCCTTGTCGGAGTTCTTGCACTTGGCGCGTGGCTTCTCCCCGTTACGAGAGGCAATCCTTCAACGCGTCGTCAATGATCCGCGAGCGAACACACAAGAGCGGCCCCTTCCGCAAGTGGCTTCCTGAACTCGAGAAGGGGCCGCAGGACGATCGCTGCCTTGGTCAGCGCCGCGTGACGAGGAGGGCCGCGCGGCGCAGGACATACCAGGTGACGAGGAACGCGCCGGTCTCGAGCGTGAACGAGTGGAACTTGTAGAGCTGCTCCGCGACGACCATCGCGATCGCGAGGGTGACCAGCGTGATCGCGAGCTGCGCGTCGAGCCGGGCGCCGATGACCTTTTCCATGGGGCCAGACGCTAGCACCGAGGCGGCCGCGGCGCGGGCTCGCGAGAACAGGCCGCCACGTCGTACGAGGCCGTCCCGCGGCCGCGTCGCGCCGGGTTGGCACCGCCGAGCGTGCCGCGCCCGCCGGCTCTAGTCTGCGCATCGCCGCGGTATCGCCGCGTGGGAGGGGTTCGCATGCCGATCGCACGGTCCGCACCGAAGTACCTCGACCGACTCGAGTGGCGCTCGATCGGGCCGTTCCGCGGCGGCCGCGTCGTCGCGGTCGCGGGCGACCCGGTGGACCGGCAGGTCTTCTACTTCGGCTCGACCGGCGGCGGCGTCTGGAAGACGACCGACGGCGGCCTCTTCTGGGAGAACGTCTCCGACGGCTTCTTCAAGCGCGCCTCGGTGGGCTCGCTCGCGGTCGCGCCGAGCGACCCGAACGTCGTCTACGCCGCCATGGGCGAGGCGTGCATCCGCGGCAACGTCTCGCACGGCGACGGCGTCTACCGCTCGACCGACGCGGGGAAGACCTGGGCCCACCTCGGCCTGGCGGCGACCCGCAACATCGGCAAGGTCCGGGTGGATCCGGGCGACCCGGACACCGCGTTCGTCGCGGCGCTCGGCCACGCGCACGGCCCGAACCGCGACCGCGGCCTCTACCGCACCGGCGACGGGGGGAAGACCTGGAAGAAGGTCCTCTACCGCGGCGCGAAGGCGGGCGCGATCGACGTCTCGATCGACCCGACGAATCCGCGGGTCGTCTACGCGACGTTCTGGGAGGCCGAGCGGAACGCCTGGCGCCTCACGAGCGGCGGCCGGGGGAGCGGCATCTTCCGTTCGCGCGACGGCGGCGATACCTGGACCGACCTCTCCCGGGCGAAGGGCCTGCCCTCAGGGCTCCTCGGCAAGATCGGGATCGTTGCCTCACCGGCGCGCGCGGGCCGGGTCTGGGCGATCGTCGAGGCGGAGGACGGCGGCGTCTTCCGGAGCGACGACGGCGGCGACACCTGGGAGCGCGGCTCCGAGGACCGCGGCCTCCGGCAGCGCGCCTGGTACTACCACCACATCTACGCCGACCCACGTGACCCCGAGACGGTGTGGGTCCTCAACGTGGACGCCTGGCGCTCGATCGACGGCGGCAAGACCTTTGCCGTCTCCACCATCCCGCACGGAGACAACCACGACCTCTGGATCGACCCCGCCGACCCGAAGCGGATGATCTCGGGGCACGACGGTGGTGCCTGCGTCTCCTTCAACGGCGGCGAGTCGTGGTCGTCGATCTACAACCAGCCGACGTCCGAGCTCTACCACGTGACCACCGACACGCGGACCCCCTACCGGGTCTACGGTGCGCAGCAGGACAACACGACGATCACCGTCCCGAGCCGCGCGACGATCGCGGGCATCACGAACGGCGAGGCCTACGCGGTGGGCGGCGGCGAGGCGGGCTACGTCGCGGTGCGGCCCGATGACCCCGACGTCGTCTTCGCCGGCAACTACCAGGGCACGCTGACGCGCTACGACCGCCGGACCGGTCAGTCGCGCAACATCATGGTCTGGCCGGAGAGCAGCGCGGGCGAGGGCGCGGCGGACGTGAAGTACCGCTTCCAGTGGACCTATCCGATCCACCTCTCGCCGCACGACCCGAACGTGCTCTACGCCTGCGGGAACCACGTCTTCCGCTCGGGCGACGAAGGGGCGACCTGGGACCGGATCAGCCCCGACCTCACCCGCGACGACCGCTCGAGGCAGGGCGCCTCGGGCGGCCCGATCACGCACGACAACACCGGCGCCGAGTACTACTGCACGATCTTCGCCTTCGCCGAGTCGCCGGTGGCGAAGGGCGTGCTCTGGGCGGGGTCGGACGACGGGCTCGTCCACGTTTCGCGCGACGGCGGCAAGCGCTGGACCAACGTGACGCCGCGCGGCATCCCGGCCTGGACGCTCGTGAGCATGATCGAGGCGTCGCCGCACGACGCCGGCACCGCCTACGTCGCCACCACGCGCTACCGGCTCGACGACTTCCGGCCGATGCTCTTCAAGACGACCGACTACGGGAAGACCTGGACGCGGATCGTCCGCGGTCTCGCGGCCGACGACCTCACGCGCTGCGTGCGGGAGGACCCGACGCGCGCCGGCCTCCTCTACTGCGGTACCGAGACCGGCGTGCGGGTCTCGTTCGACGACGGCAGGCGGTGGGAGAAGATGGGCGGGAACCTCCCGGTCGTCCCGATCCACGACCTCGTCGTGAAGGACGCCGACCTCGTCGTCGCCACCCACGGCCGCGCGTTCTGGATCCTCGACGACCTCTCACCGCTCCGCCAGCGCTCGACCGCGGTCGAGCGTGCGGCGGCACACCTCTTCGCGCCGCGCCCGGCCGTCCGCTACAAGACCGACGTCGGCTTCCCGCAGCCGGACACCGCGATGAAGACGTACCGGATGCCCGGCGCGACGATGGTCACCACCCGGCGGGCCGACGACCCGAGGACCGGCGAGAAGGTGCAGGTCCACCTCGACGCGGGGAGCAACCCGCCCGACGGCGTCATCGTGCACTACTGGCTCCGCGAGCGGCCGGCGGGCATCGTCGCGCTCTCCTTCCACGACGCGCGCGGTCGCGAGATCAAGCGCTTCACGAGCAAGCCCGACGAGGGGGCCGCGGCAAGGGCGGAAGGGACGGCGGGCAAGGCCGCAGAGAAGACGGCCGGGACGATGGGCGAGAAGACGGCAGAGAAGTCGAAGGATCCCCGCGTGCCGAAGGAGGCCGGACTCAACCGCTTCGTGTGGAACATGCGCCACCCGGACGCCGAGAAGTTCGAAGGGCCCGGCCTCTACGAGGGCCTCGACCGCCTGCTCAGCGGCCCCGTCGCCGCGCCCGGCCGCTACCGCGTCCGGCTCCAGGTCGGGCGCGAGACGCAGGCGGTCTCCTGCGAGATCGTGAAGGACCCGCGCGTCGCGGCGGCGCAGGCCGAGCTCGACGCCCAGCAGGCGCTCGCGCTCGCGATCCGCGACACGCTCAGCACGGCGCACCGCACGATCACCGCCGCGCACCGCCTGCGCGAGCAGGTGGAGGCGCTCGCGAAGCGCGCCGGCCCGGGCCGGGTCGCGAGCGCGGCGCGACCGCTCGCGCGGCGGCTCGCCGGGGTGCAGGAGGCGCTCGTCCAGGTGAAGGCGAAGAGCCGCCAGGACACCCTGAACTTCGGCGCGAAGACGAACGCGAAGCTCGGCGGGCTCTCCCTGGCGGTCGCGAGCGCGGACTTCGCGCCGACCCGGGCGATGCGCGAGGTCTACGCGCACCTCGCCAAGCAGGTGGACGTCCAGGTCGCCCGCCTCGCCTCGCTCGAGCGGGTGGAGATTCCCGCGTTCGACCGGCTCGTGCGGGTGGCCGGGCTCACGGCGCTGGGGAGGAAGCCGGCGGCGAAGCGCGCCGGACGGCGGTGGCGCACCTAGGCCCGGCTCCACCGCGCTGCCACCGGCGGAGCCGTGACGGAGTGTCGGATGGTACGTTCGGTGGGCGTGGAGGAGTCGCCTAACAGACCGCCGGACCAAGCCGTTACCTCTGGTGAGCGTGCCGGAGAGGACGACCGTGCCCTCGCGGCCCGGGCCAGCGGCGGCGACGCCGAGGCGTTCGGGATCCTCTACGACCGCTACATGGCACCCGTGTACCGGTACGTGTTCTACCGGGTGCGGAACGAGGCGGAAGCGGAAGACGTGACGAGCGACGTGTTCATGAAGGCGCTCCGGGCGATCCCCCGGTACGAGCCGCGCCAGGCCTTCCTGGCCTGGCTCTACCGGATCGCGCGGAACGCGGTCATCGACCGCGGCCGGCGCCTGGCGAGCCGCACCCAGGTGACCTTCGAGGACGCCCTGACCCACGACCCCGGCGAGCGGGTGATCGACCCGGACCAGGGCCTGCTCGCCGGCTCGGATGCCTCCGTCGTCCGCGCGGCGATCGCACGGCTCACCCCGCTCCAGCAGGAGGTCATCGTCCTCCGCTACGTCGAGGACCTCGACACGAAGGCGATCGCCAAGATCACCGGGCGCCGCGACGGCACGATCCGGGGCATCGAGTTCCGCGCCCTCGGCGTCCTCCGCGGCCTCATCCCGTCGCGGGAGGCCCTCTAGATGCTGCCGCGCCCCGAGCCCCGTGACGAGTTCCGCCGCGCGCTGCGCGGCCGGCTCATGGCCGAGGCGCGGACCGTGCTCGTCCCGCGCGAGCCCATCTGGCACCGCTTCCAGCGCCTCTGGCTGCGCCCGGCGGTCGCGTTCGCCGCGGTCGCGCTCCTTCTCACGACCGGCACCGGTGTCGCCGCCGCGGGGAGCCTGCCCGGCGATCCGGCGTTCGCCCTGAAGCGCGCGGCCGAGGACGTCCAGCTCGCGCTCACCCTCGACGACGGAGCCAAGCTGCGCGTGCTCGCCGAGCAGGCCGACCACCGCCTCGCGGAGCTCTCGAGGGCCTCGACCGAGCGCGCGACGGCGGCGCCGACAGCCTCGGCCGCGTACGCGGAGGCCGTCGCGAAGCTCACGACTGCCGTCGACGCGCTCCGTGGCCGTCCCGACGCGGACGAGTCGAAGCGCGAGGAGGCGAAGACCGTCGCCGACTCAGCCCGCGCGAAGCACGAGGTCATCCTGAACGAGCTCCAGCGGACCGCGCCCGAGAACGCGCAGGATGCGATCGAGCACGCCAAGCGCGAGACGGAGAGG
>Ga0080064_1007801_pt1 | contig 10573 bp, 10 predicted proteins | sample Subgrocontami54m_FD_69260 | JGI IMG/M metagenome (GOLD analysis project Ga0080064, IMG submission 69260) | Subsurface groundwater microbial communities from S. Glens Falls, New York, USA - GMW46 contaminated, 5.4 m (SPADES assembly) (version 2) ... | reverse complement strand
GGCCCTGGTCAAGCGCGTGGAAGTCGACCACGAGCAGGTTCAGGTCGTGTTCCGGATTGACCCGGGATCAGCGAACCGGGACCCTGAACACGCATTTATGCAAGATCGTGGGAGGGGTGATCACGGCACCCTGCGGCGTCCCCGCGTCCGGCTGCCACTGCTCCAGTCCGTCCATCACCCTTTGGCTCAGGTACGCCCGCAGCAACTCCAACACCCGGCCGTCCGCTACCCGCTTCTCGACTTCCTGTATCAGCCAGCCATGCGGAATGCGGTCAAAGTAGCTCGCGAGGTCAACGTCCACGACCCACGTGGCGCCCTCATCCAGCAACTCGACCACCCGCCGCAGCGCATCCTTGCACCCCCGCCTCGGCCGAAACCCATAACTCTGCTCAGCGAATGCCGCCTCCCAGATCGGCTCCAACACCAGCTTCAGCGCCGTCTGCACCACCCGATCTTTGACCGTCGGTATCCCCAACGGCCGCTGCTCGGATCGGCCTGGCTTCGGGATCATCACCCGACGTACCGCCTGCGGCCAATACGTCCCCGCCCGCAAGTCCCGCGCGAGTTCCGCCAGATACTTATCGGCACGGGCCGCGAAGGCATCGATGCTCTGCCGATCTACCCCAGCCGCCCCATGGTTGCGCTGGACCCGTTCCCAGGCCACGCGCAGGGTCCGCTCGGCGTAGACCTTGTCCACCAGGCTGAACCACTTGCCTCCTTTCACCCCCTGCTCGAGGGTTGCCAACATGCGGTCCGTCCACACCCCAGGTTCCACCCAGCGCCAGCGCTCGCGCCGTCGCTGCGCTTCTTCGGCTTCCCTAGCCTCTTCAGGCAATCCCGCCAATTCTGCTTCCTGGGGCTCGGCCCTCACGCATCCACCTTCCTGCGTCCCTTCGCTCCACCCGCATTACCAGGCTTCTCCACTACTACGGACGCTCTGACTCCTGCCGGCCTCACCCAGCCAGCAGGTCTCCCTGATTCATGTCCCCTGCCGTCCAGCCATTCCGTCCCCACCCACCTGATGCGCCCCAGCGTCGCTTTCTCACGCTACCCCTCAGCTCGCTGGGCTTCTCTCGGTCCCTGTCACTTCCCCACGGTCTCGGTCCGTGCACTTCCGCCCGTTCCGCGTCAGGTCCCGTCGGTCTGGGCTTCGCCATTCCCTAGCAGGCTCGCCACCACATCCGGCCGTTTCGGGTTCGTCATCCTACGGACTGGCTGTTCACCTCCCGTTGCTCCCCACCCCGCCTCACGGCGACGCAGTTACGTTCAGTTTTCGGCCGGAGAGCGCGTGCCGAGCAGGGACTTCCACCCCGCTGACAGGGGTACACTCTCAGGCGCACTAGGGGCGGGGCTTGCCCCGCCCGCCCGACGATTGCACCCGCGACGCGTGGCGGGCGAGGCGAGCCTCGCCCCTACTCGTTCGCGTTCGAACTCACGGTGGAGACCGCAACCAGCTATTCGGTCGGCTTGAGAAACCCTCGCCAGCGGGCCTCGTCCCAGCCCACTGCCACTTCGTTGCCAGATCGGACCAGAGGGGTCACGAGCAGCAACGGATCTGATTCGAGCAGCGGCAGAATCTGACTCTCCGACGAGCTCGTCAGATGGATGTGGCGGTCCTGGTAACGCTTGCTCGCTCGGTTCAGAAGCGTGCTCCAGCCCAGCTTCTGGCCGAAGCGCCGGAGCTCGCCCGCGGCTGCTGGCCGCTGCCCGAGGTCGACGAAATGTGTCTTGATGCGCCGCTCCTTGAAGAAGCGCAGCGCCTTCTTGGTCTCGTTGCAGTGCCGGGTCCCGAAGACCTGCACCTCGACCGCCATCGGGCTCATCTCCCCTTTGTGGTGGCCGGCGGACCGATCTCAGCAGCTATTGTGACAAACTCGGGCTCGGCGGAGGGGCCGTAAGGGCGGGCTCTGCGTTGCAACGGACGGGTTGGCTAAAATATCGACTATTTCGACACGATTAATCGGGAATTATCTCGAGCTGGGAACGTATGCCCATGGACCCCGCCGTCGGCGCATCGAGGCAGAAACCTTCCGGCGAGTGTGCATGAGCTTTGATGCCTGGGTCGTCGGTTTTGGCCTGTCGCGGACGCTGATCGAGATCGGACTCATGGAGAGCCCGAGCGCCTATGTTGCGCTGGTCGGCCGGCGCTGATCGATTTTGCTTTACTGATGCGGTTCTTCCGGCGCCGGCGGCAGCCGCGGGGCCCGATGACGGCGGTGAATCAGGCCTCGGTTAGCTTTCACTGACGGTGAAGCCCAGGCCAGTCCGACCGCCCAGCGTTTTCCGAGTCGCGCATTCAGGGGCGCAGCTCCCATTCGTGGACGTTCCACGCCAGGTTTCCGTGTGGATAGACGTGCTGGACCCGGTTGCTGATGAAGATCGGCAAAGCGTCGTAGAAGAGGGGTAGCACCGGAAGCTGCTCGCCGAAGTGCCGCACGATCTGGCTGCCCACCTGCATGCGCTCGCCCATCGGAATCGTCATTTGAAAGCGATCGACGAGGCCGTCGAGCTCCGGGCTCTGATAGCGTCCATTGTTGGTGCCCTGGTAGTTGCGCTCGGGCACCCGGGCCTGCTTGCTATGGAGCGCCACCAGGCGCTCGACACCGTTGCCCTGCCGCAACACGAGAAACGACGGGAATGTCGCTTGCTCCTGGGCGTCCTGGGCCCGGCTGGCCGGGAGCGCTACGGGATCCGCCGCGACGCCGACCTGACGCCAGAAATCCACCAGCGGGAACAACGTCTTCTGGTGAATGTCGCGCTGGGCGTAGGAACGCACTTCCATCTGCAGTGGCTGCCCGGTCGTGTCCCGCAGCGTCCCGTCAGCCCCTCGGGCGTAACCGAGCTCAGCCAGCATGCGGTTTGCGAGGCCCGGATCGTATCCATAGCGGACGATGCCGCTCTTGGTCGCCTCGAATTCCTGCGTGCCAGGGCTGAAGACGCTATCGGCTACCGGGAGCAGCCCGGCCATCAACGTATCGGCAAGCTGTTGACGATCCACGCTGTAGAGCAGGGCCCGCCGGAATTGCACATTCTGAACGATGCGCGGCTGCGGATCGATGGACTGCGGGTAGGCCACAACCCAGCCGGATGGGTCCATGACGACCTGCCCGCCCAACCATTGCTCTTTCACCGGCAGGGCCTGGTCCATGCCCACGATCGAACCATGGGGCATCTCGATCGCGCCCGAGAGCATGTTCGCGATCATCGTGTTCGGGTCCGCGATGAACCGCACCTGGATCTCGTCGATCTTCGGCCGCCCCAGCGCATAGCCGTCAAAAGCCGCCAGGACCAGGTGGCTCCCGCGCACCCACTCCTTGAGCCGATATGGTCCCAGACCGACGAAATCGTCCGACCAGTAGCGCAGCTCGATAAAGGCGGCCTTGTTCGATCGGTGCTCCTGCTCCAGCAGGTGCCGCGGCAACGGCACGGACCGACTGCTATTGTTGATCATACTGAACAGGGCATCCGCGTCGATGAATGGCTGCGTCCAGGTGACAACCGCGGCGGTAGGGCTGACGTCGACCCGCTCAATCAAATCGATGCCGAGCATGCGAAACTGCGGGAGCTCGGGATCTTTCAGGACGTCGATGGTGAAGCGAAGGTCCTCGCCGGTGAGCGGGGTTCCGTCGTGCCACTTCGCACCCGGGCGAATGGGGTGTGTGGTTTCCATCCGGCCGTCCGGCAGGAGCTTCCAGAGGCCATTTTCGATCGAAGGGACCGCTTCGCCGACCGTTGGCTGCAGTGCCTCCCGGTGGTCCAGGACCGTCAGCCCCGGAAACAGATAATAGGCCAGGCCGGCCTGCACCACCGAGATGCGTTGCGTCTCGATGGCGAGGTTGAAGCCAACGGGCTCGCTGATCACGGCGAGCACCAGTCGAGTTGGTCCCGCTGACGCAGGTTGCGGCGCCCGGCCCGGAGCGTCCCCGGATGGCGCCGCCGCGGGCGCACAGCCCGTCGAGGCGATGAGGGACAAGAGCACCATCGCGCGGAAGCTCCTCAGCATGGCGGCACCTCCAGTTTCCGTCCCCGGTCGGGCGGGTTTCAGCCCGAATATGACACGACGTTCCATCTGGCGCAAACGGTTCGCACTGGCGAAAAAGGTTCGCAAACCTCGAAGCGCAATCCCGTGGTGGGTCTGCCCGGGAAGCAATGGTCCTGGCCGCCACACCCGCGCGGCTCGTTTTGACGGCACTATACTCTGGCCCACAGAAGCTCGTGGCACAGTGGCGCTCGGAGGTCGTGGATGTTTCGCCGGAATCGTCGGCTGTTGCTCGACCTCGGATGGTTGGCTGGCATTCTCATCATCGCGCTTGGCTGTACCAGCGCGAATCGCGGGACCGGCGTGGCGCCTGTCACCGGATCGCAGCCCACTGTGAGCAGCGAGTGGGACGCCATCGCGGCCGCCGCCAGGCGCGAAGGGCGCGTCGTCCTGAACGGGCCCCCGACGGCGGATGCCCGCGACGCATTGACCGAGGGATTTCAGGAGAAGTACCCGGAGATCACCGTCGAATACGACGGCCAGCCCGGCAGCGCGGTCCCGCCCAAGCTTCTGGCGGAGCGGGATGCTGGCCTCTATCGAGTCGACCTGATCATCAACGGGACCACGTCGCAGCTTGACCTCGTCAAGGCAGGGGCGATGGATCCGGTCCGTCCCTATCTCGTCGGCCCCGAAACGCGCGATGAAAGCGTCTGGCTCGGCGGCAAGATCGAATTTGCGGACTACGCCGCCACCCATAACTTGATCTTCGCCCACATCGTGAAGGCGCCGCTTGCCTACAATCCCGCCACGGTTTCCCCGAGCGAGATCACCAGCTATCAGGATCTGCTCAAGCCCCGTTTCAAGGGGCGGATGATCATGTTCGATCCGCGCTCGGCTGGGGCCGGCTTCACGACCGCGTCCTTCTTCTATCTCACCCCGAGCCTCGGCAAGGAGTACCTCCGGCAGTTTCTCGCCCAGCAGGTTGTATTCTCACGCGACGACCGCCAAATCATGGACGGCGTCGTTCGCGGGACCTACGACGTCGCTGTCGCCCCGGGTGACAAGACCGTCGCGGAGATGCAGAACCGCGGCATCAATGTGGCGATCATTGCGCCGGAGCAGCTTCGCGAAGGCAGCTACCTCACCGCTGGGGTGGGCGCGGTAGGCGTCGTGGCGAACGGGCCCAATCCGAACGCGACGAAGGTCTACCTGGACTACCTTCTCTCCCGCGAGGGACAGCTCGCGTTCAGCAAGGGAGTTGGCTACGTGAGCCGCCGGCTTGACGTGCCGAGCGATCACCTGCCGGACTTCCTGGCACCTAAACCGGGCATTGAGTACGACGGCGTCTACAAAGAGAAATACTACGAGCTGCGCGTCGAAGTGCAGGACTTCGTCGCCGCAAACGCCGGCTCATAGGCCCCTTGGGGCCTACTTTGTACTCGCAGGCGGTACCCAATCGACCTTGTGGCTACGCCCTCGCCCTCTCCCCCTGGGAGAGGGGACTGGCCGGGGTCGCCTCTCCCAGGGGGAGAGGCGACCCCGGCCCGCGCAGCGGGCAAGGACGGGTGAGGGCGTTCCCCCTTCGCGAGAGCACGCTCTGGCGGGACCGAGCAATCCTTCGTGCTACGTCGCCGGCTATGACACCATGCGGTCCGGCCGCCCCGGGCGAGCCGGCCGCGCCGCCTTTGGCGCGGGGCGGGCAGCGGCGAGGGCCAGCGCTGCCGCGGCGACCTCGACTGCATCGTGGTCGTCGAGCAGCTCCTCCACGATGCCCCGGTAGCGCCCCCAACGACCCTGTTCGAGCGAGTCGAGCAGCCGCTCCTGGAGCTGCGCCATCTCCCGCTCCTGGGCGTCGGCGACCGTCGGCACCTCCTCGCGGGTGATGCGCGCGCCGGTGCTGCGCTCGATCACCTTGAGCTGGCGCATCTCGTGCGGGCCGACGAACGTGATCGCCTCACCGGTCCGACCCTGCCGGGCGGTTCGGCCGATGCGGTGGACGTAGTACTCCGGATCTGGGGGGATATCGAAATTGATGACGTGGCTAACGGCCGGGACGTCGAGGCCGCGGGCCGCGACGTCCGTCGCGACGAGGACCTCGATGTGGCCGCCCCGAAACCCCCGCAGCACTTTCTCCCGAATCGCCTGGCTCATGTCGCCGTGGAGCCCTTCGGCCATATAGCCGCGAGCCTGCAGGCGCTCGGCAACCTCGTCCACCATGCGCTTGGTCGAGCAGAAGACCATGGCGCTCTCGGGCCGTTTGGCGTCCAACACGCGGCAGAGCGCGTCTTGCTTGTGCCGAAAGGGCACCTGGTAGAAGGTCTGGATCACCTCGGGGACGGTCAGGGCGTGCGGCTGGCTGAGGCGGATTAGCTCGGGGTCGCGCATGTACTTACGGGCGAGCTTAACGATGGGGTCAGGGAGCGTGGCGGAGAACAACGCGGTGATGCGGTCGGTCGGCAGGTTCGCCAGGATGAACTCCATGTCATCCTGGAACCCCATGTCCAGCATCTGATCCGCCTCGTCGAGGACCAGCATTCCGACGTTGCTGAGATCGACCGTGCGGCGATTCATATGGTCGACGAGGCGCCCCGGCGTAGCGACGATGGCGTGCACGCCCCGGCGCAGGACCCGAAGCTGGCGGTCGATCGGCTGCCCACCGTAGATCGGGAGCAGGGTCACGCCCCGCTGGTGGCCCAGGTGGGTGACTTGCTCGGCCACCTGGACGGCGAGCTCGCGCGTGGGCGCAAGCACGATGGCCTGGGGCACCATGCGCTTCACGTCGATCCGCTCGACCAGGGGGATGCCGAACGCGGCGGTCTTGCCGGTGCCCGTGAGCGCCTGCGCCAGCAAGTCACGGCCCTGCATCAGCAGGGGAATCGCGCGCTCCTGGATCGGTGTCGGCTCCTCATAGCCGAGCTGCGCGATGCCGCGGAGCACCGTCTCGCTCAGGCCAAAGCCCTTGAAATCGGTCATGTCTTACTTCCTCCGGCGTCAGCACTCACCGCGCGAGAGGCGAATGCCTTCCCGTTTCAATGGAGTAGACGCGCATAACATCGGTTTACACCCGGGGCCGCACTCGCGACGATACCGAGGTAGAGAAGGGGAACGGATAGGAGCGAACTATCTTAGGAGGCTAACCGGCGTGGCGCCGGATGAAGGCCACGATCATATCTATCGCGCGGATCGTCTCGGGCTGATCCGGGGATGGCGCCAGGCGGCGCTCGGGGAGCCCCTCAAAGGTCTCCGCCTCGATCGTCCCGCCGCGCTTGCGATACGAGGCGATGAACCGCTCCTGCATCTCTGCCGGGTGGTTGGTGTCGTTGGCCTTCAGCATCATGAGGATTGGCGGGAGCTCGACCTGCGCGTCCTGCTCGGCCGCCGTCTGGGGACTGCCCTCCGCCATCGCCTCCGGACTCCCCCAGTACTCGAGGTGCGCGGCGACAAGCTCCTGGCGGCCAGTCTTCTCGGCGAACCGGAATCGATACAGCGGGTCGATCACCGGCCAGGCGGCGATCACGCAGGCAAGGCTCGCGTCGATTTCGGGATGACCAGCAAGTGGCAACGCCGCATACCGCACGTCGCGTGGGCGCATGCCGTTCAGCACGACCTGATGGCCACCGCTGGAGTTTCCCAGGGCGCCCACGGTGGCCATGCCCTTGAACTCGTCGGCGTTCGCCTTGAGCCAGCGGACGCCAAGGTTCACGTCCTGGATCGACGCCGGGTAGCCGGCCTGCGGTGGCTGCCGGAAGTCGAGCGCCGCGACGACGACCCCGCGCGCAGCGAGCGCGCGGTCCATGCCGACGTTGTTGGTCCGATCGCCGTTATGCCAGGCGCCGCCGTGCACATCGACGATCATCGGGAACGGGCCGGCGCCGACGGGCTGATACACCCGGGCGAGCCAATCCTGACCACCAAGCTGCTGGTACGGGAGGTCCCGCACCTCGACATCGAACTCGGTCTCTGTTGCCATGCTCGCAGTCTACCCCGCGGCGCCTAAGAGCGCAATGCCTCGACATCCAATTCGTGGGCAACCCACGCCTGGTTGAACCCCTGAGCCCCGCCATTGGAGCGCGGTTAAGAACTCCTAACAGAATGAACTACGCCGCAGCGGGTGGTCCGAACCAGGTGGTTAGCGCGTCAGCGAGCCCCAGGTGGGTTCGGTCTCCCGCCCAGGCCACGTATCCGTCGGGCCGAATCAACACGGCAATGGGAGCAGTGACTGCGCCAAGTACCGGAAGCTCCCACGTACCGTCGTATTCGGCGTCGATCAGCTTAACGCGATCCGCCCATGGCGTGATGTCGAGTCCACCGGGTTCACCGAGGTTGAGTAGCACCGGCCGGGCATCGTGCAGGAGGGTGAAGACCCGCAGTGGGCCGTCAGCGGTAACCAGGTCGAGATCGGGCATGCGGCGTCCGAGCAGCGGGTGCCCGTCGCCGAGGTCGTAATGAATGTCCAGACCGGACATCATCGCGCCGAATCGTTTGCGCGGCTCCTCCATGCCCAGCAGATCGGACACGGTGTCGCGCAATGCCTCGATACGATCGTCGGGGCGCAGGAGCGCGACCTGCGCCATCGTGTTACGCAGTACGCGAGCCGCGACCGGGTGGCGCTCGGCATGGTAGGTATCGAGGAGACTCTGTGGCGAAATCCGTTTGACCACCTGGGCCAGCTTCCATCCCAGATTCACCGCATCCTGCACACCGGTGTTGAGGCCCTGTCCACCGACCGGGGAATGCACGTGCGCCGCATCGCCGGCCAGCAGGACCCGTCCCGCGCGGTAGGCCGCAGCCTGCCGGGTCATGTCGGTGAACCTGGTGATCCAGGTGGGACTGTGGATCCCGTAGTCGGTCCCGTATACGGCGATGAGGCCCTCGCTGAGATCGCGCAGGGTGGGCTCGCTCGTGCCGACCTGTGACTCGGTCAGCATGACCCCGACCGTTCCCCCTGGCTTGTAGACCACCTCGCCGTCCTTGATCTCGTACTCGACCTTGCCCAGGGCATGCATTCCCGAGGGAGTGCGGCGAATGCCCAATTCCGGCTCCTCGGTCATCTCGACCTCGGCGAGCAGGGCGCTCGTCGTCGGATCCCAGCCGGGGAACTCGATGCCGGCTCCTTTACGGACCAGGCTGCGTCCTCCGTCGCACCCCACGAAATACTGCGCCCGTAAACGGTGGCCGTCGGACAGCGCGACGTCCACGCCGGTGTCGTCCTGCGCGAATCCGGTCACCTCAGTGCCGTAGTGGACCGGGACCTTCAGCTCGGCGACCCAGCCGGCGAGGATGCGCTCGATGTGTTTCTGCCACAGCCCGAGCCCGTAGGGATGCCGGGTGGGAAAGTCGCTGATGTCCAAACGGACCGAGCCGAACCCGGCAACCTGAGCCTTCTGTCCCTGCGAGAGGAACCGATCGGCGATTCCGCGCTGATCGAGAATCTCGATGGTGCGTGAATGCAGGCCGCCCGCGCGCGAGCCGGCGAGGTCCTGGCTGGCGCGCCGCTCGACGATCGCAACGTCCACGCCCGCCAACGCCAACTCGCCCGCCAACATCAGCCCCGTCGGACCTCCGCCGGCGATCACCACCGCATGCTCGGTCATCGCCACACTCCGGCCGGCACCCCGCCGGTCGCGACCAGCGCATCACATCCCTCGGCCACCGCGCAGTCAGGCGGCGCGCACACCCACAGCTGCGTGCTGAGTGCCCGCAACTGCACCGCGCGTCCCACCACCGGTTCGATGTCCCCGCGCGACCCATACGTCGACAACAACACACGCATTGAGCGACTCCCAGGTTTTTGGCCTCGGTGGGTGATTCTGCGGCATGACCCGGGCCTTGCCGCAAGCCCCCCGGCGCGCATTACATTAGGAGTGGGTAAGGAGTGGGTACGCTCGTTCCCCTTAATCGTCCGCGGTGACTGGACAACCTCCTCGCGAAGGGCGATGCCGTCGGCCCACGATGATCTCCCATACGCCGCACACAGTCATAAGAGCCCCAAAGTGAATGATCACGTGAGGCTCGGACGAGTCGCTCGCCAGGTTGGATGATCCTTGTGAAGAAGGATGAGGATCCTCCGTGGATCGTGGCCGATCCCTTGTGGGAGCGGATCGAGCCGATGTCGCCGAAGGTGGAGCAGTGTAGCCGCTATCCCGGGTGGAGGCGGTCGGATGACGGCATGTGCTGCGCGCGATTAGCGAGATGACGCGCTATCTCATTTCGCAGGCGCCCGTGGCCGAGAATCGGTTCACCGGCCAGAACTTCGCCCGCTACATGAACCTGGAATACAACGACCTCATCGAACGCTACCTCCTCACGATCTCGAAGCCGGAACGGATGGAGATCCTCCGCCAGATCGCGCACCACCAGAGCGAGAGCCTGCATCAGATGGGGCTGTTCTACAATGTCCAATCGGTCGCCATCAGCAAACGAACCCAAGGGCGTCACGAACAGCGGTGTAAGCGGCTTCAACCAAGCCTGGAACGCCCACGCGTGGAGCTCGTCTAAGAGCGTGTTCAGAAAATGATCAGGGCGGAGCAGCCGCGTGTTTGACGAGCCGTTGAATGGACGCAATGTAGATGAAGGCGGCACTATTCTCCTCCC
>Ga0080064_1007799_pt1 | contig 10578 bp, 8 predicted proteins | sample Subgrocontami54m_FD_69260 | JGI IMG/M metagenome (GOLD analysis project Ga0080064, IMG submission 69260) | Subsurface groundwater microbial communities from S. Glens Falls, New York, USA - GMW46 contaminated, 5.4 m (SPADES assembly) (version 2) ... | reverse complement strand
TGGTCGTCGGTGATCGCGTTCACCTTGATGATGATGCGCGCGTCCTGGCCGGCGCGCGCGTGCTCAGCCTCTCGCGCAATGAGCTCGGACAGGCGCGTCCGCAGCTGCAGGGGAGCGACCAGCAGGTCGCGGAACTCCTTCTGGTTCGAATAGCCGGTGAGGTAGTTGAAGATCTCCGAGACGTCAGCGACGATCTGCGGGTCCGCGGTGAAGAGCCCCAGGTCCGTGTACACCTTTGCGGTCTCCGGGTTGTAGTTACCGGTCGCCGTGTGGACGTACATCTTGATGCCGTCGGGCTCCTGGCGCACGACGAGGCACAGCTTGGCGTGCGTTTTCAGGTCGGCAAACCCGTAGACGACGTGAATGCCGTGCGCCTCCAGGCGCTTCGCCCAGATGATGTTGTTGCGCTCGTCGAAGCGCGCCTTCAGCTCCACCAGCACCGCCACCTGCTTGCCTGCCTCCGCCGCCTCGATCAGCAGGTCGATCCGCTTCGCGCGGTCGAGCCGGTTGACCGAGAGGACGAAGCCCTCGGACGGCGCGGTGCGAAAGGGGAGCGGCGCCGGCGGTGGGGCGAGCACCTCCGCGTCGAGCCCCGTCGAGTCGCGCAGGCGACCCGCGACGATCGACGACGTCGTGAAGATCTTCTTCGCCTCGCCGAGCGTCACCTTGTCGAGCTCGAGCACCTTCCGTCGCAACGCGCGGTCCTCGGCGGACTCCGAGAACTGCCCGAGCTCGGTGCGATCGAGATCCCACGCCTGCCGGAACTGGTGCACCAGCCATACGACCTTGTTCGGATGCCGGATCACGTACGACGGGAACTTCGTCGCGATCACGGCGTCGATCGGGCGGCCGTTCGCCTCCTCCAGGTCGAGCAGCCGCCAGAGGAACGCCTGCGTCAGCACACGCTCGCCGGGATACCACTTGAACGGCACGGTGACGAGCTCCGTCTCGTGCCCATGCTCGCGCAAGGCTCCAACCAACCCATCCGCAAAGATCTCGGTGCCGCCGCGCTCGAACGGCACCTGCGGCATGCAGACCGCGAGCCTCATCCGTTCTCGAGCTCGTCGAGCTGTCCCTTTTCGAGCTCTTCGAGCCGGCGCGACAGATCGTCGACGAGGCGAAGCAGCGCGTCGTTGACGATCCGCTGGTCGGCGAAGGCGGGCTCGACGTACCACCGCATCGTCTTGCGGAGGACGCGCTTCACCTGGAACGCGGCCCAGCCTTTCGCGCCGGGACGGCGCTCGAGCGGCTTGTCTGCGCTCACCGGCCAGAAGCGCTCGGCGAGGCCTCGCGTCGAGGCGAGGTCGCGGGTGCCGCGGTCGATTGCGGCCCGCAGCCGCGCATAGACGTCGTCGACGGAAAGCTCCTGCTGCTCGGACATTTCGGGCAGAGTCTACGACGGTCGTGTTACGAACTCGTGAGGCGGGCGGCGGCGGCGTCCACGAGCAGGCGAACGAGCGCCTCGAAGCCGATGCTCGGCTGCCAGCCGAGGGTCTCGCGGGCCTTGCGGGCGTCGCCGACGAGATGGTGCAGCTCGGCCTGGCCTCGCTTCAGCGATTCGTCCACCCGCACGTGCGCCTGCCAGTCGAGGCCCACGTGCGCGAACGCGATCTCGGTAAGTTCGCGGACGGTGTGGAGCTCGCCGGTGGCGATCACGTAGTCGCCCGGCTCGTCGCGCTGGACGATCCGCCACATCGCCTGCACGTAGTCCTTCGCGTAGCCCCAGTCGCGCTGCGCGTCGAGGTCGCCGAGCGTCAGCTCGGTCTCGAGCCCGAGTGAGATCGCAGCTGCCGCGTGCGCCACCTTGCTCGGGAGGAAGTCGACCGGACGGCGAGGCGACTCGTGGTTGTAGAGGATCCCGCCGCTCGCGTGGAGCCCGTAGCGGCGCCGGTAGGAGCCCACGATGAAGTGCCCGTACGCCTTCGCGACGCCGTACGGCGTGACGGGCGAGAGCGGCGTCGACTCGGTCTGCGGCACCTCCGCCGGCTCTCCGAAGATCTCGCTCGACGACGCCTGGTACACGCGAATCGTCGCGTCGACGGCGCGGACCGCTTCGAGGAGTGACGTGACGCCGACCGCGGCGAACTCCGCTGTCTCGACGGGGTGCTCCCACGAGCGGGGCACGAACGACGGCGACGCGAGGTTGTAGACCTCCGTCGGCCGGTGCGCTCGCAGCGTCGCGGCGAGCGCGTCCTGGTCGAGCAGGTCGACCTCGACGAGCTCGATGCGCCCGCGCACCCCGGCGAGGCTCGCGTGCGCCCCGTGAGGATCGCGCACGACGCCGACGACGTCGTACCCCTCGTCCAGGAGGAGCTCGGCGAGGTACGAGCCGTCCTGCCCCGCGGCGCCGGTGACGACTGCGCGGCGGGCGCTCAATGCAGCCCCCTGACGTACGTCCACGCGGCGCTGAGGCCGAGCGAGCGAAGCGCAACCATCAACATGGCGTAGACGATGACGCCCGCGAGCGCGGCCGGGACGGGTGAGAGCAGCAGCGACAGGCCGCCGAACGCGACCGCCACCGACGCGCCGACGGCGAGCGCGAGGCGCCCGAGCCCGAGCGCCGCGATCGCGAGTGTGCGGATCGAGAGGGTTGCCATCAGCCCGGCGGCGATCACGAGCGTCGAGATGCCGAGCGCGATCGCAAGACCGGGCAGCCCCCAGAGCGCACGCAGCCCGAGCCCGGTCGGGATGCAGACGAGGAAGCCCACGATCGCGAGCGGCATGAGCGTCCAGCGCTTCTCGGCGACGAACACGAGCGGGAAGGTCACCGCGAAGCCGACCCACGCGAGCATCCACAATGCGAGATAGACGATGAGATGCCCGAGCTCGCGGCCGACGCCCCCGCCGTAGGCGTCGCCGAGCACGACGCCGACGATCGGCCCGCCGACGAGCGCAAACACGCCGGCCGCCGCGCCGACGATCACGAGGCTGACCCACGCCGCGTGGACAACATGGCGCCCCGCCGCAACGGGGTCGATGCCGCGACGCGTGAGCGGGGCCGACGAGATGAGCCCGAGCGAGAACGCGGTCGCACCGACGAGCGTCGAGGCAGCGAGATACGCGTACGAGAAGCTCGAGACGCGCCCCACGCCGAGATGCGCGGAGAAGCGCAGCGCGAGCAGATAGCAGCCCTGGAGCGCGAGCGGCACTGCGGCGCCCTGCGCGAGGCGGCCGAGCCGCGCACCGAGCTGAAGCCGCTCGGGCCAGCGGCCGCCCAGCGCGCGCTTGCGGAGGAGCGCGACGAGCGGGACGGAGAGCGCGATGATCGCGTTGACCGCCAGGCCCCAGGCGAGAGCGACGATGCCGACCGAGCTCGCCAGCAGGGCGAAGACGACCAGGCCGCTGAGGCCGCCGAGCGCGAATCCGGCGGCGGCGGTGCCGTAGCTGTCGAGCGCGGCGAGCGCGCTGGCCGCGAGCGCGGCGAGCAGCTGCCCGAACGCCGCAGCGACGAGGATCACGACCGCCCGGGCGGCGACGTGCGGCGCAGGCTGCGGAAGGTTGCCCGTGATCAGATCGCCGATGGGCTTGGAGAACACGGCCACCAGCACCGAGACGGGCACGGCGAGCGCGAGGAACGCGAGAGCGTAGGCGCGGATCTCCCCGCCGAGCCGGCCGGCCGCGAGAGCCCGCGTCAGGTCCGGCACGACGACCATCCGGAAGGCCTGGGCGGCGAGCACGAGCACGAGGTAGACGCCGTACGCCGAGAGGAAGCCGTCGGTCTCGGCGGAGCGCCCGAACTTGTGCGCCAGAAGTGCCCCCGCGCCGGCGGCGGCGAGCGCGAGGACGACCTGCGCGAGCCCCGTCAGCAGGCCGCTGCGCAGAGCGCTGCGCCTGCGCCAGCGGCTCGTCGTTGCGGATTCCACGGCCCGATCAAAGCAGACTCCGGCGGAGCCTCACGTTTTCGTAACGCCGTGCGGGTACCCTGCCCGCGTGCGCGTCCTGGTCACCGGCGGCGGAGGCTTCCTCGGCTCACACCTCGTCGCGCGGCTCCGCGTCGACGGCCTCGATCCGTTCGTCGCGCGCCGCCGCGACTACGACCTCACGGTCGCGGCCGACGCCGAGCGGCTGTACGCAGACGCTCGGCCCGAGCTCGTCATCCACCTCGCTGCGGAAGTCGGCGGGATCGGCGCGAACCGCACGAATCCCGGCCGCTACTGGTACGCCAACCTGATGATGGGCGCGCACGTGATCGAGCAGAGCCGCCTGCACGATGTCGCGAAGACGGTGCTGCTCGGGACGATCTGCGCGTATCCGAAGTTCGCGCCCATCCCGTTCCGAGAGGACGACCTCTGGAATGGATACCCGGAGGAGACGAATGCGCCCTACGGTCTCGCGAAGAAGGCGTTGCTCGTCGGCGCGCAGAGCTACAGAGACCAGTACGGCATGAATGCGATCTATCTACTACCGGTGAATCTGTACGGGCCGCGGGACAACTTCGACCTCGAGACGTCGCACGTGATTCCCGCCCTCATCCGCAAGATGATCGATGCAGAGGAACGCGGCGAGCACGAGATCGTCCTCTGGGGGGACGGCACGCCCACGCGCGAGTTCCTCTACGTCGACGACTGCGCCGAGGGAATCCTGCTCGCGGCGCGCGACTACGACGGCGCGGATCCCGTGAACCTCGGCACCGGTGAGGAGATCGCGATTCGCGATCTCGCGGAGCTGATCGCCGAGCTCACCGGCTTCGACGGTGAGATCGTCTGGGACGCGACGAAGCCGAACGGGCAGCCGCGGCGGCGGCTCGACGTCACGCGGGCGGAGGAGCGCTTCGGCTTCCGCGCCCGCGTCAACCTGCGCGAGGGTCTTTCGGAGACGATCGCGTGGTACCGCGAGCACGCGGCGAGCGCGCTCACGCCCTGATGGCATCGACCGACGTCCGACCGGGCGACGCCGGCACGAGGCCGCAACCCGCCCGCCTCGTCCACACGATCGTCGGTGGGATCTTGCGGCGTGTGTCGGCGGTGCCGTCCTGGGCGCTTGTCGTCGCCCTCGCCTGCGTCCAGTGGATCCTGGTCGCCGTCACGGCGTTCGTGGTCGGCCACGACGGCTCGCTCCTGATCGTCGTTCCGCAGGTCGTCGTCCTCCTTCCCGTCGCTTCCCTGCTCATCTACCGAACGGCGCTGCGACTGGGCGGCCGAACGTTCGCTGCGTGGGCGGCCGCACTGTGGGTCGTGCTGCCGTACGCCGGCATCGTGTATGCGAACCCGAGCTTCCGTCACGACTATGCGCACCGGTTCCTGCCGCACCTCCTCGGTCTCGCCGACGATCCGAGGTTCGCGGGAATGGTTGCGTTTCTCGCGGCGTCGTTCTTCGCCCTGCGTGCGATCGACACCGGCCTGAAGCTAGACCTCGCGCTTGCCGTCGCCGGCGCGGGCCTCGGCGCTGCGTTCGTGCCGCGCGCCGCCCTCGTCGCGCTCGCGCCGGCCGTGGGCCTCGCGCTCGGCGGCGAGATACGCCGTGCGGTCACGGTAGGGGCCGTGCTCGCGATCCTGCTCGCCTGCGTCGGCGGTGCGGTAGCCGCCGGGCTCCTTTCGTCTCCCTTTGCACACGTCGGCATCCACGGCCCCGCGAACGCCTTGGCGTCGCTGAGCGAGAACTTCTGGAGCGGCCGGGTCATCGAGTGGCTCGCGATCGCCGGCGTCGCCGGTGCGCTTCGGGGGCGCCGGACGGCCGGAGCGGTGATCGGCGTCGGGTTGCTCGCGGCCTTCCTGTCGCTGCACGGCGAGAAGCTGCCGGCCGCAAGGAACCTCTCGCTCTTGCACGCCCTGTTGCCCGTCTGGCCGGCGGTCACGCTCGCGATCGCCTCCCTGCCGCTGCTCGTGCCCCACAAGCGGCCGCCGGAAGGACGGGCAGCGCGGACGCCGGCCGACTGGCTCGCGCTCGTCGCCTCGACGCTCTCCCGGCGACTGACGCGGCCCTCGCACGGCGACGCTCCGTGGGCGGCCGAGCCGCCGCCGTCAACGACGCCGGCGCGCGCCCCGATGTGGGCCCGCGCAGCAATCGCCAGCCTCTTCGTCTTCATGTTGTTCGTCGGCGTGTGGAACGCGGCGCGCTATCCGATCATGCTCGGCTACGACGCGCAGGAGCACATCGCCTATGCCGATGTTCTGATCAACAGCGGCAGGACACCGACCGTGGCGGAGGGTGGGGAGTACTACGCGCCGCCCGGGTACTACGCGATCGCCGGGGCGGCGACCTGGGTCGGCGGGAAGATGGGGCTCGCGGAGCCGCACCAGGCAGCGCAGTACCTCAACGTCGTCTTCGTGCTCCTCACCGGAGCGCTCGTCCTCGTCCTCGCCCGATTGCTGTTTCCGCGCCGGCCCGGGGTGTGGGTGAGCACGCTCGGGTTCTTCGCGTTCCTCCCGGTCGTCGCGAAGACGGCGGCGATGTTTCATCCCGAGACGCTGAACATGCTGATGTCGACGGCCGCCGTCACGCTCGCGACGTGGATGCTCTTGCGCCGGCGATTCGCGCTGCGCTGGCTCTGCCTGCTGGGACTGACGCTCGGCGTGGGCCAACTCGTGCGCGCATCGAGTCTCTTCACCCTCGCGGCCGTCGCCCTGGCCTTCCTCGCGGCGCTCGCGACGCCGTCGTTTCGCCGGCACATGCCGCTCCGCCGAATCGGCCTCGCCGCCGCGGCGGTCGCCCTCATCGCGGTGCCGCTCTACGCGAGCCAGGTCGTGACGCACAAGACGCAGCCGGGCCTCTCGCTCTCGTCGCTTCGCTTCTCTCCGGCGACGGCGGACGGCCCGCCGTTCTTCGCGCTGTCGCTCGACGACGTCTTCCACCGCCCCGTACGGCCGTTCTATGTGAGAGAGGCGTTGCCGGAGACGTACACCGAGATCTGGGGCGACTGGATGGGGGCGTTCGCCTGGTCGGGCTACAGCGCAGGGCCTTCTCCTCAGGCGCTCAAGGTCCTGCAGGACCAGAGCTGGATCGGTGTGCTGCCGACGTTCCTTGCGATCGCAGGCTGGCTCGGTCTCTTGGCCCTCGCAGCACGCCGGCGTCTCGAACGGATTCCGCTCGCGCCGCTCCTGCTCCTGCCCGTGATCGCCGTTGCCGCGTACCTGTGGCGCTCGTACGTGCTCCCGAGCCCGGACGGAGACCTCACGAAGGCGAGCTACCTGCTGACGACGGTGCCTGCCTGGGCGCTCGGCTTCGGTCTCGTCGTCGACCGGCTCTCCCGGCGCCGGCTGCTCGCGTTCGGGATCGCGGCCGCGCTCCTCGCCTTCGGGATCCTCGAGTTGCGTTTCATGCTCTACGGGATTCGCGACCACAACCCGATCTTCTAGTTTCGCTCACTCCCGGTCGACTCGCGCAGCTCCTGCTCGAGCAGCGCGAGCTTCTGCGCCAGGAGCACGTTCTGGTCGGAGAGCCGTGAGATCACGGTGGAATAGTGGAGGAGGACCGCGATGATGAAGAGAATGGCCACGGCGAACAGCACCGCAGGCGGGTAGCTGCGGACGCCGAACCAGCGGGCGATCGTGTTCAGCCCGTCGCGCCACAGCGACAGCGCGGTCAGCACGAGCCCGGTCGCGAGCCACAGCAGCGCGTAGCGCTCGCGCAGGCGGTGACGCCGGATCAGGTCGAGCACGACGAGGACGAGCGCGAACGACGCGATCGCGCCTGCGATGGAGACGGCGAGCGGCGTCATCGCGACTCCTCGTCCGGCACCACGTGACGTCGGAACAGGCCGACGAAGATCGCGAGCAACACCTTGACCATGTAGTAGATCGAGCGGAGCGCCGTGATGGAAGAGCGGCCGCCGCCACGCTCGCGCATCGACACGGGCACTTCCCTCAGGCGCAGGCGGTGGCGGAAGACCATCACTGTCGCCTCGACCTCAGGATAATCGTGCGGGTAGTCGCGCGCGAACAGCGCGATGCCCTGCCTGTTGAGCGCCTGGAAGCCTGAGGTCGTGTCGGTTACGCGTTGGCCCACGATCCGCGACACGACGGTCGCGAGGATGCGGATACCGACGCGCCGCGACCGAGACGAGCGGTAGCCGCCTTCCTCGGCAGCAAAGCGGGACCCGACCGCGATGTCTGCGTCGCCTCGAAGCACCGGCTCGATGATTCGCTGGAGCTGCGCGGGATCGTGCTGACCGTCGCCGTCGACGCGGACCGCGAGGTCGTAGCCGTGCTCGAACGCAAAGCGGAAGCCGGTCTGGACGGCGCCGCCGATGCCGAGGTTGAACGGCAGCCGGAGAACGAACGCGCCCTTCGCGCCCGCGACGTCGGCCGTGCGGTCGGTCGAGCCGTCGTCGATCACCACGATGTCGAGGCCTGGGTCGAATGCCCGCAGCTCGTCGATCACGCGCGGCACGGTGTGCTCCTCGTTCAGGGCCGGCACGATCGCGACGCGACGGAGGTCGGAGAGCCTCGGGAGCGGCGGCATGGCAGCGGCCAGCTCGACGGTCTCAGGCACCCGCTGCCACCGGCATCCGGACATCGAGCAGCTCGAGCAGCCGACGCGCCCGGTGGGCGTACGTGTGCTCGTCGAGCACGCGTTCGCGGGCGCGCCGCCCCATCTCCGCGGCCTGCGCGGGATCCGCGAGCAGCTCCGTGTACGCCGTTATCGCCTCGTCGGCGTCGGCCACCACCACGAGCTCGCGGCCCGGCTCGAACCAGCGCTCGATTCCGTCCTGGGGGTTCGACACGATCGCGGCACTGCAGGCCGCGAGCTCGAACGGTCGACACGTCGACGACGCCGTCACCGTCGCGTGCACACCGCGCGTGACGTTCAAATTGATCCGCGCGGCAGAGATCGCACGCGGGAAGACGTTGAACGGCACATCGCCGATCACCCTCGCTCTCCCGACGTCGCCTCGGAAATCGCGGCCGCCGAGCGCGAAGCCGAGCTCGGGTAGGCGCCTGCTCGGCTCGCCCACGAGCTCGCGCATCCACTCGCGCCTGAACTTGTCGCCGTATCCGTAGAAGAAGACGTCGTACTGCTTGTCGACGCCGAGCGGCGCGAAGCGCTCGGGGTCAGCAGCCCAGAAGAGCGCCTCGGCCCGGCGCGCGCCAAGCTCGAGCAGGCGCGGGATGCCGCCTTCGGAGTTCGACAGCAGCAGGTCGTACTCGGATGGATCGGCACCGTGGTAGTAGTTGAAGCCGGTGTCCATGCCGCCGAACTCCGGCAGGCTCATCGGCACGTCGCCGTCGTAGAAGACGATCGGGACGCCGAAGCGCTCGCGGAGCGCCGTGGGAATGCCGCGGAGATGGCTCATCGGCACGGTGAAGACGACGACCGCGTCGACGTCGCCCTCGCGCTCGAGGATCCGCTCGAGGTGCTTCTGCCAGCGCGGCGTGACGTAGCGCCAGATCACCTCGCGCACCATCCTGTCCGCGCGCGTGTCCTCGGGGCTCGACTCCGCACGCCGCAGATACCGGTCACCTTTCAGCCGCGCGGCGAGGTTGCGGGCGGCGGCGAAGGTCTCGGCCTCGCGGTAGAGCGGATTGGGCGCGGTTCGCCACCATGGGGATTCGATCGCATGTCCGCGATACGGCGTCACGATCAGATCGATGCCTGCGTCGGCCATCCCCTTCCAGAGCTGCCACCACGCAGGGGTGCAGCCGTAGCGGAAGTCGAGATCGGCCGCAGAGGCGACGGCGAGAATCTTCGGCGTCTTCATTCCGGCCATTGTGGCAAGGGGAGGTGAAGGAACGGTTATCGCCGCGGGGTGGCCAGCAGATGGATCGGGCTTCGGTCGGGATCGAGCTCCTCGATGTCGTACCCGGAGTCAACGAGAAGCTGCCGGACGCGTGGTAGGAGCTCTGCGCGGCCGCGCCGGAGCTCGTGCACTTCGCAGATGACGATCGGCTTCCGCTCCGCGAGAAGCCGCGAGGCCCCGAGGAGGACGTGCTCCTCCGCGCCTTCGACGTCGATCTTCACGAGGGCCGGCGGCGGGCCGGTCTCGGCTTCCTCGTCGAGCGTCGTCGCGGGGACCTCGGTGCTTCCACCCTCGAGCAGCACAGCGCCGTGAGCACCCTCCGCCGCGTCGGCCCGGCGCTCGAAGCCGACCACACCCGGAGCCGACCAGACGGCGACGGGGCGAACGTGGACGTTTCCGAATCCGTTGCGGTCGACCGCGGCAACGAGCGCGCCCAGACTCTCTTCGTCCGGCTCGAACGCGACCACCCGTCCCTCTTCGCCGACGAGACGGGCGAGCAGCAACGTGAAGAACCCTGTATGCGCGCCGACGTCCCAGACGACCTGGCCGGGACGGATTCGCAGCTTGGAGAGGCTGATGACACGGACCTCGGTTTTCGTGATCAGCCCCTTCAGCGGCTGGCGCTGATAGAACGCCTCCTCTGGAATGCCGAAGGTCCAGTCCTTGCGCTTGAGCGTGCCCGCTTCCGCCTTCTTGGTCAGGATCAGCACATTGAGGGGCGCGAAGGTCATTCCCGGGAGGTCCGAGAGATCCGCCTCGACGACGCGCTCCCCCTCGCCGCCCAGGTTTTCGCAAACGAAGGCGCGGAAACCGCCGATCTCCGCCTTCTGGAGTTCCTTCGCAATGCGCGACGGCGTGTTCTCCTCGTCCGTAAACATCCCCACCTTCTTCGCGTCGCGGAC
>Ga0080064_1007798_pt1 | contig 10579 bp, 12 predicted proteins | sample Subgrocontami54m_FD_69260 | JGI IMG/M metagenome (GOLD analysis project Ga0080064, IMG submission 69260) | Subsurface groundwater microbial communities from S. Glens Falls, New York, USA - GMW46 contaminated, 5.4 m (SPADES assembly) (version 2) ... | reverse complement strand
AATTCCAACATCGAGTTTTGCCCAACAATCTTCAAACAGCGAAGATATTCCTTCCGACCTTAGTCTTGATCTTGCCCTTGCCCAACAAAACCCCGCACCGGAACAGAAGGCCATTGTTGAATCTCAAACACAACAAGCACAAGTTATTACAAGTACGGGAGAAAGCAGTGTATTAACGCCTGCTGACATTATCCCTACAGAAATAAAAACACAATCAATAACAGAAGCAATAAATCCTGAACAGACAACTTCAGAACAAGTCGTTTTGGCTCCAGGCGCTAATGATCAAACAGAACCCTCTAACCAAGGTACAACTTCTTCAAATGGGAATGTTGTTCCTGGCACTTCAATACTTGAACCTGACGATAATTCCGCTCCGGCAGAACCAACTCCATCTGTTAGCCCAGATAATCAGTCTATAAATAATAACAATGGCCAACAACAATCCGGAAATATTCCACTGGAGAATGGAAATAATGGAAGTAATAGTCAAGATACTAATTCTGCGCCATCAGATAACTCAAATAACAACTCCGGAGTACCACAACCTACAGATACTCAAACTCAAACTTCCCCATCAGATAACTCAAATACTAATAATGGAAATGATACAAATAATAACAGTAGCGATAATACAATAGACAATACAATAGTGGAAGGGATATCTACGGGTCCAACTATACCCTGGTGGCAAAAAATATTTAATAAATTATTTGGGAAAAATTGATTTATATGGACAAAAATAAACAAACGCTTTCTGAAAAAAAAGTCGAGACTTTTGCAAAGATTTCCTCGTCAAACAAAGAAAACCTGAATATGCGTGTTACACGATTAAGAATGCTTTTCCAAAGTAAATTTACTATTGTATTAGTTGTACTTGTAATCTTTACCGCAGGACTGCTGGGATATAAAAACTACCAGCAGTATAATGCGCAAAAGATGGCGATAAAAAAAACTGTTACAAAGCAGGTATTGGTGAGACGATCAAAAATTCCAAACGTCATAGTTAATGCAACAACGGCAAAAGCAATTGATGTCAAAACAGGAAAAGTAATTCAAGCGGCACGCGTATTTTCTCTTAACGATAGGATAATCTATCTTGCGCTTGATTTAGACAAAGCCAAGCTTAATACATACATTGATTATGTTCGCTATCTCAATGGACGATACGTTGACCATGGAAATGTCAAAATTGCGAAAGACGCAACAAGCAATATCACATTTAATTGGACAAACGTCAGACCTTTAGGTAGTGTTGGTGATGGAAAGTGGAAAATAGCGACATATACAAACGGCGTATTGGAAAAAAGAGTAACGTATGTTGTAAGTAAAAATCAGGTTTCCTATGTGTATCCTGAAGAACTCCTTACTTCTTCTGATCCGGAGTATCAACTAAACCGCACCCTTGCTTTATTAAATCAATCCAACTAGAGAATGGATGAACATTCAAAATCAGGCATTATTGGTTTAACACAACATGATGTTATTGAAAGCCGTAAAAAGTATGGCGCAAACGTTAGTACGGCTCATGATTTCACCACTTTAAAAATTATTCTCAAGACTCTTCTATCCTTGTTTAATATTGTTTTGTCTTGTCTCATTGTTATTCTCATTATGGTTGGGCAAAAATCAACGGCTCAGTTTATTGGTATTGTCGCAATAATTAATACCACTATTGAGCTTGTTCAACAAATACGCTCAAGGCTTATCGTTAAAAGGCTGAATAAACTTTCTGAAAAGAAAGCAAATGTAATACGGGAAGGAAACACAGTAGAAATTCCAGTAGCGCAACTCGTGATTAACGATATTATTTCTCTTAAGCCGGGAGATAGGGTTCCTATTGATGGGGAAGTTGTGAGTTCAAAATACGCGGAATTTGATGAAAGTATTTTAACTGGTGAATCACAATATGTCCAGAAAAAAGTTGGTGAGGAAATCAAGGCAGGAAGTTTTATTGTTGCAGGAAGTTGTTACTATAAAGTAAATAAGCTATCAAAAGACTCCTACATTCAAACCATAACACACCAAATTGCAAAACAAGGCATTACAGAATCGCCTCTTCAATCTCAAATAAACCAAATAATTAAGGCCTTAACATATATGACTATATTTTTTATTGCGCTTCTTGTTGCAGAAGGACTTGCACAGAACAATGAAAAACAAGAAATCATTATTAATGCGGCTACATTAGTGAGTTCACTTGTTCCGCAAGGATTAGTCCTTATTACTACAATTTCGTTTGCCTATGGAGCAATGAAGATTGCGAAAAGTCAAGCAATCGTACAAAGGCTTTCTGCAATTGAGTCAATGGCAAACACAAAGGTAGTCTGCATGGATAAAACGGGCACGCTTACGAAAAACGTCTTAGAAGTAAAGAAGATAGAATGGTTATGACAGATTTAAAACTGCACTCACAACAGTTGCTAAAAACATTTCTGCGGGATGTCTCCCAAAAAAATAAACTCGACCAGGCGCTTGAAGAATATCTTGAAAACGTTAAACCCTTAGAAGAGCTTAAAAAGCTGAGGGAGATTCCCTTTTCCTCTGAAAGAAAATATAGCGCGTGTATTTACAAAGAACTAACACTTGTTTTAGGCGCTCCGGAAATGTTACTGGAAAAAACAAGCAAAACATTTAAAAACGTTGAGACATATACAAAGGAGTCTTATCGTGTAGTAGTTTTTGGTTCTATAAAAGGACAGTACCAAGAAAGGCAGGAAGATATTAAAAAAAAGTTTGAGACGCATGCGGTGATCGCTATAGATGACCCAATTCGCGAAGAAGCACCCCACACCCTTGAACAACTCGTGAAAGAAAATATTAAATACATAATTATTTCCGGAGATTCACCAGACACAGTAGCTGCGATAGCAAAAAAAATTAATAAAAATTATTCCACAAGTGTAATTAGCGGTGACGAGTTATCCAAATTAGAAGGAGATGCTCTTGACAAAGCAGTTTTGGAGCACAACATCTTTGCCCGCATAAAGCCACAGCAGAAACAACTGATAATCCGAGTACTTAAAAAGCATAATTTGTTTACCGTTATGATTGGCGATGGCGTAAATGACGTGTTGGCCCTGAAAGAATCAAACCTGGGAATTGCCATGAATGGCGGATCATCAATGGCAAAAGACGTTGCAGATGTAGTGCTTTTGAATAACTCTTTTTCAACCCTTCCCATGCTTTTGTATGAAGGAAGAAGAATTATTACCAATATTCAGACCATTGCAAATATCTATCTTATTAAAAATGTTTCTTCTATTGCCGCTATCTTGATGCTTGGATTTATAGGTCTTCGTTTTCCTTTTGACCCAAAACATGTAGAGCTTTCCAGTTTTCTTATTATTGGTATTCCATCTTTTGTTTTGGCATTTGAAAAACATAAATTTAGCTCAACACATGAGGGATTTATTAAAAGATTGCTTCTTTTTTCGGGCATTATTGGATTTGGTAACGCAATTCTCTATACCATTATTTATACCTATTATGATATTGTTAGCGAAAAATTATTTTATTCACGAAGCATGTTGTTGACAAGCGTAATTTTTTTGGGCATTAATAATATCATCCTTATTTATCTGCAACATTACAAATTTGGAGAAATTTTAAAGAGAAAAATAGTTGTTGGCTTACTTTCTTTCCTGCTTACTCTTTTTATACTCTTTATTTCTATACCGGCAATTCGCGATTTTTTCAGTGTTAGTAAAATAAACATACTTGATCTTATTATTTCTTTTTGCTTTTCAGCGATAGGGTCTATGATAATTTTACTAATTTTAAAAAGGTGGCAACTTATCAATACTCAAAGCATTACTCAGAAGTCCGAAGTAGCATAACAATAAGTCCTCCAAGTATTGTTGTAAAAACTCCAAAACCAAGCCATGCTATACCATACGTTTTAAGAGCATTAAGCGAGGATATAATCCCTTCTTTTGATGTTGCGACAACTACATATAAATCTTTATCCGTACCGGGTATATCAATTTTGCTAATTCCAACAAGTTGCATTTGTGGTTTTTCATCCGGGTTTTGAAACGCCCATGTGTCTTGCGTTTTATTCGTCTTTATTGCCCGACTAAATTTATTTATAAATTCTTTGTAGTGGGGCCATTTTTTCTCTCTTGCATATATTAATAAATTTTTATTGAGGAGTTTATTATTGCCCGCAATAAGCACTGCGTTTGAATCGACAATAAATGTCGCTTCATCTGTTCCGGAAACTAAAGGAGCAATAAATGCATTTTTAAAGTCATCAACTAAAACCCTAATAGCAATTGTTCCCTTATAACTATTACCAAAGTATATTGGTTTCGCAACAATTATTATTATCTTCCCGGTGGATGCGCCTGCTGTTCCGATATTAGGCGTTGAAATAAATACCCTACCCTTATTTAAAGGATTTTGAGAGTATTTTATAAATTCTGCTTTAGAAAAGTCCTGACCTTCCCCGGTTCGTATGTGTATTCTATTTTCAATGATGGAAAGCGCTCCATTTGCATCATATAACGCAATACCATTAACTGGCAATTGGGATCTTTGCATGTATGCAATAAACTCTTCTCTTGTACTTTTTAGGTCGATGGAAGATGATTCGCTAATTTTTGCAAAAGAAAAAACAAAAGAAGATAACTCATTTTGAATACTTTTTAATAAATTTTCTACAGATGAAGATCCGGAATTAGCGATAATTAGTTGTTTACTTAATGTTTTTTGAATCAATAAATTTTCTGACAGCCGGTAATTGAAAAAGTAGGTATAAAAACCAAAAATTGCAAAAATGATATGCAACAAAATGAGTCCGTTACGAAAGTAAAGATGTTTTTTATGCATGATTGTTTGCGTTGCTCTTTATATTCTCTTCCTTAACTACGGTATTTAATACAAACAAAATCAGTATATAAAAAATAAATATTCTTGATGCGAGAAGCTGATTGCTATAGAAATCGAAAAATTGAGTTACAAATAATGAAAAAATCAATCCTAATTTAAAAAAATTGTAAGCTTTGGCATGAGAACGCCGAAAGATTAAAATTCCAAAAACAACGATTATTGAACTTATTATCGAAGAAATAAATTTTCCCAGATCTATAAAAGAAAGACTAAAATCCTGTAGTTTAAGATATAAACTTACCACATCTATCGCTCTCCAAAGGTTGAAGAGGGAAAAAATTACAAAAAATATGACTATTCCCCTTGTGAACCATTCTTTTCGCATAATCCTACTGTAAAATGCATTAATGCTTTGTTTAATTTTTGTTAAAAATCCTCTATGAACAGCTGTTTCTGAAGGCATATCTCTCAAAATGTTGTACAAATGTTTTACTACAATATTTGAAGCATCGCATTTCTTTAAAAGATCCAAAGCCCGATCTTTTACTTGAGGATCTATGCCCTCTGTTGCTGCTTGCCTTGTGAGTTCAAATGCATTGCTGAGATATTCATTCACAGACAGCTTATGTCTTTTTTCAAAAAAGCGGTAGAGAATGAAAAGAAGAATAAAAATTATATATATAATTGCGAATGTGGGTTCAAAAAAATAGTTGTTGTCGCTTGTAATAAACTTTCCAAGTTCATCAATAAACGCCCCAAACCCTATTCCGCCCATAATAGAGGCAAAATGCAACAGCGGCCTATTGAGAAAAGTAAGCAGCATAACTATACAAAGAAGCATCAAAAGTCCCCCCCAAAGCATGTGGGCTATATGCAAACCTCCTCCGCCAATCTGTGGATACCCTGTAAGATCTAAATAGAAACGTATACCAAATATTGTGGTAACCGCAGCAATAAGCAAACTCTCGAAATACCCAAAAGCGTCGATATTGTAAATAAGAAATCTTTTTTTCATTTCTTTATTAAGTATTTCACAACCAAAACTAAATTTCAAATTAAAAGTTGCTGCGGGGGATGGAATCAATTAGAAACTGTTTTATAGTTTTATAAACTTCAAGAGTTCTTCTTTGGTAAGTAGTCGGGATTCTGAACAAAAACGGACCATAGCAACACTTGGTTTGTGAGAAAAACCGATATACTCGACAACTTTTCCTTTTTGTTTTGCTTTTTCAATTGCTGGTTCTAAATCAGTATCGGAAGAAACAAGAACAATTCGATCAGCCAAATTTTCGTAAGCAGTAACTAACATATCAACTGCAATATGTACATCTACACCTTTTTCATGATATGCTCCATCGGCTTTTAACAAATAACCGAGAACATATTGATAGTTGTGATGTTTAAGATTAGCAAGGAGTTTTTGTTGACCAGCAAGCATTTTATCAGATTGAGGAGTTCCATCTTGACGTACCCTCCCTACATAATACTTCGCTCCAACAATTTTTCCTGACCGTGCAAGAAACTTGGCAAATTCTCCGAAATGAAAACTAAGAAGATTATGAAGTTTTAAGTCTTTTAGCTTAAAGTAGAAGTTACTACCGTCAATAAGAATAAGACATTTTTGGCTCATGTTTAAATTTATTATAGCAAAAAAGCCAAAAATAAACCCCTGCAAACAGCTTGCGCTCTCACAGGGGGATTTAGTATTTATACACTATCATAGTAGAGTAGAGTAGTCAAGGGTTAAAATTTCTAACTAAGCAAGGCGTTTAAAAATAGATTGATTTGGCAGGCTAAAGTTTTTTAAGTACCGATAAATCACCTATGATCAGCGCTTCTTTTGCAGCTTTTGTCCACTTTTTTAGCTGCCATTCTCTTTTCATTGCTTCAGTTCGCGTAGGATAAGTTTCTGAGTAAACTAAATTGCAGGAAGAGAAATACTTTGTATACTTTGCGGATTTACTACTTTTACGCTGGTGTTCTTTTAGTCTTTTTTTTAAATTATTTGTTTGGCCAATATAAAGAGTGTTAGAAGAGGTACGAAGGATATAAACGTAATAAAATTTCATGAATTGGGACGTACCATTCGGCACATCCCTCACTTACCGTCGGTTTTCGCGAAGCCATGCACCGACTGGTGCGTGGCTGGCAGTTTACGAAAAATGTCGAACTTCATTTGATTAGCTCCAGCGCGGCGCCTTTACACTGAGCTTGCCGAATGTGCCCACCCGCCGCGCCTCCGAAACTGTCGGCTAGTATAAGTCGCTAAAAGCGACTAAAAGAAAAAAACGCAAAATTTTAAAGAACTATTAAACTATTTGTTATTTATGTGTCCCCTATACTCAAATAAAACTTTTTCTATCTTCCCTTTGTAAAATGCTACGATTGGTTTATCTAATTCAAAAAGAAAGTAGTCCTCCGTAAATGTATTGTTTCTAGTTATACTGTTCAATTAAACTATACAAATTTTTAGATATTAAAACAATGGTAGTAAATACCTATCCAATAATCTTGGAAAGATGTAAAATAAAGATAAGTTTATGAATAAGGGTTTTACAAAACTAGAAATAATTTTAGTAGGGGTAATTTTACTAATTGCGGTTGGTTTTATGGCAAAAGCCCAAATTTCAAACCCAACGGGAGAAATTAATCAAACTCCCACTAAAAATATTGGTTTATGTACGAGAACAACTCCATATGATAATCCACCAGAATTTACAAGAGCAATTAGTTTAGTGAACCAAAGATATGTTGAAGCCAAATTACCAGGTGCTATAGATGAGTCAATTTCAAATTGCATAGATATTCAATATACAGATTTAAGCAATAAAGAAGCTGAGGGTTATTTTATATTTGATCCTAATTCTTCGACAAATGATTTAAAGATATATGTCGACAATTCATATAAAAGTTACGATGATATTCTTACAGCGTTATTATTATCACATGAACTTAAGCATGTTCAACAATTTATTGACTATAAAACAAAAGGAACTGATGTGTCATGTTTTGACAAAGAAATAGAAGCGTTTAGTTGGCAATTTGGGTTCTTAACGGACTTGAACGCAGAAGAAAGGAAGTCTTTGTATAACCGAATTTCTTATAATCCAAATATAAATAACGCTTATGCAATGACATGGCAACTAATCCAACTATACAATAACACAAACGACTGTAGCAATGAGAATACCTGCGTTGGGGGTAGTACTATGCAACAACTTAAAAACATGGTAATTAATAATCCTTTCTATCAAAAGCAGTGTGCAGATAGTCAATAATTCATTATTAAGTTCGATAACTTCTTATGTTGCGTACCAATAGAGAAATTAAAGAATATTTTAAGAAATATATTTTTGGTTATATTTTTAATCCTTATTCCCTGTGGTCTTGCCACAGGTACCTTGATCGGGAAAGATTGAAAACCGAGGGTTTTTTTAAGTATCATACTAATATGATACAAGAGGCTTATCATTAAATAATATGGCAAAACCAAAAGACCAGAACGCAAAAATTGACAGTGAATTTCAATATTATCGAGGCATCATAATCACATTATCGGGAGTTATAATTACTCTGTCTTCCTCAATTTTTGGTTTTGTTTTTTTCAATAAAGTACCAAACCTGGTTAATTATGAGGTTATCGCGAAAATATTTTGGTTCATTGCTGGCGCCTGCCTAGCTCTCTCAGTTGCTTTAGCAATACTATCAATTTATTGTGTTCTCCAGGGTTATTATTTACAGGCAAATAAAAATATCGGACAATATTTAGGAGATCCCAATGCTTCTTTCACTAACGCCGATAAGTTGACGAAATGGATTTTAGCATTATTTTTAGTTGGCTTTGTAATTGGTTTTATCATTCTAATGCTTCAATACTTTAAATGATTTTACTTCAAGTTATACCAAATCGACAGATTAAGTTCGAAGCTTTCCAAGAATTCGTAAATAGTGCCGCTAAAGCGGCCAAAATCGCGCGCGCAAAAAATAGTTGCCATGATTTATCTATCATGGCAAAAACTGTCGGCTCGAACTTCTTTTTATTGGATCGGCGGCTGTCCGCAAGTTTCAAAAAAGGCGGATTTGACGCGCTTTCCGCGGAGGCGGGCGCGGAAAGCGCTACCTCCCGACCTCCCTCCAATTCTTACTGGCTGGCGGTTTACGAAAAATGTCGAACTTCATTTGATTAGCTCGGCCTTCGGCCTCGCTTGCTTCAGCGCGGCGCCCCCCACCCGCCGCGCCTCCAAAACTGTCGGCTCGAACAAATCGCTGAAAGCGACTAAAGAAAAAACGCAAAAATTTTAAAGGACTTTTTATAAATCTCAAATGGCGTATCCGGTGGACTCAACCCGATTGCTCGAATTGTCCGAATACGCCATTAAAAATAGCAATCGGTAAAAGTTGAGTCCACTTACAATATACAAATTATAAATAACGAAAACAAGACCTATATATGACGTGTATCTTCACGCTTGACAATTCCTTAATAAGTTGCCATATTATTATTATGACTTCTATTTCAAAAACACTCTTCATCTTTTCCGTTTTACTGCTTGTGTTCGCTAGTCCAGTTTTCGCCCAAACAATCGATGTCAAAGATATTCCCAAACCCGAACCTGGAATGGTACAAAGTGATTATGCCAATGACGTACAGGATGGAATAGAATCAATCGAGAACGACAAAGATGCCCAAGAAAATCAAAGTGAGATCAATGAAAATGAAAATGACGAAGGACAACAGGAAAATAATAATGTACAACTGGATGAACAAATAGACCAAAACGAAGCTCAGGAAAACCAGGAAGGTGAGGAAGCAGAGTCTGGGCAACAGGAGGCAGAGGAAGGTGTGAACGGAAATCAAGACGGACAAGGCACTTCCGTTAAAGATGAGGACAAAGAGGGGCAACAAAACGGTGTACCAAATTCGGGTACGAATGGTTCTGGCTCTAATAGCTCAAGTGATTCTAATTCTGAAAATCAATGAAAACAAAATCATCTAACCAAAAAGGATTTGCACCAGTAATTATTGTGGTAGTGGTTGTTCTGGCAGTTGTCGGACTTTTGGCTTATCAGGCTACAGTAAAGAATACTGTGAGTCAAAAAACCACTCCTGCCACCCAAGAGCAATCATTTTTTTCTAAACTCCTAGGACAAAAACCACCTCAACCTGTCCAAATGATTTTGGGTGCAAAAACTACCAAGACTGTTGATCCAAATACAGGTACTGGAGGAGTTGAAGCAACCAGTTTTTCGACTAAAGATCCAGATATATTCATAGCACTTCAAGTGAATAAACCCCCAAAGGGAACAAAGTTTGAATATGTGCGGTACTTTAAGGGTAAATATGTTGACCACAAAAGTTTAGAGACTACGAAGGCTGGCGTAGATTATGTGTCATTTAACTGGAGCCTCAAAACTGCAAACAGTAAACGCCTTCCAGGTGATTACAGAGTAAAGCTATACACCAATGGTAATTTTGAAAAAGAAATCTCCTTTGTTGTGCGTTAAGGATACAAATCCTCATAGCCCACGCATAAATTTTCTTCGTTCAATTTATTCTTTCTGATACAATTAAGAGAGAAGATTTATTTTCTGCGTGTGGGTGGATGAGGCAAAGAGATCTAAAGATAAATTCCTCACTCGCCCGAAGGGCGAGAAAATCGCGCGCAAAAAAATAGCGGAGGCGCGGCGGGTGGGGGGCGCCGCGCTGAAGCAAGCGAGGCCGAAGGCCGAGCTAATCAAATGAAGT
>Ga0080064_1007795_pt1 | contig 10583 bp, 10 predicted proteins | sample Subgrocontami54m_FD_69260 | JGI IMG/M metagenome (GOLD analysis project Ga0080064, IMG submission 69260) | Subsurface groundwater microbial communities from S. Glens Falls, New York, USA - GMW46 contaminated, 5.4 m (SPADES assembly) (version 2) ... | reverse complement strand
AAAACCGCCGAACTTGACCGCAACGACGGATAGCCGACGCTCGTCCGGCACGATCATGCCGACCGCCCGGACGGTTCGGGAAAGCTCACGCCGCTCGACAAGCTCTGTCCGAACTCCAGCCTTCTGCACCTTCTCCGGTGTAATGCGAATGGTGCCGGCCGGGCCCGAGACTTCGTCGGAGTGGACGGGGATGTAGTCCATCCCCATCGAATCCTTCTTGGGTGTCGGAGAGACGTCCGGCAGGCCCATGGGATTGCGGTAGTGGATGATCCTTCGGCCGACTTGCGCCTCGTTTGCCGGCTTCGGGTCGACGCTCACGTCCTCGCTGGCGTGGACCGGCAGATAGGCCTTGCCATCGTCGGTGTTGCGCGGCGTCAGCGAGTAGAACGGCCGCCCGTTCGGGTCCTTGTAGTAGATGGTCGGTCCGGAGGGCTGAGCCACCCCGGCCGTCGATGACTTGTGAAGGGGCAAACGGACAATGCCGATGTGCCCGCCCCAATAGCCGGCTGCCGCCGCGACCACGATGGCCGCGGCGGTTGCCAGTCGTCGACTGAGCGGTGTCATTTTGCGTTGACGATCAGCTTGCTCTGCACCGTGCCGGTCTCGCCCTGCACCTTGGCGCCGAGCGTCAAGGCCCAGCGACCGGCCATCTCCAGATTGGCCTTGAATTGGTAAACGCCGGGCTCACCGCCGGGCACCGGATCGAGTTTCGCCTGCATCTCGGCCATATTGTCGGGGCCCATGTCGATGCGCTTGGCAAAGATCACCGCATCGGGAATGGCGCGGCCGGACGGTTTGTGCACCAGCTTCACGGTTATCACCGCGTCGCCCTTGTTTACCTCCCGGCTCACCAGTTGGAACTCGTAGTCTTTGACGTCGGCCCATGCCGGCATCGTGGCCGTGGTCATGGTCAGCGCCGCCGCCACGGCGGCCGCGCGCACGTAGTTCTTGATCATCGTGATATGTCCTGTTGTCGTGACTCCATGGTCGGCCGGTTAGGCCAACGCTAGCGGCGAACCGCGCCGAGGGCGCAGTCGCGCAGGCGCCGAGATGGCGCTGCTCAGACGCTGGGAGGTCGCAACAGGGGTGGGATGGGCGCTTCGGTCATCTCCCGGGAGAGCCCGGGCGGAATAAGGTCGCGCGCACTATGTGTTTGCAGGCTCGCCTCGGCCGGGGCGTTGGATGGCGGCTGGAAGCACTTGAGGAGGCAACTGCCCATGTCCGGACAGGGCTTTGCGCAGCCTGGACATGGATGGTCGCACGGCATGTCGTCCGAGCCGGCGGTCATGGTCGCCATGTCCGACTTCGCGGACGCCAGCGCTATGCCCGCCGGAATGGCGACAAGCGCCAGCAGCATGGCGAGAACCCCAAGGCTCACGAACCAGCGGTGCAGCGATCTCTTCACCCCGTGACAGTGCCACAGCGCGAGGGTGGCGACAAGAACGTGACTGCCTCCTTGCTTAGCAGCGCCCTACGAAAGGCGCCTTTCGAGGTCTTGCCGACCATCATCAATGTCAGCAAGCTCGCCCCAAGCCGAGGAACCTGCCATTGACGGGGCAACCATGCCGACACCCCTGCGTGTTCGGGTCGGAACCGACCCACAGCTTTTGCGAGGGCGTCCTTACCTCGAGGACCTTGTTGAATCTGCTTCTGTCTGAATAGGCTGCGGTTTGACCGCCGTCCGGCTCGAGGCTGACGACTACGCCGGGCGCGTGTAAACGCACAACAACGCGTAGATGCCGAGCATGCTGGGACCCGATACACCGAGCGCCGCCGGCAGGTTCGCCAGCGTGCCAACAATGCGGTCCGCGTCGGCGCGGCGCACGCACTCGACGACAAGGGCACCCGCAGTGAGCTGGTCCTTGCCGCGGCTCCGCATCTCGGCCGTATCGGCCGGCGTCTGCTTCGCTGCGGCGGTCCACAGCTGCACGCGCGCCGCGCCGGCCTCGCCGGCGAGGTCCTCGACCAGCTCGCCCGCGCCCGCCGTCGGCGCCATCGCCCCGTCGGCGCGCAGCACGACGGCGTGCGAGCCGATGAGATCGCCCGCCGCGGCGCGCAGGTCGCACACCGTGCGCACCATGTTGCGAAACGATTTCATGGCCTCCAGCGTCCACGGCGTCGGGTTCTCCAGCCGCGTCACATAGGCCGGAGAGCTCAGCACGTCCGGGCTCTCCACCTCGTAGCAGGCGAAGAAGCGCCGGTCGGCGCCGGAGCCCGGTACCGCCTCGTAGCGCCGGCCGAAGCGGAAGCCAGGCACGCCCACCCGCTCCTGCAGGTGCTCACGGATGTACCAGCGCTCGAAGTGCTCGTAGCCCTCGGGCGCGCAATCGTTCCAGACGGCGAGAATGCCGGCCATGGTGCTCACCGCTCAGGCCGCGTCGCGCCCGGCCTCGGTGCCGAGCAGCCCCGCTTCCACCAGCGCCTCACGAATACGCGCGATCTCGGCGCGGCCGATCTTGACGAGCGGTGGACGCACGTGTGCGCGCGGCAGGCGGCCGAGCAGCACTAGGGCCTCCTTCATGCGGTTGTGCATGTCGACGAACGGGTCGGCATAGAAGGCGCCCGCCAAGGGCTCGATGCGGTCGTTGAGGCGCCGCGCCTCGGCCAGATCGTTGCGCTGCACGGCCGCAAACAGCGCGCTCTGCAGGTCGGGAATGACGCTGCCGCTGCCGGACAAGAGGCCCTTGCAGCCGAGCACCAGCGAGGGCAGCAGCCAGGCGCTGTGCGTCGTAAGCACGTTCACGGGGCGCGGCAGGCTCTGCAGCGTGCGCACGTGCCACTCGTGATGCGGCACGTTGCCGATCCAGTCCTTGATGGCGCGCACGGTCGGCACCTCCTCGACGAGCCGCAGCAGCGTGTCCTTGGGGTAGCCCTGGCCGGTGATGAGCGGATACTGGAAGGCGATGAGCGGCAGGTCGGTGGCATCGGCGATGCGCTTGAAATGCGCCAGCGCCATCTGCGGCGACTGGCCGAGCGTGAAGGGCGCAGGCGGGAACACCAGCAGCGCGGAGGCCCCGCCGTCGGCCGCCATGCGGGCGATGCGCGCCGCCTCCAGGCTGCCGTCGGCCCACACCCCGTTCACCACCGGCAGGCGGCCGCCGATCTCATCCTGGGCGATGGCGAGCACATGGGCCTGCTCTTCGAACGTGCAGGAGGCAACCTCGGTCGAATGCGCGTTGATGGTGATGGCAGAGATGCCGGGGGTGGCCGCCACGTCGCGCAGGTGCTTGCGGAAGCCCGCCTCGTCGATGGCGAGATCCGCATCGAAAGGCAGCAGCACCGCCGGAATGACGCCGTGGGGGACGTAGCTCTTGTGCCGGGGCATGGGTATCACCTCGAGTCGTGATCGCAGGAGCATCGCAGATAGCGGCGGAAAGCGCCAGTTCTTGGGGTTCTTGCGGGTTCCAGCTCCCTGCCGCGGCGCTGGGGCGGCTGCGCTTCGCCTGGGTCGAGAAAAGCTATTTTGCGTCGGCGGGCGGGGAGGAACCGCTCCGTCCTCGACATAGACTATAGTCTCGTGCGCTGCCTCCCCGCGCCGGGCCTCACCCCCACGTCCGACATCGGATTGCCGCCGGCGCAGGCATGTTGCCGACGGTTTAGACCGCCGCAACATCGAAAAATGCGCTTGCCCGCGTCACGCCAAGGCCCTCATCCCTCGAAGGGGCTGAGATCCTGGGTGGTCGATCCCAGCCCGGCGCGGCTGCGGCTTGTTGGGACGGGTTCTTTTGCGCTATCGTTTCAAATACAGGATAGTGCAGTGCGGTGGTCCGCGCCGTCCGCTTACGGCGCCGACAGGGAAAACCAAAGGGAGGATCGGCAATGTCCGACGACTGGAAAGAACAGAAGTGGGCGCAAGACGTCTGGTACAGCGGCAAGGTCACGCGCCGCCGCGTGATCGGCTACGGCGCGGCCGGCGCCGGCGCGCTCGGCGCCACCATGCTGGTGCCGGCACCCTGGCTCTCCGCCTTCGGCCAGGCCAAGCCCTACAAGATCGGCACGCTGCAGCCCCTCTCGGGGGTCGCGGCCGCCGGCGGCAAGACGGCGCTCGTTGGCGTGCAGATGGCCGTCGACCGCATCAACAAGAGTGGTGGCATCAACGGCCGGCCTGTCGAGCTCCTGATTCAAGACTACGAGTCCAAGCCCGACGTCGGCCGCCGCAAGGCCGAGAAGCTGGTGGTCGAGGACAAGATCGACGCCCACGTCGGCGGCTACCTCTCCAACGTGTGCCTCGCCTGCATGCCGGTGTACGAAGAGGCCAAGATCGTCAACATGATCAGCGTTTGCCTCGACACCACCATCACCACCAGCAAGTGCAGCCGCTATACGTTCCGGCCATTCGACTACGCGCCGGCCCAGGCTGTCGCCATCGCGCCTTACCTGATCAACAAGCTGGGCAAGAAGTGGCATATCGCCTACCTCGACTACGCGTGGGGGCAGTCGACCCGCGACGCCTACATCGAGCAGATCAAGAAGAGTGGCGGCGAGTACGTCGGCGGCACCGGCATCCCGCTCGGCACGGCCGACATGACGCCGTTCATCACCAAGATCACCGGAGACTTCGACGGCATCTTCGGCATCATGTTCGGCGCCAACGCGGTCACATTCATCAACCAGGCCTACGACCTCGGGCTCACCAAGAAGTACAAGATGGCCGGTGACGGGGCCATGGCCGAGTCGACCCACCTGCCGACACTCGGCAAGAAGGTGGAGGGCTTCGTCGGCGTCAACCGCTACCTGCCGGTGATGGACCCGCCGCTCAACACTCCGCACCACAAGAGGTTCTTCGACGACGCGGTGGCGCGGCTCAAGCAGATCGACCCGTCCGGGCCGCTGCCCGACCGCTACACGCAGTCCAACTACGAGGCCATGAACGCCCTCAAGATCGGCATGCAGAAGTCCGGCTTCAAGGGCCGCGAGGACACCATGAAGCTCATCGAGGCGCTCGAAGGGCTGGAGATGAAGGAAGGCGACGACTTCCCGCAGGGCGACAAGGTGCTGCGCAAGGAGGACCACCAGGCGTTCCTGCGCGAGTTCATCTTCGACATCAAGGACGGCAAGCACCGCATCCTCGATGTCATCCCGAAGGAAAAGACGATGGTCCCGCCGGCTTGCAAGTTCGCCTGAACGGCCGCCGACCTTTCCGTCACAGCGCCCCTCGGTCCAGCAAGAAGGCCGAGGGGCGTCCACAAAATGCCTCGCTGGCCTTCAGTTCCATTACGTGACAGCCGATCCCTCCCTCCAATCGCCTCCCTCGGCCAGCGCGGAGCGAGGTCGCCCCTCGGTGCCCATGCTGCGCACCGAGGACCTGACCGTCCGCTTCGGCGGCCTGACCGCGCTCAATGGCGTCAATTTCGAGGTCGGACGAGGCGAGATTCGTGCCATCATCGGGCCGAACGGGGCGGGCAAGAGCACCTTCTTCAACTGCCTGACGGGGGTCATCCGCCCCACCTTCGGACGCATCCTGTTCAACGCCGAGAACATTGCCGGCCTGCCCCCCAACCGCATCTCGCAGAAGGGCATTGCCCGCTCCTACCAGATCACCAATATCCTGCCCAACGCCACGACGCTGGAAAACGTGCGCATCGCCGCCCAGTCGCGCCGGCACGGCTGGGCCCTTCTCACCCACCACGCCGACTTCCACGACATCCTCGACAAGGCACACGCCGTGCTGCAGTCGGTGGGTCTCGACGCCAAGGCCGACGAGCTCGCCGCCAACCTCTCGCACGGCGAGCAGCGCAACCTCGAGATCGGCATCGCGCTCGCCACCGAGCCGCAGCTCCTGTGCCTCGATGAGCCGACGGCGGGCATGAGCGCGGGGGAAACCCATGACACCATGGCGCTGGTGCGCCGCATCGCCGAGAACCTGACGATTCTCATCGTCGAGCACGACATGCAGGTGGTGATGGAGCTGGCGAGCCGCATCACCGTGCTGCACTATGGCGAGATCCTGGCCGAGGGAACGCCGGCGGAGATCCAACAAAATCCCAAGGTGCTGGAGGTCTATCTCAAGACATGAGCGCGCCCCAGCCCCCGGTCCAGCCCCTCGTCACGGTCGACGACATCCACACCTTCTACGGCAAAAGCCATATTCTGCACGGCGTTTCCTTGGTTGTGGGGAAGGGAGAGGTCGTCGGTCTGCTGGGGCGCAACGGCGTCGGCAAGAGCACGACGCTCAAGACCATCATGGGGCTGGTGCGGCCGAGCCAGGGCGAGGTGCGGCTCGAGGGCCGCGCCGTCACCAGCCTGCCGGCGCACAAGCTGGCGCGACTCGGGATCGGCTACGTCCCGGAGGACCGTCGCATCTTCAAGCTCCTGAGCGTCATGGAGAACCTGCGCACCGGGCTCGACCGCCACGGCGTGGCCGAGGCGAGGAAGCGGGAGCTGCTGGGCAAGGTGTTCGAATACTTTCCGGTGCTGGCCGAGCGGCGCGGCCAGGCCGGCGGCACGCTCTCGGGCGGCGAGCAGCAGATGCTGGCCATTGCGCGGGCCATGATGCTCGAGCCCAAGATCATCCTGCTCGACGAGCCCACCGAAGGCCTGATGCCGCGCATGGTGTCGCAGATCAAGCAGATCGTCGACGTGCTGCACCGGGAGGGCGTGGCGATCCTGCTGGTGGAGCAGAACGTGCCGCTGACGCTGGAGGCGAGCCAGCGCGTCTACATCATGGAGAAGGGTATGGTCCGGCACCACGCCGCGGCGTCCGAGCTCAGGGTGAACGACGCCGTCATCCAGCAATACCTGGGGGTCTAGCCCATGGATATGCTCTGGCACGTCTGGGACGCGATTGCCAGCCACAGGGATATCATCATCATCCAGACGATCAACGGCATCGTCACCGGCATGATCCTGGCGTTGGTCGCCTCCGGCCTCACGCTGATCTTCGGCATCATGGACGTGGTGAACTTCGCCCACGGCGAGCTGTTCATGCTGGGCGCCTACGTCGGCGTTGTCGTGCTGGCGACCTCGGGCAGCTTCTGGCTGGCGCTGGTGCTTTCCACACTCATCGTGGGGCTGATCGGCGCGGCCCTGCAGATCACGACCTTGCGCCCCCTGCTCGGCCGCGATCCCCTCACCACCATCCTCGCCACCTTCGGCATCTCGCTCGTGCTGCAGAACTACGCGCTGTGGCAGTTCGGCCCGGTGCCGCGCAAGATCGAGGAGCCCATCACCGGACAGTTCGCGCTCTTCTATCTCCAGTATCCCTGGTACCGGCTGCTGATCGCGGCGCTGTCGGCCGCGATCATCGGCGGGCTCTACCTCTTCCTCAAATACGGCACCTACGGCATCTGGATCCGCGCCACCACGCAGGACCGGGTGATGGCGCAGGCCATGGGCATCCCCGTGCCGTGGGTGCACACGGCGGTGTTCGCCATCGGCGCGGGCATGGCGGCGGCCAGCGGGGTCCTGTTCGGACCGCTGGTGGGCATCAACCACGCCATGGGCCTCGACTGGGTGCTCAAGGCCTTCATCGTCGTGGTGGTCGGCGGCATGGGCAACCTCGGCGGCTCGATCGCCGCGGCCATCCTGGTCAGCCTGCTGGAAGCCTACGCGGTGATCGTGATCAGCGAGATCAATCTTGGGGGGCAGCCGCTCAGTCCCGCGCTGGCAATCATCGTCCCCTTCATCGTTTTGATCGTCACCCTGCTGTTCCGGCCCACCGGCCTCTTCGTCCCGACACCCAAATGAGCAAGCGCTCCAACACCCCCTACTGGGTCGCGTTCTGGATCGTGATCGCGGCATTGATCGTCGCACCGCTGGTGCTGCCGGAGTTCTGGCGCCGGTTCCTCACCGAGATCCTGATCTGGGGGCTGCTCGCCATGTCCTCGGACATCCTCATCGGCTACACGGGGATGGTGTCGTTCGGGCACTCGGCGTTCTTCGGCCTCGGCTTGTACGGCGCGGCGGCGGCGCTGTTGACGGTGAAGCCGCCCAACCTGTGGCTGGCGATCCTCTACGGTCTTGCCGGTTCCGCCGCGGCGGCCCTGTTCGTGGCCTACTTCGCCACCCGGCTGCGCGACATCTATTTCGCCATCAGCACCTTGATCTTCTCGCAGATCTTCTACGTCATCATCTTCACGTTGACCGAATTCACCGGGGGCGAGAACGGCCTCAACTTCTCCCGCCCGCAGCTGGGTATCCCCGGCATCTACACCGTGCCGTTCACCTCCGAGACGCTGCACTGGTTCGTGCTGGCGGTGGTGACGGCGTCCTATCTGATCTTGCGCCGCATCACCCAGTCGCCGTTCGGCATGGTGCTGCAGTCGATCCGCGAGAACGAGGCGCGCACGCGCGCCATCGGCTATACCGTGGAGCGCTACAAGATCGTGGCGGTGATGCTGTCGGGGCTGTTCGCCGGGCTCTCCGGTGTGCTCTACGCCATCCAGAACCGCTTCGCGGCCCCCGACTTCGTCTATTTCGTGATTTCCGGTGATGCCGTGATCTTCAACGTCATGGGCGGCATCGGCACGCTGGTGGGCCCCATCTTCGGCGCCGCCTTCTTCCTGCTGCTGCGCGAGGTCTTCTCCCGCTTTTTCACCGAGTTCTATCTGATCCCGGTCGGCATCATCTTCATCCTGATGGTGATATTCCTGCCCCAGGGCCTGCTCGGCTTCGCCAAGCGCTGGCTCAACCGCTAGGGAGCTAGCCGGTCCGCCCCTCGCGCTTGTCCAGCTCGATCAGCGCAGCGTCGCGAGCCTCGGGTGCGCCGAGGCCGCCACCGCCCGGCGTCATGACCACGAGGCGCTCGCCCGGCTGCACCCATTGCGTGCCCTTGCCTCTGAACGTGCGGCCACCCTTGATCGCCACCGCGCCGGGCGCGCCGGCCTTGCCGCCGTGCCGTCCGCGTGGGGGGAAATCGATGCGGTCGAAGGCTGCCAAGAGCTCGAACGGCTCTGCGATGCCGCTCTCGATCTCGATCACCTGACCGAGCCCGCCGCGCGTGCGGCCCTGGCCGCCGGAGCCCGGCCGCAGCTCCTTCTTCCAGAAGATCAGCGGCGTGATGGCCTCGGCGATCTCGACCGGCGTGCCCTTGACGCCCGAGGGGTAGGCGGTGGCCGAGAGCCCGTCGGCATGCGGGCGCGCGCCCGTGCCGCCGTTGGAGGTCACCGCCATCATGAAACCGTAGTTGCCGCCCGACCCGCTCTTTACCGACCCGCGCACGTTGAGGTTCCACAGACACGAGGTGCCCTCGGCCGGCACGCGCTCCGGGATCGCCTGCGCGAGGCAGCCGAACACCACGTCGGGCAGCATCTGGCCGATGATGTGGCGGATGCAAACGGCCGCGGGCTTGCGCGCATTGAGGATCGTCCCCTCCGGCGCCGACACGGTCAGCGGCGCCAGCGAGCCGGCATTGTTGGGGATCCGGCTCGCCACGATGCAGCCGAGCCCGAACACGGTGTAAGCGGTGGTGTAGGCCAGCGGCACGTTGATGCCCTTTCGCGCCTGGGGGTCGGTGCCGGTGTAGTCGACGTGGATGCCGGTGTCGCTGATGGTGGTGGTGGCGCGCAGCGTGATCGGGGCATCGAAGCCGTCGGTGGTCATGGCGTTCGACCAGCTGCCCTTCGGCAGCCGCGCGATCTCGGCCAGCACGGCGGCTCGGCTCTTGGCGCAGATGTGGTCGGCGAGATGATCGAGGTCGTCGAGGTCGAACTCGGCCATCATCTCGACCAGGCGCCGGCAGCCGACGTCGTTGCAGGCCATCAGCGAGTAGACGTCGCCCACCGTGTCGATCGGCAGCCGCGTGTTGGCGCGGATCATCGCCATCAACGTCTCGTTGACCTTGCCCTGCTCCAGGATCTTGAGAAACGGGATGTAGAGCCCCTCCATGAACACGTCGGTGCCGTCGGGCCCGAAGCCGATGCCGCCGATGTCCATCAGGTGCGAGGTGCACGAGAACAGGCCGACGAGCTTGCCCTTGTGGAAGCAGGGCGTGGTGATGACGAAGTCGTTGAGGTGGCCGGTGCCCATCCAGGGGTCATTGGTGATGTAGGCATCGCCCGGCTTCATGGTGTCGAGGCCGAAATGGCGGATGAAGTGCTTGACCGACTCGGCCATGGAATTGACATGGCCGGGCGTGCCGGTGACGGCCTGCGCCAGCATGCGCCCGTGAGGATCGAAGATGCCGGCCGAGAGGTCGCCGGCCTCGCGCACGATCGAGGAGAACGCCGTGCGCAGCAGCGTCTGCGCCTGCTCCTCGACCACGGCGATCAGCCGGTTCCACATGATCTGCAGGGCGATGTCGCCGATGGGGTGGGGCATGGGGGCGGGCTCCTTAATGGCTGGCAAGTTCGCACACACGACGATCGGCGCCAACCTTCCCCTCTCCCCGCTTGCGGGGAGAGGGTCGGGGTGAGGGGCAGCGACAAACTCGACGGGAGCCTCACGGTGCCTGCTCTTCGGCCGAGATGGGCTTCGATCTGAGCACGCGGGAGCGGTTCGTCCGCCAGGGCTGCGGGCCGCGCATGGGTCAAGCTCCCCGTGGCTGGCGCGTCGTGTGTGGCTGGCCCCCCCCCCCCCCCCCCCCCCCCTCCCCCCGCGGGCGCGCGGGGGGGGGGGGGGGGCGTTGGGGCGGGGCCGGCCGCGCG
>Ga0080064_1007794_pt1 | contig 10585 bp, 12 predicted proteins | sample Subgrocontami54m_FD_69260 | JGI IMG/M metagenome (GOLD analysis project Ga0080064, IMG submission 69260) | Subsurface groundwater microbial communities from S. Glens Falls, New York, USA - GMW46 contaminated, 5.4 m (SPADES assembly) (version 2) ... | reverse complement strand
ACGCGACCCCTCCCGCCCTGTCCTTGCCTGGCCCCTTCGCCGCCGCCCGTTACCGGACGACGCTGGCTGCATACCTTTCCTTGCGGAAAGTTCGAGCAAGGATTTCTGGACGAGTACGGACTCGCCCAGGTAGGATTAGGTCCTCCTTTCGCAAGAAAAGACCGCACCGTTTGTGACTTAGCCAACAACACCTGCGGTTCACGCCACACACACATGATTGTTACCCGGTTTTGAACCATGCCCCTCCGGGGCTGAAGATTGAGCTGCAACCATCGCTATCACAATGAGTTGTGACTAATTGAACGGTATTGAGGCTAAACCACGTCGCCAACGCGCCACTTCTCCCGGCTAAGCGCCGCCGGGCGGCAAGCAATCCCCATAGTCGCTGCCCACGGCTCAGTCCAACCCGTTTTGTCCGTCATGCTGGCCCACAGTGGAGTCCAGGGTGGAGGCGGCACGTCTTTGCAGGGGGGCCGGCACGACGGATGAAACGAAAAGGGTTCGGCTTTGCCCTCGCCTCTTCAACGCAAGACAGAATAGCGCGCCGCAACTTCACCTTCAACCAGTGACCAAAGTCGGCCGAATCGCTCGGGAACGTTATAGCAGCGAGAACTCCCGTCGCGAGCGGCGAAAGGTATGCGATTGCTAGAATAGTTTGCCTTCGGCTTCCCCGTCCTCGAATCTTCGCAGTTCCTCGAGAATGGCCTTCATACGCTTTTCGGTCAAGGCGCGATCACCCTTTCGTAGATTGCACAGCGGGTGAGCGATGCGGAGATTGTGGCCTTGATCACTTCCACCCTGTGAGCGTGTCCTGACATGGTCTATGTGCATAGAATCCCCGTCCCACTTGAGGATCTCGATTTGGCAAAGGTAACACGTTTTGCGATCGCGTTCCCACAGTAGTCGGCGGAACTCGTCGGAAAACGAAGGGCGAGTCAGGCGCTTTGAAAGCTCTCTAATCTGTTCTTTCAGAGCAAGGATTTGGTCAATGACTTGGTTCTTTGCATAAAAGCCGAGGTTTGCGTTAAGTGAAGACAAGACGGCTCTATATTGCATCAGAGTCAACGACCGCGGGTCCAGCGCTTCCAGTTCGGAGATTTTGGCGAGAAGGTCAGCTTTCTCTGTGACGAGTTGAGTCTGTAGGCCTGGAATGGAAAGCTGTATTTCAAAGACACGTTCATCCCGATCAGCGATTGCTTGTTCGATACACGCGCGAGTTTGGCAGAGGCGAAATTCGTGGGGAAGTAGGTAAAGGTCCCGCAGGCAATACGTGCAGTAATATGATTTGGGCAGGGCGTCAGGAATCGGCTTACGTCCCCCCGAGTATCGAAGGCGATCACGCAAGGATGGCTGGTCATCGTCGGTGGTATTCATGGCGCCACCTTCGCTGAGTTGCAGCGACGTTCCACGGCCATTCCTTCTGCGCCTTGGCCCATCTCACCCATCAAGAGCGTCTTATGCGATCAGCGGCTTAAACTCGGGGTGACTTCGTGCGCTAAAGATTGCTGATGACCAGCTTGACCCGGATTGCCGGGGCATGACCGCTTGATTAGCGAGTTAGCCGTCATACGCCTCATCAAACTTTCGAAACAGCGCGTTGTTAACACGGTCTATCCAATCTAAGGTATGAATCAGGTTCACCTCATCCACTTCGATGCGCTTTAGCCACAACCGAAATGGCTTGTTTGCGAAGCCGAGTGTGGGAGACACGAATCGAATATCGGCAGGTTGAAAGAAGGGGAAGGGAGAGTAAGTCCCGTCAGAGTTGCGTGAAAGGCAATAGTCCATGGATTCATTCCATGATCCATGAATGGATTCAGACATCATTCCGTAGGAACAAGCGTAGAGCTTATCGTTGTCGACTGCCGCGAAAATATCGTAGAAGGACTTTCCTTGGAGTTTCCAATGGTTCTTCTTTTGGGTGTCAAAATCGGCAATCGTAAGATTCTCGAATGCCATCTTTTCCGTTACGGATTTGAGAAGACGCTTTCCTGCCTTCGTGTGAAAGAAGGAGGAGCCCTCCTCCAAATCTCTCAAGATCCTCAACCGATCTTTGTAAGAGCACTTTCTGTAGTCCTCCAAGACGCCATCGTCGTTAGCCATCAGGTATGTCGATATCACTGAGGCCTCAATAAGGGGACGTTCCAGAATACTGATGATTTCAGCATTATCCACTTCGTAGTATTTGATTATCTCTTTGAGGAGCTTCCATATTCGAACGAGCAATCCAAGAATCGGTGCATCCTTCAAGTCAAATCCTATTGGATTTCGCTCGATGTTACGAACTCGTGTCAGTGCATCGTATACGTCGGCGACGTCTTTGTAGAAGGTCAGCGCGAACAAGTTTATTTCCGTCAATGACGCGAGATGCTCGTGGATGTAGTCCTGGTCATACTTTTTGAGAACGTCAGTGATTTCTTTCATTTGCGTGCTATCCAAACGAGTATTTGCGACGCCTAACTGGTGATTGTGGCAACCGGTGCCGGCACAGTATCAGGGGCGCTGGCGCCATTTCGCCGGGCGCCTAAATTGTATTGCTGGCGCCAGCAGCATATGGCACGCTCATTGAACCCCTGCCCACCCGACCTGTCAAGCGCCTTCCTTTCTGTCTTTTGGCTCATCCGGGAAATGTGTGTTTCAACGTGTGTTTGGCCTCGCCGTACCATCGTAGAATCAAGTCATCACCGAAAACCGGCCCAGCCCGCGTTCGGCGGGCTACTGCCAGGCCTTGTTCCGTGAACACCACCGATTTCGCTTTTCCGCGCGGATCGGTGCTGTAGCCTTGATCGTGCAATCGATTCATTGCATCCCATGCAAAACCCTACCACGCGCGCGCGCCCCGTCATGCACTCCGAGGTAGAGGAGTGCGAGAACAGCATCGTCGATCTTGTTGGTGTCGAGTTCCACGGTTCTATTTCCGGGACAGCCGTTTGATCGTGACCTTGCCGCGGGCGCGCACCTGCATTCTCAATTCGTAGCCCTTCAACAGCCTCATTCCCACCAGTGGGTCAGCGTCGGCTTCGTCTACCAGGATTTGGCGCACCTTGCCGTCCCAAACTACCCTGGCCTCGTATACGCTGAAAATGCACTCGCTGCCGTCCGCCAGCCTAGCGGTGTCCATGGTTTGCCAGCGCAAGCCCAAGGCAGTGATCAGCGCGGAAGGCAACGTCAACGACGCCGTGTAGCCCGTATCGACAATGGCCTCAACTTCCTGCTCCCGCCCCTGAATTCCTTTCACAATTATGCGAATCCGGCCTTCGCTGGAGTTTACGACGCCGGTAATCATGGAGTTCCCCACCGTTCATCCCGGCCGCCGAAGCGATGGACAAAGCGATAGCCGACGCGCACCATCCAAATCTGTGCATCGGGGATGCGTTTGCGCAGCTTGTGGCACGCTTTGAGTTCATCGGCATCAATCGCAAACTCGCCGGTCTCGATATCGATCGCTGCAAACTTGCCCACGTCGTCGGCCTTGAGAGTCGGACGAATGTCCTTCAGATAAAGAGCATCGCCGCGACGGGCGAATTCTTCTTTGCTGTAGCGCGGTTCCGTGGCGGCCATGGCTTTCCTCCGTCTTGGCAAATCGGGGGCTCAACGCCCACGGCCTCATTGTATCGGCCGTAAGGAACCGTGGTTCGGCATTATTCTCGCCCTTTCCCTCGGCGGTAGCTATCCCGAGCGCCCTCTTCCCCCGGCAATAAACAGGCCGCCCAATCCCATTATTGCAAAACCCAAATAGAGGATGGACGGAAATGCACCTGTCATGTTACCCCCAGCGACAATTGCACCAACGACGAGGAGCAAAATGCCGATATAAACTGCGGCGATGTTCGAGGGTTTCGACTGCCACTCGGAGGCCTTTGGGGCGGCATCATGTGTGATGAAGGTTGTGGAGTATTCGTCAAGGCCTGCCTTTATCAAGGCTTGGATCACATCCGTAATCGAGGCGCCGCTGGCAAGCAGGTCTCCTGCTCTCGCGTGTGTGCGCTCAAATGTGGACATCGAAATCAGCCCAAGCGTAACTGGATGTTGCATCTTTTCTGTAGGAAGAGTCTCTCCAAATTGCGGTGGCGGTTCTTCGCCTTCGGCGAGCCCGCACAGGTGGCACTTATCACCGTACACATTGACCGAACACTTGTGGCATGTCCACATCTTGGCTTTCCTCAGTTGGCCGAACGCTAGCCCGCTATCCCGCCGCGGGCAGTGCCGTTGACCTTCGGCAAGCACAGCAACGCGGCGGCGGGATAGCGGGCCGTTGAACGAAACCGGATCCTATAACCGGCAAACGTCATACAGCCGGTCGCCCGTCCCCTTGGGGATTTGTATCCAACTTGCCAGCACGACGCCCACTAAAAGCCAACAGGACGGCCGTAAACCCTCACGCTCCGACTAACCGTCACCACCGGATTCGGGGAGATGAGGAACCGACCGCTACCGGAGGTTTCGTTCAACGGGGGGACTTCATCCCGCGCGGCGACGGAGCGGCGGGATAGCGGGCCGTTGAACGAAACCGGATCCTACAACCGGCAAACGTCTTACAGCCGGTCGCCCGTCCCCTTGGGGATTTGTATCCAACTTGCCAGCACGACGCCCACCAAAAGCCAACAGGACCGCCGTAAACCCTCACGCTCCGACTAACCGTCACCACCGGATTCGGGGAGATGAGGAACCGACAACTACCGGAGGTTTCGTTCAACTATACTAATTCGGTCGAATCCGCGCTGTCTAAATCGCTGCAAACACAGCGCGAGCGCGACCTAAATCGGGAATTCTCTTGACAACTCCCCTTGGATGTGAACCATTGTACACATACCAAGAAGGAGGCAGCCATGAGCAATTCCGTCGCGAAAACTGGTGGTGATCCTAGCCCATTGAGCAGCGCTCCGCAAGCAACAAATCGGCCTGGACCAAAATTGCTGGATCGTCTCCGCCTAGCGCTGGAGTCGCGCCGCTACCGGCCTGACACTGTCGGGCGCTTTGTCGAATGGAATCGGCAATACATCTTGTTTCATCACCTGCGCCATCCGCAGACCATGGGCCGTGAGCAGGTCGAGGCATTTCTTGACCACTTGTCCCAATCGGGCTACGGGGCCGAGTTGCAAGCGCAGGCGCGGCAAGCGCTGGCGTTTTTGTATCGCGAAGTGCTCGGCCTGATTCTGCCGTGGCCGGAGATTGCGCGGCTGCGCGGGGCGGGACCCGCGGGGTTCGAAGACTCACCCCGCGGCGTGGTGTCAACCCAAGCGCCGAAGTTGCTGGATCGGGCGCGGGCCGTGCTGCGTGGGCGGCGTTACAGCTTGCGCACGGAAGTGTGCTATGTCGAGTGGATGCGGCGCTACATTCTGTTTCACAACAAACGCCATCCCCTGGAAATGGGCGGCTTGGAGGTCGAAGAATTCCTGACGCATCTGGCGGTGGACGGTCATGTCTCCATCAGCACGCAAGCGCAAGCGCTGCATGCGCTGCTTTTCCTCTATCAGCAAGTGCTCGAAGTCGAGTTGCCGCTCATCCGCGCGATCAAGTCGCAACGGCCGCGGCGGTTGCCGGTGGTGATGTCCAAGCCCGAAGTGCGTCAGGTGCTGGAGGCGATCGACGGCTATGGCGGCCTGTATCAGTTGATGGGGCGGCTGATGTACGGCACCGGCATGCGCCTGCTGGAAGGGCGTCGCCTGCACGACAAGTCCCCTGGATTTTCTGGACGAAGTAACGCCGGAGGAAATGGCGGCGGCGGTGGCGGCGAGTCGGGGGATCAGTGGGCAGTAGGCAGTCGGCAGCGGGCAGTAGGCAGGAGCAGTCGGGAGTGGGCAGTGGGCAGTGGGCAGTGGGCAGGAGCAGTCGGGAGTGGGCAGGGGGCAGAACTGGATTGCATTGGCCTACGCGGCGAGCCATCCACGAAACGGGGTTGGTGGGCGAACGGCAAGGTTGCCAAAAGGTGGCAAGGTTGCCAAAAGGTGGCCGCCTTGGCTTTCCAAGGTTGCCAAAAGTTGGCAACGTTGCCAGGGTCTGTGTGTAGTAAAAGTGGCATTGTGGTATTGTCGCGAAATTGGCAGCCATAACCGTTTAGCAAGTAAGCAGTTACGCTACGGATGCGACAATGCACGAGGGGGCCAAGTGGCCCTGTCGATTGCATTGTCGCTGGGCACCCGCAACCGCACGTTCTTGAACCACGCCCCGAATATTTACAATCACCCGCTTGAAGGCTAAACTGAAGCGGCGTACCTCGCCTCGAGATTTCGCAACAAGGTTCCACGTTTGGACGTCGAGCGTGCGGTGTGCATGGCTTTCCGTCGCCGGATCGCTTCCTTCTGACTCTCCGGTGCGACCGCATCACGATAGGGGCGAAGCTCTTCTTCGGTGAATGGCTGCGGGTGATGCCGATGGGCATCCAGTGCCAATAGCATCGTCGCGCCTTCTTGCACAATCCGCACGCCGGCGTGGCTGCGTCCGTGAATGCGACGCTCGTGCCCTTTGGGTAATCGAAACCAGCGCTCCAAATCCAAGTTGTCGCGCGGCAAGTCCGCCCTACCTCCGCCCGCAAACAGCCCCTTCTTGAAACTCGCCATCATTCGGCGCATCTGTTGACAGATCGAGTCCTCGTCCTTCAGCAAAGCGCACCTGATGGCGTCATAGCGACGCTTGCGCTTCGCCCAGACGTCCGAGGTGGGGTCCAAGGCTGAATCCACTTGACGAATCCTCTCGACATACGTTTCCACTTGTTTCTGCGTTTCCAGTACTAGGCTTCTGCCTTTGTCGATGCAACCCGCCAAACGTTTCAGCAACGGTTCCGCGTCCCCCCCTTTTTGAGCCGAACGTTGCGCTGCAACGACTGCTCCACTTCGCCAAGCGCTTGGGACATCCGCACGCCCGGCGGACGCAAGGGGCCTCCTTGACTGTCGTTGAGGATGCCACGAACCGCGGCACAATAATCGAGCACGACCTCCAAGCCATTCGTCGCGGATACGAGCAGCGCTGGCAACCGTTCTTGCTCATGATCTTGCGCGGCGCGTGCCGCCGCGCGCCACCCCAACACCGCGCGCTCGATGGCCCGCAAACCGCGTATTTTGCGACGCATTTGCACTTGGGCGTGGCTGTCCCATTCCAACATCGGCTTGGCCAGATCACGCAAAAAATGGTTGCCGCAGTAACGATGCGGCTTGCCAGGAAACTCCTGGGCAATCGTCGTCACGAACGCATCTTGCTGGTCCGACATCCACAACCGTACCGGACGCTTCAGGCGTTTGGCCCAAGCCCGCGCCTGCACAATCAACGGACGAATCTCGTCGGTGGCGCTCGACAAAAGCGCTTGGGCAAACCACACGCGTTGTTGGCCCAGTTCCCTCACCACGTAGAGCGTTTCGTGTCCCTTCTCCGGTTGCAAACCGTCAATCAAAAGCATCACGTGACGCGTCTTCTGGTACTCCTTTTTCAACTGGGCAGGATCTTGCTGACGCGCTGCCAGCATGCATTGATAGCGTTGCAGATAGTCCTCGATGGCGTCTTCCGACAAAGGAATTCCGTACCGGTCCAGCAACTCAGCGCGAAGTTGTGGCACCGACCAATGCCGCGCAAAGCGTCGCTGACCCAGCCAACAGAAAACATCCCAACCAATGACCCAGCGCGGCATGGTTAGAGTCCGTTCCCGTTCCGGACTGAACGTGCGGTGATGATTCGGGCAAACGGGGGCAGAGCAATGCACCAATTTGCAAATCAAATGTCGAGGCCCCCCCAGAGTGAAGATGCGATGGTGGCGATGGTCACAGGCGTACATTCGCCGCCCACACAAGTCGCACCACGGATTTTCAACTTCCAAAACCACCTCAGTCCAAACCAAGCCCTCTGGCCAACGACGAGCCATAACTGCCTCCTTGCAACAGTATCAGGAGGCAATAGTCTACCTTGGCCCCTCCATCCCACCAACCGCAGAGTTTAGCCTTCAAGCGGGTGATTGAAAGAAGAAGGCGCGACCGACTCCGTGCCGATCCCGCAGCTGCGTCTAATGTAGGGACAGCCCTGAATACGAAAATGCCTTCGGCGTCGCGGTTTTGCACCTTAAAACGGGAGAGCCAAAACCAGCAAGGCTTGCCGATCGAAGTCCTGGACAGCCTTCGACTCCTCGGACGCAGTCGCTACGCATATCTCGACGCGATCGCCGATTACAATCGCGCCCAATTTGAGCTGTATGTCGCCATGGGCCAGCCGCCGGCGCAGTACCTCGCCAGACCCGTGCCGGCGAATCTCGTTCCCGATTCGAAGTCACCCGACGATGCACCAATGAAAAACAAGTAGGCCGCGTCGTTTCTTGAGGCGTGGGTGCTGGATTTGTACATTGGTTGATTTTCCAGGCAGAGATGGCGAGGTTGTCATGGTCCCTAGCAGTTCTTGCCGTCGTCAAGAAAAGCGCCGATGGCAACCATTTTGGTTGTTCTCCGTCGCGTTTGTCCTGCTGCATGGGATGACTGGTTGCTCTTCTTTCCAAAGAACGGAGATTGGTCAGGCGGCGTCTTCCAACAGTTCGAAAGGGGGCGCGGAGGAGCAAGGAATCGCGGACACGCCGAAAAAGGACGGGAACGGTGAGCAGGGTAAAAAGCCAGTCGGTCCACAAGAGAACAAGCAACCGGACAATTCCGACGTTGACACTGCGTCACCGCGGTCATTCATCCCCGTTGCCGGGTCGGAATTATCGATGGACTTGCAAAAGGCGCTGGGGTTGGCGGATGCCGAGAATCCGACCATTGCGCTGGCCCAAGAAGCAGTGCAGGCAAGCCTTGCGGTGCGAACCCAAGCCAGGGCGCTTTTGCTGCCCACGCTTGATGCCGGTATGAACTTCAACAGCCATGAAGGCAATCTTGAGTCAGGGCGCGGCATCGTTCGCGACGCAAATCGTCAGGCGCTGTATGTTGGCGCCGGAGCGGCAGCTATTGGCGGCGGCACCGTTGGCTTCCCGGGTGTGCGATTGACAGCGCACCTTGGCGATGCGATCTACGAACCCCGCGCCACAGAGCAGCTTGTCACCGGCCGCCGTTTCGACGCCTTGGCCACGTCCAACAGCGTGCTGCTGGAAGTGGCCGAACGGTATTAGGCGCTGGCCGGGGCCGAAACGCGCCTGAAGGCGATTCGCCAATCTCAGGCTGACTTGCAGAAAATCGTCGAGCTCACAGCAAACTTCGCCCGCACCGGCCAGGGCCGTGAAGGGGATGCAGGAAGGGCACGCAGCGAAGCTTTGCTGTTGAGCGCACAGGAACAACATGCTCAGGAGGAAGTCGCGGTCGCCTCGGCCGAATTGGCGCGGTTGCTCACTATGGACCCGTCGGTGCAATTGAAAGCGCCAACCGACACCCTTTCTATTGTTCAACTCGTGGATCCGGAAGAATCACTTGAGCGCCTGATCAACATTGCGACAAGTAGCCGGCCGGAAATTGGCGCCCGATTCGCGGACGTGGCGCTCGTGGAAACGCGCCTTCGCAAAGAAAAGGTCCGCCTCTTCCTGCCGTTCCTTTACGTTGGCTTTAGTGCGGGTAGATTCGGAGGCGGCAGCGACCAAGCCGACAATCGCTTCGGCCATTTTGCCGGCCGAACAGATTTCGATGTGATGGCCGTCTGGTCCCTCCAGAACATGGGCTTTGGGAATCTGGCGACCCAGCGACGCTTGCGCGCGCACGTCGGGGAAGCGGAAGCCGACCTCGCGCGAGTTCTCAACGAGATTCGACGTGAGGTGGCCGAGGCCTACGCCCAGTCCGCAGCCAGTCTTCGAGAATTGGAGACTGCTCGCCGCCGAGTGGAAACCGCAGAGCGCAGCTTTGGTCTCGATTTGACGCGGACCAAGAACCTGCAAGGTCACCCCATTGAAGTGTTGAATAGCCTCAATCAGCTGGCAACGGCCCGGTTAGCCCTCATCCAAACCACCATCGACTACAATCAGGCCCAGCTCCGACTATTGGTGTCGCTCGGCCGGTCACCGACAGAAATACTTTGCCAGTTTGAGAGCCGACCTTAAATTGGGACAAGTGTATTTTTGCACGATCAATCCCAAGTCAGGCTTGCGCTTTCGATGCGAACACTCGTAATTCGGCCTCAATCATGCACTTCTCAAGACAAGCACTCTCCTTGCCGAATGGCATTGCGACCGCTTGGCTTTGTGCCAAGCGCGCTCAGCCGAGGACGTGACCTAAACGGCGCAATTCCAATGCCGAGCACTTCGGCGACGACGCTAATCGAGGATTAGTTGCAGCACGCAAGTCCTTATTCTAGTTAGAGTTGATCCTAAACGGCAGAGGTCAGTTGTCGTGGCTCAATACGCGTTGAGTGATTCCCCGTTGCAACGTGCGAGGCCCGAAAACGACGCGATCGAACATGCGAGATGGTGAAAAAAAGCGTGCCTGCTACAAAAACTGCTACAACTTGTCCGTCGCGCCCAAAAAAAGACCCGCCGCAAGTCATTGCCGCAGCGAGTCTTCCAAAATCGGGGTGAGGTGAATCCAGAAAAATAATTATCCCAGTTGTCCGACCGACTTCTTGGTCGGAATGTCAACGAACCACTTCTCAAGACCAGGAAGCCGCCGTACTTGGGCTTCGAGGTTTTTCATTTCGG
>Ga0080064_1007793_pt1 | contig 10589 bp, 10 predicted proteins | sample Subgrocontami54m_FD_69260 | JGI IMG/M metagenome (GOLD analysis project Ga0080064, IMG submission 69260) | Subsurface groundwater microbial communities from S. Glens Falls, New York, USA - GMW46 contaminated, 5.4 m (SPADES assembly) (version 2) ... | reverse complement strand
GGATGACGTCGGCGCGCTTTCTCAAGGCATTCCGTCTCAGCCTGCCCTTGCAGCGCAAACTCTATCAATACACCCACACATTGATGGCGCAGATTTCGCAAACCGCCGCATGCAATCGTTTTCACGTGGTGGAGCAGCGCCTCGCCCGCTGGCTGCTGATGTCCCACGACCGGGTGGACCTGGACCAATTCCGCATGACGCAGGAATTTCTCGGGCATATGCTCGGGGTGCGCCGGGTCGGCGTGACCGTGGCGGCGCAGGCGTTGCAAAAGCGCAAGCTGATCAGTTACAGCCGCGGCCTCATCATCATCCTCGATCGCAAGGGCCTCGAGGCGGCGTCCTGCCGGTGCTACCAGGCCGTCAGGCAGTTCGACAGTGCGGCAGCGAGGGGCCGGCCGCCGGTTTCCGCGGCAGCCTGAGCGCAACGGCGCCAACGAGACGGCGCCAAAGAAAAGGCCCGAAACAAGACCGCCGTTTCGGGCCGGGTGGTGCAGGTGCTGGCCAGGGAGGTAACCAACACCCGCGAACAGCATGCGGGTTCACGGGTGTTCTGTCTGTGCGCTGGCGAACATAGTCCCGCACTGATTTCGCGCACCTGCCGCCGCTCGGCATTGAACCGGCTAGCGCCTCACGCCGGCGCCACCGGAGGCGCCGCTCGCATCGGCGGGGGAGGCGCCGGGTCGTGCCACGGCTCGGACAGCAGGCGGCTCAATTCTTCCTTGACCACGGCGTAGCACTCGCAGGCGCGGGTCTCCAGGCCGGAGCGTTCAGTCACCGTAATGTGGCCGCGCCGGTAGCGGATGAAACCGGCTTGCTGCAATCTACCGGCGGCATCGGTAATGCCTTCGCGGCGCACGCCGAGCATGCTGGCGACCAGTTCCTGGGTCATCACCAGTTCGCGCGCAGGGCCCCGGTCGAGCGTCAGCAGCAGCCATCGGGACAGTTGCTGCTCCACGGAATGAAAGCGATAGCAGGCCGCGGTCTGCATCGTCTGTATCATCAGCGCCCGGGTGTAGCGCAGCAACAATCGCTGCAGCGGACCGGCGCGCTTGAATTCCTCTTTCAACGCGCTGCGCTCCAGACGGTAGCCATGGCCCGCGGTCTGCACCACAGCCGAGTCGGTGGTGGTATCCCCGCCCATGAACAGCGAAATGCCGACTACTCCTTCGTTTCCCACTCCCGCGGTTTCGGCCGAGGCGCCGGACTCGGTCACGTATTGCAGCGATACCACGGCGGTGGTGGGGAAATAGGCGTGTCGCAACTGTCCGCCCGGTTCATAGAGCATCTCGCCGAGCGGCATCGGCACCCGTTCCAGATGCGCAGCCAGGCGTTCGAATTCCGCCGGGGCGAGCGCGGCCAGAAGATGGTTTTGATCCGGACCCGGGGGCGGCGGCATTGCCGGCGTTGAGATGATGCTGCGCCCTATTTCTTCGGCGTGAGTTCCACGCCTATGCCGCGGTAACCGATGAAGCGGGAGGACTGGTTGAACATCGGCTCTCCGCTCACCTGATATTTTTGCTGCGAGCCGTCGGCATTGACCCGGCTGAAAACCATTTCGAGGAAGGGTTGCCGTGCGGCAATGGCCGCCTGCAGCAGATCCCGTTCCGCCTCGTTCCACCCTGCCAACGCGACAGGACTTGCCTCTCCCGCCAGGGAATCGACCCGGATGCCGAGCATTTCCAGGACCGGGCCCGACACTTTGATGAAATTCCCGTTCTCGTCCTGCTCCCAGTACCAGTCGGAGGCCAGTTCCGTCAGGCTGCGATAGCGGGCTTCGCTTTCGCGCAGTTCGGCGGTCCGTTCCCGCACCCGCTGTTCCAGCACCTGGTTGTAATTTTCGAGTTTTTTGTACAACAGGCGCACCTCCAGCATGTTGTGGATGCGCGTCCTGACTTCGACCAGATCGAACGGCTTGGTGATGAAATCCTTCGCGCCGGCTTGCAGCGCCCGCAGTTTGTGGCCGGGCTGGGCGGTGATCACGAGAACCGGAAGGTAGGCGTCCGCATCATTGGTCTTGAGGCCCGCCATCACCTGGAATCCATCCATGCCGGGCATCTGCAGGTCGAGCAGGATCAGGTCGTAGCGGTGCTTGCGATGCAGCGCGCATACCTCCAGCGGATTCATGGTCGAGGCGACGCGGGTGTAGCCGGCATCACACAGCATTTGCCCGAGCAGGCTGACATTCACTTCCTGATCATCGACGATCAGGATGCCGGCGTTGAGAATGTCGGCTTCAGCCAGCATCGTGCCTTCGCCTTTCCGGCCGCGTGCCCGATGCCGTTTGCGAAAATTCCAGCGCCGCGTCCAGCGCGTCCATGAACTGCTCGACCTTGATGGGCTTGGTGAGATAGTTGAAGAATCCGGCCGCCAGGCCATTCTCGATGTCGCGGGGCACCGCGTTGGCGCTGAGCGCGATGATGGGAATATGCGCCGTTGCCGGGTCGGCACGCAGGATTTGCATGGCTTGCGTGCCGCTGATGCCGGGCAGGTTGATGTCCATCAGTATCACCTCCGGCTGATAGGCGCGGGCGTACTCGATGCCCAGATTGCCGTCCGCGGCTGAAAGCAGATACAGGTCGGCGCGGCGCGCAACGAGTTGCTCCACCAGTTCCAGGTTGGCGGGATTGTCTTCCACATAGAGCAGGGTGCGCAGCGCCGCGCCATCGGGCACCTGCGCCAGCGCCGCACGCCCGGCTTGCCGGACTTCGATCTGCGGGGCGACCGCCAGCTTCATTTCGATCCAGAACACGCTGCCCTGCCCGAGGACGCTGTCCGCGCCCATCGTGCCCCCCATCAATTCCACCAGCCGCTTGGTCACAACCAGGCCGATGCCCGTGCCTTCCTCCGCGCCTGACTCCTTGCCGAGACGATTGAACGGCTGGTAAAGCTGCGCGAGCTGTTCCGCAGAGAGGCCGGCGCCGGTGTCGGTGACGCTGATACGAATCGATTCCGGGGCGCCCGGGGCGTACTCCACGGCAACCGACCCTCCCGGCCTGTTGTACTTGATGGCGTTGAAAAGCAGGTTGATCAGCACCTGCTTGACCCGGGTCCGGTCGGCATTGATGAAGCAGGGGATGTCAAAACGCGGAAAGGTCATGCCGATGCCGCGCTTGTGCGCCTGCGGCTCGATCATGGCGCGGCACTCGAGCATCACCGCGGCCAGCGCGACCGGCTCCCGCGACAGGGTCGCCTTGCCCGACTCGATCAGCGCCAGATCGAGGATTTCGTTGATCAGCTCCAGCAGGTACCAGCCCGCCTTGAGAATCTGGTCGAGGTTTCGCCGTTGCGTGGATGTCGGAGGCGGTGAGCCGGATTCCAGGAGTTGGGCGAATCCAAGGATCGCGTTCAGCGGCGTGCGCAATTCATGGCTCATGCTGGCCAGAAAATCGGTTTTTGCGCGGTTGGCTTTCTCCGCGGCCGCCATCGCCTCGTTGCGTTCCAATTCGACCCGCTTGCGCACCGAATTGTTGGTGCCGATCAACAGGTACCCGATGATATTGCCATCGTCGTCGCGCAGCGCCGTTATCGACACAACGGCAGGAAAGCGGCCGCCGTCCTTGCAGACATAGGTTAATTCGTAGATATCCTCGATTTCCCGCGAAGCCTTGAACGCCAGCGCTTCGAAGCCCGGCGCGATGTTGGTCCCCAGCTCGAGACTCAATGCCCGGGCGCGCGCCATCACTTCCTGCGGGTCGTGGAGATCGCTCGGGCTGATGCGGTTGATGACTTCGGCGGCCCCGTATCCCAGCATGCGCTCGGCGCCGACGTTGAACAACTGGATGACGCCTTTCTCATCGGTGGCGATAATTGAAAAATTGGCGCTGGTGAGGATGGCGTTCTGCAACACCCCTGTCTGGAGCAACGCCTGCGGGCGTTGTACTTCGGTGCCGCCGGCATTGCCGGCGCCGGCAGGAACGGCATCCTTTATCGTTTCGAGCATGGCCAGTTTCCGTGAAAAGCGTGCGGCGATCGGCAGGGGAACCTGCGCCCGCCGGGGCCGCTACAGAAGATGCGATCTCGCACAGCCGGAACCCCCCCGTCATTCCCAATGGCGATTGTGAGGGTGGTTTGCGACGGACGTCTGTGCGTTGGGCCACACATTCCGGGTCAGCACTGACCCGGGGCGGGCTGCGGCAGATCAAACACCTGCGGGGCGCCGAGTCGGGCACGGGTGATGCGCGCGTCGTGGGGGTCGTCCTACCTGTTGTTTCTGACTGCCGCCGCTTTGTCCCGGGTCGTTTCACCGGCGCGCTCGATATCCCTTCCCAATCCGGAAATCGTGTTGCAGCCCGCGATCGAGCGAAAAAGCCGCCAGAACCACGGCTGAAGGTATTTTCCCGAACAGGGTGTTTCTCCTGCCGGTGGTGTGAGGACATGCCGCGCCGCGCAACCACCCGCGAACTCGCGGGGTGGTTGCGCGGCGTTTGCTCAGCGGTTGATCCTGGTGCCGATTACTTCGATCTCGACGCGGCGATCGGGCTGCAGGCAGGCGATAGTCTTTGCGTTCTTGGCGCCGGTGCAGTCGCCGGGCCTGGTGACCGGATGCGTTTCGCCCTGGCCGGAAGTGCTGACGCGGTTCGATTCCATGCCTTTGCTGACCAGATAGGCTTTGACCGATTCCACGCGTTGCTCGGACAGGCGCTGGTTGTAGCGCTCGGAGCCGAGCCGGTCGGCATGCCCCACCGCCATGATGGTCTCGGGGCTGATGTCCTTCAGCTTGCCGAGGAACTCGTCCAGCGCGTCGCGGCCCGCCGGACGCAGCACCGACTTGTCAAAGTCGAACAGCGTGTCGGCATCCAGGGTGATCTTCTCGGCTACCGGCCGGGGCGCAGGCGGCGGGGTATACGCGGCCACCGCGGGCGCCGCCGGCGCCGGTGGGGGGGCTCGGTACACGGGCGGCGGCGCCGGCTGGACCAGTTGCGCGACCGGGGCCGCCACGCCACCGCATTCGACGCCGGGCGCTGCAGCAGGTCCGGTGCCGCTATGCCAGCACAGGCCGGTGCCGCTCATCACCACCGGACCGCGCTGATCGTGAAGATAGCCGGAATGCTCGGCGGGATTGAGCTGCGCGCTGGCCGTTGCGGACAGCAGCGACAGCGCCAGGGCGCAGGCCAGCGCAACGCCGGTTTGTTTGTGGAAGGATGTGTTTATCATGATTTTCTCGATTTTGACAGGTGCTGTTTTCCGCCTTGCCTCGCCGTGCCGCGACACGTTGCCGGGGTCGCGCTGACTGTCAGAAAAAGCGGAACATACTGACTGGTCACTGCCGGCGAGTATTCCCGCATGCCGGAGGGCATACTGCGCGCCAGCACACATAGGAGGAAATATTTTCGTAGCCCGATTCCCCGGCCCGGCGCCCGGTTGCAGCAGCCGGCGGATCGAATTACTGTTGTCCGCTCAAACGGAGGCGCTGAAATGATTGTTGCCGGAACCCTGGAAGCCGCAGTGCCAAGCCCGGACCCCGTCAGCCTGGAGCAGGGGTATCTGCTGAGGAAAACGCTGTTCAGTTCACCTTGCCATGAGCGCCCCTCGCCGCATGCCTATCTCATCGAGCAGTCGCCCCACAGCCATGCGCAGGCGCATTTCCATCACGACAGCGAATTTCAGGTGATCGTCCGGGGAAGCGGGCAGCTCGGCCGTCACGACGTGCGGCCGTTCATGGTGCACTACGCCGGGCAGCAGACCGGCTATGGTCCCATCGTCGCCGGCGGCGAGGGGCTGGCGTATCTCACGCTGCGGCCGGTAACGGCGTCGGGCATCTGGTTCCTTCCCGAGTCGCGCCCGCTCATGGATCCGCGTATCCGCCGCGGCCAGTTGTCGAGCGCCTGGCTGGCGCCCTCGGACCAGGCGTCCCTCGCGCGGCAGCAGGGAACCGCTGCCGAGGTGGTGCTCGAGCCCAGGCCGGACGGCCTTGCCGCGTGGCGTCTCAAGGCGGCGCCCGGCATGCCCATTTCGCCGCCGCGGCATGGCAATGGCGCGGGTCGCTTCCATATGGTGGCCGGCGGCTCGCTGCGATGGGGCGGCAGGGATCTGCCCGAGCTGGCCACGCTCTGGGTGTCGAACGATGAAGCCGCGTTCGATGCCGTCGCCGGTGAACGGGGCCTGGACGTGCTGGTGATGCAGTTTCCGGCTGATGCGTGGGCGTTTCCGGATCCGCCCCAGCGCCTGGCTTGAGAGCTGCAGACGAGATGTCGGGGTGCGCTGCGCTTACCCCAGCCTGCGCATCTCGCGCTGCGCCGCGCTCCTTGGCCCTCACCAGTAGCGCATCGCCCCACGGTACAGCGTCTGCAGATCGCTCCTGGCCACCGCGCGCGGTGCATTGGTGAGCAGCCGCTGCTGCGCCAGGGCGCCTGTCGAAAGCGCATCGACATCGCCTTCGCCGTAGCCGACACCGGCCACGCCGTTGGGTATGCCGGTGGCGCGCATCAGCTTGATCAGATGCTGCGACAGCACTTCACCGGCGTCCCCGGGGGCGGCGTCGCGCGTCTCGGCGCCGAGGCAGGCGGCGCCGTGCAGGTGGCGCTCCGGACAGGCCTCGGCAGTGAAGCGGAACACCGCCGGCGAGTTGACGATGACCGACATGCCGTGCGGCACCATCGGTTCGTCCCGGGGATAGCCTTCGGCGCGGAAATCGCGCACGAGGCCCGCCACCGCGTACGACATGCCGTGCGGGATGTGGACGCCGGCGTTGCCGAAGGCGATGCCGGCCAGGGTGGCGGCATACATCATGCTGTCGCGCGCCTCATGGTCCGAGGCGTCGTTGACGGCGCGCTCGAGATAGGCGCCCAGCAGTTTGAGCGAGGCCTCACAACCCATGTCGCTCCATGGATTGGCCCCCTGGCTCATCGGCCGGGCCGACACCGGCCCGGGCCTGGCGCGCTCGCTGTAGGGACGCGCGGTGTAGGACTCGAGCGCGTGCGACAGCACGTCGAAGGCGCAGGCGGCGACCACGCCCTTGGGCAGTGAATAGGTGGTGGTCGGATCGATGAGCGCGTGCGACGGGCGCAGGCGTTTCGAGGCGATGCCGGTCTTCACCTGCTGCGACGAGAGATCGAACACGGCAATGCCGGTGCACTCGGAGCCGGTGCCGCAGGTGGTGGGGCAGGCGATGTGCGGGGCCAGCGGCCCCGGCACCGCACGCGCCTCGCCGATCGGTGCGTTGACGTAGGCCAGAAATTCCGCCGGATGCGTCGAATAAAGATTGGCCGCCTTGCAGGTGTCGATCACCGAACCGCCGCCGATGGAGACGTAGCCGTCGAATTTTCCTTCGCTGGCAAAGCGCGCCGCTTCGACAAATGACAGGTCGGTCGGCTCAACCTTCACCGCGTCGTACACCACCGCATCGAGGCCGGCGGCGCGCAGCGATTGCAGCGCCTCGGCGAACTGCGGCAGCGCGCCGACCCGCTTGTCGGTGAACAGCGCCACCCGCGTCATGCCCAGCGCGCGCGCCTGTTCGCCCGCTTCGCGCAGCACGCCGGGACCGAAGCTGATGCTGGAGATATCCACCGAGAATACCGATTCGCGGCCCTCGGTGATCGCGTAGTAGTGGCAGCAGGCCATGGGAAGATCCTCCTTGCGGCGATCATAGCGCGGCGGCGGGAGCGGCGCGGCGGCGATGCAGCGGAGCCGCCCGGCGTCGAGGGCGGGGCCGCCACGGCCGCTCCTCCGCCCGGCCACTGCATTCCGGCCGTCGTTTGGTGATAGCGTGTCAGCGGTGTTTGAAGGAGCGTCTGAAAATGGGTTTGAACAAGAATGGGATGGAACTGCCTGCCGTGGTGCTGGCGGCGGCGCTGGCGGCCTTGACCGGATGCGCCACCGATTACTACGGCATGGTGCCGCCGCCGCCGGCATCCGCGCAGCCGGCGCTGCCGCGGACCGCATTGTTCGAGGCGATCGCCGCGGCGAATCTCCAGGCGGTGAAGGACCTGACGCAGAAGGGGGTGCCGGCGGACGCGCGCAACGAGCAGGGCGAGCCACCGCTCTACGTGGCGGCCGAGTCGGGCAATGTCGATATCGTCCAGGTGTTGCTCGATAACAAGGCTGAACCGGACGCGCGGACCACCAACGCGGAGACAGCGCTGCACGCGGCGGCGCTGCAGGGCAACCCGGCGGTGGTGGCGTTGCTGCTGGAGCGCGGCGCCCAGGCGAACGCCCGCAACAAGGACGGCGAAACACCGCTGATGTGGGCGGCGCTCACCGGCACCGTGCGGGTGGTGAAGCTGCTGGTGGACGAGGGCGTGCCGATGAACACGCCCGACGCGAAGGGCAACACCCCGCTGCACGCCGCGGCGGCCAGCGGCCATGCCGAGGTGGTCGCGTACTTCCTGTCCAAGCGCGCCGCGACGCATCTGCGCAACCACGCCGGCCAGACGCCGCTCGATGCGGCGCGGGCAGAGAAGCGGGATGAGGTGGCGAAGCTGCTGGAGGGGAAGTGAGGGAACGCTCGGGCCGCGGGTTGTTGAAATGCCGCGTGCGCAGTGCGATTCTGACGGCCACGATGCGAGTTGGTGATGCCGCCTTGCCCGCGACGGTGGCGTTTCTATCGCTCGCGCCCGGCGCGGATGTTGTGACCGGACGCGGCGCCCGCACGGCTTGCGCGTCCAGGCCGCAGATGCGGCGCCTCGCCATTTCGGCGACAATAAGTTTGTCTCCCGGAATTCAGGAGGAAACAAGCATGGACTGGCATGAGCGAATTACGTCCGATCCCGACACCCTGTTCGGCAAACCACGCATCAAGGGCACGCGCATCGGCGTGGATTTCATCCTGGATCTGCTGGCTTCGGGCTGGTCAGAGGCGCGGATTCTCGATAACTATCCGCACCTGAAGCAGGAGGACTTGCAGGCAGTGTTCGCTTTTGTTCGCGATTGCCTGAAGGACGAAACCTTCATCATGAACGCCGCGCTGAAACCCGGGGAAATGGCGGCGTGACGATAGCGGTGCTGGCCGACGAGAATTTTCCGAGGCTGGTCATCGAAGGATTGATAGCCGCGGGTCATGACGTGCTGTCGGTTGCCCGCCATTCGCCCGGCGTCGATGATCTCGCTGTGCTCGATCTGGCCTGCCGAACCGGCAGGCGCCTGCTCACTTTCGACGCCGACTTCGGCGATCTGGTGTACGCGCAGGCGGCGCCTGCCCCGGAAGCCATACTCTATTTCCGTTAGCCATACTCTATTTCCGTTTCCATCCCATCATCCCGGAGGAGGTGCTGGCGGCGGCATTGCGGGCGCTCGGTGAAACGCCGCCGGGCTACTTTGCGGTGGTGACCCGGGCGGATACCCGCCTGCGTTTGTTATCGACGAGACGACCGGGTGGGTGAGTCCGTTGACCCCGTCACACTTTGAAACGACCAATGGGTCATGAGCCGGCTCGACAACCTCTACCAACTGCATCGCCTGCTCGATGGCCGTCGTACCGCCATTGGCCGGCAGGCGCTGATGCAGGCGCTGGAAATTTCCCGCTCCAAGCTCACCCGCCTCATCGCCGACATGCGGGACAAACTCGGCGCGCCGCTGGTCTTTGACAAAGAACACAACGGCTACCGCTACGACACCGCGGACGGCCGCTATCACCTGCCCGGTCTGTGGTTCACGGTCGAGGAATTGCATGCGCTCATCAGCCTGAACCACCTGCTGCAAACGCTACAGCCCGGTCTGCTGGATCGGCCGCTCGCACCTATACGCGCGCGTCTGGAGAGCATTCTTCAGGCCGAACATCTGGGCCGCGGCGAAGCGGGAAAGCGGATCCGTATTCTGGCCATGTCCACGCGCACCATGACAATGCCCCACTTCCAGACCGTCGCCGGCGCCGTCCTGCAACGAAAACGCCTTTCCATCCAGTATTACAACCGCGACCGCGACCAGAGCGGGACGCGGGAAATTTCGCCGCAACGGCTGACCCACTACCGCGACAACTGGTATCTCGACGCCTGGTGCCACCAGAAGAAAGCCCTGCGCATCTTCGCCGTCGAGTGCATCCGCCAGGCAACGGCCCTGCAGAAAACCGTCAGGACCGTTCCAGACACGACCCTCAACCGCGAACTCGCCAGCGCCTACGGCATCTTCGCGGGCGTTCCCGTTGCCATCGCCGTCCTGTGTTTTTCGGCCCGCCGCGCCCGCTGGGTGGCTGACGAGGTGTGGCATCCCGAGCAACATTCGCGCTGGCTCGACGACGGCCGCTATGAACTCAGGCTCCCTTATTCGCGGGACACCGAACTCGTCATGGACATCCTCAAGCACGGCGCGGATGTTGAAGTGATTGCACCTGAATCGCTGAAAGACACCGTAAAAAAGCAGCTGGACCAAGCCAGAAGTCGATACGGATAGGCGCATCGGGCAGTCTGGGGTTTTGAACCCGACCGACAGCGCGTGAGAGTCTTTTCAGATGCCGAACGGGACTAACATGACAACTTGATATGGTTGCCGAGGAATCGCCATGAGCATCAACGCTACCCAGTTCAAAGCCAAATGCCTGAAGCTCATCGACGAAGTCGCTGCCACCCGCGAACCCATCATCGTCACCAAACGCGGTAAACCGATCGCCAGACTGGTGCCGATTGAGGACGACACGTTGCCTCCCCTGTTCGGCTATA
>Ga0080064_1007791_pt1 | contig 10590 bp, 10 predicted proteins | sample Subgrocontami54m_FD_69260 | JGI IMG/M metagenome (GOLD analysis project Ga0080064, IMG submission 69260) | Subsurface groundwater microbial communities from S. Glens Falls, New York, USA - GMW46 contaminated, 5.4 m (SPADES assembly) (version 2) ... | reverse complement strand
CCCGAGAATGCGCTGGCCGAAATCGGCAGCGGCCGGCCGGCCCAGCGGTTGAGCGTTTCGATCGCCTTGTCCTCCGGCATCTCGAAGCGCAAGGTCGCCTCGGCGGCGGGCAGCGGCAGCACCTTGAGCGACACGTCCAGTATGAGGCCGAGCGTGCCCATCGAGCCGGCCATGAGCCGCGACACGTCGTAGCCGGCGACGTTCTTCATCACGGTGCCGCCGAAGCGCAGCGCCTCGCCGCGCGCGTCCATCAGGGTGACCCCGAGCACGAAGTCGCGCACCGCGCCCGCGCTCGCGCGCCGCGGCCCCGCGAGGCCCGCCGCGACCATCCCGCCGACGGTGGCACCGGCCCCGTAATGCGGCGGCTCGAACGCGAGCATCTGGCCGTTCGCGCGCAGCGTGGATTCCAGCCCGGCGAGCGGGGTTCCGCACTTCGCCGTGACGACGAGCTCGGTCGGCTCGTAGGCGAGCACGCCCGCGTAGCCGCGCGTATCCAGCGGCTCGCCCGCGATCGCCTGGCCGTAGAAATCCTTGCTGCCGCCGCCGCGCAGCCGCAGCGGCCGCTTCGCCGCCGCCGCCGCGCGGATCGCTTCGGCGAAGCCCTGCAGCGCGTCGCTCATGACACGGAAGAACCGTAGGTTGGACTGAGCGAAGCGAAGTCCAACGAAGCCGTTGTTGGACTTCGGCCTTCGGCCTCAGTCCAACCTACGCGCTGATGCGGCACCTTCGCCGTCAAAACCGCTCCAGCCCGGGAAACGGCACGTTGCCGCCGCGCACGTGCATCCTGCCGAACTCGGCGCAGCGGTGCAGGGCCGGGATGTTCTTGCCGGGATTGAGCAGCTCCTTCGGATCGAAGGCGCGCTTCACCGCGCGGAACTGCTCGAGCTCCCGCGGGCTGAACTGGATGCACATCTGGTTGATCTTCTCGATGCCCACGCCGTGCTCGCCGGTGACGGTGCCGCCCAGCTCGATGCATTTCTCCAGCACTTCGGCGGCGAACGCCTCGGTGCGGCGCAGCTCGTCCGGATCGTTCGCGTCGAACAGGATCAGCGGGTGCAGGTTGCCGTCGCCGGCGTGGAACACGTTGGGGCAGCGCAGGCCGTATTTCTTCTCCATCGCGGCGATGAAGCGCAGGATCTCGGCCAGGCGCTTGCGCGGAATCGTGCCGTCCATGCAGTAGTAGTCCGGCGAGATGCGGCCCATCGCGGGAAACGCCGCCTTGCGCCCGGACCAGAATTTCAGCCGCTCGGCCTCGCTTTGCGAAACGCGGAAATCGCAGGCGCCCTCGCGGCGCAGCAGAGCGGTCATGCGCGCGATCTCCTCGCCGACTTCCTCGGGCGTGCCGTCGGATTCGCACAGCAAGAGCGCCGCGGCGTCCAGGTCGTATCCCGCCTGCACGTACTGCTCGACCGCGCGCGTGGCCGCCTGGTCCATCATCTCCAGCCCCGCCGGAATGATGCCCTCGGCGATCACCGCCGCGACCGCCGCGCCCGCGCGCTCGATGTCGTCGAACGCCGCGAGGATCACCTGCGCGGTCTCGGGCCTGGGCACCAGCTTCACGGTGATCTCGGTGGTGACGGCGAGCATGCCCTCGGAGCCGGTCACGAGCGCGAGCAGGTCGTAGCCCGGCGCGTCGAGCGCTTCCGACCCGAACTCGACCGCCTCGCCGTCGATGGTCACGGCGCGCACGCGCATGACGTTGTGCACTGTGAGGCCATATTTCAAACAGTGAACGCCGCCGGCGTTCTCGGCGACGTTGCCGCCGATGGAGCAGGCGATCTGCGACGAGGGGTCCGGCGCGTAGTACAGGCCGTAGGGCTCAGCCGCCTCGGTGATGGCGAGGTTGCGCACCCCGGGCTGCACGCGCGCGGTGCGCGCCACCGGGTCGAGCGCGAGGATGCGCTTCATTTTCGCGAGCGAGAGCAGCACGCCGTCGGACATCGGCAGCGCGCCGCCGGACAAGCCCGTGCCCGCGCCGCGCGCGACCACGGGTATGCCCAGCTCCCTGCACACGCGCAGCACGTGGCAGACCTGCGCCTCGTTCTCCGGCAGCGCCACGATGCCGGGCAGCGCGCGGTACGCGGAGAGCCCGTCGCATTCGTAGGGGCGCGTGTCCTCCGGGTCGGTGAGCACGGACGCTTCGGGAAGCCCCTGGCGCAGTCGGCCGGCGGCCTCGGCCTGCTTCAGGAAGCCGGTGCCGGTGATGCGCATGTTCATGGTGTGCGTCGCTCGCCGTAGCCGGGGGAATTGGACGGGGTGCCCTGAATAACCATTTTCGCTCTCGCTATTTTGCGCAGTTGCAAATTCGCAACTGCGCAAAATAGCGAGGCTTGTGTAAACCCAAGACCTTCGCCCGCGGCGTCAACGCCCGAGTGATGCAAGGCCGTCCCATTCGACGCCGCGCTCACCGGCCCTGCCCGACCTCGAAATGTCCGAGCATCTCCAGCGCGGACACCAGGGCCGAATGGTCCCAGCGCCCGCCGCCTTGCGCGACGCAGGCCGAAAACAACTGCTGCGCGGTCGCCGTGTTGGGCAGCGCGAGCCCCAGCGCGCGCGCGCCCTCCAGCGCGAGGCCCAGGTCCTTCTGGTGCAGCTCGATGCGGAATCCCGGCTGGAAGTTGCGCTTGATCATGCGCTCCCCGTGCACCTCGAGGATGCGCGAGGACGCGAAGCCGCCCATCAGCGCCTCGCGCACCTTGGCCGGATTGGCGCCCGCCTTGGAAGCGAACAGCAGCGCCTCGGCCACCGCCTCGATGGTGAGCGCGACGATGATCTGGTTGGCGACCTTGCAGGTCTGCCCGTCGCCGTTCCCCCCCACCAGCGTGATGTTCTTGCCCATGAGGTCGAAGTAGGGCTTGACACGGTCGAACGCGGCCTGCGGTCCGCCCACCATGATGGTGAGCGAGGCGCCCTTCGCGCCGACCTCGCCGCCGGACACCGGCGCATCCAGGAAATCGCAGCCGAGCTTGTTGATCTCCTTGGCGAAGCGCTTGGTCTGGATGGGCGAGATGGAGCTCATGTCGACGACCGTCTTGCCCTTCGCAAGGCCCGCTGCCACGCCGGCGTCGCCGAACAGCACGCGCTCCACGTCGGGCGTGTCCGGCACCATGGTGAACACCACGTCGGCCTTCTTCGCAACCTCCGCGGAGGTCGCGCAGGCCTTTCCGCCGCGGTCGCTGAGCTCCTGCGGCACGCCGCTGCGCGAATGCAGGAATACCTCGTGCCCCGCCGCGACGAGATGGCCGGCCATCGGTTTGCCCATGATCCCCAGGCCGATGAACCCGAGCTTCGCTCCCTGCTTTGCCATTGTCATGCTCCTATGTTGCCATCCCCTGCCGCCGCCACCGTGTCCGCGGGCTGGAGGTAAGGCCGCAGCCACCCCAGTCCGTCCTCGGTGCGTCCGGCGGGTGCGTATTCGCAGCCGATCCAGCCCTGATAGCCGAGCCGGTCGATCCAGTCGAACAGAAACGGGTAATTGATCTCGCCCGTTCCCGGTTCGTGGCGCTCCGGCACGTCGGCGATCTGCATGTGGCCGATACGCGCGATGTTAGCCTCGATTGTCTTCGCGAGGTCGCCTTCCATGATCTGCATGTGAAAGATGTCATATTGCAGCCTGAGGTTCGCCGCGCGTGCCTCGTCCATGAGGGCGAGCGCCTGCCCGGTGTTGCGCAGGTAGCTGCCCGGAACCGTGCGCGTGTTCACGGGCTCGGCCAGCAGCGTGATGCCCTCGCGGCCCATTTCGCCCGCCGCAAAGCGCAGGTTCGATACGAAAGTCTCGCGCAGCGTCGACTCGGCCATGCGCGGCGGCACGATGCCCGAGAGGCAGTTGATGCGCTTGCAGCCCAGCGCCCGGGCGTATTCGATCGCCCGGCCGACGCCGTCGCGGAACTCGGAGACCCGCGCCGGTATGCAGGCGATGCCGCGATCGCCCTTCTCCCAGTCGCCCGCGGGCAGGTTGAACAGCACCACCTCGACGCCCGCGCTGCGCGCGCGCCCGGCGAGCTCGTCCTTGTCGAACGCATAAGGGAAGTGGAATTCGACCGCGCGGAATCCGGCGCGAGCGGCCCTGTCGAACCTCTCCGGGAAGGCGACGTCGCTGAACATGAAGCTCAGGTTGGCACAGAAATTAGGCATCGATTCCTCTTCCCGTCATGAAGCGAGGGGCACGTTCCCGCGCTCCCTGGCTCAAGGGCCGCAATGCCGACGCATCGCGGCCTCCAAGCTCGGGATATTCGCGGGGATAGGCAATGTTAGGCGCACCCGGGCATGCTTTCAACTCCGCGTGCGGCGGCGGCCCTTTCCGCACGGGCGGGGCGCGCTAAGCGGCGGCCGCGTGCCCGCGGACGGGCCGCTCGTCGATCGGCAGGTTCACCAGCGTGGCGACCGCGGAAAGCGCGATCGCAATGAGCCACACGACCCGGTACGAGCCGGTCGCGTCGTACAGGTAGCCGCCCAGCCAGCCGGCGGCATAGGACCCGAAGATGTTGAACAGTCCGATCAGCGCAAGCGCGATGGTTCCGTCCTTCGCGGTCATCCCCTGGTCGATCAGGAACGCCGGCATGTGCGTGCCGATGAACACGATCTGGAATCCGCAGGTGAAATAGCCCAAAGCCAGCAGCCACAGGCCGCGGTGGCAGGAAGCCTCGCGCAGCGCATCGCCGAGGCTCGCGCCCGAGGCGACAGTCAGCGTGCCGTAACCCTTGTCGGTGACCCCCAGCGAGAGGGGCACGATCAGCGCCGCGATCGCCGCCATCGCGAGCAGCGCCGCAAACCATCCCTGCCAGGAGATCAGCGCGAGCGCGAGCGGCATGAGCGCGAACTGGCCGAAGGACCCGGCGGCGCTCGCGACGCCGAGGACCATGCTGCGTTTCTCGGGCGGAAAATTGCGGCCCAGCGCGCCATAGACGATGTTGAACGTCGTGCCGCTCATTCCCAGGCCGATCAGCACGCCCACGCCGAGGGTGAACGCGAGCGGCGTCGAGGCGGTCGCCATGCACACCAGGCCGAGCACGTACACGATCCCGCCGGCGAACAGCACCTTTCCCGCGCCGAACCGGTCGGCGAGCATCCCGGTGAACGGCTGGGTCAGCCCCCAGAGCAGGTTCTGCACCGCGATGGCCAGGCCGAACACCTCGCGGCCCCAGCCGTGGTCCATGCTCATCGGCTGTAGGTAGAGACCAAAGCCGTGCCGGATGCCGAGCGCGAGCGTGAGGATCACGCTGCCGCAGACGAGCACGACCGCCGGCGTGCGCCATGAACCGCGTGCCATCCGACGGCTCCCTGGTGAGAAGCCTCGCAGCATAGCGGCGCTGCGCGCCCCGGGTCAACGTGCGGCCGCACCGCGGCTTTCCAATGGCGGGATTAATTTTTCCAGTGAGGCCGGCGGGCCGCGCCTGCTAATATGACCGTGTCCATCCGCCCTATCCGACCCGGCACGCCCCCCGACATGGCCGCATTCTCCGCCAGTTCCACCTGGACCCGCGCCCTCCCGTTCCTGCGCTGGTGGCCGCGGGTCAACCGCGGGTCGCTGCGCGCGGATGCGCTTGCGGGACTGATAGGCGCGATCGTCGTGCTGCCCCAGGGCGTCGCCTTCGCGACCCTGGCGGGCATGCCGCCGGAATACGGCCTGTACAGCGCGATGGTGCCGACCGTGCTCGCGGCGCTGTTCGGCTCCTCCTGGCATGCGGTCACCGGTCCGACCAACGCCGTGTCGCTGATCGTTTTCGCGACGGTTGCGCCTCTCGCCGAGCCGGGCTCGCCGCACTACATACACCTGGTGCTGACCCTGTCGTTCATGTCCGGCGCGCTGATGCTCGCGATGGGCGTGCTGCGGCTCGGCATGCTGGTCAATTTCATTTCGCACACGGTGGTGGTCGGATTCACCGCCGGCGCAGCCATGCTCATCCTGGCGAGCCAGTTGCGCAATTTCTTCGGCATCGACATCGAGCGCGGCCTGTCTTTCCTGCGGACACTGGAGTCATTCGTGCTGCAGCTGGACCGGATCCAGCCCCATGTGCTCCTGGTCGCCGCAGTCACGCTCGCCGCCGGGATCCTCGCGCGGCGGTTCATACCGAAGGTGCCCTACATGATCGTCGCGATGCTGGCGGGCAGCGCGCTCGCGTTCGCGCTCAACCACGCGCTCGGCTTCGAGCGCACCGGCATCCGCACGCTCGGCGCGCTGCCCGGCGCCCTGCCGCCTCTCTCGCACCCGGACTTCACGCTGGAGAACATGCGCAAGCTGCTCTCGATCGCGGTCGCCGTGACCGTGCTCGGCCTCACCGAGGCCGTGTCCATCGCGCGCGCCATCGCTCTCAAGTCCGGCCAGCGCATCGACGGCAACCAGGAGTTCATCGGCCAGGGCCTGGCGAACATCGTCGCGAGCTTCTTCTCCGGCTATCCCGCGTCCGCCTCGTTCAACCGCTCGGGCCTGAACTACGAAGGCGGCGCGAAAACCCCGCTCGCCGCGGTGTTCTCCTCGCTGTTCCTGGTCGTCGTGCTGCTCGGGGTCGAGTCCCTGGTCGCCTATCTACCGATCGCGTCGATGGCCGCGATCCTGTTCCTGGTCGCCTGGGGCCTGTTCGATTTCCACAGCATCCGCAACATCGTGCGCGCCAGCCGGCCGGAAACCGCGGTGCTCGCGTCGACCTTCGCCGCAACGCTGCTGATGGAGCTCGAGTTCGCGATCCTCGCCGGCGTGACGCTGTCGCTGATCGTCTACCTCAACCGCACTTCGCACCCCACCATGAGGAGCATCGTCCCCGACCCGCGCGATGAGCGCCGCAAGATGGTCGAGGTCGAGGCCGGACTCGCCGAGTGCCCGCAGGTCAAGATCCTGCGCATCGAGGGCTCGATCTATTTCGGCGCGGTCAACCACGTCGACGCGCACTTCGAGACGCTGCACGAGCGCAGCCCGGGACAGAAGCACCTGCTGCTCCTCGCCAAGAGCATCAACTTCGTCGACGTGGCGGGCGCGGAGCTGCTCGCGCACGAGGCCGAGCGGCGCCGGGCGATGAGTGGAGGACTCTACTTCTACGGCCTGCGACAGCCGGTGCGCGACGCCCTCGAGCGCTCCGGCCTGATCGAGAACATCGGGCGCGACAACGTCTTCGCGGTCAGGCGCGAGGCGATCGGCGGCGTGTTCGCGCGCCTCGACCGCTCCGTCTGCGCCCGCTGCCGGGCGCGCATCTTCCTCGAGTGCCGGGACCTGCCCGAACCGGTCTGAAGCGCCCTGCACGAATTAGTCGCGCTGCGCGGCTCGGCGCGTCGAGGCACCGACAGGAAAGCGCTAGGCGCCTGAGCCGTAGTCGGTTTCCATCACCTGGGGGGCTCGGTCGAGCCTGAACAGCACGACGATCAGGACGACGGTCGAGACCAGCATCAGCACGGGATCGAACAGCCAGAACACCAGCGGCACGGTGTAATAGAAGGCGCGCATTCCGAGGCTGTAGAACGTGCCGCCGCTGTTCAGGTGCATGGCGACGTGCTCGGGCGAGATCGCCTTGTGCGCGAGCGAAAGCGGCACGTTGATCATGTAGCCGACGTGGTTGTAGATGCGGATCGACATCGAGAAGCTGAAGAAGCCGACGAAGAGATCCAGCAGCAGCAGCAGCAGCTTGGTGAGCCACAGCGTCGAATGCGTGGCGCCCGACACGTTGAGCTGGTGCCAGGTCTCGCCGAGCTTCTCGCCCTGCGCCGTCAGGGTCAGAACGCCCATGATGAGCAGCACCGCGGTGGAGGCGAGGAAGGTCGCGGCCATGGTGGAATTGCGCAGGGTCTGCACCGCGAGGATATCCTTGCGCTCGCGCATGACCGTCTGCACCCAGGCCGCGCGCGCGATCGCGTTGACCGCCTGGATCGTATAGGTGGGGTGGCCGCGCAGCTTCAGGCGCAGGAAAAGTTGGTATCCTGCGAGCAGTGCGGCGCTCGCGACGAAGGCGATGAGGTCGTTGTGGACCCCTGCGAATCGGGAAAGCCAGGCCATAGGCGAGGTGTCATGCATCCGGGACAATCTGAATGATAGCCTCAGCCACGCGAAAGCGCCCGGGCCTCGTCTCGGCTGGCCTCGCGTTGCTCCTCGCGGCCTGCATGCTGGCCGCGTGTTCGAAGCGCACCGCGCAGCTTCCGGTGCTCGGCCCCGAAGACGTCGTGATCGCCTTCGGGGACAGCATCACCTTCGGCAGCGGAGCGGGCGAGGCGCAGAGCTACCCGGCGGTGCTCGAGGGCCTCATCGGGCGCAAGGTGGTGCGCTCGGGCGTCCCCGGCGAGGTGAGCGCGGCGGGGCTCGCCCGCCTGCCCTCGGTGCTGGAAGAGCACCGGCCGCAGCTCCTGATCCTATGCCATGGCGGGAACGATCTCCTGCGCAATATCGGAAAGAAGCAGGCCGCGGATAACATCCGCGCGATGGTTCGCCTCGCGATGGACAAGGGACTGGGAGTGCTGCTCGTCGCGGTTCCCGAGCCGGGACTGTTTCCGTCGCCGCCGGACTTCTACAAGGAAATCGCGGCCGAATTCGGCCTTCCCTACGAAGGCGAGGCGCTGAAGGAAATCCTGGGCGACAAGTCGCTCAAGTCCGATCTCATCCACCCGAACGCGCAGGGCTACGCGCGGCTCGCCGAGGCGCTGGCCGGAGTACTGAAGAAGAGCGGAGCGATTTGAACCGCTCCGCTCATTGCCTTTCCGCGGGCAGGCTGCGGTCGCCCTCGCCCAGGGCGCGCTGCATCAGCACGCTGTCGACCCAGCGCCCGAGCTTGAACCCCGCGGAGGGCAGCAGGCCGGCGAGAGCGAACCCGCAGCGCTCGTGCAGCTTGATCGAAGCGTGGTTGGCGCTGTCGCCGATGACCGCGATCATCTGCCTGCACCCGGCGCGCTCGCAGGCCGCGATCAGCACCGCGAGCAGCGTGGCCCCGACGCCATGGCCGACATGATCGCGGTGCACATAGACGGAGTCCTCGACCGTGAACCGGTAGGCGGGCCGCGTCCGGTAGGGCGCGGCATAGGCGAATCCGACGACCTCGCCGCCGCGTTCGGCCACGAAGTACGGCAAGCCGCGCGCGAGGACGTCCGAGCGCCGCCTGCGCATTTCGGCCTCGTCCGGCGGCTCGATCTCGAAGGACGCGAGGCCGTTCAGGACATGGTGGGCGTAGATCGCGGTGAGCGACGGCAGGTCGGCCTCGCGCGAGGCGCGCACCTGCAGCGCGCCCGATTCAGCGCGCACCGACCGCGCGCGCCGCGCGGGCCACGTCCTTGGGCTTGACCCAGAAGATCGCGCCGTAGCGCCCCTTGCCGGCGCAGACCGCGTCCATCGCGGTCATGTTGATGCGCGCGGCGGCGAGCTTCTCGAGCACCGAGGCGAGCGCGCCGACGCGGTCTTCGCCCTGCATCAGGAACACCGTCTTCTTCTTGCCCAGGCCGAGCTTCATCGCCTTCGCCGCGCGCTTGAGCGCCGCGGTGTTCTCGGGGATGAAATCGACCTGCGCCTTGCGGCCGTTCGGAAACCCCGTAAACGCGATCAGGTTGACGCCGTTTGCGCGCAGCGCCTTCATCACGCGCGCGCCCTCGCCCGCGCGGTTGGAAACCTGGACTGAAAAGTAATCGGCCTTGCGGATACGGTCTGCCATGGCTTGCGCCTCCCTTCGGAAAGGATCCGATACGGACCCGACCCGGAATGGATAGCACCGCGAGCCGACACTTGCAAGCGTTTGCCGCGCGCTCGCAGCTTGCCGCGCTACCTGACCTCGCATTCGCCGCCGCCGGAGGGGGTGCTCGCTCTCGGAGCGGGTGTGCCCGGCTGCTGCGGCGGCGGCGCATCCTGGCGCTGCTGGAAGCTGGGCGGCGGCGTGAAGATGCGGCCTACGCCCGGGTCGCTCGGCAGTTGCAGCGGCGGCCCGAACGGCGGGACGAAACCCACCTGCCCTGCGGACAGCACAACCGGAGCCGCCGGCGGCGCGGGCGCGGGCGGTGCGGCTGGCGGCGCGCCGGGCGCTGCGACGGGCGGCACGGGCGCCGGCACGAAGGGAACCAGCGGCAACGCCGGCGCGATCGCCACGCTCCCGTCGAACACGTTCACGTAGGTTCCGGGGGCGAGGCTTCCGCACGTGCCCGGCAGGCACACCGTGACGCCGAACGCCGTGCCCCGGATGCCGATCGTCGCCGTTTCCGTGCTCATCCGATACGCCTCCACGGAACCGCGCTTCCCGATCAGTCCGGTCACCGTACGCAGCGCCCCCTTGAGGAGGCGAAAGGCGACGCCGTCCTTGTCGGGCGCCTGTTCCTCGAAGTGATAGGTCTCGACCCGGAATTGCGTCTTGGGTCTGAGCGTCACTTCGCTCGTATCGGTGAACCGAACGCGCGCATAGGTCTTGTCTTCGGTGATCAGAGTGTCTCCGGGTTCAACCACCGATTGGACCGACAGGATGCGCCGCGTGCCGTCGGCCTTCACCGCGAACAGCGGGCCGGAAAGATTCGCGACATAGCCCGCGCCGCGTTGCTGCGCGAGCGACGATGCCGCGAACAGCGCGAGGACGATCGCGAGCAGGGCGCTAATTGCAGTAGTTGCGCGGCGCGTCATTGCGTCTCGCTCCCGGTTGGGGC
>Ga0080064_1007789_pt1 | contig 10592 bp, 10 predicted proteins | sample Subgrocontami54m_FD_69260 | JGI IMG/M metagenome (GOLD analysis project Ga0080064, IMG submission 69260) | Subsurface groundwater microbial communities from S. Glens Falls, New York, USA - GMW46 contaminated, 5.4 m (SPADES assembly) (version 2) ... | reverse complement strand
ATTGTAGATGTGGCCCCTCCAGCGGCCGCCTCGACAGCGCGCGGGGGCATGCATCGAGTACTCACCGCATTTGGAATCGGATTTTGCTGCTGCTTGTTGCTTTCCAGCCACTTCAGGATCGGATCGATCTCCGATTTAAACGGTTTTCGGCTCTTGCCGCTCGAGAAAGTCAAGGTCTGCGGACCATTTGGGCGAGAGATCGTGATCATGGCCTGATCGATGTCTTCTCCCACTGGCGTCGACTCGATCTGGCTTTGCTTCAGGTCGACGAGACGATTCACAGCGAGAAGCGGCTCGAGTTCCGTCAAGGCCGGCGATCCAAGGGTTCCGTCAAACACCCGCACACGTCCCATGGCAGCGCGTTCAAGGTGATAGCGGCCGTCTTTTAGAACTAGAATACAGACGTCCTCCTCCCGCGTCTGGTGCTCCATCCTGGCCAAATAGATGCCGGCCGTGTCCTGGGATTGGCAGACTCCGCCAAGAACGAGACTGGGAAGGAGAGAAAGAATCAGGGTGGATAACTTACGCACGACAAGCCTCCTGAATAAGTCATTCAACCAGAAAAAATGCCGAATGTATAGACTGCAGCAGGGAGTGCACGCAATCCATGGGGCGGAGCACGAATGAGACGTTCGACTTACTACAGTCTTCGCAGCACCAGCGCCGAATTCTTCGACCCGAATCCCACGCAGTTACAGACCGCGTGTCCGATAACCGCTCGCCGCCCCACGTCGGGGACATAATCCAGGTCGCATGTGGGATCGGGTTGGTCCAGGTTGATGGTAGGAGGGATCAGTTCGTGCTTCATGGCCACCAGGGTCGCTGCCACTCCGGCTGCGCCCGAAGCGCCTTGGGGATGTCCGATCTGCGATTTCAGTGCCGACGTCGGAATCTTTCCGGCGCGTTCGCCCAGAGCCAGCTTTACGGCGCGGGTCTCAACCCGGTCGTTGAGTTCGGTCGAGGTGCCGTGCAGATTCACATAGTCAACTTGCTCCGGCGCAGTGCCCGCGTCTTCGAGCGCCAGCGTGATCGCGCGCGCCGGCTCTTCGCCGTCTTCGCCGAGGCGTACGCGATGAAGCGCCTCGCAAGTTGAGCCGTAACCGGCCAGTTCCGCGTAAATGCGCGCACCCCGCGCCCGCGCATGCTCGTAGTCTTCCAGGATGAACATCCACGAACCTTCGGCCAGCACGAAGCCGCTGCGATCGGCAGAGAAGGGACGCGAAGCTCGCTCCGGGGCGTCGTTCCATAGTGGGGTGAGCGCGCGCAGCAGCGTGTACGCCTTGACGGTTGCCGGGCTGAGCGGAGCATCGACGCCTCCCGCTAACACGATCGGTATGGTGCCAATCCGAATCTGGTCCAACGCATAGCCAAGGGCGTCGGTCGAAGACGTGCAGTTCGTGGTCACGACGTGGCTTGGCCCGCGGAATCCGAAGCGCATGGAAATTTCACTGGAGAGAGTGCCCATCGTGCCGGAAGGAATACAGAAGACGCTGGCCTGCTTTACGTGTCCGGTGTGCCACAAGCGATACTGCTCTTCGGTGAACTCCTGCGCGCCGCCGCCCGTGCCCAGGATGACGCCGATCTGGCGCTTTTCTTCGGGGGACATGGCCTGCGGATCCAATCCCGCGTCGGCGATCGCCTCCGCGGACGCCGCCACCGACAGCGGCACCGAGCGCGAAACGTGTTTGCGCTCGCGCGCGTCCACCCAGGCCAGTTCGTCGAAGTCCTGAATCTCGCCTGCGATGTGCACCGGCAGGAACGACGGGTCGAAGCGCGTAATCTTCTTCACACCCGACGTGCCCGCAAGAAGGGCCCGGCTGAAAGCTTCCTTTCCGATGCCATTCGGGCTGACCACGCCCATGCCGGTGATGACCACGCGTTTCATTGGTTGTTCCAAGGTACCTCAGTCCGCTCCTGGAGTTGTCAAAAGGAGGAGATAAAGTTTCGGGTCCCATAGAATACAGAACAGGATGACTTTGGGCCTCTACATCTCGGTGCCGTTCTGCCGGACCAAGTGCAGCTACTGCAATTTCGCCTCCGACGTGTTCTCGAAAGCCGCTTATGAAAGCTATGTGGCACGCGTGCTCGAGGATATCGCGGGCGGGCAGCGAATAGCATCAGAGCTTGGATGCATTTTGCCGGAAACGGTTGATTCCATTTATTTGGGCGGAGGGACTCCGTCGATCCTCGATCCGGAACAACTAGTGCGGATTTTTGACGCCGTCAAGGCGCGATTCGCGAGCGTCTCCAATGCAGAGGTCACGGTCGAATGCGCGCCCGGGACGCTGACTCCCGTCCTGATCGAAACTCTCCTAGCGTGCGGAGTCAATCGAGTCAGCCTGGGCGTGCAATCTTTCGTGGATCAGGAAGCGCACTCGGTTGGACGCTTGCACAAACGCGCTACCGTTCTGGAAGAAATCGCGCGCTTGCGGCAGGCCGGACTCCGCAACATCAATATTGACCTGATTGCCGGATTGCCGTACCAGACGGCGGAGAGCTGGACCTTTTCGCTGAGCGAGACCATCGCGACCGATGTGCCGCATGTCAGCGTTTACATGCTCGAAGTCGATGAAGACTCGCGTCTCGGAAGGGAACTGATTGCCGGCGGCACTCGCTACCACGCCCACTTCGTGCCGGATGAAGGCGCGACGGCGGATTTCTATCTCCAGGCCTGCGACTCGCTGAACGCCGCCGGCATCGCGCAGTACGAAATTTCGAATTTCGCGCGCCGTGGCTGTGAGTCGCGCCACAACCTCAAGTATTGGACTCGCCAGCCGTATGTCGGCTTCGGCGTTGATGCCCACTCGATGCTTGCCACCAGCGGCCTTTTGAGCGTCAAGGCCGTTCGCTTCTCGACACCCGACTCGCTCGATGCTTACATGAATCGCGGGCCGCACGCAGTGACTCCGGTCTCAGAACACGGAGCGCTGGAAGAAAGCTTCTTCCTTGGCCTGCGGCTGAATCATGGAGTGGATCTCGAACGGCTATGCGCTGATTTCAGCCGGGAGAGTATCGCCGCTTGCGAGCCGGCGATCGAAGAGTGCGTTCAAGAGAAGTTGCTCGAAAGGCGGGGCACGAGAATTTGCCTGACGGCCCGCGGTCGCCTGTTCTCCAACGAAGTATTTGCGAAGTTTCTGACCGAGGAAAGAGTGGCGGGAGTCAAATCCGCGTAAACTTATCCGGTTCCCGCCATCTCAAATGTCTTGGGCAATCCGACTCCAAAGATCGGAGTCTCGCAAGGCAAAGCCTGGATTCCGGTTTCTCCCGGTCGCGTCCAGACCACCCGGAATTGTGCGCGCCGGGCTTCGTGCTGCACGTCGAGCAGTTCACCGGCATGAATCTTGGAGTGCACGTCGAGAAGGACGGCGCCGCCTGCACTCAAGCTCGTGGCCCGCACCAGTTCCGCAAAGGGACGTGCATTCCGGTCCACTCCCCAGATCTGCACCGACAGCTCCAGGTCCAGTCTGCGCTCTTTTCGGCGGTCCATGTGTGGTGGATCATAGGACGAGCCGGAGCGTGGTGAAACATCACGTAAGTTACACGCCGCTGATTACCGATGGGCAGTGGAAAGTGGCGGGATGAGTTATTCGGTCGGCCTCATTTGTCGGTATTGAAAATGTCGACAATCACCTTCCACTGCTTGTCCGGCTGCTTTTTCCACACGACAACGGTCTTACCAGCCGTAGTTGTGGCATTTCCCTGGGCATCATTGAGCTTCAACTCGAAGGTTCCGACGTCATAAGCCAGATCGCCTGACTTTGCCACTTCGATTTTGGTCGGAGCGAAGGTGAGCGCAAACCCTGGCAGCGACGTCAGGTGCGACCACACCTGCCGAATCTGCTCCTTGCCGGTTGCGATGGGAGCATTGTATGGAAATGCAGACGCGTCCTCCGCGTAAAACGAAACCGTTTTGTCGACATCTTTGCTTTGCGCCGCAGCCGACCAGTCCTTGTCCAGTTTCCGAATAGCCTGTTCGTCCGCATTTGGATTCGACTTTTGAGCAAGGGAAACTGCGATTCCAGTAACGAGCAGCAGTGCCACCGCTGCCAGCTTCATCCTCGTTTTCATGTGGCGCCCCTTGTGCACTTGCATGCACACACCCGAGATTTTGTACAAACGTTCGGGGAATAGTGCCGCCTGCTGCTTTGTACTGTCAAATGGGAGATGGCGGTGGGCTTCTAGTCATCGAGCGAGCAGGCGCCCGGTCCGCGAGAATCGCCGCAGGATCCGCAGGGGCCCGCCGCGACGGGGGACGCTGAGCCGCTCTTCGCCGGCACGGCAAACACCGAGAGTTGCGGCGCGAGCTTCTTGCTTTGACACCTCGGGCAAGAGGCCTTGTCCTTGCCGAAAACGAGCGCTTCAAACCTGTGCTGGCATTCCTGGCAAATGTACTCGAAGATCGGCACTGGACAACCCCCGGCGAAAATCTCTGTCTCTATTTAATATCAGAGGGTGAAGACTTCGCAATCACCCGAGACGTTCGTGCCGCGCCGCTGGTTGCGCGGCGGGCATATGCAGACCGTTGCCAGCTTCCTGATACCGCGCCGTTTCAATCTGCCTGTGCCCGAAGAGCGTCTGATTGAGGTGGCGCCCGGCATCCAGGTGCTCTGCCATTGCCATTGGCAGGCCGACCGCGCGAAACCGCTGACCATCATCATCGTGCACGGGCTCGAGGGTTCGAGCGAATCGCAGTACGTCCTCGGGGTCACGGAGAAGGCGCTGGCGGCGGGCATGAACGTCATCCGCTACAACCAGCGCAGTTGTGGTGGCACGGACGTGCTCGCTCCGGTGCTGTACCACTCCGGCCTGTCGAACGATGTAGCGGCCGTGGCGCGGGAGGTGATCGCGCGGGATGGCGTTTCCCATCTGGCGTTGGCTGGCTTCTCCATGGGCGGCAACCTGGTGCTGAAACTCGCGGGAGAGTGGGGATCCCAGGGACCGCCCCAGTTTCGCGCGGTCGCGGCCTGTTGCCCGGCGATGGACCTGGCGGCCTCGGCGGACGCGCTGCACGAACCGGCCAACCGGATCTACGAGCTCTACTTTCTTTTCAACCTGCGCCGCCGGATGATGCGCAAGGCAAGCCTGTTTCCCGGGCACTTCGATGTGGGCCGGATGCGGGGTATGCGCAGCCTGCGCGATTTCGACCACCAGATCACCGCCTACTACTGTGGCTTCAGCGGAGCGGACGATTACTACGCGCGGGCCTCGGCCGCGCAGGTGGTGGAACGGATCTCGGCGCCGGCCTTGATCGTGCACGCCGCGAACGATCCGTTTGTGCGCATCCTGCCGGAGACACGGCGCAAGATCGGCTCCAATCCCAACATCGCTTTCATCGAGACGGAAGATGGCGGCCACTGCGCCTTTCTTGGATCGCGCAACGGCCAGGACGGTGGATTCTGGGCCGAGAGCCAGATCGTGAACTTCCTGCGCAGGTTTTGATGGACGCCGACTTCTCAATCGAACTCGGGCGCGAAGATCCGGCCCTCGATTTTCCCTGGACTGATCCGGATGGGAGACTTGCGTACTTCGATTTGAAGCGGCAGCCCGAGATGCTGGCGCGAGTGGAAGAAGCAAACCAGTTTCCCGAACTCGCCGAGTTTCTGCGAGCGGTCAACTCGGCGACTAGCATGGTCGAGAGCGCGAAGTGCGATGCCTGGGCCACCGCAGAGCTGAGCGCGGAGGAAGATATCTTCGGCGCGGCGCACAAGTTTGCGAGTTATGTGGACCTGGTTTTCTCACGCACCGATCGTCGCGAATCGTTCCCATTCCACGAACTCTTTGCGAAACGACTGGTTGAATTGTTGCGGCAGACTCCGGAAACGGCGTCCGCGGCCGAGGTGTGCGTGCGGCGAGGCTACTACGCAGGCGAAGGGAAACCCCGGGAAGGCTTCTACTGCACCGTGTATGTAAGCGGCTATGGAGACGACCAAGCCAGAGCGCGCCAGAATTGGGAGATCGGGCTCAGGCTGGTAGCGAACGCTGTTCTCCAGCTGTCGGCGGCAGGATTGGCATGACGTGGGATACGATAGAGCCGTGCTCGGCGTCGTGATTGTCTACCTTGGCCTGATTGCGGGCTTCTTCGGTGGGGTTTCTTGTCTCAAGCCGCAATCCTGGCTTGGAATCCGCACTCGGCCGCCGGCAGCCTTCCTGCTGGGAACTGGATTTCTACTGGTGCTTGCCGGTTGGTTTCTTCCCGCCGGGGAAACACGTGTGGTTTCACCGCGCACGCAGCTCGACCAAGTCGTGCCCGTGTATCAGTTCAGCGAATTCCATTCCATTCGTGTCGCCGCTTCGAAAGAAAAAGTCTATGCCGCGGTCAAGGCGGTGACCGCCGACGAAATTTCTCTCTTCCGGACCCTGACGTGGATCCGGCGTTTCGGTCGTCCTGGGCCCGAGGGTATCCTGAATGCTCCCTCGCACGAACCCATTCTTGATGTCGCCACCAGGACGTCGTTTTTCCTGCTGGCGGAAGAACCGAATCACGAGATTGTCTTGGGCACGGCAGTGGCAGTTCCCCGAGGATGGCGGCCAAGCGGACGTCCTACGCCGGAGGGGTTCAAGGCCCTGCACGCACCGGGGTTTGCGCTGGCGGCGATGAATTTCCTTGTCGAAGATGCCGGCCCGGACACCACGATGGTGACGACAGAGACGCGCATCTATGCGACCGACGCTAAGGCACGCCGCCGCTTCGCGGCCTACTGGCGGACAATCTACCCGGGAAGCTCCTTGCTTCGTTACACGTGGCTGCGAGCAATCAAGCGACGGGCTGAGTGACAAGATCAGAGGTTAGAGGTCAGATTGCAGAGGTGAAACACCAAACTCCGCTGCGAGCCACGAGCTTCGAGCCAAGACCTCGGATCGTGATCGCCAAGAATTCTGAGGGCAAGAGGGCAGTTGCGACAGAGACCGATCTTGCGCTCGCGGGTGGGGGCGAGGACGCCCCCACGACAGCCGCCGAGCCTGCCCGGAGGCCTTGGCCGAAGGGGCGGCGCTACTCGATCATCGTCGATGCGAAGATTTTTACCCGCAGCGAGTGCACCACGGCTTTCCAGTCAATGCGGGTGCGCAACATCGACAGCGCCAGCATCATCAGGAAGATCGTCAGCAAGCCCAGGGAAGCGGTGGCGATTCCCACGGATCGTTTCGGCAGCAGCGAAAAGCGTCCGTAAACGAACTCGATGTGAACCCAATAGACGAGCAGGGAAGTGTGGCCGAGCTGAATGAGCGGACTGAACCCGCGCGCGCCCAGTCCCCAGCGGCACCAAGCATAGCTCAGGAAAGCAATCATGAGTAGAAGTCCCACGCGCATGAGAAAGAAGTTCGGGCTGGTGTGCCAGTAGTCGTAAACGGAATAGAGCTGCGTGGGCAGATGATCGAGCCAACGTGCGGCTGCGATCAGGCCAACCCCCGCACCCCCGAAGAGCGCGAGAGTCTGGGACGTGTGCGCCCGGCTCCAGTCGCTGAAGAGAACAAATCCCGCGGCCAGACCGGCAAAGGCAAAAGCCGTCCACGGGAAGATGGGGAAGAGCCACGGCTGCGGCGCACCAAGATTGTGCACGCCATTGATGTAGGACTCAATCGGCCAGGGGAGCCAGGAGAGGCGCCCGGTAGTCCACAGCGGCGGCGTAAGCAGCGCGATCAACGCCGTGCCCAGTACCGCCGCTGTGAGCAGCGCCGGTCTTTGATGTTGATGTTGATGTTGCGGGTTCGCCAGACGCAGCGCCGCTCCGCAGGTCAGCGCCATAAGCATCATGGAAAGCCCGATCATGTTCAGGACGTCCACACGGAACAGGTCGGTCCAGGGCGCCCATCCCCAGGCGATCAGGTATTCCTGAAGGCGAAAGAGCAGTCCGAAAGCAAAGATCTCGGCGCCGCGCCGCGCCATGGTGCGGGTGATTTCGCCCGCACTCACATTCTTGCGGACGAGTTTGTCAGCAACCAGCGCAAACGAAACGCCCGCGAGAAAGAGAAAGAGCGGGGCCGGCAGCGTCCCGCCCAGCTGCGACCACATAAAGAACGTGGTCTTACGCGCCTCGCCGCCCAGCCACGAGTCGTAGCAGTGCGTCTGGAACATCAGCAGGCAGGCGAGGCCGCGCATCCAGTCGATCCAGGCGAGCCGGGAAGTGGGGGGCACGGCGTAAGTGTAGTGGCAAGGGTTGCGAATCAGAAGGGAGTTTGTGAGGCGTTCCCTGATGCCGTGTCCGAGGGCGAGGCGCCCTCGGGACTGCCGGCAAGGTGCCGGCGCTACAGTCGGACCTTACTTCCTTTCGAACAGCACGATGCCTGAGAAGCGCTTGAAACGCTCCCGCATTTTCTTTGGATAAAGGTGCCCGATTAGCCGGAAAATTCGCGCGAAGCGCATGGTCCGGTTCAAGCGCAGGGATTCTTCGAACATGGAGCGGTACTCTTTCTCGCGCCAGCCGTGGGGCTCGAAGAATTGTGTGCCCTCGGTGGGTCCAAAGATCAGCGGGGCTCTCTGCAACGCTTTGCCCCAGGTCTTGTTGAGCCTCTTGAGGAGGTCTGGGGAAGCCAGGTCGGTCAGCCACCAGCGGAAGGACGGCTGCGCGCTCAGGTCGGCGGCCAGCCTGGCCACCTGCTCGCTTTGCAGGTACCCGAGCAATCCTTCGGTGATTACAAAGGTGCGCGACGCGGATGTACCGACCCTGCTGAAGAACGCGCCGCGGGCGGTGTCGTCGGTCAGATCCACGCTGGCAAATTCGAGCGTGCAGTGCGGCCGCTCGTCGGCCAAAATCCGCTGTTTGTAGGAGAGTATGTCGGCAAAGTCCGCTTCGATCCAGCGCAGCGACGCCGGCAGCGGGAGCCGGTAGGGACGCGCGTCGAGTCCCGCGGCAAGGTTCAGCACGGTGTCGACGCCATCCTGGCTGATCGCGCGCAGGATCAATTCGTCCATCACGTGCGTGCGCACGATCATCGGCCACGCCATTTCGCGGCCTTTCGGGATACCGCGCAGGATCGCTTCGCCTTCCGGGCCGGCGAGCTTTCGCGCCCAGGTATCGTGGAACAAAGCATCGGGCCGTTCGGATTCCATGGCGCGGTACATCGCCACCCAGCGGGCGGTATCAGAGACGTGGGAAACCGGGGAGACGACTGGTGTAGGCATGCGCTTCAACACTCCGCGGGGGATTCATCGCCGGAAAGAACGCACTCTACCACAGTGTGTTCCCTGGGGATGGCGTGCTAGCATTTTTGCAGGCTTCCCTGAGCCTCCGCCATGAAGCGTCTTCGAAAATCCGCCATTGTCGCTGCGATCCTCTTGCTTGGGGTATGTCACGGGGTGCGCCCCGCCTTCGCTGGCGATGAACCCAAGTGGCACGAAGTCCATTCCGCGCATTTTTACGTATTAACTGATGCCGGCGACAAGCGTGGGCGAGAAGTGGCGCTCCGGATGGAGCAGATGCGGGCGCTTTTCGGCCAAGTGCTGCTCCGGGACAAGCTAAAGATGTCCGTGCCGATCACCGTGGTTGCGCTGAAGAGCGACAAATATTTCGGATTCATCGCTCCCACCAAGCAGAATATGGCGAAAGCGTTTTTTGTGCCCGGGACCGACCGCATTTACATTGTCCTGAATCTTTTCCAGCCCGACCCGTGGCGGGCGATCGCGCATCCGCTGGCGCACTATTTGTTGAACCATAACTATCCGCCCGCACAAGGCTGGTTCGACGAGGGACTGGCGGAATACTTCGGCTCCCTGCGCGTGGACAACAAGGGCGTAGATATCGGCGGCGATCCGGAACTGGCCTCCGAGTGGTACGAGGACATCTTCGAGGAACTGCGGCGCAACCCAAACACGCCGCAATCCTTGACGCAACTGGTGAGCTCGCCGGTGTGGCTCAACATGGTCGATCTGTTCACCATGAAGCATGATGGCTCAGGCGCGCGCGAGGGAACGCATCACACGCTGTACTACGCGCAGTCGTGGATGGTGGTCCACTACTTGATCAACAAAAACAGGCTGCCGGAGGCCGGCGTCTATTTCGACCTGGTGCTGAACCAGAAGGTTCCGGTCGAGAAAGCGATCGTGCAGGCCTTCGATCTGTCGCCGGCGCTGCTAGAGGAGGCGGTCAAGGCCCACTTCCGCTCCTTGAGCAACCTGGGCATTGCCATGGATCGTTCGAAGCAGCCGCTCGACCAGGCCGACGTCGCGCAACCGTATCATCTCCCGGTTCCGTTCGGCCCGGACGAGATCGGGATGACAGTAAGCCCCGTGACAGATGCGGAAGCTAGAGCCGTGATCGGCGATGTGATGGCGCGGATTCCGGAGCGTCGCGATCAGGCGCTGCACGAGCTCCAGCAACTCACCGAGGATCCGAAAGACAACGAGGCAGCTCGCCGCGCACTGGCCTGGGACCACTTGCAGCAAAAGAAGTTCGACGAAGCCGGGGACGAACTCGAGAGAGCGTCGGACCTCGACGCCCGCGATCCGTGGATCTGGTATTACCGTTCCGTCTTGAAGTACCGCCGGGCGGAGGCGACGCATCACGAGATACAGGGCTTGGCCAACATGATGCAAGACCTGCGCGCCGTACTCGACTGGGATCCGGAGTTCGCCGAAGCCTACAACAGGCTGGCGA
>Ga0080064_1007788_pt1 | contig 10592 bp, 10 predicted proteins | sample Subgrocontami54m_FD_69260 | JGI IMG/M metagenome (GOLD analysis project Ga0080064, IMG submission 69260) | Subsurface groundwater microbial communities from S. Glens Falls, New York, USA - GMW46 contaminated, 5.4 m (SPADES assembly) (version 2) ... | reverse complement strand
ATCACGCCCATGATGTCGGACTCCTTCATGATCAGGAGTTCCTCGCCATCGAGCTTGACTTCCGTGCCCGACCACTTGCCGAACAGCACCTTGTCGCCGGCCTTGACGTCGAGCTTGACCAGCTTGCCGCTCTCGTCGCGCGCGCCGGGGCCGGCGGCGATCACCTCGCCCTGCTGCGGCTTCTCCTTGACGGTGTCGGGGATGATGATGCCGCCCTTGGTCTTCTCTTCGGCATCGATGCGGCGCACGACCACGCGGTCATGCAAGGGACGGAACTTCGTTTTGGCCATGTCTTCCTCGTCGGCGCGTTGCGCGCTGGGTGGGGATTTCAATGCGTCAATCGGATAGCCTATTGGCACTCGCCAGAGGTGAGTGCTAAAGCTTGACCGGAGATAGGACCTCGGGCGGGGGCTGTCAAGCTGGGGCGCTGCACTGGGCGGGACATTTGTCTCACGCCAAAGCCCAGCCGCGGCCGATGGTTAAGCGGAGCCGGCTATCTTCCAGAAGGACCGCATCCTGTCACGCAAACTCGACTTGCGCCGCGACGGTGGGCACCGCTAAATCGGCCCCTGCCCGTTGAGGAGAGCCTTATGCACCGTGTCCGCCCGCGCTTTGCCGCGCAGATGGTCCTGATCGCGGCGTCCGTGCTCGCCGGCTGCGCCACCCCGTCCCTGCCGCCTTCGGCGGAGCCTCCGCCGCCGGCCGTCACGCCCACCCTGCCGCCCGCCTTTCCCCCGCAGGAACTGATTGGCCGCTGGGGCTACACCGCCTATCACCGGTCCGACGACCGGGCGCGCACGGAAGCCGCGGCGCGGGGCCAATGCAAGCAGCCCTATGTGATCGGTGCCGGGCCGAGCGGCGGCGTCATCATGCATCTGGCCGACCAGCCCCAGCCGCAGGAGCTTCGCCTCAAGGGTCACCCCAACGGCAAGACCTATCTCGGGCCTGAAGGCGAGCCGGGCGGCATGCAGGACCGCGCAGTTGTCTCCTTCGACGGCCGCGTCCTCATCCTGCGCTGGATCGACCCCGAGGTGGCCGGCCGCTACGGCAACGGCGTCTATGTCCGTTGCGCCCCGCGCGCTTGAAGGAGCCGCCCACCATGAGCATCGTCATCTGGCACAACCCGAAATGCTCCACCTCGCGCAAGGTGCTGGAGACGATCCGCGCCCGCGGCATTGAGCCCACCATCGTTGACTATGTGAAGACCCCGCCCAGCGCGGCCGAGATCAAGGCGGCGCTGAAAGCCATGGGCATGCGCCCGCGCGAGCTGCTGCGCCGGAAGAATACGCCTTACGACGACTTCGGCCTCGATGACTCCAAATACAGCGATGCCGAGCTGATCGCTCTGATGACAAAGCATCCGCTGCTGATCGAACGTCCGGTGGTGCGCACGGCCAAGGGCACGCGGCTCTGCCGTCCGGTGGAGCGGCTGAAGGAAATTCTGTGATCGGAGGCCATCCGCTCTTGCTAGCGCATCCGCTCGCGGCCTTGGAACGCGATGGGCTGGCGGCGGCGCTGGCCAAAGCTGGCCTGCCCGTGGAAGACCTAGAGGAGCCCGGTCCGCTGTTCTGGCGTTTCGAGAATGGGGAAATGCCGGTCGGCTTCGGCGGCCTGGAAATTCACGGCGATCAGGCGTTGCTGCGCTCGCTGGTGACCCTGCCGCCCGTGCGCCATCGCGGCATCGGCCGTGCCATCCTGGCGATGCTCGAAATGGAGGCGCGCGTGCGCCATTGCCGCGCGGTGTGGCTGCTCGCGCCGGCGCCGGACTTTTTCCTGCGCCTCGGCTACCGGCAATGCGAGCGCGCGGAAATGCCCGAGGCTCTACAACAGACGGCGCAATTCACGCGTCTCTGCCGGCCGTCCGGGATGACAAGCTGGCCCGGTCAGCCGCCGCGGGCGAACATCTGGTCGATCTCTTTTTGTGAAACATAGCCGCGCTCGCCATCGAGCTTCGGCCCCTGGACCAGCTTGCGGTTGCTCTCGCGCTCGGCCTGTGCCGCCGGCACCTCGTCCGCGAAGTGCTCGATGCCGCCCCAGATCGCTATCAGGCGCAGGATATGTTCCTCGATGAACTTCAGCGTATTGGTGACCTTGCCAATGCGCTGGCCGGCGAGGTCCTGAAAATTACAGGCCTCGAAGATGCGGGTCACTTGATCCACGATGTCGCGGGCAAGGTCCTGGTCCTGGATGTTCTTGATCGCCGCGGCAAGGGTCTTGGCGTTTTCCTCGATTTCCTCGCCGGCTTCAAGAATGCGGTGCGTGGCATGTTCCGTGCCGCCGACCACCGCGTTCAGCTCCTGGCTGACGCGCTCCATTTCCGGATTGGTGAAACCGGTCACGACAAGCGCGGCAATCTCCTGCTTGGTGCGCCGGACCGCGTCGTAGATGGTGCCGAGCTCCATCTTGAATGCGTCGGTCTTCGCCACGAGGCTTGGGGCGGCGTGAGCGCTGGCGGAATGACGCTGCTCGATCAGTGCCCGCAGCTCGTTCAGCTCGGTCATCATCTCGCTATGACGAAGCGCCGCTTCCGCCTCCTGCGCGGAAATCGCTGGCCTCGATTGCAAGCCGCCGAGTTCTTCGATGCGATAGACGCTACGCTGTACAGGCATCGATTGTTTTGCCGTCCCTGAAAGTTTGACTTCTTTGTACGCGGCACGGCTTAACATGGAGTGCACACGACATGCAGTGCACGCGCCTTGGGCAACGAGCGCTTAACCATAAACTCCGCCCATTAATCCGCCATAAACCGTAAGATGATGAACGGCGCGTTCAAGAACAAGGTGAACGTCCGTTTTAACTAATCGATCGATTTTTAATCTATACTCGGGCTATAGTTGATGCGGGCCGCGTCAGTCCGCTTGCGTAACGACGAAAAGTTCAGAGTACGTCGATGCAACGTCTTGTCGTCACCGTGCTCCTTGCGAGCGTCGCGGGAACGTTTCCGGCCTTGGCCCAGCCGGCGCCGCTCAATCCGTATTACTACTCCGTCCCGCCGCAGCCGCGGTATACCCCCCCGCAACCGGCGCCGGTTGCCGCGCAGCCCTATGACGCGCCGCAGCTGGTCGAGCCGCAGGGCCCAGACCTTGGCGGCGGCTTCATCGAATTCATCTTCAGTGGCGGACAGACGCGGCATGGCCGGCCGGCCTATCAGCCGCCGCCCGTGCCGCCGATGATGCAGCCGATGCCGCCCGCCTACGCCTACATTCCGGCCCGGCCCGTCATGCAGGCATCGCTGCCTCCGGCGCGTCCCATGCTCGATCCGCGCTTCTTGAAGCAGGAGGTTGCCTACCATGGCGACGAGAAGCCCGGCACCATCATCATCAATACGCCCGAGCGCATGCTCTATCTCGTGCAGGAGGATGGCAAGGCGCTGCGCTACGGCATCGGTGTCGGCCGCCCCGGCTTCACCTGGGCCGGCGTGCATGAGGTTACCGAAAAGCGCGAATGGCCCGATTGGCGTCCGCCAAATGACATGCTGCAGCGCCGCCCCGAGCTGCCGCGCTACATGGCGGGCGGTCCCGACAATCCGCTCGGCGCGCGCGCTCTCTATCTCGGCTCCACGCTCTACCGCATCCACGGCTCCAACGAGCCCTGGACCATCGGCCAGCAGGTGTCGTCGGGCTGCATCCGCATGCGCAACGAGGACGTGGTCGACCTCTACGAGCGGGTCGGCATCGGCGCCAAGGTGCTGGTGATCTGACGCTTGCGCCTTCTTTGTCATGCCCGGGCTCGGCCCGGGCATCTCGCTTAGGAGGGTAGGCAGTGCGATCCTTGTCGAGATGGCACCGGAACTCGGGCTCCGGCCATGACGGACTGAATTCAATCACCCGAGATCGCTATCACCGCCCAAATCGAAGTCACCGTCGTCGCCCGCATCATGCTGGGCGGTGTCGAACCATCCCAAGCGGCCCTCGCGTGACCGCCGGCAATGGCCAAGAACCTCACTGCGGGCCGCAGCCAAGGTCCATCTTTTGCTTCACAATAGGAACGCGCGGTATTAATCTCGCGCCATCGGTTCTGCAGCATGGGAGGGGGATCATGCGCATTTCGATACGGAATGGTACGCTTTTGGACTTGATTACCTATAAGGGTAGTGAATGCTGCCTACTCGCAATTTTAGAGGCCATCTTAGTCGGGGTATGGAACTCGCGTTTATCCTCAAGGATGTCTTTAGCGGTCAGGAATTGGAGGCGGTCGTATTTGATACCCCCGTATTCATATTGACCAGCTAAGGATGCGGCCTCTCGCATAGCCTTGGATGGCTCTTGAAGCGACAAAAACCCGGCCATCTCTGTGTCCGACATGTCGGCTAGAACGCCTCTCAAATCCCGCACGTCCGTAGGACGAAGCTTCCCGCCCTTTACGGAAAGGACCATCGCCTTGAGGCCGTCTTTTGTTTCGAAGTACATTCGACCATCAATGCCCTTGTCGCCTGTTTTTTTAGTCGGAAAACCGCCGACCCGTTCAACTATCCAATGCTCAAATTGGAATGGGTCGCGCTTAAATAGTTCCTGCGCCTGTTCAACACTTACTGGAATGCCATTCACATCAAAATTGCTGCCCTCGACTAAGCGGTAGCGCTCCCCCGTCAAAATCTCTCGCATGAGCTTGATCGACAGGATGGCAATGTCGCAGCCAATCCAAGATCGCTCAAGTTCCTGAGCGGCATAAATGGTCGTCCCGCATCCACAGAAAGGATCGAAAACCACATCGCCTTTGTTGCTCGATGCAGCAATGATCCGCTTGAGCAAACCAACTGGTTTCTGTGTCGGATAACCTAGCCGTTCGCGCGAACGCGGCTTGATCCAAGAAACGTCAGCATCAATACCTTCATCCGTCCCAAAAACCTTGCCTTCCGTGTAGGGCTGATACGCCCAAATATCGCCAATTGCAGGCCCTTCACCATTACGAATGCGTCGCTCATAAATTGGCCACGCTTGACCCTCTGGTATTTTGATAAATCCACCATCAAAAAGGGCGTCTAGCTTTTGGTGCTGCGACATTCCTGTGTCGTCCAGACCGCTATCCTCCCAAAGCTTACCGGGGATTGCCCAATGCCGGTTCTTAATTGTTGGATCGATCCCTTTCCAGGGTTTTCCAGACTCACCATTGCGCGTGTTCGATCCCGTCAGAACGTTACCGTAGTAGGCAGTTTTGTAGCCAAAGGAATCTTTCTCAAAATGCTCATCGACGTGACCTTGCATATACGATTGTTTAGGACTGTTCCATGTGAAGGCATCTGTGGCTGAATAAAACAAGAGTACATCGTGAACTGGCCCCCATCGTTCGCTTTTGTTATGTGAACCTGTCCGTCTCCAAATAATTTCATTCCGAAAATTCTTGTGGCCGAAAATGCCGTCCATCATAACTTTGATGTAATGACTCGCGGTCGGATCACAGTGCAGATAAATTGATCCTGTAGGCCGTAGGATACTTTTCATGTGTAGCAACCGCTGCACCATGTAGATCAAATAAGCGAGCAGGTGAGGCTGTGTGTGGCGAAGTGCGTTGATCCATAGCCGCCAAAACTCGACGTAGTAATCTTCGACGCCATGCTCGCGCATAAGAACAGGCATCGCTTTCGCGATCTCTTCCTTTTGTGAGTCCATTTCCCATGTATCACAAAACGCCTCTGCTTGGTCTGGCACCGGCTTCCCAGTCAGATTCTTGTAAATGAGATTGTAATTTTGTTTCGAGTTGAACGGCGGATCAAGGTAGATTAGGTCAACGCAATGCTTTGGCATTTGCTGCATTCGAGTAAGATTGTCGCCGTAGTAAAGATGGTTCATGCGCCGACCATCGTCGCTATCATTCCATCGAATGTGTCAGCCTTACCGCGCTTGTTGAATTTGTAGCAGGCTTCCGAAATGTAGAGTGGCATGTACTTGCGGCTGTAGTGATGGTGCGAGCCGTACCAAGCGCGCTTCACAAGCGCCCAAAATCCTTCAATCGAATTGGTATGGATGTACCCGTCGGCATACGCAATTTCGTGATTGATGGTCGCGTGGCGCATCGTCTTTGCCATTCCGCGATAGCCGCCGAACTCATCGGTGATGAGTAAAGACGCGGCGGTATCGACCGTTGCTGCAATGAACTTGGAAAGCCCCTTATGAGAAAGCTCACCACGCTTTGCCGGTCTTGCGACTACGCGACCCCCGCGCTCGATCACGCCGATCACCGCTGCTTTTTTCGTACCACGCCCGCGTTTATTCGGCTTGTCATCGTCGCGCTTGTTGCCCTTGCGCGGCTTGCCGCCGACATAGGTTTCATCGGCCTCAACGATTCCATGCAATAGCGCGTTCTGCGAAGGGTCGGAAGCCATTGCGACCCGAATCCGATGCATCATGCTCCAAACTGTCGCGCGGCGCATCCCTAGATCACGGGCAATTTGATAGGCGCTCGCCGACTTTTTGGCGTTGAGCATCAGGCCAAGGACCAAAAACCAGTTTTTGAGCGGGATATGAGTGCCGTGGAAGATCGTGCCGACCGTTACCGCGAAGGCCCGATGGCACTCTTGGCACTGCCACCGCTGTTCGGCCCGGTCGCCGCTGGCGTGCCGATAGACCCGTTCATCCTCGCAATAGGGGCAAACCGGATGCCCTTTCCAGCGGGCTTTTTCGAGGTATTCTAGGGCCTGTTCTTGGGTCTGAAATGACTGGAAAAGCTCTATAAGATTCATGGCCTTAGCTCCCTATCTATGGTGCTAAGACTATCAAATCCCTAGAGTTCTGTCAAGTCCAAAAGCGTACCATTCCGTTTCGATATTACCTATTTCAATCGCCGCGCCGTTCGCGCTCGCGGGAGCGGCGTTGCTAGCGACAGCGCTGCTGACTTCACCGTCCATTGCACAAACTGCTCAGCAGGTGAATTGGTGCAAGGGCGAGGACGGCGCTACGCCGGACTTGCGGATCGGCGGCTGCACGGCGTTGATCCAGTCAGGACGCTACCAAGGGAAAGAACTGGCCACCATCTTGTTCAACCGCGGCGGCGGGTATTATTTTGAAGGCCAATACGACCGCGCCATCCAGGATTTCAACCAGGCGATCGCGCTCAATCCGCAAAATGTCTCCATCTTCAGACTCCGCGGCCTCACGTACCACGAAAAGGGCGACTTCACCCGCGCCATCGCCGACATCAGCGAGGCGATCCGGCTCGAGCCCAATAACGCCAGCGCGTATTTCGACCGGGGCGAATCGTACAGAGGAAAGCGCGACGGCGACCGCGCCATCGCCGACTTCAGCGAAGCAATCCGGCTCGATCCCAAGCACGCCGGCGCCTACTACATCCGAGGCCTCGTATACTGGATCAAGCGCGACTACGACCGCGCCATCGCCGATTACGGGGAAGTGATCCGGCTCAATCCTGAATACGTAGCCGACGCCTACAAAAACCGCGGCTTGGCGTACCGCGACTTGGCGGTCCTAGGCAAGGGCGACATTGGCCGCGCCATCGCCGATTACGACGAGGCGATCCGGCTCAACCCTAAAGACGCCCAAACCTTCCACTGGCGCGGCAATGCGTACCGCTCCAAGGGTGACAACGACAACGACAACGCCATCGCAGACTACAGCGAAGCGATTCGGCTTGTTCTCAAGGATCCCAAAGATCGCCTTGTCGTCCACCAGAGCCGCGGCAATGCGTACCGTTCCAAGGGTGACAACGACAGCGCCATCGCCGACTACAGCGAAGCGATCCGGCTCGATCCCAAGTTGGCCGTGGCCTACCTCTACCGCGGTAATTCGTACTACTCCAAGGCCGACTACGACCGCGCCATCGCCGACTATAGCGAAGCGATCCGGCTCGATCCCAAGAACTTGAATGTCTTCCACGATCGCGGCCGCGCGCATTTCTACGGCAATGCGCTCGCGAAAGCGCATGCCGATCTCGGGCAGGCATTCAAGCTCAATCCAAATAATATGTATACCATCCTGTGGCTCGACGTTGTCGAACGTCGCAGCAATCTGCCGCGGCGCATATCAAAAAACCTTTCTGAACTCGACCTGACGGAATGGCCCGGGCCGCTCATCAACCTCTACCTGGGTAAAATAACGCCCGCCAAGGCACTCGCCGTCGCCGATGATGAATATCCGAATGAAACAACCAAAGAGGATCAAGTCTGCGACGTAGTTTTCTACAGCGGAAAATTGGCGCTGCTAAGGAATGCCAAGGAGGAAGCGATAAGCCTGTTCGGACGCGCGGTGAGCGATTGTCCAAAAAACGACGCCGAGCGGGAAGATGCCATTGCGGAACTCAAGATGCTCGGCGTCAGGCCTTGAGAGATAGGGGTGGTTCCATGCTGAAGCGGCTAGGGGTGGTCGTGGCGCTTGTGTGCGGCAGCGCGACGGCATGGGCGGACGCGAAGTCGGATTGCGACAAGCGGAAGGGAGACATCGCGATTAAGGCTTGCACGGAACTCATTCGGCGCGATCCAAAGAACGCGGACGCCTACTTCAACCGCGCCTTGGCCTACGATTACGACTACGACTACGACTACGACCGTGCCATCGCCGACTTCAGCAAGGCCATCGAGATCGATCTGAAAGCTGCCGGCGCCTACATCGGCCGCGGCGACGCCTACCGCGCCAAGCGCGAGTACGACCGCGCCATCGCCGACTACAACATGGTAATCGAGATCGCCCCGCAATCAGGCCTTGCCTACTTCAACCGCGGCCTCTCCTACAAGGACAAGGGCGAACACGACCTTGCCATCGCGGACTTCAGCAAGCTCCTCGAGTTCCAACCGAAATCAAACTTGGCCTACTTCAACCGCGGCGTCTCGTACAAATACAAGGGCGAGTACGACCGGGCCATCGCTGACTTCAACAAGGCCATCGAGATCGACCCGAAATGGGCCTTTGCCTACTACGAGCGAGGCAATACGTATCTGGCGAAAGGCGAGCGTGACAGTGCAATCGCCGATTACAAGAGAGCGCTCGTGCGCAAGCGCGATATGGAGAAGGCGGACAACGCACTGAAGGAGCTCGGGATCACCATTCCCTGGGCAAAGAAAGAGTGCAAGGACGACGAGTATACGACGGCCGCCGGCAAGATCTTGAAAATCCTGCCAGAGAAGCAAACCACGATATTCTGGGGAAAGGACGACGCAGAGGAATATGTTGAGGGCAAATGCGCAATCGACTCTTTCTTCCTTGAGAAACCGATGCCTAAAGCGTGTGCCGTCGGAAAAAGATTCTCGGTCTCCGGATATTTCGGTTACGACCAAATAACAGGTGATACAGCCGTTATGTTTGTCGATAGCATCCGCTGCAGCTAGATGACCGCGCCTCGGCACCAAGGTCGTGGTGATCTGAGGTTCACGCGGCCGGCGCGCCGTGCTAAGCGGCGCGCATGGATGCGATCACCCGCCTCGCCGCCGCGCTGAAGCAGCGCGTCATGCTGATGAAAGCCGCGAGCTTCGCGCTGATCGGCCTGATCAATACCGTCATCGATCTCGGCGTATTTCTCCTGGCCCGCAACGTTGTTGGCTTGGCGCTCGTTTCCGCCAACGTCCTGGCCTGGCTGGTGGCGGTGTCATTCTCCTATGTGATGAATTCTTCCGTCACCTTCGCCGCGGAGTCGGGCGGAAAGCTGACTTGGCGCGCCTATTCGGCCTTCCTCGCCTCCGGCGTCGTCGGCGTCACGGCAAGCACGGCCACACTGGTGATGTTGTCCTATGTCATGCCCGAGCTGGCCGCGAAGCTCGCCGCCATCGGCGTGAGCTTCGTCGTCAATTTCTCGCTCTCGCATTTCGTGGTGTTTCGCAGTAGAAGTGAGCCGTCATCCTGAGGTGCCCGTGCGAAGCACGGGCCTCGAAGGATGCGGCCGTCATGCTTCGAGGCTCGCGCTGCGCGCTCGCACCTCAGCATGACGAGAGCTACAGCCCCGCCTCCAGCTTCGCATACAGCGCATTCTCCCGCGCGAAGACGTAATCGAGCTTCGCCACGGAAACACCATCCGCGCCTTTCTCGCGCAGCACATTCGCCAGCGCATGCACGCGCCCGGCCGGGCAGTGCAGGGTGAGCACGCCGGAAGCTGCCGGACCGCCGAACGGCGCGGTGGCGCCGAAGCGTTCCTTCACCGCGGCGAGAAAAGCGTCGTCGCAGCCGGGCAGGCGCGTGCGCACTTCGCGGAATCGTCCCGCGCGCCCCTGCGCCGCGATGCGGTCGAGGATCACGCGTGCGCTCTCGCGCTCTGCCTTGCCCCAGGCCGCCTTGCGCGCCGCCACCAGATTGGCCTGCGAGCGCAAAATCGTTCCGTCCTCGATCACCTTCAACCCGTTCGCCGCCAGCGTCGTGCCGGTGGTGGTGATGTCCACGATCAGTTCGGCGGTGCCGGCGGCCGGCGCGCCTTCGGTGGCGCCCAGGCTCTCCACAATGCGGTAATCGACAATGCCCTGCTCGGAGAAAAATCCGCGCGTCAGGTTCACGTATTTGGTCGCCACCCGCATCTTGCGGTTATGGCGCAGGCGGAACGCGGTGGCCACGTCGTCGAGGTCGGCCATGCCGCGCACGTCGATCCAGGCCTGCGGCACGGCGACCACCACATTGGCGAAGCCGAAGCCGAGCCCGTCGAGCAGCACCACGCGCGCCCCC
>Ga0080064_1007786_pt1 | contig 10594 bp, 9 predicted proteins | sample Subgrocontami54m_FD_69260 | JGI IMG/M metagenome (GOLD analysis project Ga0080064, IMG submission 69260) | Subsurface groundwater microbial communities from S. Glens Falls, New York, USA - GMW46 contaminated, 5.4 m (SPADES assembly) (version 2) ... | reverse complement strand
CCGGCGCCGGACCCGGGGGCGGGGCCGGCGCCGGGGCCGGGGGCCGAAGTGGGGCCCGACCCGTGGGTCTCGCCCGCGCCGGAGCCGCCCGCGGAGGCGTGGTCCGCGCCGGTCGCGGACGCCGGCGGCGACGCCCGCCTCGCCGCGCTCGCCGGCCTCTTCCCGTCGGCGCCGCCGGCCGAGTCGTGGGAAGTGCCGGCGCCGCCCGCCTCCCCGCCGGCCGAGCCGTGGGATGCGCCGGCACCCGGCGCTCCCCCGGCCGTGCCCGCGCTCGAGCCTGCGCCCCAGCCCGCGCCCGCGCTCCAGCCCGCGCCCGTGACGCCCGCGCCCGTGGTCGAGCCGGCGAAGCGGCAGGGTGGCCTCTTCGGCTTCGGCGCTCGGAAGGCCGCGGTCGTCCCCGCGACCGCCGCAGTCACCGCGATGACGCGCACCGGCAAGCTCGCGGCGTTCTCCAACGCGCTCATCGCGGAGTACAACAGCGGCCGCTACGGCAAGGGGCGCATCGCGGGCAGGATCGGCGATCTCCTGCTCCGCGTGGACGAGCAGGCCGAGCCGGTGGACCGGCCGCTCCCGCTCGAGGGCGAGGCGCTCTCGGTCTCCGCGCTCGACGCCGGCGTGCTCCCCGAGACGCAGGCCGTGCCGTATCTCGCCTTCCTCATCACGCAGATCCACGCCGACGCCGAGCGGGCATTCGGCAAGGACAAGGCCAAGCAGGGGTACCGCGAAGCGAGGAAGCAGGCGCTCGGGAGCGATCCGGTCCTCGGCGGCGCCGACCTCGCCGGACTGCTGCCGAAGCTCTGACATAGATCGCCGAGCAGGTCGCATGCTCGAGGCGACCTGAGTGGGGTCGGAGGTCACGCCGCTGACCCCGCGGTACCTCGCGCTCGACCTCGGCGGGACGAACGTCCGTGCCGCGATCGCGGGCGTCGAGGGCTCGCTCGTCACGATCCTCGGCCGCGACGAACGGCCCACGCCGCGGGAGTCCGCCGAGGCCATCGTCGCGGCGCTCGTCGCGTCCGCCCGCGCCGCGCTCGACGCCGCGGGGCTCCGCGCGAGCGACCTGGTCGCCGCCGGCTGCTCGGCGCCCGGTCCGCTCGACCACCGCACCGGCGTCGTCCACGAGGCGCCGAACCTCACGGGCTTCGTCGCGTTCCCGCTCGGCGCGCGCCTGGGCGCCGCGCTCGGGCTCGACGTCTTCGTGGACCGCGACACCGCGACGGCCGCGATCGGCGAGGCGCTTGCCGGCGCCGCGCGCGGCGCGCGCGACTTCGTCTACCTCACGATCTCCACCGGCCTCGGCGGCGCGATCGTGAGCGGCGGCCGGATGGTGCGCGGGGCGTCCGGCACCGCCGGCGAGCTCGGCCACTGGCCGGTGGCCCTGCCGTCCTGCGCCGGCGTCCCGCGATGCGGGTGCGGCGCGCCCGGCTGCGCCGAGGCCTTCGCCGCCGGGAAGAACCTCGCCGAGCGGGCGGGCCGGCCGGACGCGGCCGCGGTGTACGCCGCCGCGGCCGCCGGCGATCCCGGCGCGGCCACGTGCGTTCGTGATGCCGAGGAGGCGCTCGCTGCGCTTGCCGTCGGAATCGCGAACGTCCTCAACCCCGAGCGCATCGTCGTGGGCGGGGCCGTGGCCGAGCACGAACCGGCGCACGTGCTCGGTCCGATGCGCGCGGCGATCGCCGCGCGGGCCTTCCGCGCGCCGGCTGCGGCGGTCCGCGTCGTGCCCGCGTCCCTCGGTCCCGACGTCGGGCTGGTCGGCGCGGCGCTGGCCGCCTGCGAGCGGGCCGCCGGACGAGGAGAATGGTTCCTCTGACCCAGCGGCCTCGCGCGCCAACGATCGGGGAGGTTGTGGACATGCGTGTCGCCATCAACGGATTTGGGCGGATCGGCCGTCAGTGCCTCAAGGCCCTCATCGAGCGACATCCCGAGATCGAGATCGTCGCGGTCAACGATCTCGCCGATCCGAAGATGAACGCGCACCTGTTCAAGCACGACACGAACTACGGGAAGTACCCCGGCGACGTCTCGGCGACGGCCGACGAGCTGCTCATCGGTGGGCGGCACGTCAAGGTCCTCCAGCAGCGCGACCCGGCAGCGCTCCCCTGGAAGGCCCTCAACGTGGACATCGTCATCGAGTCCACCGGATTCTTCACCGACGCGACCAAGGCGAAGGCCCACCTCGACGCCGGTGCGCGGAAGGTCATCATCTCGGCGCCGGCGAAGAACGAGGACATCACCGTCGTGCTCGGCGTGAACGAGGAGAAGTACGACAGCGCGAAGCACCACGTCATCTCGAACGCCTCGTGCACGACGAACGGCCTCGCCCCCGTCGCAAAGGTCCTCAACGACACCTTCGGCATCGAGAAGGGCTTTCTCACGACGGTCCACTCGTACACGAACTCGCAGAAGGTCCTCGACGTCGTGGCGCCGGATCCACGCGATGCCCGGGCCGCGGCGATGAACATCGTCCCCGCCGCGACCGGTGCGGCGAGGGCCGTCGCGCTCGTCATCCCCGAGCTGCAGGGCAAGTTCACCGGAATGGCCTTCCGCGTCCCGACCTCAACGGTGTCGGTCGTCGACTTCGTCGCCGTGCTCAAGCGCGACGTCACGGTCACGGAGGTGAACGACGCCTTCAAGAAGGCGACCGCCGGCGCGCTCAAGGGGATCATGGACTACACCGAGGAGCCGCTCGTCTCGAGCGACCTCAAGGGCGACACCCATTCGACGATCGTGAGCGGCATCGACACGATCGTGCTCGGGAACATGGTGAAGGTCATCGCCTGGTACGACAACGAGTGGGGCTACGCCTGCCGCCTCTCCGACATCACCGCGTACGTCGCCTCGAAGCTCCAGCCCGCCGCGGCGCGGTAGCGGCGGCGTGACCGCCGCCACCGGCCTCGCGCGTGGCGCCTCGGCGAAGGGCCGGGCATGAGCGTGCGCTCCGTCAGGGACGCCGCGGTGTCCGGAAAGCGCGTCCTCGTCAGGGTCGACTTCAACGTTCCGCTGAAGGGCGGCGAGGTCGCGGACGACACGCGCATCCGCGCCGCGCTCCCGACGATCGCCGCGCTCCGCGGGCAGGGCGCGCGCGTCGTGCTCTGCTCGCACCTCGGCCGGCCCAAGGGCGTCGATCCGGCGCTCTCGCTCGCGCCGGTCGCGCGGCGGCTCGCGGCGCTCCTCGGCGCGCCGGTCGCGCTTGCGCCCGACTGCGTCGGGGAGGCGGTCGCCGCGTCCGTGAGCGCGCTCGCGCCGGGCGCGGTCGTCCTCCTCGAGAACGTGCGCTTCCACGCCGAAGAGGAGCAGAACGATCCCGCGTTCGCGAAGGCGCTCGCGGCGCCCTTCGACCTCTACGTGAACGACGCGTTCGGCGCGGCCCACCGGGCGCACGCCTCGACCGAGGGCGTCGCGCGCCTCCTCCCGGCGTACGCGGGGCTCCTCCTCGAGAAGGAGCTTGCGGTGCTCGGCGGCCTGCTCGGCGCGCCGGCCCGTCCCTTCCTGGCGATCGTCGGCGGCGCGAAGGTGTCGTCGAAGCTCGACGTCCTCCAGGCGCTTCTCGCGCGGGTGGACACGCTCGCGATCGGCGGCGGGATGGCGAACACGTTCCTCGCGGCGACCGGTCACCCGATCGGGCGGTCCCTCGCCGAGCCGGACCGGATGCCCGAGGCCGAGCGCATCCTCGACGCCGCGGCGCGCGCGAACAAGGCCGTGCTGCTGCCGACCGACGTGGTCGTCGCGGCGAGCGCCGATGCCGCGGGCGCCCCCTCGGCGCGGGTCGTCGCGGCGGGCGGCGTCCCGGCCGACGCCGCGATCGTGGACATCGGCCCGCGCACGCTCGAGGCCTACGGCGCGGCGATCGAGGGCGCGCGGACGATCTTCTGGAACGGCCCGGTCGGCGTGTTCGAGATCCCCGCCTTCGCCTCCGGCACGCGCGCGATCGCGCGGCTCCTCGCGGCGGCGTCGGCCCGCGGCGCGACCACCGTGGTCGGCGGCGGCGAGTCGGTGCAGGCGGTCGAGGAGGCCGGCCTCGCGCCGAAGATGACGCACGTCTCGACCGGTGGCGGCGCGTCCCTCGAGCTGATCGAGGGCAAAGTGCTGCCCGGCGTCGCCGCGATCCCCGACCGATGAGGGAGAGAGCCATGGCCGACACGACGATCGCTCAGATCCGCGCGCGCGAGATCCTCGACTCCCGCGGCAACCCGACCGTGGCGGTGGACGTGACGCTCGGCTCGGGCGCGCGCGGGACCGCGATGGTGCCGAGTGGCGCCTCGACCGGTGCGCACGAGGCCGTCGAGCTTCGCGACGGCGACAAGACCCGCTACCGCGGACAGGGCGTGCGCCGGGCGGTCGCGAACGTCGCCGACGTCATCGCGCCGGTGCTCGGCGGCGAGGACGCGGCCGACCAGCCCGCCATCGACCGCGTCCTGCGCGAGCTCGACGGCACGCCGAACAAGTCGAAGCTCGGCGCGAACGCGCTGCTCGGCGTCTCGCTCGCCTGCGCGCGCGCGGCGGCGAGCGCGCGCGGCCTGCCGCTGTACCGCTACCTCGGCGGTCCGCTCGCGCGGACCCTCCCGGTCCCGATGATGAACATCCTGAACGGCGGCAAGCACGCGACCGACAGCGCGGACATGCAGGAGTACATGGTCGTGCCGTTCGGGGTGCCGACGTTCAGCGAGGCGATCCGCGCCGGCTCGGAGATCTTCCACGCCCTGAAGGCCGTGCTCCACGAGCGCGGCATGTCCACCGGCGTCGGCGACGAGGGCGGCTTCGCGCCATCCGGCCTCCGGACGAACGCCGAGCCGATCGAGCTCATCCTCGAGGCGGTCGGCCGCGCCGGCTACGAAGCGGGGAAGCAGGTCGGCATCGCGCTCGACCCCGCGTCCACCGAGCTCTACCGGAACGGGAGCTACGCGCTGACGCGCGAGCACGCCGTCCTCGACAGCGCCGCGCTGTCGAAGCGCTACGCCGAGTGGTGCGAGCGGTACCCGATCGTCTCGATCGAGGACGGCCTCGCCGAGGACGACTGGTCCGGCTGGAAGGCGCTCACCGCCTCGCTCGGTGACGCGGTGCAGCTCGTGGGCGACGACCTCTTCGTCACGAACGTCGAACGGATCCGGCGCGGCATCGCCGATGGCTGCGCGAACGCGGTGCTCATCAAGCTCAACCAGATCGGCACGCTCTCGGAGACGATCGAGGCCGTGGACCTCGCGCACCGCTCGGGGTACGCCGCGGTCATCTCGCACCGCTCGGGCGAGACCGAGGACACCACGATCGCCGATCTTGCGGTCGCGCTCGGTACCGGTCAGATCAAGACCGGGTCGCTCTCCCGCAGCGAGCGCGTCGCGAAGTACAACCGGCTCATGGAGATCGAGCAGGAGCTCGGCGACGCGGCGCTCTATCCGGGTCGCGCCGCGTTCCCCCGCTTCAAGAGGTAGCGACTAGGTTACCTTCGCCGCCTTGTTCGCGGCCTTCGCGACGCGACCGCGGCGGCGGGCGGCGCTGTTCCGGTGGATCGCGCCGCGCTTGGCGGCCTTGCCGAGCGCGCTCGCCGCGGCGGAGACCGCGGCGGCGACGTCCTCGCCCTTCACGATCGCCGCGCGCGCGGACTTCACCGCGGTCCGGGCGGCCGAGCGGCCGAGCGTCTTCGTCTCGGTGCGGCGAACGGTCTGACGGATGCGCTTGAGGGCGGAGCGCTTCTTCTTTGCCATAGGCGTTCAACGATAGCCGAAACGGTCGATGGCCTGAACCGCACCCGATTCTCTGGGACACCCAACTGCGAGGGGCATGATCCCTCCGCAACGCGTCGAGGAGGTACGGGGTGTCCGATCGTTCGGCGAAGGTTCGCCTCTCCGCGCGACGCAAGGCTGAGGTCGTCGTCCACGTCATGCGCAGCGAGCACGTCGATCTGCTTTGCCGCGAACTCCACGGCGCGGCCTACCAGACCGCCCGCTGACGCGAGTGATGCCTCAAGCAAGGCAACGAGGACGATTTGATAGTACTTACATCTATATTGACAACATCCCGCCCAGTGCTCAACTTCTAACGTATCTACTAGTAGACCGTCCACGCACCGAGACGGGAATGAAAGGGACAGCTGAAATGTGGCGACGATTCCGCGGATCGCTTGTTGCGCTCTTGAGGTTTGCATTGCCCGCGGTTGGCGCAACGGTTCTGGTCATTGGCCTCACCTCCGGACAGGCTCTTGCCTACAACAACAACAGCAACCCTCTATTTGGCCCGGCCAAGTTTCCGTTCGGCGCGGTCCAATGGAAGTGGGGGCCGAGCATAAACACGAGCGGATACTGGGCGGACGGCTTCGTGCGCGCTTCGGGCGTCTGGACAGGTGCCAACGCTAGCGCGTGGCTTGCATACAACAGCTCGGCGCAGTCAACTGCTGATGTCTACTCGGCGGCAGATGGCAACGGTGGAATCAACTACTGGGGGTACAACTGCTGTTGGACTCTCGCCCAGTTCCAAGCGTACGGCAATGTCAACTACAACGGGGACTCTGCCGGCTATTGGACGAGGATAAAGCAAGTCACGGCACACGAAATGGGGCACGGTATCGGTATGGGCCACAGCACGAGCTGGGCGGTCATGCAGTACGACGCACCGACAGACACCCTCACAACCGATGATCTCAACGGCATCCACGCCATCTACCCGTAGAGAGAGGAACGAAATGCACCACAAGGTCATCGCGCTCGCCATTGCGCTACTAGGTGTCGTCGCCTGTGCGCCGCCGGTGAGTCACGCGACAGTCGTCGTGGGCGGACGTGATATCGCGACCCTCACGCGTTCAAGCGATCTGGTCGTTGTAGGGGTCGTGGTTCGCGAGGGGGGCACCCGCAATCTGGTTCGCGACCCTTACGACCTGGCACGCGAGCACCAGACGTTGGTGGGCGTGGCTCAGGACTACGAGGTCTCGGTGGAGGCCTCTTTGAAAGGCGGAGCAGCCGGACAGATTCTTGTGACCAACGCTCGTTCAATGGGCAAGAGAGGCGGCGAACAGGTCACCAATGAACGATTCGTTCCACTCGTGGTCGGGAAGCGGTACATGCTTTTTGCCACGAGGCTACCTTTCGAGCCCAGCACATACGTGCTTAGCTTCGAACCCAGTCAGTTTGAACTCACTGGCAGCGCAGCAGTGCGCTCCAACTGGAACGAGGCCACGACGCTGTTCCCAGTCCGACCCACAGGGCAGTTTCTCAATGAAGTACGAACAGCAGCAGCCAACCCCTAGTAATCGAGGTCTGCTCCTGCCGCGGGCGCCGACGTGCCGGCACTGCTGGGCGCGTCGGCTCCCGCAGCGTTGCGCTACCAGCCCAAGATGAGACCTGGGTTGACGACAGTCTCGGCCACTACCGTCGCGGGAAGCGCCCTGGTCACGGGGGCATTCTGGCTGTCGAGCCTGGCCATGTCGCCCGTCCCCCTCGTCGTCATCTCTTTCGTTGGCTTCGCGCTTGGGCGACGGTTTGGCGTTGTCGGCGTGGCTCAGAGCGTGCTCGCGTTCTATCTCGGGCTAACGCTCCTAGTCGTCATTCAGTCACGCCCGACGTTTACTCCCTCAGATTCGGACATATGGAATCCAACGGCCTACTTCTACCTGCTTATCTTCACCGCACCGATCGCTGTCGGAGCCCTCCTCCCTGCCGTGATTGGAATGTTCGTCCGGCGCCACGCCCGCCAGAGGAAGGCAGGGGCCTAGCGTGCGCCCCCACCGAGATCTCCCGAGATGTTCGGCTGGTCGTCTCGGGCGCATCTTTGGCGAACCGTAGACCACACGGCGGCAGTCGGGCCCTGGTGTAGCGGCCATCGTGGATGCGCTCGAGGCCCCCGCCTTCTTCGGTGGCAGCCCGAAGCTCTGAGTCTGCGACAACCTTCCTAGGCCATCGCGTCCTCCTCGACGGCGCGGTCCCGTCGCGGAGGTTAGGCAGCGCGTTGGCCCCAGTCGGTCGAAGATGTCAGCGATGTGATGGCGGTGACGCTGTCAGCGATGTGACGGCGGGAACCCCCTAGTCTTTGAGCCGTGCCGATGTCGGTCGCGCAGGCCTCGGTGGTCATGATCGCGACGCTCGTCGCGAGCCGGGTCCTCGGCTGGGTCCGCCTTTCGGTGATCGGCGCCCAGTTCGGCGGCCAGCCGCGCGAGCTCGACGCGTTCTGGGCCGCCTTCCGCATCCCCGACACGATCTTCAACCTCCTCGTCGCCGGCGCGCTGGCCTCGGCGTTCATCCCCGTGTTCAGCGGCTACCTCGCGAAAGAGCGGGAGAAGGAGGCCTGGCACGTCGCTTCGAGCGTCATGAACGCGATGCTCCTGCTGCTCGTCGCGCTCTCCGCGGTCATGTGGCTCGCCGCGCCGGCGCTCATGCCGCTCCTCGTGCCGGAGTTCACGCCCGCGCAGCTCGAGCTGTCAACGCGACTCACGCGGATCATGCTGCTCAGCCCGATCTTCATGGGACTCTCGGCGCTCTTCACCGGAGTGCTTAACTCGTACCGCCAGTTCCTCTCGGGAGCGACCGCACCGCTCGTCTACAACCTCGTGATCATCCTCTTCGCCCTCTTCGCTTCGCCGTTCCTGGGCATCAGCGCGCTCGCCTACGGCGTCGTCGCCGGTGCGCTCATGATGTGGCTCGTCCAGGTCCCCGAGCTCACGTTCCGCCGCACGAAGTACACGCTCGCGTTCGACCTCCGCCATGCCGGCGTGCGGGAGATCGCGCGGCTCACCGGCCCGCGCACGCTCGCGCTCGGTGCCGTGCAGGTCGTCTTCTTCGTGGACCTCAACCTCGCATCGCGCATGACGCCCGGCTCGCTCACCGCGCTCACCTACGCGTTCCAGCTCCTGCTCCTGCCGATCGGCGTGTTCTCGATCGCGATCTCCGCCGCGGTCTTCCCGGCACTCTCGCGCTACGCCGCGGAGGGCCTGCAGATCAAGATGCGCGACGCGCTCGAGCAGGCGATCCGCTGGATCCTCTTCCTCACGCTGCCGGCGGCGGTCGTCATGATCGTCCTGCGCCGCCCGATCGTGCACCTCCTCTTCCAGTGGAAGGACTTCGGCCCCGAGCTCCGCGAGGCGACCGCCGCGGCGTTCCTCCTCTACGCGATCGGGCTCGTCGGGCACGCCCTCGTGCAGATCGTCGCGCGCGGCTTCTACGCGACCAAGGACACCCGAACGCCCTTCGTCCTCACGATCGTCTCGATCGCGATCAACGTCGCGCTCTCGATCGCCTTCGCGCCGGCGTGGGGGATCAACGGGCTCGCGCTCGCGAACTCCCTCGCGACGCTCTTCGAGGCCGCGCTGCTCCTCGCGCTCCTGGCCTCCCGCGCGCGGCTCCGGCTGAGCGGCCTTGGTGCCGCCTCGCTCCGCCTCGCCGTCGCGTCGGTCGCGATGGGTACTGCGATGTTCCTCTTCATCCGCCTCACCAACGTCACGGTCGACCTAGAGGAGACGAAGCTCGGTCTGCTCCTCCAGACGCTCCTTGCAAGCGCGGTCGGCGGCCTCGCGTTCCTCGCCGCCGCGTCGGTCATGCGCGTCCCCGAGCTGGCCGAGGTCGCTGCCGCTCTCCGCTCGCGGAGAGCGGCCCGCCCTGTGCCTGCGCCGCCGCCCTGAGCTCGCGCAGCTGGAGCGGCGCGGATACACGCTGCACCCCGTAGCCTTACGGACGTGGCAGTGCAGTCCCGCATCCGCAACTTCTCCGTGATCGCGCACGTCGACCACGGGAAGACGACACTCTCCGACCGCATCCTGGAGCTCACCGGCACGGTCTCGAAGCGCGAGATGCGCGAGCAGCTCCTCGACTCGATGGACCTCGAGCGCGAGAAGGGCATCACGATCAAGGCGCGCGCCGTCCGCATGGCCTGGACCGCGAGGGACGGGCTCGAGTACGAGCTCAACCTCATCGACACGCCCGGCCACGTCGACTTCAACTACGAGGTCAGCCGCTCGCTCGCCGCGTGCGAGGGTGCGCTCCTGCTGGTGGACGCCTCGCAGGGCATCGAGGCGCAGACGCTCGCGAACGCCTACCTCGCCGTCGAGCAGGGCCTCGAGGTCGTTCCGGTCATCAACAAGATCGACCTGCCCAGCATCGACATCGACGTCGTGCGGGAGGACCTCCGCAGCACGCTCGGCTTCACGGACGCTGAGACCCTCCTCGCGTCGGGCAAGACCGGGGCGGGGGTCGCCGAGCTCCTCCACGCGATCGTCGAACGCGTGCCGCCGCCGCACGGCGACCCCGCGGCGCCGCTCCGGGCGCTCATCTTCGACTCGCACTACGACCAGTACAAGGGCGTCGTCGCGCACATCCGCGTGATGGACGGCTCGCTCGCCGCCGGCGACCGCATCCTGCTCATGGCGACCGCCAAGGAGAGCGAGCTCGCCGAGCTCGGCGTCTTCGCGCCGGACGCCGTGCGGCGCGAGCGCCTGGAGGCGGGGGAGGTCGGCTATGCGGCGACCGGGCTCAAGGCGGTGGCCGACTGCCGCGTCGGCGACACGCTCACGCTCGCGGCTCCGCCGGCCCCGGGGCCGTTCCCCCGCCACCCGCCCGCGGAGCCCGAGGGCGTTTGCGGCCTTCTCCCCCCCGGGGGCCGCCCCCCCCCCCCCCCCGAG
>Ga0080064_1007781_pt1 | contig 10601 bp, 2 predicted proteins | sample Subgrocontami54m_FD_69260 | JGI IMG/M metagenome (GOLD analysis project Ga0080064, IMG submission 69260) | Subsurface groundwater microbial communities from S. Glens Falls, New York, USA - GMW46 contaminated, 5.4 m (SPADES assembly) (version 2) ... | reverse complement strand
TGCGAGCATGTTCAAGCGGCAGAATCTTACAGAAGGCAACAAAGGGAACGAAGGCTCCGGGGCCTTCGTTCCCTTCGTTGCCTTTTGTTCAAAGGATTGGGGTTTGGGGGTTGGTTGCGGCCTCGCCGCGCCAAGAAATCCGTGGTCTCAACTGCGTTTTCTAGGTTCAGCCCTAGTTCAGGTTCTTCGCGACGCCGGGCGCGCTGCTTATTACCTCCGCGGCATGGAATTCCCGGAACACCGCGAAAAGTTCGCCCTCTTATCCGGATTCCCGGCTCACGTGGGTCTCGCGTTCGCCACTCGCGCGTCCGGGAGCCACCGATTTAGGTTTTCGCGCAGCGAAAACCTGCCCAACCTCGCCGTTCTCTCTCCCGTTCCACCACCGCAAACCCGATTGTCCGGCTCCATGCTCCTCGCCTCGCTTCCCCGGCTGCTCGCGCGCCCCATCCTCGCTTTAGGCTTCGTGCTCGCCGCCGCCCCGGCCCTTTTGGCTCAAACGTCGTCCCCGGTTGACGGGTTCGATCCCGACGTCGATGGCAATGTGCTCGTCCTGGCCATGCAGCCCGACGGCCGGTTGCTCGTGGGAGGCCAGTTTTCGACCGTCAGCGGTTTTCCGCGGCGAAATCTCGCCCGGCTCAACGCCGACGGCTCGCTCGATCCGTCCTTCAACCCGAGTCCGGACGCCGCCGTGCGCGCCATCGTCCTCCAGCCGGACGATCGCATCGTCATCGGCGGCGACTTCACCTCGCTGCAGCCGGGCGGGGCCGGCGCCGTCGTCAACCGCGGCCGGATAGCCCGCGTTACGTCGGCCGGCGCCATCGATACCGCGTTCAACCCGAACGTCAGCGCCCAAGTCCAGGGCGTGAGCTTCCAATGCGAGGTCGACGCGCTCCTCCTTCAGCCGAACGGCCAGATTGTCGCCGGCGGCAGCTTCACGACCGTCCAGCCCGGTGGGGCTGGCGCCGCGGTCGCGCGCAACTATCTCGCGCGGTTCAATGCCGACGGCTCGCTCGATGCCGGCTTCAATCCCAATCCCAACGCGGTGGTCCTCGCGCTGGCCCTGCACGTCGGCAACAAAATCGTGGTCGGCGGCGGGTTCACGACCGTGGGCGGCGCCACGCGCAATCGCATCGCGCGGCTCAACGCGAACGGCACGATCGATTCCGAATTCAACCCCAACGCCAACAACGGCGTCACGACCCTGGCGGTGCAACGCGACGGCAAGATTCTCCTCGGTGGGTTCTTCACGACGGTCCAGCCAATTGGTGAGGAAAACGCGGCGAATCGCCCGCATCTCGCCCGGCTCAATGCCGACGGGTCGGTCGATTCCGAGTTCTACCCGCGCGCCGAGGGCAATGTGTCCGCGATCGCGCTGCAGCCCGACGGCTCGATTCTGATCGGCGGCCCGTTCAACGGCGTCTGGGGCCGCGGGACCACCTCGATCCCGCGCGGCAATGTGGCGCGCTTCAATCCCGACGGCTCGCTGGACACCGATTTCACGCCGACGCTGAATGCCGAGGTCAACGCGTTCGCCTTCCAGCCGGATGGCAAGGTGATCGTGGGCGGTCACTTCACGCGTTTCCAATTGCCCGGCGCGGCGACGGCCACGGTGCGCAATCACCTCGCGCGGCTCGATGCCGCCGGCTCGCTCGACACCAACTTCGCCCTCGATGCCGGCGGTCGCATCCTCGTTTCCGTCACGCAATCCGACGGCAAGGTCGTGGTCGGCGGCACGTTCACCAGCGCCGGCGGCGCGACGCACAACTACGTGGCGCGGCTCAATGCCGACGGGTCGATCGATCCGACGTACAACCCCGACTTCAACGGCCGCGTGTATGCGATGGCCTACGAGGCCGGCAGCAACAAGGTCATCGTCGGCGGCGAGTTCACAAAGATTGGCGGGGAAGTGCGCAATCATATCGCCCGGCTGAATCCTTCGGGAACGATCGACTCGGAATTCAACCCGAACCTCGACGGCCAGGTCGGGGCGATCGCGCTCCAGACTGACGGCAAGATTCTCGTCTCGGGTTCATTCAGCAACGTGCAGCCCCTGGGCGCCAGCACCCCCTTGGTCCGGCATGGCCTGCTTCGCCTCAATGCGAACGGGACGCTCGACACCGCGTTTCATCCGAATCCCAACTCGACGGTCTCGACGATCGCGCTGCAAAGCGACGGGAGCATGTTTGTCGGCGGCCTGTTCACCGCGTTCACGGACGACGTGGACCTGACGCCCGTCACCACGACGACCGGCACCACGACCACGACCACAGTGCCCACCGGCACCACCACGGCGCGCGCGAACCTGGCCCGCCTGGGGGCCGATGGCCGGCTCGACCCGAACTTCAAACCCGCAATCAGCTCGCAGGTCTCGGCGATCGCCGTGCAGTCCGACGGCAAGATTATCATCGCCGGATCCTTCACGACGGTTGTCGGATCGGACGGCGTGCTGGAGACGGTCACCGATGCGAACGGCAACAAGACCCAGGTGGCGCCGACGCGGAATCACATCGCGCGGCTCCTGGCCGACGGCAAACTCGACGCCACGTACGATCCCAACGCCAACGGGAACGTGCTCGCGCTGGCCCTCCAATCCGACGGCAAGCTCCTGATCGGCGGCGCCTTCACGACCCTGCAGCCCAACAGTCGCTCCAGTTTCTTCCTGCGCAAATACGCCGCGCGGCTGAACTCCGACGGTACGCTCGACGATACCTTCAATCTCGATCTCAGCGAGCAGCCGGGCAATCGCGTGGATTCGATCCGCATCCAGCCCGACGGCCGCGTACTGATCGGCGGCAGTTTCAATTCGCTGCAACCGACCGGCAGTCCGGCGCGCACGACGCGCCCGAATTTCGTCCGGCTCGCCGGCGGTGCGGTTGACCTGACTTTCAATCCGCTGACCGGCGGCTCGACCGGTGCGGTGGTGAATGGTTTCGCGATCCAGCCCGACGGAAAGATCGTCGCGGTCGGCAGCTTCGCCGATCTCGGCGGCGCCAAGAGCGCCAACATTGCCCGGTTCCGCGCCGACGGCACGGCCGATCCCGAGTTCAGCAATTCGCTCAGCACGGCTGGCCCGGTGAACGCCGTCGCCATTCGGCCGAACATCGCCGCGACGCCCGCGCAGTTGAGCGGTTTTGCCTGGCTCAGCGCCAATGGCACGCTGCGCAGCGCGTTTGCGACGGGCGGCACGCGGCTGAGCGGCGAGGTCAACGCCATCGCGTTCGATTCGTCCGGCCGGCTCCTCCTGGGCGGCGCGTTTGCCAACCTGACCAACTCCACCAGCGGCAATCTCCTGCGCTTCTCCAGCACCGGCGTGCTCGACCCGGGCTTCAACCCCGCGCCGAACGGCGCGGTCACCGGCCTCGTCGTGCAGCCGGACGGACGTATCATCATCGTGGGCACGTTCACGACCGTCGGCGGCCTGGCGCGCAACCGCATCGCGCGCATCGACGCGGATGGCAGCGTCGACGTGACCTACGACCCGGGCGCCAACGGCCGGATTAATGCACTCGTGCTCCAGTCGGACGGCCGCGCGGTGGTCGGCGGGGCGTTCACCAGCTTCACCCCGAACCTCGCGACGACGGCGGTCACCCGCAACTACCTCGCGCGGATCAACGCCGACGGCACGGTCGATGCGAGTTACGATCCCGCGCCCAACTTCAACGTCGAAGCCCTCGCCCTCCAGGGCGACGGCAAGGTGATCGCCGGCGGCTCCTTCAGCAGCGTGCAGCCGAACGGCGGCACGGCGGCGTTCGCGCGCAATTCGATCGCGCGCTTCAACCCCGACGGCACGCTCGACCAGAACTTCGATCCGAACATCAACACGACGGTGCGCGCGCTGGTGGCGCTGCCGAACGGGCAGATTCTCGTCGGCGGCAGTTTCGCGACGCTGCAGCCGAACAACGGCACGCTCTTCACCCGGAACAACCTGGCGCGCATCAACAGCGACGGCGCGGTCGATGCCTCGTTCAATCCGAATCCGAATGCGGCGGTCAGCTCCATCGCGTTGCAACCCGACGGCCAGATCGTCATCGCGGGCGCGTTCACCACGGTGCAGCCGAACGAGACGGGCGCCTCGATCACGCGGAACCACCTCGCCCGCATCACGGCCGCCGGCACGCTCGATCCCAACTTCAACCCCGACGTCAACGACAGCGTTTCGATCGTCGTGGCGCGTCCCGACGGCACCGTGCTGGTCGGCGGCAAGTTCACGGAGCTGCAGCTGAACGGCTCGATCGTCGTCGCCGGCAACTTCGCCAGCGTGGGCGGCGTCGCGGCGCGCAATCTCGCGATGCTGAACGAAAACGGCTCGGTCAACGCGACCTTCCAGCCGCGGCCGGATGGCGCGGTCAATGCGCTGCTCGTGCAACCGGACGGAAAGATCGTGGTCGGCGGCGCATTCACCAGCATGGCCGGAGCCACGCGGAATCGCATCGCGCGATTCAATATGGATGGAAGCCTGGATGCGGCCTTCAACCCGACGCCGCGACAAAACGTGGTGATGTCGCTCGCGCGGCAGCCCGACGGCAAGCTGCTGGTCGCCGGCCAGGCTGCGCTCGGTGGCGCCGCGACGGGCTTGCTGAGCCGGCTCAACGCCGACGGGTCGGTCGACGCCTCGTTCAACGAACCGGGCGGCGGCACCGCGATCCGCGAGGTCGTGGCGCTGGCGGATGGACGAATCCTCTTCGTACAGGGCAGCAACGCCGGCGACATGGTTGCGCGCTTGAATGCCGACGGCACCACCGATGCCTCCTTCACGACATTTCTCGCCAGCGGTGGCCGTCTGACGCTTGGTGTGCAGGCCGACGGTCGAATCATCGTCGGCAGTTCGGTTGGCACTCGGCTCCAGCGGTTGAACCCGAACGGCACCGTCGATTTGTCGTTCAACGTCGCGGTCAACGGCACGGTGAGTGCGCTCGCGTTCCTGGCCGACGGCCGCATCATGATCGGCGGCGGGTTCACGACCGTGGCGGGACAGTCGCGCGTCGGCCTCGCGCGGGTCAGCAACAATGGCGCTGCGAATCAAACGCTGGGCGTCGCCGGGAATCGTTCGGCGGTGATGTGGAATCGCGGCGGCACCGTCGGCGAAATTTCGGCGGTCGTGTTCGAATTCTCGTCCGATCGCGTGACGTGGTCTCCCTTGGGGCAGGGCACGCGCATGGTCGGCACCTCGAACTGGCAGCTCACGGGACTCAGTTTGCCGGCGACGGGCCTCTTCTACATTCGCGCGCGCGGGATCGCGCCGGCGTCCGGCGCCTCGTCGGGACTCTACGAGTCGATGCGCGAATTCACCTTCTCGAGTCCGCTCCCCGCCGCCACGGACGCGATCGCGACGGTGCCGGCGACGAGCGGCGCGCCGAATTTCGATCCGGTCACGGGCATCGTCGCGCGCTCCGCGATTGCCGTCGTGCCGGGCGAAGGCTCCGTGGAAATCTTCGTGTCGAGCCTGCGGCAGCTCCCGGAAAATCCGCAGCCCGCGCGACTCGCCAATCTCTCGACTCGCGGCCGGGTCAGCCCGGAGTCGCCGCTGATCCTCGGCTTCGCGATCGCCGGCACGGAACCGCGCCGGGTGCTCGTCCGGGCCGCCGGTCCGGCGCTGAACGGATTTGGCGTCAGCGGCGCGTTGGGCGCGACGCGACTGCAAGTCTACGACGCGGCCGGAGCGGTCATCGCTGCGAACGAAGGCTGGGCGAACTCGGCCGACGCAGCGCAAACGGCAGCGGCGACGGGCGCGTTCCCGCTCGCGGCCGGCAGCGCGGACAGCGCTGCGGTGCTTTCACTCGCGCCGGGCAATTACACGCTGCAGGTCATCGATCCACGCGGCGCCGGCGGCATCGCGCTCGCGGAAATCTACGATGCCGGCACCGGCGTGCGTTCGCACCTCGTCAACGTCTCGAGCCGCGGCGCGGCCGGCACCGGCGCGAGCGCGCTGATCAGCGGGTTCGTGATCGCCGGTGACCTTTCCGAGCGCGTGCTGCTCCGTGGCGTCGGCCCGGGACTGGCGAAGTTCGGCGCGGGCAGCGTGGTGGCGGATCCGTCGATTGCGTTGTTCGATGCCGAAGGCCGCGAACTCGGCTCGAACGACAACTGGGTGTCGAGCGTGGCGACGGTGTCGTCGGCCACGGCGAACGCCGGTGCGTTCCCGCTCGACATCGGCAGCAAGGATGCCGCGGTGCTCGCGAATCTGCCGGCGGGCAGCTACACGATCCAAGTCTCCGCGCCGACGACTGGCGCGGCGCTGCTGGAAATCTACGAGGTGCGGTAGGTTTTTCCGCTGGAGGGACGGCCTCCGTGCCGTCCTCGTAAATGGCCCGCACGGAGGCGGGCCCTCCAATAGGCCTCACCAATCATCCGACCGAAACGGCACCGCGGGCAACCCGGCGCCGTTGTAGAGATTGGCCTGCGGCGCATTCGTCCAGGCGTAGCGAACCGCGATGGGCTCACGCACCTGGGCAGATGTGACCACGAGAGTGTCGCGATCAATTTTGCCCTCGGCCGGGTAGAAGACGCGATCGCTGCCCGCGAGCTCGAGCGATTGCACCGGCTTTTCGTGCGCGACGAGCCCGCCGGTCGCATGCGTGAAGCGGACGCGCATCGCCTGCCCTGAGCCGGCCGAAGGGGCTTGCGCGCCAGGCTTTCCCTCGGGCGCAACGCTGACAAACATCGGCCCGGTGTCGTCACAGACAATTCCATACAGGCGATTCTTCGCGAGGAGCGCTAGCCGGCGGCCGACCTCCTGCTTGTTGGTCGGGTGAATGTTCGTCGGATCGCCGATGTCGATTGCGAGCGCCTGGCCGGTGTGGGGCAGCGCGAGCGCCTTCATCTGCGCCTCCCGCAGGAAGGCGTAAGTGCGTCGCGTGGCATCACCGTTCACCTCGTAGTTCGCGAGGTTCACCCAGTAGAACGCGAGGTCGTCCTGACCGAAATGCGCGCGCCAGCTCTTGATCAACGTGGTGAACAGCGGGAGGTATTCCGCTGCGCGCTCCGCGTTGCTTTCGCCCTGGTACCACACCACGCCACGCAGCGCGGCGGGGGCGAGCGGATTGATCATCGCGTTGAACAAACCGCTGGGCGTCCACGGATCGCCGGGTCCGCGCGGCGGGCGCGGCCGCGGGTTCTTCCGCAACCAGTCGTTGTAGATGGCGGCAGGATCCGCGCGCTTCGGCGCGGACTTCTTTTTGGTGGTCGGCGCTGTTTTGGCGGGCGGGGCCGCCTTCGCTTCGGCCTCGGCTTTCGTCCACGCGGCGAGTGTCGCCTCGTAGGCGGATTGATTGGCGGCGAAGTCCGCGAGATTGCGCCCCCAGCGTTCGGCCACGACGGCAAACGCGGGGTTGCTCGCGAGCGCCGCGGGGCTCAGCCACGACTCGATCGGCGTCCCACCCCACGAGCTGTGCACGAGGCCAACGGGCACGCCGAGTTTCTGGTGAAGGTCGCGGGCGAAAAAATAACCGACCGCGGTGAACGTGCCGACATTCTCCGGCGTCGCGCTCTGCCAGCCGCTCGTGGCCACCGTCGCTGCCGGAAACTCCGTGACGACGTGCTCGATGCGCACATGCCGCAGCAGCGGGAAATTGGCGGACGCGATCTCGCGCGACGCGTCCATCGCGCGACTCACCGGCCACTCCATGTTCGACTGCCCCGAGCAGAGCCACACTTCACCGACGACCACATCGTGTACGGTGAGCGTGTTTTTTCCTGCGACGACGAGGTCCGCGCCCTGCGCATTCGCCGGCATCGGTTCGAGCAGCACGATCCATCGCCCGTCATTGCCCGGCGTGGTGCGGAGCGTTTGCCCGGCAAACGTCACGGTGACTTTCTCACCGGGGCCGGCTTTGCCCCAGATGGGCACGAGCTTGTCTCGTTGCAGCACGGCGTGATCGGTGAAGAGCGGGGCCAGCGTGACGTCGGCGCGGACGATCGCCATCGTGAACCAGAGTGCGGAAATCCAGAAGATGGAGCCGCGGCGCCCCCGCCGCGGATTTGCCGCAGGCCGCGACGTGCAGCCGCGAGCGTGAGCGAGTGGAATCCGCTCGCTCACGCTCGCAGCCTCGAGAACGAGGTGATGTTGCGGCAGTCGTCGCTCGTTGCGCCGGCAACGCGGTTGAAGCATGGTCATGGCCTTTCGGACCCTACGCGGGATGGATTTGTTGCCGAGGACGAAACGACGGCGGCCTTGCGTGCTGCTGTCGCGGATTGCAAAGTCGGCCTCATGCGCCTGCCCCTTTTTGTTGCCGCATTTTCCTGCGCACTCCCCCTGCTGGCCGCCGCGCCCGCGTTCGTGCCGAATTACGACGAAAGCAAGGTGCCGGCCTACACGTTGCCGAATCCACTCGTGCTGAACAACGGCGCGCCGGTGCGCGATGCGAAGACGTGGCGGGAAAAGCGGCGACCGGAAGTGCTCGAACTATTCTCGCGCGAAGTCTACGGCCGCACGCCGGCCGGTCGGCCGCCCAAGATGCACTGGGCGGTCACGTCGGTGGATCGCGCCGCGCTCGGCGGCAAGGCGGTGCGCAAGGAAGTCACGATCTGGTTCACGGAGCGCGACGACGGGCCGAAGGTGCATCTCCTGATCTACCAGCCGCCCGGCGAAGCGCGGGCGCATGCGCCCTGGCCGGCGTTTCTCGGTTTGAATTTCAACGGCAACGCTGCGATCGCCGCGGACCCGGGCATCACGCTGTCCACCGCATGGGTGCGAACGAACCCGGAAGCGAAAACCGCGAACAATCGCGCCACGGAAGCTGGCCGGGGCACCAACGCGCCGGCGTGGAGCGTCGAGACCGTCGTGGGCCGCGGCTATGCGACCGCGACAATGTACTACGGCGAACTGTGCGAGGATCGCGTCGAAGGGATGACCCGCGACGTCGCAGCACTGCTTGGGACCGGCTCGACCGAGGAACGCAAACCCGATGCGTGGGGCGCGATTGGCGTGTGGTCCTGGGGCCTCAGCCGCGCGCTCGATTACCTGGGCAGCGATCCGGAAATCGACGCGAAACGCGTGGCGGTGCACGGACATTCACGGCTGGGCAAAACCGCGCTCTGGGCCGGCGCGCAGGACGAGCGGTTCGCGCTGGTGATTTCAAACGACTCGGGTTGCGGCGGCGCGGCGCTGAGCATGCGGCAGTTCGGCGAAACGGTCGAACGGATCAACACGAGCTTCCCGCACTGGTTCGCGAAAAACTTCCGCGCGTACAACCAGCACGAGGAGAAGCTGCCGGTGGACCAGCATGAGCTCATCGCGCTCGTCGCGCCGCGGCCGGTGCACGTCGCCAGTGCGCAGGACGACCAGTGGGCGGATCCGCGCGGCGAGTTCCTCGGCGCGAAAGGCGCCGAGCCCGTCTACGCGCTGTTCGGCAAAAAGGGTCTCGGAGTAGGCGACATGCCCGCCGTGAATCGGCCCGTGCTCGGTGATGGGATCGCCTACCACATCCGCACCGGCAAGCACGCGATCACGCCGTACGACTGGGCGCAGTACCTGGATTTCGCGGATCGGGTGATGAGGAAGAAGTAGGGACGATGCTCCGCATCGCTCGCTCACCTCACACCGCCCTCGCCACGCGCGCCGGCCGAAACACCACGATCAGTTCGCGCGCGTTCGTTCGTTTCGCTGCATTGCAACTGATTCGCCGCCGCACGGACAGCTCGCGGATTTCATCGGCGCCGCGATAGAGTTCCCGCGTCTCCGCCGTGTCGTGATTCGACACCATCACGCACGCCCCACGCTGCGCCGCGCGACGGCAGTGCTCCGCCAAGTCCGCTTGATCCTGCGCGCCGAACCCACCTCTCGCGTAATCGGTGAAGTTGGCCGTTGCGCTTGCCGGCACATACGGCGGATCGCAATACACGAAATCGCCTTCGCCTGCCTCGGCCAGCATCGCGCGGAAGTCCGCACAGCGCAGCGTGCAGTTCTGCAGGAGAGCATGAAACGCTTCCATGGCAGCGCGCGGCAGTCGCGGACGAACATAGCGCCCGAACGGCACATTGAACCCGCCGCTCGCGTTGTAGCGGCAGAGCCCATTGTAGCCATGCCGGTTCAGGTAAACAAAAAGGCACGCCTTTCGCCGGCGATCGAGCGTCGCGTTGAATTCGTCGCGCAAGGCGTAAAAAGCGCTAGGCTGGTTATTCTTTGGGGCGAAGAGTTTGTCGCATTCATCGATGAAATCCTCTCGGGTGCCTTTCAGTTCCCGATAAACATCGATCAAATCGCGGTTGGCGTCCGCCAAAAGATTTTTAGAACAACAGAGGTTCAGCGCCACCACAGCGCTGCCAACAAATGGTTCGATCAATCGGTACGGCTCGGGCGGCGCGAGCTCGGCCGCCTTCGCCAGCGCCTGGATCGCCCGCGGAGCGTCGCCCACCCTCGCGTGCGCGTTGCCGAGACCCGCCCAGCACTGCCAGGTCGACGGCGCTAGTTGCGTGGCGCGAGCAAACGACTCTGCCGCCTCGGCAAAACGTCCGGCGCGATGGAGCAGGTCACCGCGATTCACCCAGCCGCCTACGTGCTCTGGCCGGCGCACGACCAGCACGTCGTAATCGGCGAGCGCGCCGGCGGCGTCGCCGTCGCGCATGCGCGCGAGCGCCCGCATCGAGTAGCCCTGCCAGATCGA
>Ga0080064_1007780_pt1 | contig 10602 bp, 11 predicted proteins | sample Subgrocontami54m_FD_69260 | JGI IMG/M metagenome (GOLD analysis project Ga0080064, IMG submission 69260) | Subsurface groundwater microbial communities from S. Glens Falls, New York, USA - GMW46 contaminated, 5.4 m (SPADES assembly) (version 2) ... | reverse complement strand
ACGAAAGTACCCCCCCGCATCTCCGATGGTGATCTCGGGGCCATTCCCCATCCAGTCTGGTTTCGAGGAGTTCTTTTCGCCGCGCCCTGCGAGACTTTGGGACTCGGATGAGGAGGAGAAGACTTTCTACCTGCGCATCGGTCGGATCACTGAAAGGCTGGGCGGCCCTCCGAGGCTCATAATCAAACGCCTGACTGAGCCGCCACCCGAGTACGACACTTATCCTATCGCAGCGTTTGAAGAGGTTATCTCCGTCTTCTACGCAGCTCGTAAGTTTGTGTGTAGAGGTTACATGTTACAGATCGGCACGGATGCGTTGCGCCGTTTTCCCGAGGTGGTGAACACTGAAGATGAAGAAATCCGACGCCTTTTCCAATCGAACGCCGAGCATGCGTTTTGGGAGCACGCGGAGAACGCGTTCATCAAGCTCTGTTCGTATTGGGATCGAGTCGGGCAAATTCTCGACTTCACATTTTTCCGAATACGGCAGTTTGAGCGGGATGGATTCACCTCTGTCATGGATCGACTCCAGGCAAACATCGTTCCAGTCCATGAGCATGTCCGAAACTCCATAGCCTGGAAGGCCCTTCGAAAGTATCAGACTTCCGAACGCGAAGACGGACTCAAGTGGCTCCTACGTCGCCGTAACCTCATAGTTCACAGCCTATATCTCCGGCCCATCCAAACACCAGCCGAAGCGAAAGTTTTCCAGTCCGCCTATAATCACCTTGAGGAAAGTTTGCGCCGAAAGCTCGCCCCGGGAACGCCGCGACAGGAAGTCAACCGGCTTCAGAGGCACCTACGCGCTGCGGCTGAGCTCTTCCCGCACATGCTCACGCTCTGCGAACAAGCTGTGAATTTGCCGAAAACCCTAGGTAGCTAGTCTAAAAGAAAGGGGACGTTGTGAAATTTAAGGGCCTAACCTTCTGTTTCAGACCGACGAATGCGCGCGGCTGAGCACAGCGTTAGCCGTTTGGAGTAACATGACCACTGCGTTGCCCGATCGAGACGAAGTCCTGAGCGCGATCCGCGCGGCAGCGCAGGCGCTTGGCCGCCCGCCGTCGCGCTCGGAGTTCAGGAGCTCTTCGGGGATGACAGAATATCAAGTCCTCAAACACTTCCCGAGCTGGCGGGAGGCCGTGCGGGCCGCCGGCTTGGAGCCGCACTCGACCAACGTCCCTATCGACCCTGATGTCCTTCTTGAGGACTGGGGGGAGTTCGTTCGTCGTATCCGACGGATTCCCAAACGTGACCAGTACCACCGAGACGGTACCTACAGCCCCGGCGTCTTTGAAAAGCGGTTTGGTCCGTGGTCCACGGTTCCATCGAAGTTTCGCGCGTTCGCGGACGGCAAGCATGAGTGGGCCGATGTAGTTGCTCTTCTTCCCATCGAGAACGCACGGTCTCCAATCGCAGCCTCCACACCGTTCGCGCCGACTTCTTCCGATCTCGCTGTGTCTCCTTTGGCACACCATCGACACGCCAAACTCGAGGGCCGCCCTACTTACGGAAACCCTATCGACTTTCGTGGGCTTCGTCATGAGCCGGTGAACGAACAGGGAGTTGTGTTCCTCTTCGGAATGGTCGCTCGTGAACTGGGGTATCACGTTGAAGCCGTTCAGACTGGGTACCCTGATTGCGAGGCGAAGCGGCAAGTAGATGCGGGCAAGTGGCAGCGGGTGCGAATCGAGTTTGAGTTTGAGAGTCGGAACTTCCGAGACCACGGTCAGTCTCCGCATGAGTGCGACATGATCGTGTGCTGGCGTCACAACTGGCCTGAATGCCCGCCGAACCTAGAAGTCGTTGAACTCAGTGCAGTGATCCGAACCCTGTCTGCGTCGGAAGAATGAAGAGACGGCTAACAACGCGTTGCCCCCGAAGGGCGGCTGCGCCGGCCGCGGGTGAATGCTTTGCGCTAGGCGAGCATTATGCGATTTTACGCAAATTCTGTATCTGCCTCGGCTGAAGGTGATTACTACCAGCTCTGGCTCGACGTCACGGATTCAGACGTTGAGGAAACCGATCCACGTGAGCCGACAGGCCCGTACCTCATAGTACAGCGTGACTTTGAGACGCCCGATAGGGGATGGTGTTACATCGAGACGCACGATGCCGGCTACGTCGGCCACTTTCGGTTACGGTTGACTGAACTCAGCCGTACGCGCCTCGCCTTCGAAATTGTCCGGGCAAGGAATAATCACGTGGAAGTCTCCTTCTCGATGAGCGCCTCAGAGTTTGAGGAGGTGCGACGCATAGCGGAGGTCGTCTTTAATGAGAGGGAGCCAGGGCTAGATGACGACGTGTTCTAACTGGCGGTTGTACCGAGTTCGGGAAACAGCGGTGTCCTGCTTTGCTAGCGCCGTCTCCTCGCGCCGGTGAAGGGCGGAGAACGGGGAAAATGAGCAAATACAAATTTCCAGCTTCGACTCCACGTAGGATGTATTGGTCTCACGAAGTAAATGATCGCTCTCACTGCCCTGAGTGTCGTAGCCGACTCGAATCGGAATCGCACTCATTCATGATGGCCGTGCGAAAGAAGGCTGATATTCAACCGTTCATCGTGGGAAATGACGCTGCGTACTTCTGCTCCGCGTGCCCCGTCGTTGTGCTTGACCATGGAGAATTTGAGCGACTCGCCGCGCTCAGTATGCGCACTTCAAAGGATGTTCAATTTCTCGTCCTCGGCCTCATTGATCTTGAGGCTGTGCCGGCGGAGAAAAGAAATGTTCGCTTTGATGATGACACGAACCCCGTACCTTTGGTTAAGTTCACAAATCTGAAGCAAAAGTAGATTGGCAAAACATCTTCAATAAAACAAAACCGTCGAACCATCGCTTTCAGTTTTTGTTTTGCCGGCGGCGGGTAAAACGAGAGCGCCTATTTAGACTGCTGGGTAAGATGGTCAAATGATTACTCCAATATTTTCTCCTGAAGGGATTCAGTATGCCAATACCGAGTTGGAAAACAGAACTGAAAGAAGTGGCGCCGAATGTTTTCGCTTATATTCAGGGCGGCGGCCCGGGCATCGACAACCACAGCGTCAGCAACGCCGGCCTGATCAACGGCGACGATTCGTCGATGGTGATCGACGCCTTGACCGCGCCGGTTCTGACGAAGGCTTTCATCGCCGCGATGAAAAAAGTCAATCCGAAACCTTTCCGTCATCTGGTCAACACGCATCATCATCCGGATCACGTCCGCGGCAACTGTTTTTTCCTGCCGATTGAAATCGTCGCGCATGAAAAGTGCCGCGAAGCGGTGCTCCAGGCGGGGTTGACTTTTCCCACGCGCGAGGATTGGCAAGAAGGCATTGAAGAGCTCAAGCTCGCGCCGCCGACGACCACCTTCGCGGACAAGATGACTTACCGCTACGGCGATCTCGAAATTCAGCTGGTCTACAATGGCGCCGCCCACACGATGGGCGACGCGCAAATTTACTTGCCGCGCGACAAAGTCTTATTCGCCGGCGACGTGGCCTTTCACTACGTCGCGCCGCACTTTTGGCAAGGCCACGGTAGCGGGCTACTGCGCGTGCTCGATTGGATCAGAGACTTGGATGTTGAAACAATCGTGCCGGGCCACGGTCCAATCGGCGGCAAGAAGGATATCGCCGAGATGCGCGAGTATGTCGAGACGTTAAAGCGCGAAGCGAAGAATCGCTTCGACGCCGGCATGAGCGCCGTCGAAGCGAGCGTGGACATCCAGATGGGCCGCTTCGACGACTGGCCCAACGCGACGGAAAGAGTTATCGGCAACGTCATGCGTTTTTATCTGGAGTTCCAGGGCACGCCGCTGGCTACTATCGACCCGAAAGCAATCCGTAAAGCGCGCGAAAGCTACCTCGCGGGCAAAGGAGCGCGGGCGTAACGGGAAAATACTAATGTCTCTATGGGGGTTGGTTGAAATGGCTCGCCCCTTCGACGCGGCTCAGGACATGCCTCAGGCGAAGTGAAAATCCGTCATGCCGGCCCTTCGACAGTGCTCAGGATAAACTCCGGCGGGCTTTCACGTTTCTCAAGTCTTATCGCACAGGGCGCTCATCTGTCAAAGAACTTTCACCGCGACTGCGCAAAGCTCATGATCTCAAAGCATTTGCGTGAGAGACTACGAGAGGTTTTTCTGACGCGTGTCGTTCTATGGATGGGAAATGCAATTGAGTCGATACTACGCTCCGAAACGAATTGAGTTGCCGCGGACTTCGGCAAGTCCGATCCGGAGTTTTCGAATTTCGCGGGCAGCAGCGGGTTCTCAAGCTGAAGGATCGGCGGCCTGATCGAATTCGACTTTAAGATAAATTTCAGAGACCGGCAGCCTGACAGCGATGGATTCCAAGTGGACGACGTGATCTGAGGAGTCGGTTTCCCATAGCGACCAAGTACCGTCCTGCTGTTTCGAATACCGCTCTACGTGCGCTTTGGCCTGATCGACCAGAAGGTATTCGCGAAAAGAGGGAATGCCGCGGTATTGCTGAAACTTGTCGCCACGATCATAGTTTCTCGTAGACTCCGAGAGAACCTCGACGATCAGGTCGGGGTTCAATAATGTATCGAGTCGGTCGTCCAAGAACTGTGGCTGGCCACAGACCACGACTACGTCAGGATAGGTGTAACGATGGTCCGCATCGACGCAAAGCCGCAAATCCGTCGAGTACACCCGGCACGGACGTTGCCGTAGATGGTTTCGTAACTCGCTGACAATGTTGCCGACGATCTCAACATGCCTGGCCGAAGCGCCGCCCATCGCGTAAATTTCGCCGAATGCGAACTCGTGTTTGTCGCTCGCATCGCGATCCATCGACAAGTACTCGGCAACTGTGAAGCGTGCTTTTTGTTGCTTTGACATCGGCTTGCCTCCCTTGGTCACGCCGATACAATAACATGGTTCGCAGATGGAATGATAATCGAGTCTGAGTTTTGTTCGGTGACACTCGACCTTGACAGCCCGAATGCCTTGCCTACTATTGACGCGGGCTTGACGTTCCCCATCGGGCGGAAGCGTAGCACGAAAATATAAATTCCATGTTAACCCCGCCCGCGAAGTGGTTTCGTTTGTTTGGGCCGTTACCACGCATATAACAAACCGAATTGAGCGTTCGGCTTTCTAACCGATAAATTCCCGTATCGCTCGATGAGCGACGCCCGGATTGGTCGCTAGATAATGATGGCCTTCGCCGGGCAGCACGACCAACTTGGCGTTAGGAATCTCTTTCGCCAGCTCATGTGCTGCATGCCAATGCGTTTTATTCGTGGCGCCGTGCTTTTCGTCGTCGCCGACCAGAACCAGCGTGGGCACGCGAATCTCTTTCAACCTCTCCGTGTGATCATGTTCCTGGCGCGCGAGCACGAAATACAAATAGTTTTCCAGCGGCGCAATGCCGGACATACGCACGCGCAGAAACTCTTCGATCAATTCGGGATGTGCTGCGACGAACTCTTTTGTCCAGCCCGTCGCGATGGTGTGCTCGCGGATATAATGTTCGAAGCCGAGCCGGACCATGTCGCGGCACATGGCGAGCGGAATGCCGTGGGCGCCTGGATGGGAAGTGCCGCTCGAAGCGAGAATGAGCTTCCTAACTTTGCGCGGGTAGTCGAGTGCCAACAACTGCGCCACGACGCCGCCCATCGAGTGGCCGCAGACGATGGCTTGTTCGACATTTAAGTGATCGAGCAGGGACGCCGCGTCAGCCGTGAACATTTTGATTGAATATTCCTGTATCGTCTTGCTCGACTTCCCCGTGCCGCGATAGTCGAAGAGGATAGCTTTGTGGTCGCGGGAAAACTCCGCCACTTGGTGAAATTTCCAAGCTTGGTGATCGAGGCCGGTGACGCTGCAAAAGAGAAAGGGCGAACCTTCGCCGTGGACTTCATAGTAGATCTCGGCGTCTTTGACCTGTAGGTGTGGCATAGGTTTTTCTCAACGGGATTTCAGCGGATCAAAATTCTAGCCCTCCCCGCCTTCGGGCTGTGAATTGTAATCAAGCGCGGTCGACACCTCGCACTCAGTCGGCAAAGCGACCCAGCCATTGATATATAATCTCGACGATCTCCCGCGTGTGGCGATTGTAAAAATGGTTCGCCCCTTCGACGAGTCTGCACTCTGAGCCTGGTCCGGCGGCGGCCGCCATTTCTTGGGCGTATTCGAGAAAAAACTTGGGCTCGGCGCTGCCGACGATGGCGAGCAACGGACAGCCCAGAAGCCCGGCGTAGGGACGGCAATCATTGCGGTCGTCCTTGCCGTACTTGTTCACCTGCGAGCGGGCGGTGAAAATTCCCGGATTCGGGCCGACCGCCACCGATAAAAGCTCCTCCCCTTTGCCTTCAGCTATCAGATTTTCTGCCTTGGCGATAATCTCGGCGAATCCCGGCTGCCGGGCGATCCGTTCGGAGTAGAATTGTCGAGGCGCCGAGCAAGAGATGACGCCGACCACATCGGAGCGCTGGCGCGTGCCTTGATAAATGATCGATTTGATCGCGCCCAGGCTATGGCCGACCAAGACAAAGCGGCGGTAGTTGTGTTGTCTTAGAAAATTGACCGCGCCGTCGAGATCGAGCAGGCAGTCTTCGGTGTTTTCATAGGCCGAGCCGCCGAATTTGGTCAGATTTCCCGCGCGAGCGATCCAATCGTGACCGCGAGTATTGATTGCGAAGGAGTGGAAACCGCGCTCTGTGAGTTCCTGGCCCAAAGTCGCTAACGGCGGTAGATAAAAATTCATGGCGACACCGTGAACGAAAATAAGCGCGAGATCCGATTCCGCGTCGGGCGGCGTGAAGAGCAGACCGTGCAATCGTTCCTTGTCGGCGGTTCTAAAGGCGCAAAGTCGGGTTTGGATGCTCATGTTAGTGCTAGATATCGGAGCTGCCTGGCTCCGTTTTCGGCATATGGGTATCCGAATTCGCCGACTATAGCTTCATTTATTCTTCCCAAGCAACCGAAATGGGGCCGGCGGAAAAGATGCTACGCCGCGTTAGGGCAGAGATGTTGAATAAGTTATGGCGGGAGGCGCTTGCCGGATCTCCCGAATAAAGCCTGAGCCGCGGATTACCTACGAGCTGGGGGTTCTTGACAAACTTGATCTACTTACTTAGGATCAATCACTTTCGAGACCTAATGGGTGTCATGTGAAGGTTAGCTCTAAAGGACATTATGGGCTATTGGCCCTAGCTGAGTTGGTAGAGAATTACAAGCAGCGGCGTGCCGTGCAGGTGAAGGAAATCGCTGAGAACCGGCACATACCGTCCCAATATCTTGGTCAGATCATGGTGCTGCTCAAACGTGGCCGCTTGGTGCACGGATCGAGGGGACCAACGGGCGGATATATCCTGGCGCGTCCTCCTGAGACCATCTCGGTGAAGGAGGTTCTCCATATATTGGAAGGGCCACTGGTCGGATTCGATCTCAGGCCACAGATGCGCGACCGGTCAATCTCGCCCGTGACGCAGCGGTTGATCGAAACCTGGGCGAGAGGCGTGCGGGCAATGGAAATGATTTTGGAGGAAACCACGCTCGCGGACCTTTGCAAGCCCGAAGTGGGCGCGTTGATGTATTACATTTAAACGATTCAAAGAGGAGCGCCGGCTCAAAATTTTTTGCGCTGATTTTTGACTATTTTAATCAAGTTGCTGTTTTTCGATTTCGGCTAAGGAGATGGCCATGGAAAAGGTGCTCAACTGGAAAGACAAGCTCGCGGCGCGGATACCCGAAGAGCTGGGGCGGGAGATCGATATTTTCGAGCAGCAGATGGAGCTGCGCAAGCAGGGCAAGATCGACGAGAAAGTTTTCGCCGAGACCCGCTTGCGGCGCGGCATTTACGGCCAGCGCTACGATAATGGTCAACGACACGACGGCAAGCGCATTCAAAAGCTCAAGCTGCCTGCTGGCGTCGTCAAAGGGCCGGACACACTGTGGGACGCGCCCGGCATGATGCGCATCAAGATTCCGTTCGGCGGGCTGACCCCCGCGCAGCTCGAAATGCTCGCCGATCTTTCCGAGGAATACGCCGATGGCGTGTCCCACGTCACGACGCGCCAGGATATTCAATTCCATTTCGTCCATATCGATGACACGCCGGCATTGATGCGCCGGCTCGCCGCGGTTGGCATCACCACGCGGGAAGCTTGCGGCAACGTGGGGCGCAACGTGACCGCTTGCCCGTTGGCGGGAATTTGCCACGAGGAAAGCTTCGATACGACGCCGTACGCCAAGGCTTGCGCGAAATTTTTAATGGGGCATCCCGACACGCAGGACTTCGGGCGCAAGGTGAAGGTCGCCTTTTCCGGCTGCGAGCAAAATCCTTGCGGCCTCGTGACCATGCACGATATGGGCGCCATCGCCAAGACTCGAGTCATCGACGGCAAAGAGCAGCGCGGTTTCGCATTTTACGTTGGCGGCGGTCTGGGCTCGGTGCCGTACAAAGCGAAGTTGTTCGATGAATTTCTTCCCGAAGCCGAGTTGCTGCCGACGATGCAGGCGATCTCGCGCGTCTTTGCGCGTCTTGGCGAGAAGCGCAACCGCGCCCGGGCGCGCATTAAGTTCTTGATCGCCAATCTCGGCATCGAGGAGTTTCGCAAGCTCGTGTTGGAAGAGCGGCAAAAACTTTCGCCCGATCCGCGCTGGACGGATTTCCTGTCTTCAGTCAACGAGCCAAGCGAACAGCCGCTCAGGCCCGGCGTGAGCCTCAACGGCCATCAGCGTCCCGAAGGCTTCGCGGCCTGGTATGCGACGAACGTCTACAAACAGAGACAGCCCGGCTACGTCGCGGCCACGGTGACGCTGCCGCTGGGCGATGCCAGCGCCGATCAGTTGCGGGCGCTCGCCGACATCGCGAGGCGCTTCGTCAAAGACACGCTGCGCACGACGGTGGAGCAAAACATTCTTTTCCGTTGGGTGAGCGAGGCGGATCTGCCGGAATTCTATCAAGCGATCAAGGCCATCGGCTTGGGCGCGGCGGACGCGGCCACCATTGTCGACGTGACTGCTTGCCCCGGGACAGATACCTGCAAGTTGGGGATCGCTTCTTCTCGCGGCCTCGCCCGCGAGCTGCGCTATCGCCTCGGTGAAAAGAGTTTGGAGCTGGACGCGGCGGTCAAGAATCTGCGCATCAAGGTCAGCGGCTGTTTCAATTCCTGCGGCCAGCACCATATCGCCGACATCGGTTTTTACGGCATCAACCGCAACGTCAAAGGATTTCAGGTGCCGCACTTCCAAGTCGTCCTCGGCGGCAAGTTCCACGACAACGCCGGCGAGTACGGCGTGCCGATCGGCGCCGTGCCGTCGAAGCGGATTCCCGAGGCGGTCCTGTCGATCACGGAGTATTACGTGCGCCGGCGCGAAAAGGATGAACGTTTTCAAGATTTCGTCGCGCGCATCGGCAAGAAAGCGATCAAGGATTTGCTCGAAGACCTCACCAAGATTCCCGCGCCGGAGGTGGATCGTTCGTACTATAGCGATTGGGGCGATCCGCGGGAATTTACCCTGGCGGACATGGGCGTCGGTGAGTGCGCCGGCGAGGTGGTGAGCCAGGCGGAGTTCGCCCTGGCCGCCAGCGAACGCGAGTTATTCGAGGCGCAGTTGCTGCTCGACGGCGGGCGCTCGCAGGACGCGGTCAAGGCGGCTTATGCCTCCATGCTTCACGCCGCGCAGGGCCTAGTCAAGAGCCAAGATCCCGGCATCTCGGATGATGAGAACAAGATCATTTCGGAGTTCACGCGCCGGTTCTACGACACGCAGCTCTTCTGGGATAAATATGCCGGCGGCAAATTCGCCGAGTACTTCTTCAAGGCGAGGGATTTCGTGAGAGAAGGTAAGGCTGCGGACGGCGACCGGGCGGTGCAATTGTTGCAGGAAGCGCAGCTTTTTATCGACGCCGCCCACGATTGCCACAACCGGCTGCGCGGCGCGGTTCAGAGCGCGGTCAAAATCGACAACGTCGCGCAGCCGAGCGCGTGATCGGGGAGCCAAGATGGAGCTGCAAAAAATCGAGATTAAATTCTTCGCCGTGGAACGCGAGCCGGTACCGCTGTCGGCTTTCATCGATCTGTTTCACGGCTGGATTCAGGCCAGCGACGGCGTCTACCACGACGTGGCAGACTACAGCCATATGCACCAGGGGCCGGGGATCGTCCTGGTCGCGCCCGACGGCTACGTGAGCGTCGATGAGACCGGCGGCCGGCGCGGCTTTTTGTTCAGCCAGAAGGCGCCGCTCGAGGGGACGAATCAAGAAAGACTGGCCAGGGTGTTTCAAAACGCCTTGGAAAATTGCCGGCGGTTGCAAGCGGAGCCTGCGCTGCAAAGAAAAATCGAATTCCGCTTCGATGAATTTGAAATCACGTTCAACGACCGGTTGCTAGCGCCGAATGGCGAGGAAAGCTATCAAGCGCTCAAGGCCGAGATCGAACCGTTTGTCAGTCGGCTTTTCGGCGGCGCGCCGGTTTCTCTCCAGCAAGAGAGCGATGCGCGCCTGCGTGTGCGTCTGCGTATCCAGGCGATGGCGCCGGTGGAGCTTGCGGCGCCGTTAAGCCATGTGGGAGTGTGGGCGAACGGGCAGGCGCGCATCAACTAGGCGAAAGGAACATACGACGATGTCTGACAACTTAGCGAGAGACA
>Ga0080064_1007779_pt1 | contig 10603 bp, 8 predicted proteins | sample Subgrocontami54m_FD_69260 | JGI IMG/M metagenome (GOLD analysis project Ga0080064, IMG submission 69260) | Subsurface groundwater microbial communities from S. Glens Falls, New York, USA - GMW46 contaminated, 5.4 m (SPADES assembly) (version 2) ... | reverse complement strand
GGGGGGGGGGCGGGCGTTTCGCCGCGCCGCGGGGGCGGGGGGTAGCCGCCGGTCTGGACCCCCGTGTTGTACGAGTCGAGTCGGCGCCCCGTGGTCAACCGGATCGGGAAGTCGGCGTCCAGGCGATCGACCGGCGGGTCGTGGTCGACCGGCACGAACGGCACCCGGTTGCCCGGCACGGGGTCTTCCCATAGCCGCGAGTGGAGGAACAGCTCGCCGGGATGGGTCTCGTCGTAGCACGGCCACTGGAGGCCGCCTTCGGCCTCGAGCCGGGCGTAGCTCATCCCGGTGTGGACCGGTGACAGGCGGCGGACCTCGTTCCAGACCGACTCGGCGTCCGGACTGCCCCAGTGCTGGCCCATCCGGTCGGCCAGGTCGAAGATGATCGCCAGGTCGTCGCGCGCCTCGCCCGGTGGATCGAGCGCCCGACGCACCCGCTGGACGCGCCGCTCCGAGTTGGTGACCGTTCCCTCGCTCTCGGCCCAGGCGGCCGCGGCCGGCAGGACCACGTCGGCCAGCTCCGCGGTCGCGGTCAGGAAGATGTCCTGGACGACCATGAAGTCGCGAGTGCCCAGGAGGTGCTTGGCGCGCTTCTGGTCCGCCTCGGACTGGACCGGGTTCTCGCCGATCACGTAGAGGGCCTGGAGCTCGCCGCGCTCCATCGCGTCGAACATCCCGGACAGGTGCCAGCCGCGCTTTGGCGGGACGGGGACGCCCCACGCGGCGTCGAACTTTGCCCGCAGGGCGTCGTTCTCGACGTGCTGGAAACCCGGCAGGCGGTCCGGCAGGGCGCCCATGTCACCGCCGCCCTGGACGTTGTTCTGGCCTCGGAGCGGGTTGAGGCCGCTCCCGTAGCGCCCGACGTGGCCGGTCAGCAGGGCCAGGTTGATCAGGGCCAGCACGTTGTCGACGGCGTTGTGGTGCTCGGTGATGCCGAGGGTCCAGCAGATCATCGCCCGGTCGGCGCTGGCGAAGGCGTGGGCCGCCTCGCGGATCGCCGCGGCCGGGATCCCCGTCTCGCCCTCGGCGTACGCGAGCGTGTACGGCTCGACCTTGCGGGCGTAGGCCGCGAAGTCGCTGGTCGCTCGCTCGATGAACTCGCGATGATGAAGCCCGGCGTGGATGATCTCGCGGGCCATCGCGTTGGCCAGGGCGATATCGCTCCCGACATCGAGCCCCAGCCACAGGTCGGCCCACTCGGCCGAGGACGTCCGGCGCGGGTCGACCGCGATCAACCGGGCGCCCCGGTTCACCCCCCGCAGGAGGTGGTGGAAGAAGATCGGGTGGGTCTCTCGGGCGTTGCTGCCCCACAGGATGACGAGATCCGTCTCCTCGATCTCACGGTATGAACTTGTGCCGCCCCCGGCACCGAAGACGGTCGCCAGACCGGCGACGCTCGGAGCGTGTCAGGTGCGGTTGCAGCTGTCGATGTTGTTGCTGCCGAGCACGGTCCGAGAGAACTTCTGCGCGGCGAAGTTCACCTCGTTGGTCGCCTTCGAGCAGCTGAACACACCGAACGTCGTCGGCCCGTGCTTCGCACCGGCGGCCTTCAGGCCGGCGGCGGTCCGCTGGAGCGCCTCGTCCCAGGTCGCCGGTCGAAGGGTGCCCGCGTCGCCGCGACCTCCCTCTCGGACCAGTGGCTGGGTCAGCCGGACGTAGTCCCGTGGCATGGGCGTCCTGCCCTCCGCTGCCGCGGCCGCGAGCGCGACCGTCGGTCCGCCGAGTGTAGCGTGGCCCGCCGCCCGGGGGCCCGTCGGCCGGGCCGGATACACTCCCGCGATGGAGCGCGCGATGACCGACGAGGCGGCCGCCCACCCGTCGGCGGGGCCCGTCGAGCCGATCGCCCGGGCAAGCGCGGTCGAGCTGGCTGGGATGCTCCAGAGGCGCGAGATCGGCGCGCTCGAGGCGCTCGAGGCGATCCTGGAGCGGGTCGAGCGGGTCGGATCGGCGATCAATCCGTTCTCGGTTCGGCTCGACGATCGGGCCCGCGAGCACGCCAGGCGAGCCGACGTGCTGCTCGCTCGGGGCGAGGGCGGTCCGCTGACCGGGATCCCCCTGACGGTCAAGGACTCGCAGTGGCTGGCCGGCGTCGAGAGCGCCGTTGGCAGCCTGACAATGCGCGGGTTCGTCCCGGATCGGACCTCCGCCGCCCTCGACCGGCTCGAGGCTACCGGCGCGGTGATCTTTGCCAAGACCGCCGTCCCGGAGTTCTGCTACACGGGGATCTGCGAGAGCCCGGTCCACGGCCGGACTTCCAACCCGTGGGATCTTGGGCGGGTCCCCGGCGGCTCGAGCGGCGGGGCCGGTGCGGCCGTGGCGGCCGGTCTGGGGCCGCTCTCGCTCGGCGGCGACGGCGGCGGATCGATCCGGATCCCGTCGGCGTTCTGTGGTCTGGTCGGTTTCAAGCCCACCTTCGGCGCCATTCCGCGCGCCCCATGCCCCGAGGCATGGCGGACGCTGGTGGCGGTCGGTCCGATGGCCCGGTCGGTCGCCGACGCACGGCTCCTGGCGGTCGCGTTGGTCGGACCCGATCCGCGCGATCCGTACGGCGTGGTCGTTGACGATCTCGACCGTCCAGCGCCCGAGCCATCGCGACTGCGAGTGATCGTCAGCGAGGACTTCGGCGGGTTCGCGGTCGACGACGACGTCCGGCGGGTCTTCCGGCGCGCCATCGCCTCGCTGGAAGCCGCCGGCGTCCAGGTGATCCACGAAGCTCCGGGTCTGGGCTCCAGTATCCGACCGTGGGCGACGATCGCCGCCGCCGAGGCGCGCCGGGAGAAGGACGACAACTACGAGCATCGACGCGATGAGATGACCGAGCGGGCCGCCCACTTCCTCGAGTTCGGTGGCCGGATCAGCGCCGACGAGTACGCCGAGGCCCAGACCGAGCGCGATCGGATCCGCCAGGCCTACGTCGAGCTGTACGCCCGGACCGAGGCCGATGTGCTCCTCACGCCGACCCTCGGCTGCGAGGCGTTCGCCCACGGGACCAACCATCCGCTGACGATCGGCGACGAGCCGATCAGCCTGCTCTGGATGGACTGGGCGCCGTTCCTGTACGACGCCAACCTGACCGGGGCGCCCGCGCTGAGCCTGCCGATCGGGTTCGGCGACGACGGGCTGCCGGTCGGCCTCCAGGTCCAGGCCCTGCCCGGCCGCGACGGCGCGGTCCTGGCCGCGTCCGAGACGATCGAACAGGTCGTAGGATGGCGAGCGTGGCCGCCGGAGCCGCCGGCGCTCTGAGCCTGCCCACCCGCGGAGGGGTCGGATGTCCAAGCGAGGCGACGACCGGCGCGACCGCAAGCGGGACCCGCCCGACCCAAGGGCCGATCGCAAGTCCGATCGGAAGCACCACGGTCGGACCCCCAAACGACCTCGGCTGAACGGCATCTCCGAGATCCGGGCATTCCTGCGCACGAACGAGACTCCGATCCATTTCGTCAGCCCGACGCCGTTCAACCTGCTCGGGATCGATCGCTGGGTCCGGAACTTCTTCTACGTCGGCTACTACGACTGCTTCGAGGGCAGTCATCCGCGGGTGTTCGTCCCCAGGGAGCGGCCCTACCGCGAGTTCCAGTCGATCGAGGAGATCAACGCCTACCTGCTCGGTCACAAGGAGGTCGGCGACTTCATCCGGGCCAAGGGCTCCGGCGGGCTGGCGGTCTTCCTGATGTTCGACGAGGCGGTCGAGGCGCTGGCGCCCGAGCTCGGGCTGCGGATCATCCATCCCTCGGCGGCGCTCCGTCATCACGTCGATTCGAAGACGGTCACCACCCGACTCGGCAACGAGGCCGGGATTCCCAGCGCGCCAAACGTCATCGGCCGGGCCGGCAGCTATCGCGAGCTGCTCGATCGGGCCAAGGCGGCTCGGCTGGGCGATGATCTGGTCGTTCAGACCGAGTACGGCGACTCCGGCCGGACGACCTTCTTCATCAAGTCCGAGGCGGACTGGAAGAAGGCCGAGAAGACGGTCGTGGCCGAGGACGAGGTCAAGATCATGCGCCGGCTCAACTGCCGGTCGACCGCGATCGAGGCCACGATCACCCGCCATGGGACCATCGTCGGCCCGCTCATGACCGAGCTCATCGGCCACGCCGAGCTGACCCCCTACAAGGGCGGCTGGTGCGGCAACGACATGTGGCCCGGCGTCCTCTCGGAACGCCATCGGCGCAAGGCCCGCAAGTACGTCCGCCAGCTCGGCGATCGACTGGCCAGGGAGGGCTATCGGGGCTACTTCGAGGTCGACGTGCTGGCCGACATCGACGACGGCGAGCTGTACCTCGGCGAGATCAACCCCCGGATCAGCGGGGTGACCTCGATGACCAACGCGACCGCCGGTGCCTATGCCGACCTGCCGCTGTTCGCCTTCCACCTGCTCGAGTACATGGACGTCGACTACGAGCTCGACATCGACGACATCAACCAGCGCTGGGCGCAGGCCGAGACGATCGACGTCTGGAGCCAGCTGGTGATCAAGGAACCCGACGATCGGGTGGAGCTGCTGACCGACGTTCCGCGGACCGGCGTGTGGCGGATCGACCCGAGCAGCGGCGCGATCCGATTCGGCCGCTGGGGCAATGACTGGCACTCGATCGTCGACGAGGAGGAGGCGTTCTTCCTGCGCGTCCTCGCGCCGGGCGACTACCGCTACAAGGGCGCCGACCTCGGCGTGCTCGTCTCGAAGGCGCGAATGCAGACCGACGACTTCACCCTGACCGAACGCAGCCGCCAGTGGATCTCCGGGATCCGCGCCCAGTACGCCGGCTCGCCGATTGCCAAGGAAGACGCGCCGATTCCCAAGCGCGACCCCTTCGCCTTCAAGTTCGGCTAGCGCAAGGTGACGCAGGGCGCGGCAGCGGACTCGACCTGGCCGATCCGCCAATGGGGGACGCCGGATGCGGTGAGGGCTGCCTCGATCCCCGCCAGTCGGTCCGGGGCGATGGCGGCCAGGAGGCCGCCGCTGGTCTGCGGGTCGTGGGCGAGGGTGACGAGCTCAGGCGGTACGTCGGCCGCGACCGTCAGCGACTCGGCCACGAATCGGCGGTTGTGGGCGCCGCCGCCGGTCTCGACGCCCGCCCGGGCGAGTTCGAGCGCGCCGTCCAGGAGCGGCATCGCGGCGGCTTCGACCACGAACCGGGTGCCCGAGCCGCGCGCCATCTCGAGCCCGTGACCGAGCAGGCCGAAGCCGGTGACGTCGGTGGCCGCGCGAACACCGCCGGCCACCAGCGCCTCGGACGCGGCCCGGTTGAGGACGCGCATCTGATCGATGGCGGCGTCGAGCTGGGCATCGGTCGTGTGGCCCTGCCGCCGGCCGCTGACCAGAAGTCCGGTCCCGATCCGCTTGGTCAGCAGCAGCACGTCGCCCGGCCGCGCGCCTCCCTTGCGGAGCAGATGATCGGGGTGCGCCGCGCCGGTCACCGCCAGACCGTACTTCGGCTCGGGGTCGCGGATCGTGTGCCCGCCGGCCAGGACGCCGCCAGCCTCGCGGACCTTGGCCGAGGCGCCGGCGAAGATTGCCCCGAGTGTCTCGGTCGGCAGCTCTTCGGGGAACGCCGCGATCGACAGCGCGAACAGGACGCGGCCGCCCATCGCGAAGACGTCCGACAGCGCGTTGGCGGCCGCGATCTCCCCGAATGTGTACGGGTCGTCGACGATCGGCGGAAAGAAATCGAGCGTACCGATGATCGCCAGCTCCGGCGATACCTGCCAGGCCGCCGCATCGTCCGGCGACCCGAGGCCCGCGATCAGTTCGTCGGGCTCCGCCTGGGCGCCGAGCCCCGCCAGCGCCTGCGCCAGCAGGTCCGCACCGAGCTTCGCGGCGCACCCGCCACAGGTCGTCAGCTCGGTCAGCGGGAGCGGCTTCGGCGGGACGATCGCGGTCATCATCCGATGATACGGTCGGATCCGCAGTGGCGACAGATATGCAGCGTGCTGCGCGGATCGGGAGGATCGGGCGGGTTCACGCGCGGATCGGGAGGATCGGGCCGCTCGGTCGCTGGCGGCCAGCGCCGGTGAGCGGAACCGGGGCGCTACCATCGGCTGGGAGCGGAGGGGTTCCGGTGGGCCCCCCGGTCTTCAAAACCGGTGGCGCCACGCTTGACGTGACGCGGTGGGTTCGACTCCCATGCGCTCCCGCCACCGCTGCGGCCGAGGGGCCGCCCGTCGGAACCATCGCTGGAGGACCAGTGAACGTGCCATCCGGGCCAAGGCCACCCAGCGTCGAGCGGCTCCTCGCCGCCGCGCGGCCGGCGCTTGGCGAACGGGAGCACGAGGCGGTCCTGGCGATCGCCCGGGAGGTGATCGACCGAGAACGGGCGCGGCTGACCAAGGGTGGGCCGGCTCGGAACGTCGACGCGCTGGCGGCCGACCTGGTCGAGCTGCTCGACGGCTTCGGGCGGGTGACGGGACTCGGGGCGAGCGATCTCGGACCGACCTCGGTGATCAATGCGACCGGCGTGATCGTCCACACGAACCTGGGCCGGGCGCCCTGGCCCGAGGCCGCGATCGAGGCCGCCCGGGCTGCCGCCGCCGAACCCCTCCTGCTCGAGCTCGATCGAGAAACCGGTCGACGGGGCACCCGCTACCGGGCCGCCGAGGAGCATCTCATCGCCCTGACCGGCGCCGAGGAAGCACTCATCGCCAACAACAACGCGGCGGCGGTCGCGCTGGCGGTCGGGTTGGCTGGCCGTGGCGGGCGAGTCGTCGTTTCGCGCGGGGAGCTGGTCGAGATCGGCGGCGGCGTTCGGATCCCGGAGATCGTTCGGCGGGCCGGCGCGCGACTGGTCGAGGTCGGGACGACGAACCGAACAAGGGTCGCTGACTTCGATGGCCCCCTGGCCGACGGCGCCCGGATGGTTCTCCGGGTCCATCCCTCGAACTTCCGACAGGAAGGCTTTGTCGAGGGTCCCGAGCCCGTCGGGCTGGCCGAGCTTGCCCACCGTCACGGCGCCATCCTCGTCGACGATCTTGGCAGCGGCGCCTTCCTTGATACGGCGGTCTTCGGGCTGGCCCACGAGCCAACCCCGACCGAGCGCCTGGCGGCCGGCGCTGACGTCGTGACGTTCAGCGGCGACAAGCTCGTGGGTGGCCCGCAGGCCGGGCTGATCGTCGGGCGCTCAGATCTCGTGACTCGGCTGCGTCGCGATCCGTTGGCTCGGGCGACCCGACCGGACAAGACGACCCTGGCCGCCCTGGCCGCGACGCTCGGGCTGTACCGCGCCGGTCTGGCGGTCCGGGAGATCCCCGTCTGGCGAATGATCGCGGCCCGAGCCGAGGACCTCCACGCCCGCGCCGAGGCCCTGGTCGCTCGCCTCGACCAGCCGGCGGCCGGGATCCACGCGCTAGCGGTTCGCGCCACGGTCGGTGGGGGCTCATTGCCCGGCGAAACTCTCGCATCCTGGGCCGTTGCCGTGCCCGGCTCGGACGCGCTGCTTCACCGGCTCCGGCGGAGCGATCCAGCGGTGATCGGACGGATCGAGGACGGCCACGTCCTGCTCGACCTGCGGACCGTCGACCCCGCCCACGACCCGGATCTCACTCGGGCGGTCGCGGCGGCGATTCGGCCAGCGAGGCGCTAGGTGACCGTCGTCATTGGGACGGCCGGCCACATCGACCACGGCAAGACGAGCCTGCTCCGGGCCCTGACCGGGATCGACGCGGATCGCCTGCCCGAGGAGCGCCGACGGGGGATGACGATCGACGTCGGCTACGCCCATCTCGATTTCGACGACGGATCGTCGCTCGACTTCGTCGACGTTCCGGGCCACGACCGGTTGATCGGGAACATGCTCGTCGGCGCCGGTGAGATGGACGCGGCCTTGCTGGTGGTGGCCGCGGACGATGGGCCGCGGGCGCAGACCCTCGAGCACCTCCAGCTGCTCGACGCGCTCGGGATCCGCCGCGGAGTCGTGGCCCTGACCAAGATCGACGTCGTCGACGAGTCACGGGTTACCGCCGTGGCCGAGGCGGTGGGCGCTCTCGTCGAGCGAACGAGCCTGGCAGGTGCGTCGATCGTGCCCGTCTCGTCGCTCCGTGGCGACGGCCTCGATCTCCTCCGCGACCGGCTCCTGGAGTTGCGCCAGACCGTTGAGGCCGAGCGCGCCGCTGCTCCCACCGCGCGCGGCGCGCGCCTCGCGATCGACCGGGTCTTCTCGGTCAAGGGCCGCGGCGCCGTGGTCACCGGCACGCTCCGTGGGGCCGCGCTGGCGCGGGGCGCCTCGCTCCGCCTCGAACCGGGTGGTGGGACCGTCCGGGCGCGCGAGGTCCAGGTCCACGGAGCGGCCGTCGATTCGGTCACCGGCGGCGGCCGCGTCGCGCTCAACGTGGCCGGGGTGGAGGCGCGGCAGCTCGCCCGCGGGACGGTTCTGACCGACGACCCGACGGTCCACCCGACGGATCGGCTGCTGGCGATCCTGCACCGGCCGGCGATCCTCGACGACCGAGGAGAGGCGCCCGCCTGGCCGCCACCACCCGGCGCGGTCCTCCGACTCCATCTCGGGACGGCCTCGGTCGAGGCATCGGTCCGACGCGGGCGACGCGATGCTGCCGATCTCCTCGATGGCCGCCGGGTGGTGACGCTCCGGTTGGGCGAACCGATCGCGGCAGCCATCGGCGACCCGTTCGTCCTCCGGGTGCCTTCGCCGCCGGCGACGGCGGCAAGCGGCGTGGTCCTCGACATCGCCCCACCGATCGGGCCATCGGCGCGCCGCTCGTCGCCCGAGGTCATTGCCGAGCTCGCCGTGGCATGGCTCGTCGGCGACCGCGCCCGGGAGGTGGCGGCGCGCGTCCGACTCCACGGTCTGGTCGAAGGCGCGGCCGTCGGTGGCCCCGCGGGGGCGGACGAGGTTGGTGTCCCCATCGCAGGCGCCCGCCCGGTCGCCGGTCAGTGGCTCGTCGAACCCGTGGCCGCGGCCCTCGAGAACGAGGCCATCGCGGCGGTATCGGCCCACCACGACGCCCAGCCGCTCGCCGCGGGAGCGCCGCTGGCGCAGCTCCGGCGCTCGCTCGCTCGCATGCTCCGACGCCAGGTCACGACCGACGAACGGACGGCGGAGCTGGTCGCCGACTCCCTTGTCGACGGCCTGGTCGAGCGCGAACGACTGATCCGGGCGGGCGACCACGTCCGCGACCCTGCTCGCTCGACCGGCGCGCTGCCGCCCGACGTCCTGGCGGCGATGGACCGTCTCGAGACCGCCTTGGCGGTGCCCGCGCCGCCGGCACTGGCGGATGCCGCACGCGCCGCGCGATGCCCGGCCGAGGGGGTCCGGGCCCTCGAGGCCGCCGGGCGGATCGTGCGGGTCGACGACGCCCTGGCCTGGACCGCCGCGACGTACCGCGAGCTCGAATTGCTGGCGCTCGGCCTCGCTGACACCGGCTCGCTGACGCCGGCTCGCCTGCGCGATGCGACCGGGACGAGCCGCAAGGACGTCCTGGCGCTGCTCGAGGACCTCGACCGGCGGGGTGTCCTGCGCCGAACACCCGATGGTCACGTTCGTGGCCCGCGGGCGCCGCGATGACGCTCCCGGGCACGGCGGGGATCGTCCTTGCCGGCGGCCGATCGCGTCGGTTCGGGACCGACAAGCTCGTCCATCCCATCGATGGCGAACCGCTCCTGTGGCGACCGATCCGGGCCCTGGCCGCCGCCGGCATCCGCGAGTTGATCGTGGTGGTGAGCCCCGCCGGGCCCGAGCCGGGGCTGCCACCCGAGCTGGCCGGCGCGGTTCGGATCGTCCGCGACCCTGAGGCGTTCGGCGGGCCGCTGGTCGGGTTGCGGACGGGTCTTCGGGCCGCCCTTCAGCCCCGGGTGCTCGTGGTCGCCGGCGATCAACCGTCGCTTCGTACGGCATTGCTCGTGTTGTTGGCCGGACCGACAGCCGCGTCGGATCGCCCCGCCGCCGTGGTCCTTCTCGATCCGGATGGCCTGCCGCGACCGCTCCCGACGGCGCTCGATCGCGAACGTGCGCTTGGAGCCGCCGAGGCCCTCCTCGCGGCCGGCGAGCGTCGCCTCCGCGCCATGCTCGAGCGACTCGACGTTACGGCGATCCCCGAGGCGGCCTGGCGAGTCGTCGATCCCGACGCCGGCTGGACCCGGGACATCGACACGATCGAAGACCTCGCCGCCCCCGATTGACGCAACAACTCAAGTTGCGTTACGCTCCATTCAAACGGAGACGTACAACGATGCCAATCACCGCCCGGAACCGGATCGAGTCGCTGGTCAGCGATCTCGGCAGCCGCGCGGAGGTCGCCCGGGCGCTCCAGGTGGATCGCTCCCAAGTCACCCGGTGGCTGGATCGAGACCAGGATCCGGGTCCGGACAACCTGCGCAAAGTGGAGGGCGTCGAGCTCGCCCTGGCCCGTCTGCTCCGGCTCTACGACCGCGCGTCGGCGCTGCGCTGGCTGGAGGGTTTCAACGCCCAGCTCGGAGGGCGCCGCCCGATCGACCTTCTCAGCCGCGGACGACTGAGCGAGGTGCTCGACGCGATCGACGCGGACGAGATCGGCTCCTTCGCCTGAGGGGCTCTTCCGGGGCTTTGGCTGGCCGACCGACGCGCCGCCCGGGCCGCTTCGGGGCCCCCGGGCCCGCCAGGGCCGCGGCCGCCAC
>Ga0080064_1007776_pt1 | contig 10609 bp, 7 predicted proteins | sample Subgrocontami54m_FD_69260 | JGI IMG/M metagenome (GOLD analysis project Ga0080064, IMG submission 69260) | Subsurface groundwater microbial communities from S. Glens Falls, New York, USA - GMW46 contaminated, 5.4 m (SPADES assembly) (version 2) ... | reverse complement strand
GAAGTCCGCCGAATGGCCGGCGGAGGCGGACAAGGTGCACGGCAAGGCCGAGGTCATCATCGGCAAGCAGCGCCATGGCCCGACCGGCACGGTCGATCTGCAATTCGACGCCGCCGTGACGCGTTTCTCCAGCCTCGCCCGCACCGAACGGCTGCCCGATCGTTTCTAAAGCTCTGGTCCGCGCTGGTGCCGCCGTGGCTTGCCCAAGGCAGCCAAGCCACCCATGATGCACCGCTCTTGTATATGATCCCCTCATGCCCCCGCGCAAAACACCTGCTCAGCCGCAAATCCCTTCCGTCGCCGGCCCGCCCGAGGCCCAGGCGGGCGCGCGCCTAACGATCGATCTTGCCGCCATCCAGGAAAACTGGCGGCTGCTCGGGCACAAAGCCCTGCCGGTGGAATGCGCCGCCGTGGTCAAGGCCGACGGCTACGGCTGCGGCATCGAACAGGTCAGCGCGGCGCTGGCCAAGGCGGGATGCAAGACCTTCTTTGTCGCCGACCTCTCAGAAGCCCGCCGCGTACGCGCCGCCGACCGCGAAGCAGTGATCTATGTCTTATGCGGCGTCCTGCCCGGCAGCAGCGCGGCTTTTGCCGAAATCTACGCACGTCCGGTGATCGGCAGCCTGGTCGAGCTTGCCGAATGGGATCGTTTCGTCGCCACCGAAAATTGGGCAGGCGGGGCAGCAATCCATGTGGATACCGGCATGAATCGCCTTGGCATGAATGCCGGGGAAGTGATCGCGCTCGCTCCGCGCATGCAAAAGGAAAATCACGGCATCACGCTGCTGATGAGCCATCTCGCCTGCGCGGAAATTCCAAACCATCCGCTCAACGACCGGCAGATCAGGCTCTTCCGCGAGATCCGCGTCCAGTTCCGCGGGCTGCCGGCTTCGCTCGCCAATTCCTCGGGGATTTTTCTCGGCGAACCGGCGCATTGCGATCTGGTGCGGCCGGGTGCGGCGTTGTACGGCGTTAATCCAACTCCCGGCCAACCCAATCCCATGCGGCCGGTGGTCGGATTGGAAGCGCGCATTATCCACGTACGGAATATCGCCAAGGGCGACAGCGTCGGCTACGGCGCGAGCTGGACGGCGAAGCGCGCATCGCGCATCGCGGTGGTGGCTGTCGGCTACGCCGATGGATACCCGCGCGCCGCAAGCGCGTCAGATGGGGCTCCCGGTGGTGAGGCGATCATCGCCGGGCAGCGCTGCGCCCTTGCCGGCCGCGTGTCGATGGACTTGCTTGCGATCGACGTCACCGACGTTCCGGAAAGTGCAACGCGCCGGGGCGAGTTTGTCACGCTCATCGGCGAGGATCTTGAGGTGGACGAGGTGGGAACCTTCGGCGGCACCATCGGCTACGAGGTGCTCACGCGGCTCGGCCGCCGCTATCATCGCGTCTATGGCGGCCTCTAGGCGACCGGCAGGACTCGCTGCCTCCGGCTTTTCACGGCAGCCAAAGCGGCCAATAATTCCTGCTGCGAAAATGGCTTGAAGAGGACCGGCACGTCGAGATGAACGCGGTTGAGCGCCTCGCTGTAGCCCGTCATCAAGACGATCAGCAGCCGTGGCCGCTCTTTCAAGACCCGTTGCGCCAGATTCAATCCGGAAATGCCGCTTTCCATGACGATGTCGGAAAGGATGATATCGACGTTGTCCACCCTGTTGAGAATATCAAGCGCCGCCGAAGCACTGGTCGCCCGCGTCACCTGATAGCCTGCGTCGGTGAGCATGGCGGTGACGGCATCCGCCACGTCGATGTTGTCCTCCGCCAGCAGCACGTGCTCTTTATCGCCGCCCGCGCTCGTGATTTTTTCGTTAAGCGACGCGGTGGGCTCCGTTTCCGAGCGCGGAAGAAATAGCGTGAAAGTGGCGCCCTCGCCGACTTCGGTCCTGACCGTTACCGCGCCGCCGGATTGCTGCGCGAAACCGTATACTTGGCTCAATCCCAAACCTGTGCCTTTGCCAATCGCCTTCGTGGTGTAGAACGGCTCAAAGATGCGATCGACGTGTTCTTGCGCAATTCCGGTTCCGTGATCTTTCACCGCAACCGCAACAAAATCCCCGGTCAATCCCGCATTGTTGTGCCGCCCTTTCTGCAAGCTGACATTTGTCGCCGTGATGACGATTTCGCCGCCATCGGGCATGGCGTCGCTCGCGTTCACCGCAAGATTGATCAAAGCGACTTCCAGCGCATTCGGATCGGCGCGCACAGGCCAGGTTCCTTCGGGGATCGAAAGATGGACTTTGACATTCTCGCGGACCGCACGGCCGAGCAGGCCGGACAATTCGGGAGCGCGCTGCTGCATCTGGAAATTGACGGCTTCGTTGGCGCCCCGCCGGGCGAAAGCCAATAGCTGCCGCGTCAGGCCTTGGCCGCGCTGCACCGCCGTGAGGATGGCGTCCGCAAAGGACTGCTGTTTTTCCGGATCGGAGCGGCGCCGTTTGATGGCTTCGGCACTGCCCTGCACGATCATCAGCAGATTGTTGAAGTCGTGGGCGACGCCTCCGGTCATGCGGCCCAGCGCCTCCAATCGCCGCATTCCTTCCAGGCTCATTTCTTCCTGGCGGCGCAGATGGATTTCACGCGCCAGTAGCCACAGGAATATTCCAACCAGGATAGCGGTCGCCGCGAGGCCCGCGCCAAGAAGCCAGAGCGATCGCCACAGCGGAGCCATGAAAATGCTGCGTGGCACTCCGATATGGACCGACCAGTTGCCCACCGGCAGCATGCGGTAGGCCGATAGCGTTGGAATGCCGTCGAGCGTGAAGCCGTCGTAAAGACCTTCTCCCCCGCGGTCGCGCGCCTCCCGCGCCGCGGCGCTGGCGGGCTGGCCGATCAGGTTGGCCGGGCCCGATGTACGAGCGGCGACGTTGCCTTCGCCGTCGATGGCGGTCGCCACCCATTCCGGCGGAAGCCCGGGAGCGAGAAAGAGGTCGCGGATCGAATCCGGTTCGATCACCGCGGAAAAAATATATTTGACCACGCCATCGCGGATCACCGGCGCCCGCAGCGCGAAGGCGTATCGGCCGCGCGGTCCCCGCAGCACCTTGCCGATCACGGGTTCCCGGGTTTCGACGGCCTTCTGATGGCTGGCCAGGTCCAGGATCCGGCCTTGGCTGCTCCCCAGCGCATTCGGCGCGATCGGTGCATCGGCGGCTACTTCCGCGTCGGGGCCGGTCAGACGGATGGCGCGCCAGTGAGGCATTTCAAGCCGCAGCCGATTCGCAATCTCCACAAACTCCTGCTCGGTGATAGCGTGATCGAAATCGCGCGATTGCGCCACGACCCGCAGCACATCGATTTGCGCGGTCAGGTCCTGGGCAATGGCCGCGGAAAGGCTCCGGACGCGCTCAAGCGCATCCCTTTCGATCGCCACCTGTTCCTGGCGCAAGGTATAAACACCCAGCGCTGCCGAAAACACGAAGAGGGGCAGAAAGGCGGCCAAAACCAGAAGAAGAAGCGGTCGCTTCAGAGTCAAAGCAGGACCTCGCTGCGCTGATCGAACGATAGAAAGAAGAATGAGTCCAGCCTGCTGCGCGATCATTTGGTTGATAATCGGCAACGAAGTCCGCGCAAATTGGGCGCCGGCGGAAGCCTTTCCGAAAGGCCGTTGACTTCCGCGCGGCGCTGGCCTCGATTTGCTTCATGGCCCGCCGAGCTCCCACCTTCGTCTGCCAGAATTGTGGCACGGCTTCTCCTCGCTGGCAGGGCAAATGCGACGCCTGCGGCGAGTGGAATACGCTCGTCGAGGAAGGCGCCGCGGCAGCCGTGCCGGCGGGTCCGGGCCGTGCGCCACGCAAGGGCCGGCTATTTGCGCTAGAGCCGCTCGCGGGCGAAGCGCATGAGGCCCCCCGGCTGCCATCCGGTGTCGCCGAGTTCGACCGCGTCACCGGTGGCGGCTTCGTGCGCGGCTCGGTGCTGCTGATGGCAGGCGATCCCGGCATCGGCAAGTCGACGCTGCTGATCCAGGTCGCCGCTGCCCTGGCGCGCTCAAAACATCGCGCCGTATACATTTCGGGGGAAGAAGCGGTGGCGCAGGTGCGGCTGCGCGCCGAACGGCTGGGCCTGGGCGATGCCGCAGTAGAACTCGCCGCCGAAACCTCGGTCGAAGACATCATCGCCACCCTCTCGGAAGGCAAGACTCCGCGCCTCGTCGTGGTGGATTCGATCCAAACCATGTGGACGGACCTGGTGGACTCCGCGCCCGGAACCGTGACGCAGGTGCGCGGAGCGGCGCAGGCGCTGATCCGCTTCGCCAAGCGCTCCGGCGCCGCCGTGATCCTGGTCGGCCACGTCACCAAGGACGGCCAGATCGCCGGCCCGCGCGTCGTCGAGCACATGGTCGATGCGGTTCTTTCTTTCGAAGGCGAAGGCTCGCACCAGTTTCGCATCCTGCGCGCGGTAAAAAATCGCTTCGGCCCCACCGACGAGATCGGCGTGTTCGAAATGACCGGCGGCGGATTGCGCGAAGTGGCCAATCCATCGGAGTTGTTCCTATCCGAGCGCGATCTCGGCAGTCCCGGCACTGCGGTTTTTGCCGGCATCGAAGGCACGCGGCCCCTGCTCGTGGAGATACAGGCTCTGGTCGCGCCCACGTCGCTTGGCACCCCGCGCCGCGCGGTCGTGGGCTGGGATCAGAACCGTCTTTCCATGGTGCTTGCCGTGTTGGAGGCGCATTGTGGGGTGCGGCTCTCCGGGCATGACGTCTATCTCAATGTCGCCGGCGGGTTGCGCATCCAGGAACCGGCCGCCGACATGGCCGCGGCCGCCGCGCTCGTATCCTCGCTCGCCAATGCGCCGCTTCCGCCCGATGCCGTTTACTTCGGAGAGGTATCCCTTTCAGGAGCGATCCGTCCGGTGGCTCAGACCGCGGCCCGCCTTAAGGAAGCTGCCAAACTCGGCTTCAAGCGGGCAGTCATTCCCGAGTCGGCGCGCGGCGAAGCGGGTACGGACGACGGCATGCATCTGACCATGACGGGCACGCTGTCCAGCCTTGTCGCCGACATTGCCGCCGACGGCACGCCGGGCCGTAAAAACAGCCGCAAATTGGCCTGAAAAGAACCGGATGACGGCACCCCCGCGGGCGGCTATACACGGGCCGAAAATCGCGCAAAACAGCCGCCTGGGCCCCGCTCAAGAACCGCAAGAAAATGGCATAAAATTAATTTGTTAGCCCGATCATCGGCGGGTCTTGCCGACAGCCCGGGGCGGACGTCAGGGTGGGGCTCGCCTGCCGCGCGATTCGAGCAGACACCGCGTGTGCCGCGGAACCGATGAGCAGTGAATGCCGATTACGTTTCTCGACCTCATCCTGCTTGTGGTGATGCTAGTTTCGGCGATGCTGGCCATGATCCGCGGCTTCATGCGCGAGATCCTGTCCATCGCCGCCTGGGTGATCGGCGGCCTGACGGCCTTGTACTTTTCCACCCGGCTCGGCCCCGTCGTGAAATCCTACTTCAACCTCGGCGACACGGCGGCGAATGCATTAGCCGCGGCGGCAGTATTCCTCGTAGCCCTGCTGATCGTCAGCATCATCACCGTGCGTATCTCCGACATGATTCTCGACAGCAGGGTTGGCGCGCTCGACCGCACCCTTGGCTTCCTGTTCGGCCTGGCGCGTGGGCTCATCATCGTGGTCGTTGCTTTTCGCTTTTTCGACTGGCTGGTGCCGGAGAAATCGCAGCCCGCAGCGGTCCAAACCGCCAAATCCAAGGTTGTGCTACAACGCACGGGTGACTGGCTGCAGTCCCTTTTGCCGGAGGACATGGACAACTATCTATCTACTTGGTTTAAGCGCCGGCCGAAGGGCGATGAGCAGGATCCCGATGCACCGGCGGAAACGCGTTCCAGCCTGGACGCTCCGGCTGGCGCTTCCGCCTTCGGCAGGGATCCGAGTGGCTATGCAAAAGCTGACCGCAGCGGCATGCAGCAGCTGATCGAGAATAAGGCGGCAAACGCGCGTTAGCCCGCGCAAAGAGGGTCGATGAGCGAGACGATGGACACCGCTGGCGATGATGGCTTCCTTGATCTCGAGGGAGATCGGTTGCGCGAAGAATGCGGCGTCTTCGGTATCTTCAATCATCCGGACGCCGCGGCCATCACAGCGCTCGGCCTGCATGCGCTCCAGCACCGCGGGCAGGAAGCCGCCGGCATCGTCAGCTATGACGGCAAGCGGTTCCATTCCGAGCGCCGCATGGGCCTGGTCGGCGACAACTTCTCCCGCCGCGAGGTGATCGACCGGCTCCCCGGCCAAATGGCCGTCGGCCATGTGCGCTATTCGACCACCGGCGAGACCATCATCCGCAATGTGCAGCCGCTATTCGCCGAACTCGACGCCGGCGGCTTTGCCATCGGCCACAACGGCAACCTGACCAACGGCCTGACGCTGCGCCGCCAGCTCGTGCGCGAAGGCGCGATGATGCAGTCCACCACCGACACCGAAGTAATCCTGCATCTGGTCGCCCGCTCCCATAAGCCGCGCTTCACCGACCGTTTTGTCGAGGCGCTGCGGACCATCGAGGGCGCTTATTCGCTGGTCGGACTGACCAACAAGAAACTCGTCGGCGCGCGCGACCCGCTCGGCATCCGCCCGCTGGTTTACGGCACGCTCGACGGCTCGCCGATCCTCGCCTCGGAAACCTGCGCGCTTGAAATCATCGGCGCCAAATATGTCCGCGACATCGAGAATGGCGAGATCGTGGTGTTCGACGAGGAAGGCTCGCATTCGATCAAGCCTTTCCCGCCGATGACGCCGCGGCCCTGCATTTTCGAATACATCTATTTCTCGCGGCCGGACTCCATAGTCGGCGGACGCTCGGTCTATGACGTGCGCAAGACCATGGGCGCCGAACTGGCGCGCGAAGCGCCGGCTTCGGCTGATGTCATCATTCCCGTGCCGGATTCCGGCGTGCCTGCCTCTATAGGCTTCTCGCAGGCCTCCGGCATTCCCTTCGAGATGGGGATCATCCGCAACCACTATGTGGGCCGCACCTTTATTCAGCCGACGCAATCGATCCGCGAGCTTGGCGTGCGCTTGAAGCATTCCGCGAACCGCGCGGTGGTGAAGGGCAAGCGCATCGTGCTGATCGACGACTCGCTGGTGCGCGGCACGACCTCGGTCAAGATCGTGCAGATGATGCGCGACGCAGGCGCCAAGGAAGTGCACTTCCGCATCGCCTCGCCGCCGATCACGCACCCCGACTATTACGGCATCGACACGCCGGAGCGCGAGAAGCTGCTTGCCGCCAACCACGACGTGGAAGGCATGCGAAAATTCATCGGCGCGGATTCGCTGGCGTTTCTCTCGGTGGAAGGAATCTACCGGGCGATGGGCGAAGAGCGGCGCGACCCCGCCAAGCCGCAATTCACCGACCATTGCTTCACCGGCGACTATCCGACCCCGCTCACCGACCGCACCGCGCAGGAAACGCCTTCGCGTCAGCTTTCGCTGCTGGCCGAAGCGGGCTGAGGGCTTCCTCCCTCTTCTGTCATGGCGCCCCCCCTTTCCAATCGTATCGCGCTCGTCACCGGCGCTTCGCGCGGCATCGGCGCGGCGACGGCGCTGGCGCTGGCGAAAGCCGGCGCGCATGTGATGGCGGTGGCGCGCACAGTCGGCGGGCTGGAAGAGCTCGATGACCAGATCCGTGCCGCGGGCGGCAGCGCGACGCTGGTGCCGCTCGATCTCACCGATACCGCGGGCATCGCCCGGCTCGCCGCGGCGCTGGATCAACGTTACCAGCGGCTCGATATATTCGTGGGCAATGCCGCCATTGGCGGCGCGTCCTCGCCGCTTGGACATGTCGAGCCGAAAGCCTGGGACGCGGCGCTGGCAGTGAATGTCACCGCCAATTGGCACCTCATCCGCTTTCTCGATCCGCTGTTGCAGAAGTCGGACGCGGGGCGCGCGGTGTTTCTCACCTCCGGCGCGGCCAGCAGCGCGCGCGCCTATCGCGGGCCTTATTCCGCTTCCAAAGCCGCGCTCGACGCGCTTGCGCGCACCTATGCGGCGGAAACCGTCTCGACCAAGGTGCGCGTGAACCTGTTCAATCCTGGCCCGACGCGCACGCGCATGCGGGCAACGATAATGCCCGGCGAAGACCCGGGAACGCTGACCAAGCCCGAGCAGGTAGCGGAAAAGATTGTCGCGCTTTGCCTGCCGGGATTTACCGAGACGGGGAAGCTCTACGACTATAAGAGCGGAAAGCTCTTGTCCTTCCGCGAGCCGGCTTAGGACGCTCCTCATGCTGAGGAGCCCGCCGCAGGCGGGCGTCTCGAAGCATGAGGCCTCATCCTTCGAGACGCGATGCTGCGCATCGCTCCTCAGGATGAGGATTGAGATTAGACCGCGGCAACTGCCGTATTCTTCACGTCCTTGATGTCGGCGAAGGCAATGGCCGGCGCGCGCTCGCGCGTGTAATCGAGATAGAACTGGTTCTTGCCGAGGAAGACCAGATCGCCGTCGAGATCTTCCGCGATGCTGGAGCTGTTGGCGGTGACGAATTCGTCGAGCTTCTTGCGCTCCTGCGACGCGATCCAGCGCGCCATCTGAAATTCAGCCGGCTCGAAATCCACCGGCAGCGCATATTCGTCCTTGAGGCGAACTTTCAGCACATCGAGCTGCAATGGACCAACTACGCCGACCAATGCGGGCGATCCATCGAGCGGGCGAAAAACCTGCACCACGCCCTCCTCGGCCAGTTCCTGCAACGCCTGCTTGAGCTTCTTGGCTTTCATCGCGTCCATCAGCCGCACGCGGCGCAGGATTTCCGGGGCGAAGCTCGGCACGCCGACGAAAGTCATCTCCTCGCCTTCGGTCAAGGTGTCGCCGATGCGCAGCGTGCCGTGATTAGGAATGCCGACAACGTCGCCGGCATAAGCCTCGTCCGCCAACGCGCGCTCCTGGGCGAAAAAGAAATGTGGCGTGCTCAGCGTCATCGGCTTGCCGGTGCGTACCTGCCTCACTTTCATGCCGCGGGTGAGCTTGCCGGAGCACAGCCGGGCAAAAGCGATGCGGTCGCGGTGGTTGGGGTCCATGTTCGCCTGAATTTTGAAAACGAAAGCGCTCATGCGCGACTCATCGGCTTCGACTTTGCGGGTATTGGCCATCTGCGAACGGGGCGGCGGCGCGTGGGCGGCGACCGCATCGAGCAGATCCTTGACTCCGAAATTCTTGAGAGCGGACCCGAAGAACACCGGCGTCAGATGGCCCTCGCGGAACGAGGCGAGATCGAACTCGCCGCAGGCGTCCTGCACCAGCGATAGCTCGTCCGCCAGCGCGGGAGGATCGAAAGCCGGCTTGAGCGCGGCGATTTCCGCGAGCGACATGTCGCGCAGCTCGCCGGTCTTGCCGTCGGCGTCGAGCAGCCGCACTTTGCCGGTGGCGATATCGTAGGTGCCGGTGAAATCGCGCCCCTGCCCCAGCGGCCAGGTCATCGGGGCGGTGTCGAGCGCCAGCGTCTTTTCAATCTCGTCCAGCAGATGGAAGGGGTCGCGGCTTTCCCGGTCCATCTTGTTGATGAAGGTGAGGATCGGGATATCGCGCAGGCGGCAGACCTCGAACAGCTTGCGCGTGCGCGCCTCGATGCCCTTGGCGGCGTCGATCACCATGATGGCGGAATCGACCGCGGTGAGCGTACGGTAAGTGTCCTCGGAAAAATCCTCGTGGCCCGGCGTGTCGAGAAGATTAAAGACGCGGCCGTCGTATTCGAAGGTCATCACCGAGGTCGCAACGGAAATCCCGCGTTCGCGCTCGATCGCCATCCAGTCGGAGCGCGTGGAGCGGCGGTCGCGCTTGGCCTTCACCTGTCCGGCAAGCTGGATGGCGCCGCCGAACAGCAGCAGCTTTTCCGTCAGCGTCGTCTTGCCCGCGTCCGGATGCGAAATGATCGCGAAGGTGCGCCGGCGCTGGACTTCGGCCGCGAGCGGCGACGATTTCACGTCAATTTCCGCGGCGCTGACTGGTTTGTTCATAGCGCGCATGTGGCAGGGAAAGGCCTCGGGATCAAGGGTGCCTTCGTCATTCCGGGACATGCCGAAGGCATGGACCCGGAATCCAGACGCACACTCCGAATTCGCCTCTGGATTCCGGGTTCGCGCTTCGCGCGCCCCGGAATGACGGCGATTCAATTTTCAACAGCTACGTTCTCCTTTCTTCGTCATGCCCGGGCTTGACCCGGGCATCTCGCTTAGGAAGGCACTGCGTCTCTTGTCGGGATGGCCGGAACTTCAGGCGCGAAGACGGCGCTTCGCGCCTTTTGTCCGGCCATGACGAATGAGCAATACTCCACCTGCCCTATTCTTTGCGGCGCGGGCGCGCCGGAGTTCTCATTTCGCCTCCCCATAAAATGAGGGGAGTGGAGCGCCGAGAGGGCGCTTCAAACTTCAAAGAGCCGCGGCCTTGCGACCACGGCGCGCCTTTCCTTTTGGAAAAGGCGCACGCCCTTCGGCGCTCCGCTGCGGTGCTTTCCGGCGTCCGTCCCGCGCTCGCCGGGTACGAGGGTCTCCCCCCTGCGGCTACTAGCTCCTAGTGCCCGGCTCCTAGTGGCCGGGGGTCGGGGTCCGGCGCCGCCCGAGTCCGTGGTTACGAGCCACAGCCGCGGGCACCGCA
>Ga0080064_1007774_pt1 | contig 10611 bp, 4 predicted proteins | sample Subgrocontami54m_FD_69260 | JGI IMG/M metagenome (GOLD analysis project Ga0080064, IMG submission 69260) | Subsurface groundwater microbial communities from S. Glens Falls, New York, USA - GMW46 contaminated, 5.4 m (SPADES assembly) (version 2) ... | reverse complement strand
CGGCGAAGAACAGCGTGAAGAGCGGGCGGGGATGCCCGAGGAACTCCGGATACGCCACCGTCGCGATCTCGGGTTCGGTTTCGATCGGCACAGGGTTGGACGGCGACGAGGGAGTCATATCGCGCCAAACGTGAGCGGCTTGGCGCGGAGCGCAAAACCGAAAAATCACCGTTTGCGTGGCGCGGTCAACCTGACCGCGCTGAGAGCGTTGCGATGTCCGGCAAATCAGCGCGCTCAGGTTGAGCGCGCCACGTCAGGAGCGATGGGGGCGCCTCTCACGTACTTGCGGGGGAAGCTGCGGCGCACTGCTGGCTGTAGGTTGCGCGCTTGCCGCGCAACGCGCCGTGGGCGCACAAGCCCGCCGAAGGCGACCGGGCAAGCGTGGCGCGACGGACGCGTCACCTACCGATGGGCAGCGCGTCGCGGGGGGCGGATCCACCGCAAAGTGAGATGCTTCGTTTTGGCGTGCGTCGCCACCATCGGGAGGCGTAGGTTCTTTCCGCTCCATGAAACTTCCCCTCTTCGCGTATCGCCTCCTGGCCTGCTCGTTGGCGCTCGTCGCCGCCGCGCCGGCTTTCGCCGCCGACGCCCCGAAAAAAGTCCTCGTCGTCACGGTCACGATGGGCTTCCGCCACAGCTCCATTCCCACCGCCGAAAAAATCCTGACGCAGCTCGCGAAGGACAGCGGCGGTAAATTCACCGTCGAGTTCGTCCAGCAGCCCGAGGTGCCGAAGCCGCCGGCGCGCGTCCCCCCGAAGAAAGCCAACGACGCGTCGCAGCAGGACGCGGCGCGCGCCGAGAAGGAATACTGGAACTCGGTGCAGCCGCAGTTCGCCGCGGCGCTGCAGAAGCTTAGCCCCGCGAACCTCAAGAAATACGACGCAGTCATGTTCGTGAGCACGACCGGCGATTTGCCGCTGCCGGATCCGCAGGGATTCGTCGACTGGATCGCGTCGGGCAAGGCCTTCATCGGCGTGCATGCCGCCGCGGATACGTTCCACCAGACCGGACGCTTTGCCGGCTTCCCGCCTTACGTGTCGATGCTCGGCGCCGCGTTCAAGAACCATGGCCCGCAGGTGACCGTCGAGTGCATCAATCAGGATCAGCAACACGCGGCCTGCCATCACCTGCCGTCGAAGTGGACGGTGTTCGACGAGATTTATCAGTTCAAGCAGTTCGAGCGTCCCCGCGTCCACGGACTGCTTTCGCTCGAAAAGCTCCAGGTCGACAACAATCCGCAGAATCAGGTCCCCGGCGACTGGCCGGTGGCGTGGACGCGCACGCAAGGCAAAGGCCGCGTGTTTTACACCTCGCTCGGTCACCGCGAGGACATGTGGGATCCGACCTACCAGACCGGCAAGGAAGGCCGGAAGAACTCACCCGAGATCGCGAAACAGTTCCAGGAGCACCTGCTCGGTGGGCTCTATTGGGCGCTGGGCATCGCGGATGCTGCCGCCAAGAGCGGAAAGCAGAAGAAGTGAGTCGGCCCACGACCGTTCGCTGAGCGAATCGCTCCCACGTAGCGCGCTCAACCTGAGCGCGCTGCTCGGCCGGTCCTCGACGCGGTTGGCGCGGTCAGGTTGACCGCGCTACGCGTCACCACCAAAGCATCGACGCTTTGGTGTGCTCCAGCACCTCGCGCAGCGTCGTCCGCCAGTTCACGCGCGCCGATATGCCTTGATCGGTATCGCGGCCTTCCTCGTGGCCGATCTTGTAGGCGAGTTCGAACTGCCACTTCCCCGGCAGATGCCACCGCTCGGTGCGTGCCAGCGGAATATCCCAGACCGTGCCGAACTGCACTTCGTGCGCGAGGTGCCAGCCGGCGTCTTCCCCAATGTGGCGGAAATGGTATTCGGCGAAGTAGCCGAGCTCTGACGGCTTGAAGAGGAAACCGGGCACGACCTCGACGATGTTGCGGCGAACGACTTCCGGCGGCGGCGCCGCGCGGTGCGTGAGGTCGACGCTCCGGTCGTAACTGACGTTCGCATAAAATGTCGTGGAGGGCCATGTGAGCAGCGTGCGTGCCGCGGACACGAACGGCTTCACGTGCGTGTAATGATCATTCAACTCGATGGGCGGCCGGCCGAGTGGCACGCGCGTCTCGACGCCCACGGTCGTTGCGTCGAAGAAATGGAGACTCGAGCCCACATCGTATCGGGCGCTGAACTGTCCTTCGCCGGCCCCCCACCGGTGCTCGCGGCCCTGGTTCACCGGATTCGGCGCGAAGGGCACCATGCCTCCGCGCAGTTCCCAGCGATCGGTGAGACCGTAGCGCAGTTCGAAGGGCAGCCGCACGTACTCGTAATCGCGGAGGTCGCTGAACTTCGGCCTGACGTGCAGCGTCATGTTGTGTTCGTCGAGCACGCCGGGCAGCATCGTGTCGAAAAATTCGGTCATCCGCAGCACGCGTTCACGCACCCGGTCGCTCGTGGAAGCCGTTTCCGCCCCCGCCGCGGTCAACGCCGGCGCGATCAGGGCCAGGCAGGCAAGGAGGAAACGCGGATCTCGGCAGCGGGGCATGTCCAAAAGAGACAGGCCGCATCGTGGCGTGTGCCGTCGAATGCCGGGACGCGGCGTGGGTTCTAGGCCTACCGCCGCGGTCAGTCGATCACCCGCCAAAAATGCGGTCGGTAGATGCACGCGGGGCGCTCAGCCGCCGTGGAGATAGCTCAGCAGGAGGTTCTCGAGATATTCCTGCCGGCCGGAGCGCGGCGTGGGCTCGCCCAGTTTCGTCAGGATCAGTTTCTCCAGCTGGCGGAAGTTCGCGCGTCCCGTCTCAATCTCGCGACCGTGCCCTGTGTCGTAGCTCGCATAGCGGTCGGACACGATGCGTTCGAACTTTCCGTCGGCCAGGATCCGTCGCGCGATTCTGAAGGCGAGGGCGTAGGCGTCCATTCCGCCGATGTGGGCGTGGAAGAGATCCTCGAGATCGATCGACGGCCGCCGGAGTTTCGCGTCGAAGTTGAAGCCGCCGCGACCCAGCCCGCCGGCGCGCAGGATCGACACCATGGCGAGCGTGAGTTCGCGCACGTCCGTGTTGAACTGGTCGGTGTCCCAGCCGAGCAGGAGATCGCCGGAGTTGGCATCGATCGATCCGACCATGCCGGCGGCGGCGGCGACTTCGATTTCGTGCTGGAACGAGTGGCCGGCGAGCGTGGCGTGGTTGGTCTCGATGTTGAACTTGAAGTATTTCTCCAGCCCATAGGTGCGCAGGAACGCGATGCCGCTCGCCACGTCGAAATCGTATTGGTGCTTGGTGGGCTCCTTCGGCTTCGGCTCGATCAGGAACTGCCCGGTGAAGCCGATCGACTTCGCGTAGTCGACCGCCATGTGGAGGAACGCCGCCAGATGATCCTGCTCCCGCTTGAGGTTGGTGTTGAGCAGTGTCTCGTAGCCTTCGCGGCCGCCCCAGAAGACGTAGTTCTCGCCGCCCAGCTGCCGCGTGACCTCGAGCGCCTTTTTCACCTGGGCCGCCGCATACGCGAACACATGCGCATCGGGGTTGGTCGCCGCGCCCGCCAGGTACCGCGGGTTCGAGAAAAGATTCGCCGTGCCCCAGAGCAGCTTGATCCCGGTCGCCTGCTGCAGATCGTACGCGTGCGCGACGAGCACATCGAGGTTCTGGTTCGATTCCGCCAGCGTCCGGCCTTCCGGCGCGATGTCGCGATCGTGGAAACAATAAAAGGGCGCGCGGATTTTCTGAAAGAACTCGAACGCGGCATCCATCCGCGTCTTGGCGACCGAGACCGGATCCTTCCCGCTTTCCCACGGCCGGATGATCGTGCCCGGGCCAAAGGGATCGGCGCCCGTGCCGCGGAACGCGTGCCAATACGCAATCGAGAACCGCAGGTGTTCGGCCATCGACTTGCCGTCGATCACCTCGTCGGGGTTGTAGTGGCGGAAAGCCAGCGGCTGGTCCGTGGTCGGACCTTCGTAGGCAATCGGCGGAATGTCGGCAAAGTGCGCGCGGGATTTCTTCATGGAAAAACGCGCGACGTTACTGCGTGAGGGCCGCCGAGAACCAGCGCGAAGTGCGGATACCCGGCATTGTTTGCCGGGCGCCGCCACCCTGCGCATGCAGCCGACCTTCGGCGCCCGCCGCAATGCTGGAGCGGACGCCGCGTGGCGCTGGCCGCCGGTCGGGCCTAACGCCGCTGACGGCAGCGACGCAGGAGCGCGAGCAAACCGCAGCCCATCAATGCCCAGGTCGACGGCTCCGGCACGGCGACGAAGTTCGAAAGCACGACGGCATTCGCGGCAAAGGCGCTGCCCGTGCCGTAATTCACCTGAAACGAGCCCAGCCCGTCGAGCGTGCCCAGCCGCTGCCCATTGCCGATGTTGGCGAACGCGCCGGTCAGCCCGCCGCCGCCGCTGGCACTCAGAATCGTGAACGTCGCGGTGGGCGAGACGCTGGCTTCGTAGCCATTGAGGAAGCGCAGCCCCAGGTTGCCGCCCAGCGAGGCGGTGCCGCCGACGCTGACGAAATCGTAGCCGGTGCCGGCGGACGACCCGCCGAGTTCGATTAACAACGAACTCGTCGCCAGCAACGAAAGATTGCCCGTGAGGCCGAGGCTGCCGACCGGCGTGCCGGGGGCGACCAATCCACCGGCGGTCAACGACGGTGCATTGATCGTGCCGGTACCGGCCACCGCCGCAGTCGACACCGTGATCGCGCTCGGCGATTGCAGTGTCGCGCCGTTCGCGAGCTGCAATCCGCCGCTGTTGGTGAACGTGCTGCCGAAAACGAGGGTGCCACCGCTGACGCTGAGCGTGCCGCTGTTGGTGAAGGGCACGCTCACCGTCGTCGTCGCGCTGCCAGTCTTCTGATACATGCCGTCATTGACGAAAGTGAACGTTCCCCCGAAGGCGTTGTGGATGGTGTAGCCGCTGCTGTTCTGATCGGTGAACACGGCGCCGGCGGCGTTGGTGAACACCGACCCATTGCCGCCGCGCAAATAGGCGGACTGCCACACGACCGTGCCCTGGTTGGTGATGCTGCGCCCATTGAAGTCGCGCACATTGTTCGTGCTGTCGGTGAGGAACAGCGTCGTGCCCGCCGCAATGGTCGTGGTGAGCCCCGAGTTGTTCGCGGCATTCCAGTTGCCGCCGGACCACGTGAAGTTGCTGGCGCGAATCGCGCCGTTCGCGGTCAGCGTGCCGCCGGTCTGCTGGAACGTGCCGGCGCCGGCGAACTGCGCGCCGTTCAGCAGCGTGTAGTCGTTGGTGAAATACAGGTGCGTGCCGGCCGAGGCGTTGACGACGCTGGTCGCCGACATCGTGCCGCCGGCGCGGAGCTGGAGGTCGCCCGCGAGCAGGTTCAGCGTCGCGTTGTTGTTCAACGGCACATCGAAGTACGTCGTGTTCCCGGCGTTGCGGTTGTACACGCCGTCGTTCGTGAAGACGAACGAGCCGCCGAAGGGGTTGTTGAGCGAATAGCCCGGGGCGTTGAGGTCGTTGAAGGTCGCGCCGGCCGCGTTCACGAAGGTGCCTCCGTTGCCGGACCGAATGTAGCCGGACTGCCAGTTGACCGTGCCCTGGTTCACGATGGCGCGGCCGTTGAAGTCGCGCACGTTGCTCTGCGTGTCCGTGAGGTAAAGCGTGGTCGTCGCGCCAATCGTCGTGGTCAGCCCGGAGTTGTTGGCCGCATTCCAGTTGCCACCCGACCAGGTGAAGGCCGGTGCCTTCAACGTCCCGTCGATCGTCAGCGTGCCGCCGAGTTGCTGGAACGTGCCCGCGCCCGTGAACTGGGCGCCATCCGCCAGGGTGTAGCTGTTGACAAAATACAGCTTCGTGCCGCTGGCCCCGGTCACCACGCTGCTGGCCGCCATCGTGCCGCCCGCCCGCAGCTCGAGGGTGCCGGCGACGAGGCTGAGGTTGCCCGCGTTGACGAAAGGCACGTCGAAGTAGGTAGTGCCGGTGGCATTACGCGTGTACGTGCCGTTGTTGACGAAGGAGAACGCGCCGCCGAACGGATTATTCACGGTGTAGCCCGGCGCGTTGAAGTCGTTGAAACTGGCGCCGGCGGCGTTGGTGAACGTGCTGCCGTTGCCGCCCCGGATGTAGCCGGAACTCCAGTTGACCGTGCCATTGTTGACGATGTCGCGCAGGTTGAAGTCGCGCACGTTGCCGCTGCTGTCGGTCAGGTTCAACGTGCCGCCGCCGCCGATGGTCGTCTTCGCCAGTGGGCTGCCCGCCGGCGGCGTGCCGGCGTTCCAGTTGCCGCCGCTCCAGTTGTAAGTGCCGTTGATCGTGTTCGTCCCCGCCAACGTGCCGCCGGTCTGGTTGAACGTGCCGACGGTCAGGGTGCCGGTCGCGGTGAGCGTGCCGCCGGTCAGCCCATAGGTGCCCGCGCCCAGCAACGAGGCGGCGTCGGCGATGGCATAGTCGTTCACGAACAGCACATTCGTGCCGGCCGACACGTTGATCCGGCCGCTGCTGCTCATCGTGCCGCCGCTGCGGAACTGGAGATCGCCCTTCTGCAGATTGATCGTCCCGTTGTTGTTGAACGGCGCGTCGAGGTAGGTGGTGCCCGTGGCGTTGCGCGTGTAGGTGCCGTTGTTGATGAAACTGAACGAACCGCCGAAGGGATTGTTGATCGTGTAACTGCCGCCGTTCAGGTCGTTGAATGTCGCGCCCGCCGCGTTTGTGAATGTGGCGCCGTTGCCGCCCCGGATGTAACCGGAACTCCAGTTGACCGTGCCGTTGTTGACGATTTCCCGCAGGTTGAAGTCGCGGGTGTTGCCGCTGCTGTCCGTCAGGTTCAGCGTCCCGCCCGCACCGATGGTCGTCTTGGCCAGCGGACTGCCCGTCGGCGGCGTGCCGGCATTCCAGTTGCCGCCGCTCCAGTTGTAGGCGCCGTTGATCGTGTTGGTCCCCGCCAGCGTGCCGCCGGTCTGGTTGAAGGTGCTGACCATCATCGTGCCAGTGGCGGTCATCGTGCCGCCGGTCAGCCAGTAGGTGCCCGACCCGGTGAGCGACGAGCCGTCCGTCACGGTGTAATTGTTCGTGAAATACACGTTCGTGCCGGTCGCGGCCGTGATTGTGCCGCTGGCGCCGAGCGTGCCGCCGGCGCGAAATTGCATGTCGCCGAGTTGGAGGTCGACGGTCCCGTTATTGTTGAAGGGCGTGTCGAGATACGTCGTGCCGGTTACGTTTCGGGTATACGTGCCGTTGTTGGTGAACACGAACGAGCCGCCGAAGGGATTGTTGATGGTATAACTTGACACGTTGTAATCGTTGAACGTGGCCCCCGCCGCATTCGTGAAGGTGCCGCCGTTGCCACTGCGGATGTACCCGGAATGCCAATTCACCGTGCCGTTGTTCAGGATCTCGCGGAAGTTGAAATCGCGCACGCTCGAGCTGGCGTCGGTCAGGTTCAGCGTCGCGCCGTTCACAATCGTGGTTTTGGCCAGTGGATTGCCCGCGGCCGGCGCGCTCGCGTTCCACGTTCCGCCCGACCAGTTGTAAGTTCCGACGAGAGAATTTATCCCCGCCAATTCGCCGCCGGTCTGATTGAACGTGCTGACGTTGAGCCCGCCGTTCACGCTCAGTGTGCCGCCGGTGAGCCAATACGTGCCTACGCTCGTGAGCGAAGAACCGTCGACGACCGTGTAGCTGTTGCGGAAGAAAACATTTGTCCCGATCGCGGCGGTAATCGTGCCGGTCGCTCCCAGCGTGCCACCGGCGCGAATCTCGAAGTTTCCCTTCTCGAGCTGCAGCGCGCCGTTGTTGTTGAACGGCACATCGAAGTAGGTCGTGCCGGTGGCGTTGCGGACGTAGGTGCCGTTGTTGTTGAAAACGAAGGATCCGCCGAACGGGTTGTACACGGTGTAGCTGCTGGCGTTCAGGTCGTTGAAGGTGGCCCCGCTGGCGTTGGTGAACGAGGCGCCGTTCCCGCCCCGGAGATAAGCGGACGACCAGTTCACTGTGCCGTTGTTCGTAATCGCCCGCGCGTTGAAATCACGGACGCTGCCGCTGGCATCGCTGAGGTTGAGCGTCGCGCCGGAAGCAATCGTCGCGGTCGCCCCGGACGAGCCGTTCCAATCGCCACCAGTCCAGTTCGACGTGCCGGTAAGCGTGAACGCCGCGATGGAAATGGAACCGCTGGTCTCGAGCAGCCCGCCCACCGTGGCCGTGCCCGTGCCGCCGATCGTGCCGCCGTTGACGGTGAGATTAGAGAGCGACGCCGTGCCCGCACCGACCGAGAGCGTGCCGCTGCTCACCGCGACGGTCCCTGTGCCGCTCAATGCCGATCCATCCGCCAGCGTGTGCGTGCCGCCACCGAAGATGAGGCCCGCGCCGGTACTCACATTGAATCTGCCGGTCGCGGAGGTCGCGCCGCCGTTGTTCAGCGCGAGCGTGCCATTGGTGACGTTGACGGTGCCGTCATTGTTGAAGATCGAATAGTACCGCGTCGTTCCCGTGCCGCTTTTCGCGTACGTGCCGTTGGCCGCATTGGTGAACGTCCACGTCGTCCCGCCGTAGTCGTTATTGACGTCCTGCTGACCCACGGAACCCGCGGTCGTGTCGTTGAACATTCCATTGTTCACCAGCGCCCCGCCATGGCCGGATCGCAGCCGGCCCGCCGACCAGGTGATCGTGCCGTTGTTCGTGACGCTGCGAAAATCGAAGTCGTGATCGGTCTGATTGGAAATTGCCAGCGTCACGCCCGGGTTGATCGTCGCGCCGGTTGCCGAGCTGCTGTTCCAGTTGCCCCCCGTCCAGGTCGCCGCGCCGGTCAACGTGAAGTTCGCGATGGAGATGGCTCCGTTCGATTCGTTCAGGCTGCCGATCGAGGCTGTCCCTGCGCCGTCGAGTGTCCCGCCGTTCACGCTCAGATTCGAAACGCTCGCCGGACCGGCACCGACCGAGAGCGTGCCGCTGCTCACCGAAAATGTGCCGGCGCCGGTCAACGACGCACCACTTGCAAGGGTATAAGTGCCACCGCCGAAGGTAAGTCCCGCGCCTGCACCCAAACTGAACGTGGCGCTGGCGGAGGCCGCGCCGCCGTTGTTCAGTGCGAGCGTGCCATTGGTCACGTTGACGGTGCCGTCATTGTTGAAGATCGAATAGAACCGCGTCGTTCCCGAGCCACTCTTTGCATAGCTTCCGGTTGAGGCATTTGTGAATGTCCATGCGATCCCCCCGTAGTCATTGTTCGCATCCTGCTGGCCGAGCGAACCCGTCGTGGTGTCGTTGAATGTCGCATTGTTCACGACGGAGCCACCGTGCCCCGACCGCAGCCGGCCCGCCACCCATGTGATCGTGCCGTTGTTGGTGATAGCCGTGGCATCGAAATCGTGATCAATGGTTCCGCTGATAGTCAGGGTCTGACCCACCGCATAGCTCGTTTGGGGAATTGCTCCCGTCGTCCACGTGAATTGCGCGTGTGTTGTCGTCACGACCGTAATCAAGGAGACCGATGCGAGCGCGACGTGCCAGAAGTGGGAATACTTGACGAGGGGCGTCGTCATGGCGCCACACGGTGGCGAAAGCTCGTCACTAACGCGACAGCATTTCTTGAGCTGCTCATTTGCCAATGCCGACGCGACTCGCAGGCCAGAGGAGTCGCCCAATTTGGCAGCTGCGATCATTTCCGCCGGCGAAACCGCAGCAGGACGATGGCAGCACCGATGCCGAACATCGCGTACGTGGAAGGCTCGGGCACGGCGACAACGAATTCGGACAGGGACACGCTATTGAGCCCGTAATTGACCTTGAAGGTGGCGGCGCCGTCGAAGCTGGCGATGCGGCCATCGGAGAGAACCGGGTTGGCGAACGTGCCGGCGAGTCCGCCGCCAGCCGTGAGAATCGTGAACGTATCGGTCGGCTTGACCGACCATTGATAACCGTTCTGGAACGTGACCTGGAGAGTGCCGCCGACGAGCGTCGTCCCGCTGACGCTCAGGAAGTCGTAACCGGTGCCCTGGGCGGGGCCGCCGAGTTCGATCAGCAGCTTGCTCGTCGACAGCAACGTGAGGTTGCCGGTGACGTTGAGCTGGCCCGGGGACTGACCGGGGGAAATCGATCCGGCCGATGTCACACTCGGCGCCGCGATGGTGCCGCTGCCGCTCAATTGCGTGCCAGAGGCGAAGCTCACCGCGTTCGCGAATTGCGCCGAGGCGCCATTCGTCAGCGTGATCGGGCCGCTCCCGGCATACGTGCTGGCGAAGAGGATGGAACCGGACGACACCTTGAGCGCGCCGTTGTTGGTGAACGGCACCTCCATCGTCGTGGTGCCGCCGGCGGCCTTGCGATATTCGCCGTTGTTGATGAAGCCCGAAGCCCCGGCCTGGGTGCCGAAGGAGCGATTGGTGCCGCTCAGATCGTTGAAGATGGAGTTGTTGGTGAACGTGCCGCCGTTGCCGCCACGCAGGTTGCCCGCGTACCAGTTGACCGTACCCTCGTTCAGGATACTGCGATTGTTGAAATCGTGGCTGTTCGCGTTCCGGAGGTTCAACACGCCGCCCGCCGCGATCACCGTCGACATGCCCGCCGCCGTGGAATTCCAGTCGCCCGCGTTCCATTCGACCGCGCCGGTGAATGTGTTCGTGCCGGCCAGGGATCCACCTTCGAAACTGAAGTTCTTGATCGTGACGTTGCCCTGCGCCG
>Ga0080064_1007771_pt1 | contig 10614 bp, 10 predicted proteins | sample Subgrocontami54m_FD_69260 | JGI IMG/M metagenome (GOLD analysis project Ga0080064, IMG submission 69260) | Subsurface groundwater microbial communities from S. Glens Falls, New York, USA - GMW46 contaminated, 5.4 m (SPADES assembly) (version 2) ... | reverse complement strand
GGTTAATTTCACTCCACCGGCCTTTGAGATCGCCTCCAACATGGTAATATCTGATTTTACCTCAAGCAGACCCGGAGTACTCACTTCTCCTAAGATATAAACTCTATTGGTTGCAAGTTTCTCCTCTCTGAAGGTGGGGAGTTCAGGAACAACTACCCGATCTCCATTTTCGAGAATTATATCCATACCTTCTCCGCCCTGGGTCAGCATTTTGTATAGATTGATATAATAAATTTTCCCTCCCCTGGTTAATTCCACTCGGCTTAAATCAGCCTTTGGAGTATGGCCTCCGATGGATATTAATGTACTGAGAAGAGTTGTTTTGCCTTTTAAAGGATATACACCGGGGCCCGATTGAGGCAATCCTTCAATCCTGGCAATTTCCCCTAAAAGAAAAGCCTTTTTGCTGTAATACTCTTTTACAACCACAGTAATTCTCGGCCTTTTAACAAAGGCCTCCAATAGTTTTGCCATTTCCGCAGTCACTTCCCCTGTAGTTCGTCCAATTACTGGTATATTATCCAGAAAGGAAAAAGATATCTTGCCGTTGGGCGGTACCCTGATATCGACAGATTCCTGTCCGCCAGCCCGCAACATGGATATGGTAAGGAGGTCTCCGGCCCCTATAATATAATCAGGGAAACCGTCTGTATCTATGTATGCTCTGTTTTGTTCAAAGCTCGGTACCTTTTCAGGGGGTGTTTCTTCTATGGGTTTTTCTTCGGCAGGCCTTGGCAGCAATCCAAGTAAGGTTGTAGGAACGCCTTTCGTATCGATTGTCTTTTTTGATGGGGAGGAACACCCGATGAAAACGATCAACCATAAAACGGCAATTAGTACCTTTCGCATCTTATGGACCTCACTTATTTGAAGGTGTAATTTTAGTGATTCTGCTCTGCGGAAATAATCTTATACATCCTTGACTTCCGGTATAAAACCACCAGAACGAAATATTTGCAAAAGTATACCATAAGTAAATTTAAAAAACCAAATATTTGTGTCGTTACTTTTCAGGGTTACTTTTTTCATTGGATTTGGTTAACACACCTTCAGACCAATTGATAATTACACTGATATCTACCGGTTCACCGCCAATGGTCATCTTGTGCTGCCGTCCTTCCAGCAACTTCTTCTCTTCGCCCTCCACGAGTAATGTGGCCTCACCCTTTACTGCTGTAACAATAGTTTCAAAGTACCCTGCCCGGATATTCACAGTACCTTTGTTTGTACGTATCCTGCCATTAGGTGTATCGATTTCGAAAGGAACTTCTGATCCCTTCATGGAAATAAGGATCTGTCCGGTCTTAAGCTTGATCTTCCCTGCATCAATAAAATGCACCTCGGTATTTGCGTCTATTCCCACATCAACCCCTTTTTTTGTTGACAGGGCGGTCTTTCCTTCGCTGCCGGTCTTCAAGGTAATTCCGTTCCGGAAATTGATATGGTTCGATACCTGCTTCCATTCCTTGCCCGCGGGGTACAGGACCTGGATATCCCCTTGAGCATTCAACAGGTCGATTTCCCCGCCCTTATACGTCAGATAAAAAAATACCGTTGCCAAGAGAATTACCCCGCCCCCGACGATAGCGCCTAAAACTATGAATCCCTTTTTCGTAGGTCTTGAAATGAGTATTCCTAATTCGTAAAGGACGATCATGGGGATGGCGGTCATGGTTTGGGTAAAGGGGTCAGGCGGAGTGACGATAGCGGCAATGATAAAGATTACTAAAATAGCATACTTTCTCCACGCTATAAATTTATCGGGCGTAATAAACCGTATCTTTGTGAGGAGTAACATAACCAGGGGTAGCTGGAATACCAAGCCCAATGCGACGGTAAGCATAAAAACAAATGAGACATATGTCCCCATGGTAATAATGGGTTGGATGCCGGGGCCGAGGATGCCGATCAGGAATTGCAGACCGAAGGGGATTAATAAAAAATACCCAAAGATTCCCCCAACCACAAACGCCGCATAAGAAATGGGAAGAAACAAAAGCACGTACTTCTGCTCTTTTTTATACAGTCCCACGCTCACAAATTGCCATATCTGGTAAATGATGATTGGATAGGCAAAAAAAACTGATGTTATAAAACATAGTTTCATGTAGGCATAGAAGCCCTCCTGGTAACTCAGCACCTGCAATTCTGTTGGGAGGCCTGCTTTTATCATGGCGAATTTATGCGGATTTTTTGCCATATCCAGTATCTGTACCTTAAAAAACCAGCATGCTATAAAGCAAAGAACAATGGCGATAACGGAATAAACAACCCTGCGCCGCAACTCCTCAAGATGCGTGCCTAATGACATCCGTATATTTTCAATTTCATCAATTATTTCTTCTGTTTCTAACTTTCCCACACTCAAACCCCAGTAAGTTTATTGATACGTATATCGACCGTTACTCTTGAAATCGCAATAACAAATTAGTGGATTAATATTACAAACATACCTTGAAAATTACAAGGAACAATTCGAGGGGTTATCGAAGGGATTTCACTCAATGAAAAAAGACATGAAATACTTACTAATGATTTGGATAGGAGTGTTAATACATTTTAGTTGTTTTTCATTTTCTTCCGGACAGAGCATAGAACGTGACGCTGTTTCCGCCTTTCTCCTTGGACTGAAACAGGGCCTTATCCGCAAAGCCAATAAAATAATTTTTTGTGAAGGTATCTACGGCAGGCTTCATTTCTGCAACCCCAAAGCTTAAGGTAATCGTATATTTATTGTTATTATCGATAAACGTATGCAGAGCAATTTGTTCCCGTAGTTTTTCTGCCACAATCTGAGCCTCCTGCCCATTCGTTTCAACAAGAACAATAGCAAATTCCTCACCGCCATAACGAGCGAGCATATCGTAGTCACGGAGTGCTTTTCGCATCAACCTGCTTACTTCTTTTAAAATAAAATCACCGGCCTGATGCCCATATTTGTCATTAAAATATTTGAAACTGTCAACGTCTGCCATAATGAGACTGATCGTTGAATTTTTGCGTATCGCCAGGTTCATCTCCTTTTCAAGAAAGCTTTGGAAATAGCCATGATTATATAATTTTGTTAAGCTATCTAAGTTCGCTAGTTTTTCAAGGTGCTTGCTTTTTTCTTCGAGTTCTCTGTTCCTTTGATCGTACGCTATATTTATAGCGCTCAGCGCAATATTTGCCTCTTTCAGAATTTCTTCAATCGATTTGGAATTTTCCACATGAAAGCCAAATAAACTGGCGGTTTGTGTTGTTTCCGAGACAACATGCTTTAATATCTTGTCAATGATTTCTTCGTCGAAGTTAAGCATTGACTCGGATTCACTGAGAAATTTTTGATGGTATTTCTGAGGATTATTCGAATAGAGAATATTGGTGATTATTCCCGACAAATAGATAACGTCAACGAATATCTTAAGCGGTTTGTCATTACCTTTATAGTCTTCCGGACAATGATGGTATTGAATAGGAGTTAATAACTGAGCGGGAAACCCCCAATTTTTAGTAACCTCATATCCAATAAATGCGTGGTCTGCTCCTATGATTTGCTGTTCGATTTCAACGATGTCTTTTCCACTATGAGACGCTTCTAATAATACTTGCTCATACTGTTGTGGAAATGAGAGGGCCATAAACAACTCTCCGATATTCTGTAAGAGTCCGGCAATGAAAATCTCTTCCCAATCTGATTTATCGGTCTCTGTCATAATAAGTTTTGCAGCAACTGCGTTGGACAGGGATTGTTCCCAAAATTTTTCATAATTAAATACGTCCTTTTTGCCCTTCGCTTTCACGGATAAAAAAGAAAATGAAAGAGTGTGGTTTCTAATCGCATTCATTCCGAGTCTCGATGCCGCCTGGTGTATGGTGCTTATCTTACAAGGAAGATTGTAAAGGGCGGAATTGGCTATTTTTAATACTTTTGCTGAAAGGGAGGCATCCTTTGATATGAGATCTGCAATATCCTTCATACCGATTTCTTCCTTCGAAGAAATCGAAATGAGTTTATATGCAACCGTTGGCAAGGTAGGCAGGGAAGGTGATTCCAATACCATTTTTAAGACGTCTTCTTTTCTCATAGTTGAATTCCTCAGAGGATGCGAAAAGATTATGGATATAGCATAGTATTACCACAGGATATAGCATGAATCAACAAAATAATAATAGGGTTCCCTGGGTATTAGCTATACGCGAGAAATAGTTTGTTTCTAAAATCAAATTTCCTTGAATGCCTTGAGATTACGAATGAAGCCAAAGGTCAATCAAGGGCTTAAAAAAACTTAGAAACGCAGAGAAAAGCCTTGAAAGATTTATGTGTATATGCTACTATTTTTACTAAGTGATTTCATTTTTGAGCAAATCAAGCAATAATTAATCTTATCTCCAGACCCAAAAAGGGGAACTATTATGGGTATCGAATTCCAGGGGAGCTTAATCGGCACGGGAAAGACATTTGGAATTATTGTTAGCCGGTTCAACAATTTTATAACAAAGCGTTTATTGGACGGCGCCATCGATATACTTACCAGGCACGGCGTAAAAGAAGGGGATTTTGATACCTTTTGGGTACCCGGTTCCTATGAGATACCAATTATAGCCCTCAAGGCTGCACAGAGCGGAAAATACGACGCAATAATTTGTTTGGGAGCTGTTATACGCGGGGAAACACCCCATTTCGACTATGTTGCAGGCGAATCAGCCAAGGGAATTGCACACGTTGGATTATCAACAGGAATTCCGGCTATTAATGGAGTAATTACCACAGAGACTCTTGAACAGGCAATAGACCGTGCGGGTGCAAAGACGGGAAACAAAGGATCAGAGGCTGCCTTATCTGCCTTAGAGATGGTGAATCTTTTTGATCAAATACAAACCGGTGTAAAAACAATCAAAAGACGTTGATCTATCATTGGTATTTCGACCCCTCTCCCACGTAACTGCTTATCCCGAACCATTACAGAGATACGATATCTCATTGATTTGTTTTTTTTAATTGCTCTTACTGGAAACTGAATATTTCATGCGTAACAGAACGATCGCCCGTGAACTCGCCATTAAAGCCCTTTACCAGCTCGACCTATGCGGTGATGGCATTATCAGCGATATCGATACCTTTTGCAAAGAAAGCGCTGAAAAGCCTGATATTTATTCGTTTGCCATGTTGCTTATTAGCGGCTGCAGGTCGCACATCAAAGAAATTGATGAAAAGATATCGAGCGTTACAGAACACTGGGAATTACGCCGCATGGCTGTTATTGACAAAAATATCCTGCGTTTAGGGGTCTACGAACTCCTGCACAGAAACGATATCCCGCCAAAGGTCTCTATTAACGAGGCCATAGAACTCGCCAAAAAATACAGCACGAAAAATTCAGGAACGTTTGTGAACGGAATTTTAGATAAAATTTATACCCAGTATGGAAATGGAAAATTATTGAAAGATGCCAATTCCATCTCTATTCAACAGGGTATTCCGGAAATCGATTATGGGAACGCCGACCTGCACATACACACAAACTATTCAGACGGCACCATGACGCCGGAAGCAGTTGTCGACGAAGCCGTTCGTCTGGGCATTTCGACCATCTCTATCACGGATCATGACAGTGTTGCGGGCATTGTGGCAGCCTGTAAATACGGCCGGGGCAAAAAAATCAACATCATTCCCGGCATAGAACTTTCTTCATATCTTAGTCCTTCTGAGATTCACATCCTCGGATATTTTATTGATATTCATAATGTTTCTTTACAAAAAATACTGAAACTGTCTCATGAAGACCGCACAAAGCGTATTTATGCAATAACGGAAAAATTACGCAACCTTAATATCAATATTGACCCACAGGAGATTTTTATGCTGGCGGGAGAAGGCTCTCCGGGACGCATGCATGTGGCAGAAACGATATGGAAGCACGGCTATTGTAATACTATCCAGGAATCATTTTGGAAATACATTGGTGACAACGGGCCTGCGTATGTTCCTAAAAAAACACTGACACCGCAGCAGGCTATTGAATCAATCAGAGATGCAGGAGGAGTGGCGGTTCTTGCCCATCCGGGACTTACCCAAAGAGACCATGTTATAGAAGACCTGGTAAAATACGGTTTGCAGGGAATAGAAGTATACTACCCGTCACATACCCCGCAAACCGTTACAAAATATCTTAATGTGGCAAAGAAGTACGACTTGGCAATAACCGGCGGCTCAGACTTCCACGGAGAAAGAAAGTTAGATACCCCGATTGCGAAAGTAACTGTGCCGGGCGATCTCGTTCGTAAGCTCAGACAAAAATGCCCTTCTCATTGAAACGCTTCATTTGTAATCGTAATTTAAAAAATATATTCAACCAAAAGTTACCTGATAGTACGATTTTTAGAAAGTTGCTTATTGGTGAAAGTTTGTACAGGAGATAATAATCGATGGAATTGCCATCAAAGGATGACAAAAACAACGTAGTTGATAAAAAAGCAAAAACACCGGAAATTATGCTAAAAGCCAACGCAGAAAAGCAAAAGAATACATCAGAAAAAACCCGTTCCGGGTTTTGGTCTCGATTGAAAAACTTCACCGCAGAGCAGCCGAAGACCGTTGTTGTAGAAAACGGCGTTGAAAAATTAGTTTTAATAACACCGAAAACCACCGCTATACCAAAGACTGTTCTTCCAAAAGAAGAACCTAAAAAAACGGTTTCGGTATCGCAGGAAACTATTGCAAGAAAAGAAATCGCTGCAAAACCCTCGCCAGTCTCACGGGAAGCCATTGTCAGAGAAAAACCCATTGAAAAACCAATTCCGGCTCCGCAGGAGACGGTTGTTCGGGAAAAACCTGTAAAAGAGAAACCCATTGAAAAGCAGATTCCTGTTTCCCAACAGGCGGTTGTTACAGAGAAACCCGTTGAAAAGCCTCCGGTAGTTCCAAAGGAAGCAGTCACGAAAGAGAAGGTTGAAAGGAAACCTTTAACTTCATCCGAAAAACTAAAGAAAGGACTGGAAAAGACCCGCGGCCGTTTTTGGTCCAGATTAAAAAATTTCTTTTTGTTGCGGAGAAAGATTGATGAATCTGTGCTTGAGGAATTGGAGGATATCCTGATTGGCGCGGATATCGGCGCAAAGCCCGTCCAAAAATTAATCCGCGAGTTGCACGAAGCATGGAAATCCACAGCAATAACGGAAACCTCGCAGATACATGATTTCATAAAGAACAGAATGAAAGAAGATCTACGGGCATGGCAGACCGGTATTCAGTACGCCCCCAATCCGCCTACGGTTATCATGGTGGTCGGGGTAAATGGAGTTGGTAAAACCACAGCCATAGCAAAACTTGCAAACATTCTTATCAAAGACGGCAAAAAGGTACTGGTGGCTGCCGGCGATACCTTTAGGGCAGCAGCCGTGGACCAACTGGATATTTGGTGTAAGCGTATTGGCGCTGAGATCGTAAAGCATCAAGCCGGGTCTGACCCTGCAGCAGTTGCCTATGATGCAATAGAAGCCTCCATAGCAAGGGGTATCCACGTAGTAATTGTAGACACTGCCGGCCGCCTTCATACCCATGAAAATCTCATGAACGAACTCAGTAAGATCAAGCGTGTTATTTCTAAGAGAATCCCGGGAGCCCCTCATGAAGTGTTGATGGTGCTCGACGCCACAACCGGACAAAATGCGATCTCCCAGGCAAAGATGTTTAAGCTGGCGGTAGACGTGACAGGCATATTCCTCGCAAAATTAGACGGTACGGCAAAGGGCGGCATCGTGCTGGGTATGCGCAACGAAATAGATATTCCTGTAAAATTTGTTGGGTTAGGCGAAACAGCCGATGATATAGAGCCATTCAATCCTGATATCTTTGTAAATGCACTGTTTGAATAATAAAATACCTTGCGATGATAACCGATAAAGTCGTTTTTAATATCTTTCGCTTTAATCCGGATAATGATAAAAAACCATACTTTCAGGAATTTGAAATTCCTTTTGTTCGAAAAGACCTGACAGTACTGGAAGGACTTTATTATATCCAGGAACGGTTGGATAACTCCCTGGCCTTTCGTTCATCCTGCAGGGCGGCGGTTTGCGGTTCTTGTGCCATGCATATCAATGGGAAGTATCGCCTGGCCTGTAACACCTTAGTCTCCAAACTCAAATCAGATACAATTACCATTCGTCCCCTGTCACACATGGCCATTCACAAAGACCTCTTTGTTGACATGAAACCATTTTGGGCAAAGTATGAGCACATAAAACCATACCTGATACCCGGTAAGTTGCTGCCAACTGCAGGGGAACAGATACAAAGTCCGGACGAAAGGACAAGGATTGACGTTCTGATTGATTGCATTTTGTGTGCCAGTTGTCATTCCTCGTGTCCCATTACTGCTTCGCATGAAAAGTACCTTGGGCCTATGGCCCTTCTCAATATGGACAGATTCGTGTCCGATACGCGGGACGGCGCAAAGCAGGAGCGTTTGGCGATTGTAAACGACGAACATGGCGTATGGCGCTGTCACACAGTCTTCAACTGCCAGGAGGTATGTCCCAAAGACTTAAATCCGTCTGGCTCCATCGCCCATTTGAAGATGGAAATTGTTAAAAATAAAATATAGTGCTTTAAGATTACGAAACAGTAACTTTAGAGAAAGGATGGTAACCATGGAAGAAAAGAAAAAGATTGTTGTTGTTGCCAGGACGGAAGGTATCGAGATCATCGTGGAAGGCGAAAAAGATACCGATGACTATGAATTGTTACTCTCGAAAACTCAGGCCATGGAACTTGCCATGAGCATCCTGAATACCTTATATAAGACTGGTATAAAGATGTAGGCAATGAATGGGAACTAATAATTCCATAAAACGCATCTGCGTGTTTTGTGGTTCCAATCATGGCGCACGTTCATCATATACCGATATCGCCCAACAACTGGGAAAAGCCCTTGTATCACAGGGAGTGGGACTCGTCTACGGCGGAGGCAGTATTGGCCTGATGACCGTCGTTGCAGACGCTGTTCTGGAAGAAAAGGGGGAAGTTATCGGTGTGATTCCACACGCCCTCTCTTCCAAAGAGTTTGCCCATTATGGCCTGACGGAACTCCACCTGGTATCGAGCATGCACGAGCGAAAAGCTATGATGGCGGAACTTTCTGGCGCCTTTATCGCAATGCCAGGCGGCTTTGGCACCCTTGACGAATTTTTCGAGATCGTTACATGGGCGCAACTGGGACTGCATACAAAGCCGATTGGCTTACTCAATGTCGGAGGATATTTTGACTTGCTCCTGAAGTTCGTAGATTATATGCAACAGGAACGTTTCATCTCAGCAGAACATCGTCAACTGATTATAACGTCTCATGACCCGGAAGAGCTACTATTGGCGCTTATCCGCTATAAACCATCGCAGCCGATTCCCAAAGTGATTGACTGGAAAGAGACATAAATCACCTTCTATTTTCGAACACCCTCATTTATCGAAGGATGTGAATTTTTTATGTACTTTCGAACTTACTAATGATATTATTTTACTAAAAGCAAATTTAAATCCAAAATGCAAAGGTATAAAATAAGGAGGGAAAGGAGATGAAATCTATTAATGAAGTAAAACAGTTTATAGTAGAATTGCTGAACCTATTCCCGAATAAAAAAACCGATATCTATCACCTAGGGAAAGCTTATTACTATGCCAATTATTTTGCCCTGAAAGAGCACGGTACTTTAGTATCAACACATTGCTGTGTAAAGCTTGATTATGGCCCTGGTATTGATGACTATAAGGAAATCATTGATGATTTAGTTGAAGAAGGAGTAGTAAGCAGAGAGAAATCTTACTTTATCTGCTTAACAAACAATACAAAACAATACGTAAGTTTTCCTGAGATAATACAAGAAAGCATTAAAAAGGCATATGTAAAAGTAAAGGATAAAAGTTTTAACCAATTAAAAGATGAAACTCACAATCTTGAGTCATACAAAAAAGCTTCCAGTTACACTCCGATTGACTATTCAGACGATATATTATCAGAAGAAGAGATAAACGAAGCCCGCCAGTTCCTCAATAGTATTCCCAGATTTGAGCTTAAATGAAAGAAATTTCAAATGCGATTCGCCAATGTATTAAGGCGGAACGAAATTCTGAGGCATATTATTTTAAATTGATCCCTAAATTAAAAGATTTAGCCCTTGAGGAAGATGGAAAAACGCCATTAGAAAAAGCTGCATTTACCCTTCACTACTTTTATATTGACAATGATAATAATAACGACTTTTATGATGCGCCACTCTATATTGTTGAGGGTACACTATTATATCTAGACAAGAAGGGATTAAAATTGAAGAGGTTAGAAGACATGTATAAAAAATTAAATCAAGCTTTTAAAGCGAAAAAGTCAGCTAAAGTAATTGAGGAAATATTAAAAGAACATATCCAATAAACTGACATCTTCACATAAAAATGATAATATTGCTCTTACATCCTGATCTATGATTTACCATCTCGTTTCATTTCTATACTATATTGTTCAGATATTTTTCCCAATATTTCTAGAAATAAGGGTCGATCCGAATTATCGATGACGATGTTTCTCCGTTCATTGCCATGTGACATTATATGATATAAATGCAGTTTCATCCCTTGTAATC